>Ga0210059_1000572_pt1 | contig 48177 bp, 42 predicted proteins | sample Ectturendosymbi2_FD_188042 | JGI IMG/M metagenome (GOLD analysis project Ga0210059, IMG submission 188042) | Ecteinascidia turbinata endosymbiont from Florida, USA - Sample 2 (SPAdes) (version 2) | ecosystem: Host-associated > Tunicates > Ascidians > Unclassified | place: Key West, Florida...
TTTCCAATGCCATTACAACCATTGATGAGGCCATGCTACAACGAACATGGCAGGAAATTGAATACCGTTTAGATGTGCTTCGTGCAACTAATGGTGCCCATATAGAAGTGTATTAAATAAAGTAATGATATTTTTAATTATTTTCAATTAAATGTTAATTAAATGTTTAGAAGTGTATTTAATGTGTCAATAAAAATTTTATGAAATACTGATTAACATAAAATAAACCCCATTGCGATATCTCATCGTTTCACTTTTTAATAATTTTTTTAAATTGTAAAGAGACTTTATGGACACCCTGTATATTGTTGTGAAAAAAATGTATTTGAAATTACGCTCCTTACTTAAACGTAGATCCACCTTTTTGTTTTGTATTTACTTTTGCATGACTTGACATAAGACCACGGTGTGTGAATTCGAGCGCGCTTGTTCTTACACAAAGCTTTTTTCCCGTTGACTTTTTGTAAAAATCAGGTTGGGTAAAGCAAATATTTGTTTTTAAACTGACCGACAGCGAATTTAGAAGTATGTCATGGTTAGTCACACTTGTTTACGAGGCTAATTTGTAGCAGTCCTTATACTCTCTTTAAGAGAAACACCACATTGTGTGAAGCAGTATAGTTTCTCAGGGTTCCAACGCAGTTTTTGAAAAGTATGGAAAAAAGTTCGGAAATTTTTTTTATTGGTATGTTAGTATGGAAAAACGAAAAAAAATTGCAGACTATTGTTTTTTCTGACATATCTATAAGATTGACAATTTTATTTTCATCGTGTGGTTAGCTACAGTATTAGTGCCTGTATTTGAACTGGGTATGTCATTCGGAAAAGTAAAGTCTGGAAAGAGTCCAGAAAAGGTCTGGAAAAATTCTGGAAATTTATATTTAAAATTGCGCTGGAACACTGGTTTCTGCTTGACTAATGCTACGATCATGACTGAGGTCCGTCTGGCGAGATTGTTAATGAGGTGGTTTTAATGAAAAAATAGTAATTTTTTGGTGGAACATACCCGTGGGTACTTTTATAAAATCGTCATTTCAATAACTGCTCTGCAAGTTTTGCACAAGGTATATGTCGTGAAACACAGATATCTAGGCTTCGAATCGAGCACAAGATACAGCAAAGAACAAAGTGCTCTTTCTTCGTGGAAAGTTAGCCCGTCACCTCCCAAACCTTTTTACCAAACTTTACTGTCTGTTGCTTGGTGACCATGTACGGTATTGCTTCGTCCTCATTCCGACATTTCATAACGACGGGAGTCGCTGAGCGTGCTGATCGAGTGCGAGCGCAAGGGCGGACCACATTCAAGCACGCGTAAAGTTCGTGCGAACAATGCACAAGACCACATACACAACGACGCTTAGGCAGAGATTTGTTCAAGCTGAGGTGACGTAGATGTTGTGTGGCCCCTCGACCGTACGCACATCGCCCTCCATGAAAGTATTTCTACAGCAAGGCAGGCCAAGGCCGGGCTGCAAGGTTCACTGCGTCTCATGTACGAACGGCATAATAAACTTTCGGTGTTTTCCCTACACTATAATGCACACAAGAAATGTGTGCAGTTTTGGCGCGATCTGGTGACCTAATTTCGAACTCAGAACTGCCCACACAGGATACGTACATTCCATATATCCTGCTATATGGCACGCCGCTCAAACAAGATCCAAAGAATAAACGCAACGAATCGTCGTGAGAACCTCTTACAAGATATCTCGTAGGTTAGATTATTAGAAGGTTCATGATTGAAATTCCGCTGGCAATTGACAACGCCTGAAGGTTCTCGAACCGATAAAAATACAGGAGACACGCCCGTCGCCCGTTTAATATCTTCACTAGCGCTGACAATTATTCATTTTTAATGCTTGGCTTGGATGCCGTGAATTTTCTTCCCAACTCACCGCTTACCGCAATGACCGATTCTATTTTGCTGCCTGCTTTTGTTCTGTACGCATTCTAGTGGTTTAAACGCATTCGACCTTTGCGGACGATGGAAGCAGTTGCTAAGCGAAACGACCAATGTGCTTTTTCAAAACTTCAAATCGCTAGTCAACTTTTGCACATCGCGGTAGCGATCCCGGACAGCAACGTTTGCGAGAATACCGACCGCTTGCAGGCACGTGGCTGGAGAATTGCAGCATGCCGTCAACTGCCTCTTGTCCGTGCACACCGGAAAGCTGTTGGAAGGCGTCAAGATCAACGCCATTGCTGACAATCCCTTCGAGAGTGATGGAGAACCTTCGTGCGGTGGTAGGTCTCCTGTGCGAGGTTTGCACCGAGCGCTTGACATCAGTGCAGTGGCCTGGACGTCGGAAGGGGGTGGCAGGGGATCTTGGCCCCCGTAGATTTTAAAATTTGATATTTTCCTATTAACTTTCTAGTACCAGTTATTTTCTTTTAGTTTCGAATGGATAAAATAGAATTTCAACACCATTGCGCCCCCTGGAAATATCCTTATGGTCCTCTCGAAATAATCCATTATTGTCCCTCCCTGGAAAAAAACCTTCCGACGCCAACTTACCCCCCCCCAAGGTGTTTTGGCCGTTGCCGCTGTGCTCTTGCGCTTGCTGCTTGCGCGTGGTGGCACGACTTGAATATCAAGAAAGCGAATACCGCCCTGAAGCATGGGCTGCTTTAACTGCAAACTGTCGGTTTGGTCGTTGTACAAGATTATCGCCTTTTCTGTCCTGAAACAGCATTTTCCCAGCGCTTGCATCGTTTCGTCAGTTTTGCGACAAACATGTAGTTTTTACTGTATCACCGCTTCATGAAAAAAAAAGAAAAACAAAACTCGTTTCTTTACTGATGCATTGTTTTTTACTTGTGCGACAAACATTTTCCGATGAAACAAGGGTCCAAGGACTCTGATAAAACCGACAGAGATTGTGTTTGATATGTCTGCCTGGATGCTGGCGCATTTGCTTACGACTTCTGATATTTTTGAGGAGCTAAATGCCTATAGTTATTTTGGTTCACAAAAGTAAAAAATCAACAAAAAAAATCCGATAAGCCTTATTATTTGCGGAAGTGAAATGTTTACCTGGGTGTTTGCCAGCGGACCAACCTGGCCGCGACGACGTGGATTTGATCGTGGGCTCATACGAAGAGAGGCATCTGAACACGGCGACCTTCGATATTGTTGCTCTGCATGAAATAGCTGACGCCAAGAACTCGCTTATTGGGGTGAGTGCTTACATACTCAGTAGCGCCAGTAACCTTTCTATGTACATAATATCTTCTTTTCCTGATTGATTGCTTTGCTTGGAGAGTCACATGCCGCAAGTACAGGAACTGAACAAAACCATCATCGCAATATTCGTTGGAAGTTAATATACCACCACCACATGAAATCATTTTATGAAATGAACACTAACTTTCGTGTGCTTTACCAGAATGTTTTCCTTTTTCGTTGTTGCCTATGCCTGCATTTATGCGTGTACCTCTCGCATAAACTGAGGTTATCGGGTAATCATGCGTTTCTAAACGTTTGAAGCAAATATAAGTACAAAAGCAGCGATGCTTGTGTTGTACTGCCTGTAACGTGAATTCGAATCCGGTTTGAACCGGATTAGCAACGAACCGGTTCCGTCCCGCCCAGCGTGCCATATGTAAAAGACCATCTACTCGTTTATTGTCGCGACCCTGTCGCCGTTCAAGCAATCTCGTTGTCTTGAGCAAGTCACGCGACGTGCTCATCGTACTCTTTGCAGATGTACGCCTTGTCGCCGAGCATTTTCGAGCTCCTGCACACCGGCCTGGACGCAGTGTACGTTCATCTCGGGCCGATCTTTCCCTCGCTGCAGTACGCGCTCCTGCACACACTCTACTCGCACTGCCAGAGGTGAGCAAAAGCCTGTCCGGTGGAAAGCTCGAGCGTTTCTGACGCGGTGCTGACGTCAAGCGCAGTTGTCGACTTCCGCGGATGTTGAACTTGCGTTGGCCGCTCAGCTCTCGGTGAACTTTCGAGTGTTTCCGGTGAAGTAGCGAAAAGAAACCAGCTATGAGGTGGTACGGAATCGCGCGTCAACCTTAAAACACGGTTCAAAATACTGTAACTCCTTTATCATCCTTTCAACCGCGAATTCCTTGAATTTCAAGCAATTTTTGGTGTTTTTTTCACTGCTTTTGTTGCTGCCGCAGGCACAAGCACTTCTTGAGCAGTTTTCTCGGAGGCTCGCCGGTGCCTCCAGTGGATCCAGGTGGGGGCGGAGGAAGTTTCATGGACAACGTTACCACGGCAACCTATCGCCATTATCCGAGCATTCTGGAACTGCTGACCAAGCTGCTGATTCGGAAGACAACATCTGCCGATTCGAGGTCCGTACCGTCGGGAACCAAGTTTCGTGCTGCCGGTGTTCTGAAAGCTGCCGCGTCAGCATTCGACGTTGAGTAAACAGTGACGATTTTTGCGCCTTGCTTATTCCAGCGTGCCCAGGTCGGCAGCGAATGAACAACTTCAATTATTTTGTCGTTTCAAATAATTGTATCGTGCCGAACGGCTAATGCTGTGCTGACATGTACAGGACCTTGCTGTTGAACTGGTCGAAGGAGCTGCTCGACCGTCTGAGGACCAGCAAGGACCCGTCTCTCATCACGGCGGACGCTTTCGCGGATCTGATGCAATCGCTGGCAACCGTCGGTGAGCAGTTGCAAAAGTTTGTTTTTGTTCAAAAGCAACCGGTAAAATACACGACATGCGACTGGGCCGTTACTCTGGTTATGACAGTCTGTGGCACGGTTCAGCGTTTAATAGGCCGTTTGACGATTGGGAAGCGTGTTTTTGTTTCTGTGGGTCTATGAAGAGTAAATAGACAATAAATTGTATGTGTTGTTTAATAGACCGATTAGTTGTGCAAGTGCAAGTCAAAGTATTTTTCTTCGGAAACCGGTGCAGTGATTTTTTGTCCGACTTGTCGCAAAAGATTCTGCGTCGTCATAGAAAGTACAGTCACAATCACAATAGACAAAAGCAACCAAACAATAAGCAAGCAGGAGCGTATAGGGCGCTTGCACTGGTGCACTTGCTGCATTGTTTCATCGGTTTGCGCAACAAACACGCTTTTTTCGAAATTTTTGTGCTGCCATCAGTTATACTTCTTCCAGCCCGGTGTCAAGCGAAATTTCTGACTTCACGCCATGTGCGCATGCGCAGAGTAATACTCTGCATATCAAATACGCTGAGGAAACTGATGTAGGGCTTAGGTTTTGGCTTTTAGGTAGGTGTGTCGGGTTTGGGTTAGAAAAATAAAAATACTAAGACTAAGTCCAATTCTTTTCAGTGGTTATAGTTATTCCCGTACTATAGCTTGTTGTGGATATCTGACATCTAACCAAGTAGTTGTAATTTGCACAACACACATAAAAAAAACTACTCGCCAAACCTTGTTCCTTTACTCTGAGAAGTAAAACAACTGACATACAATAATAGGTCAGCAATTTCGCTTGACACGGGGTCCTACAAACAAACGCCTTTTTCTCGAAATTCTTCTGCCATCGGTTGAATACTTCTTCGAGTTGAATACTTCTTCGATAATCAACCACTCAATGCTTTCAGCTGTCAGCGGAGGTCCAGAACACAGCACGGCCGCCGCACAGTGCCTCCAGACCGCCCTGGTGGTGACGTCCAGCACGTCCGCTGCGTCACTGCCGATGACGTCGGACCTGCACAGCCTGGTGACGCAGTGTTGCTTGGTGCAGCTGTGGAGCGTGGATCCGGTCATTCGGAAAGCTTACGCCGAACTCTTGTGCTGCGTTCCGTTGGACAAAGTGATGCAGTAAGACGACTAAAATAAGTTGCTGCGTTGAGGTTGAGGTTGAGGTTAAGGTGTCACTGCTATTCTGATCGCCGTTGTCTATAGCAGGCTTGTGCGCGCGTGTGGCAAACAGTGGATCTACAGTAAATTTACCGTCGTCGTCATTCATCCAGGGCTTTTTTTCATGGAAGCATTTTGAGGATGACGAAGAATTTTGACGCCGCGCTGTTTTACAGACTTGCTATGTTGCAAATACCCTTCATAAAATGAAGAAAGCAGTTTTGATTCGTGTATTTTCCATTGGTGCTGGTTACGCTTGTATTACTGTTGTGCTGTAGTCTGCTACATAGATATAATTACTACAAGGCTTGTGCCACGTTCAGTTCGCTTGTCTGCTGCGGGTCGTTTACGCTTTGTCACAACTTAACTATTGCCTTGGAATTCCTTCCATGTCAATTTAAGTATTGGGTTAAGGCCGTTTTTTTTATGGCGTTTCAGGGACCCGATTCGGGTCCCTAGAATTGAAAATCGGGTCTCTAGAATCAGAAAAAGTTATCATTGGGCCCTTAGAATTAGAGAAAATCGGGTCCTTGGAATTAGAGAGATCGGGTATACAGGTTCAAACCGGGCACCTAACATTGTCCTTAAAAAAAACCTGGTTAAGGTATTACCATATTATTCGATTGTAAGCCGCACGAAATGGTATTCAAAACTTAATGTAAGTCGCCCTTGATTGTAAACTGCACTTGAACAAGCTTCTTAGATACTTCCGTGCATAGCATGCTTCGTGTTTGATTAGCAACCCTGTTAATGATGCTTACACCACTACACCTGCCTTCTGTTCATAAAAATCGCTCATGTGACGGATGTGCACGTGATGCTGAAGAGAACAGAGTGCGAAGAGAGTTTGGTCAAAAAAACGCAGCCAAGGAAAGACTGAGCGTCATCTCGACATTTTGATAACCTAAAGAAAAACTATGTAAGCCGCCCTTGATTGAAATCCGCACGAAATGATGAGAAAAAACTTTGGAAGCCGCGGCTTACAGCCGGATAAATACGGTATGCTGATTTTGAGGCGTGTGCCACGCATCCCTTTATTCACGTTTGTGCTGAATAACAAAACTAAGTTGGCATCCACATCCTATGTGGAAACTGTACTACGCATGCTTTGTTGACAAATAGCGAGTAAACTTGTTTGTGGTAGTTTCGTGAGCTCTGTCTGGAAAATTGTGACGATTTCAATCTGGTCGTCAAAAAGCGTTTTCACTTTCAAGCAACAAATAGGCATTTTTTCGTTTTGCTTTTTTCGTCAGGATTGTGTTTCTGTACTAATTTTACCGTCAATTGTTTTCTTTTGCATTTACGATAATTGTGATTGGTCAAAAGTGAATCGACACGTTCCGCTTAAAACAACTATGGCGTGGTCAGCTTTTGCTGCTCAAGTACGTAACGGACGTGATTTTTTTCAAACGACGCTCATCGCGTCGTTAGCGTTCATTCTGGCCGATACGAAAACGGCCTGAACGCATTTTAAAGCAGATGCCGGTCTCATGCTTACTTGTCTTTGCCCGTGCAGGTACGGCGTGAATAAAGCATCAGAGAATCGCCACGCCAAGACGCCCAAACAGCCGAAGTCCATCTCTCACCAGGTCCTGCCCTGGCACGACCACCGCGACAGTTGGCGGGCGAGGCACATCATCATGGGCAAGCAGGGGAGCACTGGCACCTTCCACGCGCATCACTTCAAAGACGTCATGGACCGTTTGTTAAAAACTTCCATTCTCGGGTGAGCGCGGCCGCCCGTCTTCGGTGTTTTGTTTCGAAAAAGGGCTTGGGTTACGGTAAGCGCAACACCTTTCGTCCACTGCTGGCTTTTTTCGCTGAGGCATTTCGGTCATTTGTTCCATAATAGTATTAAAACTCGCCGCAGCGTATTTCACTAGTTTATTTTCGGTCATTGTGGCCGAATTGACTTAATTTTTTTCGGTCATTTAAAAAATAGGTCTGCGACCGAAAAAACACTTGGGCCCCCTGTTATTCAGATAGAAAAGGTTGTACCAGTGCTGGTTAGGTGGTCGTCATCGCACAGAATCGTTAGTGAAGCTGTTCAGGGAGTGCAGCCTGCGGATCAAACCCTGGTTTTTTTCCGTCATTTTTCGGTCATTGACCGAACTTTTTTTGAAATGATACGAAAGAAAGTGAAGTCAACTCGATCACAAGACTTTTCTCAGCCATTAAAAAATATCCGAAAACGAAAAAATGGCGGAAGTCATATTTAGGACAAATGACCGAAATGCTTCAGTGAAAAGAAAAACCCAGGTCCAGTCGACACCGTCAGAATCAAGTATGTGGGTTTGTTGCTGCAAAATCGTGGAAGGGAATGTTGCGAAATTGTGAAAGTTTTCGACAATTAATTCAAATGCCTCGTTTTTTGCAGTGGGATGGATGTGAACTTCTTGGAAAAACTCTACTGGAATTGCCAGCGTCGCGACAAGCAGCAGAATATGAACGTCGTGCCAAAGTTTCCCGAGCCCGTGCTCCCTCCACAGGCGGTCAACGATCAATCGTTCATCCTCTGGTGGGCGCTCTGGCAGTGCGCGGAATATACGGTAGCGAACAAGTTGCGAACGTCGCTTGGAAGACCCCAAGACACCTTCCAGAAAATTGAAGGTAACGTTTTAGCGAAAAGTGCTGCAGTGTGCTTGCTTGAACAGAACAGGCTACCGAATGTATTTCGCAGCACACATATACAAAATACATTCGGCAGCATGTTGTGCTCAATGCGTTAGCAAGTGCAAGCTGTTGCCTGATTTCCAGCGATGGAAACTTCTGAAGAACATTAACATCGATGCCAACTATTCTTGTTTGTGTTCAGCAACAAGGATGAACTCAAAAATAGTACCAGTACCAGAAATTATACAAAACCATTCTGAATTGCTGGGGTGCGAGAATAGCTGCAATAAATTTGTTGCAAGTCAATGTTGATAAATGATGAAATTACCTTTGCTCAGGGCCTCTGAGAGAAATTTTACCAGGGGCTACGAAGACCAATACCAGCCGCCCTAGTTTCTGGGGTCATTTTCGAAAATGGCATAGCTTGTTTGTATAGTAATCAGAATATAGATTAAACAGCTACCATGCTAAGATTTGAAAATAGATCAATTGTTGTACAGGCAAATTGCTTGCACTAAAAATTTTGGGCTTGATTACAGAATATCTTAGACTTCGTACTTTCATCCTCCCGGGACCCGGCACCTACCGGGCCCGGGTACGATCTACCTCTTGTACCCCTCTCGTAGGCCCTGCCTATGATACTGTTATAAAAAGCCACCTCTGCCCGCATTGGCCCCTTTTGAAAGGACAGTGGGGCAGTGCTCCCGCTTTCGGGCGTCCCTGGTTTCGGTTGCAACGAAAACAACGAAGCGCTGGCGGCGACTTCGTTCTGAGCTTGCGATTGCGTGTGCAGGCGCAATCAGAGAATACGAGCACAAGCTGATGGCGGGCAACTCCACCATCACTCTCGGCAAGACCGCCAAGCTGAAGGAAACGTCGCCACGCTCGACTGCGCACACGGACATGTCGCTTGCCGCTCTCCAGCGCCCGCACCTGATGCTGCACTTCCTGAACAACCTCGAAAAGCTGCTGTACAACGCTTACGAGGGGTGCGCCGTGGCCATGCCACCCCCTAACAAGGTTAGTTTGTTTCGTTTTTGTCGCAGTGTCAAACGGCAGCTGTCCAGCATGACCGGGCCTAGGTTGGCATTTTTTGATAATTGTATTTGCCGCACCGTTCATACCCTACTAACTTGTCTTTGCAGGCTGTGAGAACATTTTTCGCCACTAATCGACAAACGTGTGAGCAGTGGCTCAACCGCCTCCACCTGGTTGTCATGAAGGTGTCACTGACGTGCGGCGTCCCTGCGCTCGCCTTCCATCACGGCGAGACCGTTTTGCAGGACATGAAAATGAAGAAAAACACGTCGGTACGTTGATGTTGGTGCGCGCCTGCGTGTGCAATCGTGTGACATTCGTTTATTGATTTGAACCGTTTGCTTGTTGCGCAAGCACGAAGTTTTCGTTCTTATTTTCTTTGTAACCGTTTCCGCCTTCCCTTTTCATTTATTCGGCAAGTTTGAACTGTTTTTTGACGGTAATGACAGTAGATGTTCTACACGTTTGTTCGTTTTCATTCCCAGGGTCTGGAATTCGAGTCAGCAGTGGCAATGACGGTTGAGGCCCTGACCAACCTCAAGTCTTCACAAGGCATAGAAGGACTTTATCGGTGGTGTCGGGAGCTGGGTGGGACCAAGCAACAGTGGGCTTGGATGAAGGCCGCCAAGTTGAATGCGAGCTGCAAGTGAGTGTGCATAGACATGGGAGCGGAAAGGTCGGGCTGGTTGCGACGACCCAAAGATTATGCGTAAAAGAAATGCATACCTTCGGCGACTAACTTTAAGTAACTTCAAATTTGAGGTCCACATTTTTATGAGGTCGAAGGCAAGGATCACAACTGCTAGCTTGCTACTACGCTGCCGACTATGAATGCACGTGAAAGCATTGTGATATCACGATTGTAATAGTTATACAGTAGTAGCAATTTGGTAGGTACAAGGCATTTCGCGCCAGAAACAAAGTCTTGCAATAGAGCGCTCAGTATCGGTGATTGCATGACATTTGTGCGCAAATGAACAATAATTACGTTACGACGATCCACTTTTGGGTCGCGACCCAGGGTTGAGAAGCACTGGTCTGGGGGGGGGCTCAGGGAAGATGAGGTGCATGAAGTAAGACCGCTGATCGTTGGTGACGCAGCGCTTCGCCTTCAGCTGTCTTGCGTGCAACCTGCTGCGGCGCTGTTATGTGCGCAGCATTACGAGTTAACCGAAGAAGAGAAGCTCATTGATCGTTCTTACCAGACGTCGACACAAGTGACCTACACTTGCGAAGTTGGAACCTGGCTGCTTTTACTGACTGCAACGCGCGTGCAACTCGCGTTTTGAAATGCGACTTAAATGTAGCAGGTTTGTTGATGACTCACCTCCTTTGCTTGTCGCAGTTACGAAGACGCCGTTAAAGAGTATCGGCAGATCTTAACAACGAGCAAGTCCAACGATAAAGGTGGTGACGATGGACTGACGAGTGGAAAGGAAGCTAAAAAGACGTTCAACCCGGCGAAGACCCTCATTGGCAAGCAGGTGAGAACTGTTTTTTATTTCGCTGAAACATTTCAGTCAATTTTGCTTAGACGTTTCGGTCACTGAAACATTTCGGTCATTTGTCTCACAGTTGTATTAAAACTCGCCATAACAGTGTTTTTTTAGCGTATATTTTCAAACATTCTGACCGAAATGACTTAACCTTTTTCGGTCATTTCAAAAACGTTTCGGCCTATGACCGAAAAATGACCGAAAAAAAACCCAGGGTGAGAAATGATACAGATACAAGCAAGGCCGCTGTTGCTCAGCAACATTAACGAAATTGCGTCTCCAGATGGAAAATGAGTCAACGGTTTAATTATTATCAAGTGAACTGAATTGTCCGAGCTTTTTTTGGTTCGCTGAATTATTCCCAGTAATCGACGCGTTGTATGAAACATTCGAAAAGCATTACTTTGCTTTTGCCCTTAAATTAATCCGCTCCTGCACCGCATTTAAGTTAATCCGTTCCTACACTGAGTTGAGCTGCTGGGAGGATTTGGAAGATTGGACCCAGCAACAAGCGTGCGAGGAGACCAAGGTTGACCTCTTCTCTGGACAAGAATACCTGAAGTGAGTCTTGCAAGGAATTGGTTCAACGTGGCGGATCAGAAACGTGGTGAACAATAAACGTGTTGTCCAGAACGAAGTTACGTCCGTTCGCGTCGTCATAAAATCTTCGTTTTATAAGTTCCGCGCACTGTCATTGAGTATTACTGGATTTGTAAAGAGGAAAAAAGACCGATGAAACGCCGCCCGGAGATAACGAGTGCATTCTGCGAATACTCGCCGTTGCGTTTTCTTCGCTGTGTGCATGTTTGCTCTCGTTCAGTTTTAGTGAGTTGCGCCCATACGCTGCGCGGAACATCACAGTGTATCAACAGCAATGGACGACGTGTCTTATAATATTCGAAACGACACCACCTGTTAAACCCCTGTTGTCCGCGTACTGTCGTCAGGTGAAATTGTTTGAAAAATGCTTCCTTGTTCACCTGGGAGAACTTATTTTATGTGTTTTTTGCGGCAGAGCTTTGACCAAATTCGAGGATCTCGATTTGCCCGCTGCCTCCGAATCGGCGCAGTCTTTGCTCAAAGGGTCAGGGAAGTCGTCCAGCTCTCCGGTGAACGGCGTCGTTCAGGGGTCCACATGCTGGGACTGGTCCAACCTGGAGCGAATGTTTGAACTGCAAGCCATCAATGGCTTGAAATGCTTGGACGCGAATGACAGGTGGGCTGGATGGCTCGCGTTTGTGCTGATCAAATAACGGGTTCATGGGCATCGGAGGGAGGTGGCAAGGAGAGCTTTGTTGTCCCCCATGGATTTTGAAATTTGCCATTTTTCTATTACATTTTTAGCAAAAACAGGTTGTTTTCTAAGTTTCGAGTGGATAAAATGAAATTTCACCATGTTTGGCCTCCCCTGAAAAAATCCACCATTTCTCCCCCTGGAAAAGTCTTTCCGACGCCCATGACCAGGTCCAGTGCCGCTTTGGTGGTAAGTCTTAGAACCGTGGGATTCAGAAACACATCGAGTTAGTTCCATGAGATAAACGTTTACTATGTGATCAATGTATGTATGCGCTCATTTGCGTATGTCTCCGGTGTAATGCGTGCCAAATACGGGCGGACTAGAAGTTTAAAGACGATGCTAACTCAAGCGCCTGGCCTTGTTATCTCGTTAGCTGGAAGTCGTCAGTGCAGCCCATGTCTCGGGCCTCGTTGGACTGCGTCAAGATCGTCTCGTCGTACTGGCCGCCCTCCGTTTCTCCACCGTTCTACGCAAACTACGCAACAGCGTGCGCGATCAAGAAGGCGGTCGAACGAAAGCAGGTAAAGGCCGTTTGAAGCAGTGCAGGTGACCCAGGGGTAAGGGGGTGTGTGTTATTATCCGGCCGGTGAAAGAATGCGTTTCGGCTGTTTATGATATTCTCGGAATACAGCAGCTGGTGTTTTATCCCCAAGCATAAGTTCAATTTTCAGGCACCTTTTTATGATTTTGCTGGTACTAACTGCTGGTGGGGTTTCAAAGACCGTTTAAATGGTCGGTCCGTATCAAGTCATGGTAAAGTTCTAGTGGATTCTTAGCAAATATTGACATCAAGATTGTGCAGCTTCTTTGTTCTCAATTGGGTTGCGCCTTTTTCCCAATTCATTGTCGTTAACAAATTGTCATGTTTCTGAGCAAACTCTTTTTTCAGAACTTCCTGAGCATTCCTCTTTCGGCGAACGTGGCGTGCTCTGATTGGATGGCCGGGTCATGCGGGAGCCGGCTTCTGACGTTCATGGAAGTCAATGCAGGCGAAAGAGACAGCAAGGTACGCAGGTGGTGACTAATACCATTCATAATCCCCTCATCTTTTAAGGATATCGGGCAAGATCGTTGTACCGGGCATGATATTTTAAAAATACGTGAATGAAACCACCTTTCGACGAAACATCACGAAACCTTATTTCGAAGCCAGTCAGTTTTTGTGAGGTTTAAACTTTACTTGTGTGGTTGTTGCTGTGAGAAAAAACTTGCCTTTTTAAAGCTTGCCAATGAAGCATGTCCGTCCAAATTGCTTGTGTCTGTGAGCAGCGTAGCCAGCCCTAAATTTTATTTTGGGGGCCAAATCTTTTGACTTCAAGCGAGCAAGAGTATTTTGTTTGGGCACCGCCTCTCAAAGCACAAAATGACAAGATTGCTAGAAATTTAGGGGGCCATGCCCCCCATCTGTCTACGCCTATGTTGTCTAACCGTCACGAGTAAGCCTGTTTTCGTAAGTTGACTGTTTAACACCGAAGCCTATTCGGCAGCTAGTGCAAAAGATTCTCGTAGTATTTTAAATGGGAAAAGTTCTCCACTGCTGGGTAAGTGAAGCTGTTTTCAGCTATAACTTCAGATTTTGTTTCCCCACATTTATTGACTTGGAAAGGACACGACCAATGCACACGGACCTGCCACTGGCGCTCTGGTCGTTGCAGTTGTGCGGTTTTCCGAGTGAAGTGTGTTAATGTTTGGTCCAGGTCAAGCAGAGCGTGGAATTTTATTTGCGCGGCACTTTCTCTTCTGCAGGCGGAAAGATCAGTGTCGAAGTTTGCAGTGAAAGTGATCAAGGGCCACAGAAAGCACGGAAATTGCGTGCGAGTGCAGAAACTTTTGCTGCACCAAATGTCCAAGTTGTCGAAATCTGACAAGAACAGGTAGGCTGTATTTTGAATAAGAAGATTTCAGGACTGAGGATGCGTAGTGTAACGTGAAATCGATTTCCCATTGAAAACGAATTGCTGATTTTGAGCATAAAATTGGTATAGACTTCACAGTTTCATAAACACTCAAAAGCTTTCAGAAAACTATACATGTTTTATTTTAAGACGTTTTTGGTTTATGCTTTTTTTGAAATTACTGATTGATTGTTCGTCGCCTTTGTGGAGAATACTTACTTGAAAAACTGACATGTTTGCATCTTTTCTTCCGTTTATTTTGTTGCTTTTTCGTCAACAGCTGCTCTTCGCTTTGTCGAAAGTCGTTTTTGGGTCCGTTGTGATTCTACCCAACTTTGGTTTGATCTTAAAGCCCTACTTTGCTTTGATCTTAGTCCGCTGGCCGACCTTCTGAGCTGCTGCAGAAATCTTCCGGAAAATGCTGAGTCACAGTCGTTGGTTCTGGATCTGCAGTATGAGTCAGCAAAGGTGTTGCACGCGACGGGACGGAGTAACGACGCGGCGACTCTGTTGACGGAAATGACGAACCGATACATGGAAAGTGGTGAGTTGTGTCTTCTGCTTTCTCGTTTTACCTGCTCGCAAAATGTTTGCTTGGTTTCTCCAGACCGCGTGGTGAAGTTCTTGAAAAATTGAGTCGTCATTTTTTAATTTCGTTTGGTGCTTGTGCGGACGTGAAAACATCTCATAGAAATTCAATCTTACAAGAATGTATTGAGGGCGGTTATAATTCAGTGGCCGAGTGTCTGCTTCTCAATTGAAAGGTTGGGTGTTCGATCCACGGCCACTGAGTGAATCGCCGTAGCGCTCCTTGGGCAAGAGCGATCAGCTCAACCGTCCGGCAAGAAGCAAATTTCAGGCTTCGGCCTGCCGCCAGTGACCTTCGCCAGAATCAAATAAAAGAAAATAGTGTTACCTTGTGGGGACAGTGACCCAATGACAGCTGCGGCCGTCGCTTTCCCGCCCCTGCATTCCTGCCCACGCATTCTTTGTGTGGTCGGGTTGCTAAAATAAACTGACCTGAACTGTGATTGTAATTAGGAACGAATATAGATAGTCGAATTCAACGACTTCCTGATTCGTTTTTTTAACCCCCCGCTGTCTTGCTCCCGAAAGACGTTGTAATGACCCTGGCCCGACGATGCTTTGCAGGGTTCAAATCTTGTGGAATGCAGTGCTCGAAGGCGCTGCTCACCCTGGTCAAGTACTTGCAGGCGGACTGGAAAACCTTTGGCCCGGCCTTGAAGGAATGCCTCAGGTATTCGTGTGCCGCTTGAGCACGACACTGCTTACCAGGCTTGCGGCATTGCGTGCTATTCAGCCTGCGATGTGGAGTGTGTGTGTGTGTTCACCAGCACTTTAAATGTTTTAGCTGTGCTGTTGATGCACGAGTCTTCTCTATGTAGGCTTAAAATTTCAAAGTTCCGTGGTTAAACTCTTCGATGGTCTCTTAATTATTTGCAATTGACATTTGGTGAACCCGTGCAACGGCGTCCTATTCTCGCTGCGCTGTGCCGCGACATCAAAGTCATATCTCGCAGCGAAATCTTTGCTGGCCGAAGTTGTCGTCGTTCTTGTGTTAACGTTTGAATCAAAGCATTGTCTGTTCTGGGAGTTGACAACCATGAGATCGTTGTATATAGCTGCGGCCGTAGCCGCAGGAAGATTGTTCTGGTTATCAGCCTTTACTTCCTTCGAGTTTTGGCCAAAACCACTTGTTTTCTTTTCCAGTTTCAGCGCAAACGGCCCGTCGGATCAAGTCCTGCTGCAGAAGTTGAGTAGATTGATAAAAATGGAGCAGCGCACACAGCTGTCCTTCGCCGGCAACCCGCAATTCATCAGCCAAGGTTCGATGAGCTTTTTTTTCATTGCTTTCGATCCAGTTATTTGATCCTTGCATCCGCTCTGAGTTAAGATCCTATTTTTCCCGACATTTACGAAGTTCAACCGAAAAACGTGTTGTTTCTGGCAGTGAGTGTAGCGAGCAATTCCGCCTGCTTGCATCGTCATCGGTTAATAAGGAATACGGACAAAGCGCGTTGCTGGAAAATCGTACAAATAATCACCTTGTACCTGCAGAAGAGTTAATTTATTATAATTGTTTGCCAGAAACAGCGTGGAAGTCAAGAAAAGCTTAAGCTACTGATTTGCGCGTATTTTTGGTAAAGGCTGCATTGGAAATATTACCACTCACCTTTGCTGACCCTTGAAACACTATCACGCCAATAAGGACATAGAAGAAAAAGCATTGAACAAATGCTATAAACTACTGAGTCACCGAAGCCAGCCTGTTGCGATGTTCATAAGATACAAACGTGATCTCGTTTTTTGTTCGTTTTTGTTAAGTTTTTTTGCCAGAAATGATGACAAGGGGCTCCTGGTCCTGTTTTCGTTTTGAGAGCGTGTTGTGTGTGGCGTGCTTCCTGCTGTGTTTAGGGTTTAGTGTGTGTTGGTCATTCCTGCAGCAACTTTCCGAAGGACGAGAAGAAATCTTCAAGAAGGCAATCGTCATCCCTAGATAGTGTAAACTTAACGGCAGTGCTGGCGTGCTGAGTTTGTTTTTGTCCACCACCCAGTCACGTGACCCGAACGTATTGGATGTTGAGTACCGAAGTGCATATGAGGCTTGGTCGCCTGTGATTATGATTGGCAGTCACATGACCCGGGTTGCTTGGGCCCGAAAAGCCCGGACCAGCTCTGTCCCCACTGGCCGCAGTTGAACTGCGGTCAGGCTCTGATCTGGCTCAGTCGTTATGCATCAGTTGCTTCACGCGCGCCTGCATATTGTTCATGTATATCAGGGGTCTCCAAATTATGGCCCGTGGGACAAATCCGGCCCGCGAAGCCATTTCATCCGGTCGCAAAAACGTTTTGTCAGTAACGAAAAAATAATATGTTTACGAGACATTTCTTGATTTGGTAGAATGTAACATATCCCGAAAAAATCACATTTTGCAAAATGTCCGACCCTCCAACTGTTGTGTAGCAGCTTATGTGGCCCTCTGACAAAAACATTTGGAGACCCCTAAAGTATATAATGCATCCAGTGCCCCAGAAGCACAGTAAGGCGTCAACGGCACACGCACAGCTGCCAACGGTTGTCCTGGTCTGGTAAAATTTTTGCGAAATTGCAAAAGCAAAAGCTCACATGACTCTTTACATTTCAGTTAAACAAGAAATTGTTCTGGGCAGCTTGTTGAACTTGGCCACTGTCCAGGCGCCTGACTTGGCCAAATCGTGGTTCGCTTTGGCCGGGTGGTGCTACAAGTGGGGCCGCAAGCTCATCGACGGCGCCAGGTAAGGTCTGCGCCTATTTTTGCTGCGTTGCCTATTTTAAAACTACCTGTTTTCTCATGAAAAGTATTGGATTTGATGCACTGGTCAGTGTCTTGCTCGGCGTTTCTAGCAACGCACATTCTGCTTTGGTTGCAATTCTGAAGCCGCATCTTTTTGTTTTTACAGCTATTTCATGACGTAAAATATCTGGAAAAGATATATTACACCTTTCTTCACATTATGTTGGAAAATTAATTCTGTGGTGTTCAGAATTCATGCTCACTTTTTGTGGCGCATGTCTCATCGTAGTCTTGGTGAGAACATTGGTGACCACGATGTAATTAGAAGCTGCATGGTCATGTTGTCACCCAGACGGTTCGATCTTTTTGCGGACTGTGCTCAGAAGAATAATTATTGCTGCGAAGTTTAAGTTTTCTAAAAGCATTGTGAAAAGCTTAATATGAAAAATATCTTTGTGAAAAAATTTGTACGTGAAAGATGTAGGTCCGTTGGTATGTGTCGCCCCATCGCAAGTGCTTGTGGAATTAACTTTGTCGAGAGCTGCATCGAGTCGTTGAGACTCAATAACGCACTCGAACGGGACCAACTGTGGGTCTCCTACACCAGTGTTAATTCTTTAGTCTTACCCGCACCGACCTTTACTTCACACGCACCACCGTTTCGTAATTCTGAAAATTTTCGGCGCAGCACTGCTGGCAGCGTCGAGCTGACCGAGGAGGAAACGAGCCAAGTGAAGTCGATCCTTGTGCCGCTTGGTGTCAGCGAGGAGCAGCTGGAAGATGTTTACGGCGTGCTGCGCAAAGCACACTGCAGCGCGATTAGCGTTCAGGTGAGGCTTGATTCATTTGCTCTGCGCAAAGACGTTTGAGTTGGAGGTGGGGGGAAGAAATCGATCAGGATCATATGCAGCAGTTCCCTCACGAAGCTGTGTTTTTTTGTGGATGTGACCGATTCGCCAGCAAGCCTAAAGTTTCCTGAGCTTAATAAATCGGAATGTTTGCGATTTTTGGAAAATTGTTTATGCTGTAAAAATTGTTGTGACTGAAGCTGCTGTTTGAACCTACCAGTTTGCTGTGAACTTCTGAGGAATCAGCTGAATGGTCCCTGCTTTCGTCTTTTCGCCATGATTCAAACTTATACAGATATGTATTCAAGTAACTGTACTAGTCTCCAAGTAAGTATAGTGGCTGAAACTGATGAGGTTTTCTTTGCCAACCCAAAACCACCAAGAGCGCATCCGACCTGTGTCGAAAACCCACATGTTCGAGTTCAAAATGTGATTTGAATTTGCATTTCCTATGGTTGCGCTGTTTTTTCGTCTGCCAATGCGACGCCGGTGTATTCTTAAACATACCTGCTTGATGCTTTGTTGGTATAGTCGATGGCTTTCCTTCAGATTGTCATGGAAACGAGTGTGGCGAGTACGACGCAGTTCTTAACTGATTTTGAAGTAGATGAGAACTGTAGCGATGACAACAGATTTGAAAGAATCAAATAAACAACAGATCGATTCAAACAACTAACGTATGATGAAAATAAAAACAAACTTGAAGGTGGAGGGTGACGCCTTGGACGACATCCTGGTGAGCCAAGGCGACCAACAGAACTACACGGTGATCAGCGACGCCTTCCTGGAGCAGCTCAACTCGCGCTGCGGCTCGTGGCTCGCGCGCTCTCACCCGCAGATCAATCGCAGCCTGCTCGCTGTCTGGCAACGCGTCTGCATGCGGCTCTTCGCCCATTACCGCGTGGCCGCGCACTCGTATTTCAAGTTCCTCAGCTTGAACGCTGCCGATCAGGTGAGTGAGAGTTGGAGGTGAGCGTTTTTGCGTTATCGTCGTTCACGTGATTCGTTTGCCGGCGTGAACTCACTGAGTGGTGAACGTGCGGCAGCTGCCGCAACGTTTTTTTTATTTGCTGCAAATAGCGCAATGTAGCATTCGTGTTTTTCATTTGCTGGAAACAGCGCAGTGCGGCATTCGTCTGGTTTCAATGCTGCGGACTCGTGTTTCAAAAGTCCAAATTCCTGACCAACAGGAGATGTTTATGAATTTTATGCAAAAGGATATTTTCAGATCTAGCACCAAACTTATTAATGACAACAGATGTGATCGTGTGTTTTTACACCATTGCTAAAACCTCCCTGCGCCAACCTAGGTTTCTGTTTCAAATGTGATCAAAAAGTGAAAGGCTCATGACTTACTCCCACCAAAGCACTTCATTTCTGGGTAAGATTGACCCAAAAGGCTTGTATTTACAAGCTCATCTTTTTGGAAGCGTCGTCAATCACGTGTTTCTGTCATCAAAAGCCGTTGCAGTATTTATATGACCGTTGAACTGAACATGCGCATTCGGTCACAAGTGCATAGTTGTCAACAAGCCTATCGTCCCGAGCGTCATATCCTTCAGCATTTTGACCAATCGTTTTCCCTCAGAAATACGAAGATGGCAACGTGACCGCCACGCTTCGCTTGCTGCGTTTGTTGGTGAAGCACGCGTTGGAACTGCAGGCCACGCTGAAAACGGGAATTGCCACGACGCCCACCACACCCTGGAAAGGTGCGAGATGCTCTTGTTTTGATGGAGGAGTGGTCGTGTTTTACTCTATATAGTCTTTGTCATGTGCAAGGGTTGGCGTGAGTGACAAACGTTGAAAAAAAACCGAAAACAACAAACGTTTAGAGCAGCGTTTCTTGAACATTTGTGGGTCACGGACCCTTCGTGCCCGTCAAGAAGAAACGTTGCAATAAATATTTGAAATTAGGTCTTGGTCATCGTGTCGAAATGTCTGCAAAGCCTTTTAACCCCTTAAATCACGTTCACGAGCCCGTTATCAAATTCAAGAACCTCAGGTTGAGCACCCGTTGTTTGAAGTAATAATTTCATTCCGGTGTCTTCGCGTCGCAGGGATCATTCCGCAGCTCTTCTCACGGCTCAATCACCCGGAACCGTACGTTCAGCGAAGCATAGCCGAGCTGCTGTGTCGCGTCGCTGTCCAGTCGCCTTACCTCATCATCTACCCGGTTGTCGTGGCAACGACCCGGGCCGATCCGCGCGCGCACAGAGTGCTGCGATCGACCTTGGAAGACGACGAAGAGAACGACGACGACTACGATCAGACCGACGATGCGGAGAAAGCGAGGCTCGCCGAACCCGAAGTTGTCTCCCCTGACGGTAAGGGGATACTTTTACAAAAAACGAGCCTGATTTTCTTTTCGTCTGTTTTTTTTCTGCGGAAGACACAATTTACCAAAAAATTCGTTTTTGTGATATCTGCAGTAAAATGTCATTGGGTCAACTGAAAGTACAAACAACGAGTTTTGCTGCTGGCAACTGTGCGGCGCTCCCGCGTTAAGGTTGATGACACGTCTCTCAACGATTTCTCGCAGATACCGGAGTCAACTCGTGTTACAAGCGTGTCCTGCAAGCTCTCGTGCAGCAGAGCGAGCCAACGGTGCGTGACGTCCAGCTATTGGTGCTGGAACTGCGAAGAATAACCCTGTTGTGGGATGAGCTGTGGCTGGGAACTCTCAGCCAGCATCACCATGACATTATGAGGTGGCCAAGTGGTCTTCTAATGAATTGGCGCTTGCTTTTGCGATTAAACCTTTACTGATGATCGTTCTTTCGCGCGTAAATCTTCAAAAAATTTTAAAAGGGGTTTTGCATGCGGGTAAAATCGGGTATTACATTCCAAAAGGGAATTAAATATTAGAAGGGTACTGCACTGGTATTACCTGAATTTGAAACGGTATTACATTTGTATTTCAATAAGAGCTGGAGACGCCCGCTCATTAGACGAAATGTATGCTCCGCAAACAACAGTGTCTGATCTGATGCATTGCTGTTGAAGGATTTTCTTTCGACAGATACACATGTGTCGAAAATACGCTTTTAACCAGTTGTTTGAATCCTTTTGACCTCAGTTGGTCGGTATCGCCCAACTGTCCTCTGACTCTTGAACAAAACAAGACGCTGGTGTCAGAATAAAAGCGTTTGACAAAATTTCTTTTCATTTTTTTTCCACAGACGATTGCAACAGTTACAGGACGAAGCTAAGAGGGTCAACTCGAACAACACATTATCAATGTAAGACTTTCTAAAGATTTTAACACTTGCTTGCCTTAACAGCTTCCGTCGTGGGCGAACCATAGTGATGCCTCCCTCGATTCTTGCTAAACTTTTCCGAGCCGCAGATTTTTAGCCGCGGTCTGAACAAGCTCAATAAAAAATCGTGGCGGTGTCTCTGTCTTTGATCTTCGTCGAGGAACAGGTTTCAATAAAAAACGGTCGAATACTTTTTGCTGGAGATCTGCTGTTCAATGTTCTTTGACCATTTTTTTCTCCAGAACCGAAAAGAAGTCGATTTTGCGCGAGCAGCAGCAAGCGATCATGCGTCCTGTGGTGTACGCCATGCGGCGAGTGCAGCGAATCACGAACGCGAGCCCTGAGACCCCCCACGAGCGTTGGTTTGCCGAGAACGTGCAGCCGTTGATTGACGAGGCGCTGGAAAAACTGCAGAACCCGCCAAACCCCCACAGCCCGCAGTCGTGCTGGTCCGGGTTTAAGCAGGTAGGAATTGTGATCCTTGAACTTCATGTGCCTGTTTGCTCTGAGTCGTTTCTCTTTCTCGCAGTGCGTTAGACGTGAAGCGACTCTTTGTATTCGTAAGACTGATAACTCTGACGCAACGTAGAGACTATCTGCAGTAAATGCTGTGAAAACGTGCCTGGTTTTCCACCTTTTGTGTACGTGGAGCAGTTGAAGAAGTCGCTATGTGGAAATTGAAAGCAACCGTTGCAAAAAGAAGCTGTTCGAGAAAACGATAAAAATTCTGTTGGTTACAACCAATTTTCTTTTAAGTCAATTTGAATCTTTTTGACCTTTCAAACCAATTTTCTTTTAAACATCTTTTTGGTTTTGTGTCGAGCTTTCCATTGGTGCATTACGAAACAATGGGAACGACCCAAGAAAGTGATGGAGATCGAAAATTTTGTAAAGTAGAACAGAATAAGCGACAATGAATTCACACTTGCACTGTTCATCACCAAACACAGGTGCACAGTCTGCTGCAGAACAGAGCATCGAAGCGAACCAGCCCGATTCTGAACCTCGGCGAAATTAGTCCTCGTCTGATGTCCCTCAGGGCGACGTCGATGCCCATACCAGGTGAGTGGATGTTGCTCTCGCTCGCTGTGCACGTCGACAGTGGCTATGACGTCGGCTTGTGCGTTCAGGCGTGACGGACGCGCACCATCCAATCACAATCGACGGCTGCAGCAGCGCTGTCACGATCTTGCCGACGAAGACCAAGCCCAAGAAGCTGCAATTCATCGGATCGGACGGAAGACGATACACGTACCTGTTCAAGGTGGGTAGATGGGTCGTGTGTACAGCCTGGGCGTAGATTCCGTTGTGCTGCTTGTAAAATGACAATTTCAGGAATCAATGTTTGTCGTTCATTCGTCTCTTGCTTTTCGTTTTTGTGTTTTCTTTCTTTGAGAAGGGCAAGAGCGTTTTCAAAGGTTGCTGTCGTTTTTTTTTCAACTCGGTGAGTTCAACCCGTCTTAAATGTGTACCGTGGAGCATATCTTGAACTGACAATATCCAGGAGGGCTGGTCTCGAAAGTGTTTGTCTTTTTGGCAAAAAAATGTGCTGTACTTCGAGCAAGCTTGATAAGGAGACTAAGGAAAATAAGAACCGCACGGCATGCCCCGTTGAAAAGGTTGTTTCTGCAGAAAGTCGCTTCTATTCGTCGCTACCGGACAAGTGATTCAAACGCTTCGCGAACTTTTTCTATCGCAGGGTCTCGAAGATCTTCATTTGGACGAACGCATCATGCAATTCCTGTCGATTGCCAACTGCCTGCTTCGGCGTCAGCACGAGAATCGGGGTTACGCGGCCCGCCATTACTCCGTGACGCCGCTTGGCACCAGGTCAGGGCTCATACAGTGGGTGAGCGGAGCGACGCCCCTCTTCCATCTGTACAAGCGCTGGCAGCAAAGACAAGCAGTGACGGCAGCCAGCAAACAGGTGTGAACTTAATTTGCTTCTATTTCCTTGAGATTTTATGACAAATTATTGTACTTTGAATTTCAAAGACGTCGTTGTTCTTGTTTCTTTCATCTGATCTTTTTTCACCCCTTATTGCCGGAGATCTCCGATGTGGTGTTTCTTCAGAACTTAGGTCAAGGAAGCATCACCATTGAGCGGACGAATGGTTTTGGCTTTACGAAAAAACGGAACGTGTGTGCACTGCCTGCTTCAACACAGTTTCAGTGGCATTAACTATCGCTTGCGATTAGATGGGATTTCAAGCTTTATCTCTGTCACTTCCTACCAGCTATCGAGGAGGGGGGTAATCTAGTCAAGCAGAGTGTGTTCATGAATCGGCCAAAAATACATCTCATTTGGATTGATTCAAATATGAAAGAATGCTATTGCGTCATAACTGCCTTTGTTTCTTTCAGTCTGCCGCGAACAACGTGATGCCGAACATTCAGATCATGCGACCCAGCGATCTGTACTACAGCAAGCTGACCCCTGCCATGAAGAAGGCCGAGGTCGACATGGAAAGGACCAACAGGAAGGCGAGTGTCTGTTTTCATCATTCATTTAAAGTGTGTAGTCAGGCATGGAGTGTGCTTTTTGTCTGCAGGCGACGATATCCACGTAGTGCTTGGCTCGATTTTACTGCAGTCAGGGTGGAATGTGGCGATTTTTTTCGTGAAAGCATTGCAAGCCCCGAATGCAACGAGCGTTTAGTTTCGCAGACCGTTTGTAAAAAATTGTTCTTTCAACTCTGTCAGTTGAAAAAAGCGTTGACGTTCCAAACTTTTCTGACCGAGGACCACATAAGTTACTACAAAGCAGTTCGATGGCCCGACATTTTACGCAATGTGATTGTTTCGAGATATGTTGCATTCTACCAAATCAAAACTTTTTCGTAAATATATTATTTTTTGATTATTGACAACATAATGTGTTTGCGGCCGGACGAAATGTCTTCGCGGGCCGGATGTGGCCCGCGGGCCCTAGTTTGGAACCCCTGTTATAAGACAACGAGTGCAAAGTAAGTATCCCCCGATATTAGAAACGCAATGAACATCTGTCCATCCTCCTCACGCGCCGCGTTCGACCATTCCACCGCAGGACTGGCCGGTCGACGTGCTCCGCGCCGTGCTGAAGGAACTGCTGGAGGAGACGCCGAACGACCTGCTGCAGAAGGAGCTCTGGTGCTCGGCCACCGGACCCGCCGAATACTGGAACATGCAGCAGGTGAGCTGCGTCCGCACTTGAGCAATGCTGGTTTGATCGCGTTGGTGTATTTGTGGGAGGACCGGGAATGAGTTGCTCGTTCGTTGATCATTGCGTTGCTGAATAAGACTGTGGGACGAAGATGTGTAGTGTTACCTGAAATCGATTTCCTGTTAAATTTTTTTTGGTTGATTAGAACCCCCTACCTTTGTGGAGAGTAGTTACTTGAACACCGGTTCGTTTGCTCTGTTTTATTGGGAAAGTCTCGTTTTTAATTGACTTGTTCGATCTATTGTTCTTGCGCTAAGTTTCTGAAACACTCACCTCGCGAATCGTTTTCTTCTGTGAGCTGATTTGGAGCTGATAGTTCTGAATCGAGTCAGGATCTGCTGGAAGTTGGAAACAAAACCGCGACCTCACGGCTCGAGTTCTTAACATTCGATTGACCGCTAACCTCTTGCTTGGGCCGTTCACCTTTGTCGCGCTGGCTCCAAGTTCGGGGTGCTTCAGTCTGCCACTGATTTCCGTCGCCAATATGACAAAAAAAATAACTTAAACGAAATTGTTGTCGCCTAGGAAACAGCTTGTGACAACACTGGATAAGGTCGTGAGTGACATCGGGCCACATTTGTCATTTCAGTTTCCATTGCGTCGTTTACGATGTAATATTCCGCGATATGCACTTCCGCAGAAATACTCCCAATCGGTTGCGGTGATGTCAATGATCGGCTACGTCATCGGCCTGGGCGACCGTCACCTTGACAACGTCCTGGTTGACCTGGGAACAGGAGAGGTGGTCCACATTGACTATAATGTCTGCTTCGAGAAAGGCCTGCAGCTTCGGGTGCCAGAACGCGTCCCGTTCCGCCTAACCCAGAACCTCATAAGGGCACTGGGCCTTTGCGGGGTCGAGGGGGTTTTCCGGAACTCCTGCGAGCAGGTGAGGCCTGTTTTGAGTAGCAGACTTTTTAAGCTTCCGATTTCCTTCACGCAAAGTGTTGGCGAAAGTTGTCTTCTGTTATATAAGATGAGTTGGTGTCAATGAACGTTTTGTAGAAGTTGCTGCTTGACATTCTGAATGGATTGCATTCCTTGTTTGGGTCACGTCGGTGCTTACCCCAAGCGTCCTGTTGCAAAGACGCACATACTTCTTTACCTTGAAACCTTTCGCAGGTTCTTTCGACGTTGCGGAAGGGAAAGGAAACTTTGCTGACGTTGCTCGAGGCGTTCGTTTACGACCCGCTGGTTGATTGGACAGGTAATGATGCAGATTATGAGATCACGTTTTGCCACTCTTACGCAGGCATTTCGAAAAGAAGGCGTCACGTGCTTTGTTGCTGCCATGACTACTAACGAAATGAAGTTTGGGTGTTGTTGCATGCTCGTAGAGTTAAACCTCATTGTGCCATTCGTGCCTTTTCGGAAAAAATCGGAAAGACGGTGTCATTTTTTGCTGTTTTGTGTTTTGTTTGCAAGTTCGACTTTAGGCTGTCGAGTGCTGCCATTTCGTTGCTGTATGGTTAATATCAGTGACTTTCCTGAAAGCAAATAACGGCCAATAGCCATTGCCGATCTCTGCCACACTGCAACGTGACCCTTGCTTCTGTTGCGCAGGTACAGTTGAAGGGGGGTACGCCGGCGCCGTGTATGGAGGCGGTGGCCAGCAAACGTCATCGAAGGCGGAAGGCGACGAGGAGAGGCTGAGCAAGAAGGACATGGAAAGAGAAATTACCAGGAGTCTGTTTTCGTCCAGGGTCGCGGAAATGAAGCAGGTTTGGAGACGATACGTTTTTCTTTCCACTCTGTCCAGATCCAGTAGCTGTAACTTGTACTGTATCTATCGCAGCGCTTGCATCAGCGGCCATGTCCGGGGGGGGTGGGTGTGTCTGGTAAACGACCTGTTAACGATAACAGTAATCAAAGCAAGCCCTGAGGTGTTTCCTCTTACACGGTGGTTCTCAACCGTCTTTGGTCCACGGACCCTCTTTTTTACAAAATGTCCGATGGACCACTTAGCTATATGCTGGTCAAAACTGTTCAAAACAAACTTAATACCTGCCACCTTAACAAGGTCTTAATCCGTTGAAGTCTCAAGCCTTAGAATTAACCTCCACAGCGTGTCTTAGCTGCGTCGACGATTCGATTCGTGGAGATTTTGTTTTTCTCTGGTTCCAGGGCTGGTTCAACAACAGAGACGAAATGCTGAAAACTCTTCCGCTGCTCGTCGACAAACTGAATGCGTACAAGACGCACTTCAAAAACAACGTGGAAATGAACGAGAAAATGCAGGTGTGCGCTGCTCGGCGCGTTTTGTGCCGACACGTGCGCGATCACTGCGGTGGCGGATTTTTTACTGTGACCTGTGTGTAGTTTCGGCCCGATTTGGATCGCGTTGCAGCATCATTTGCTTGTTTACGTGCTTGTATTTGCTCGCCTTCTACACCAGTTCTTGGCGATTAGCTGACGTGGAATTTTGCGGTTGCTGGTTTTCGGCGCTTCAAGCAAAGCTTGAGCGGTCGGGAAAAAGTCGCTGACCTAAAATCTGTGTCGTTCATCGCGAGTATCGTCACATATTGGAAGAGTTGCTGCGTCACAACGTGTAGACTCCCGTATGACTCTGCGCAATGTGTCAATTAAAATGAGTCGCTCGATGTTTGGAACGGTGGCTTGTGATGCTTTCAAGTAGTGCGTTTTGTATTGCGGCGTTATGAAGCGTTTTACTAATAAGTTGTTTAAACGCGAAAATTAACTTGCGCATCGCGCTGCGAAACCGCCGTGCTCGTTTGCAACACGAGCGGAAATAACAAGAATGTATATGTGTCACATGAACACGGGTCTGTGTCATGAAATTCTCTTTAGTTGCTGTCACCGCTCTTTTCACGCAGAACCTTCTGGAAGTGAAGTCACAAGTCAAGTCGGCCTTGTCGGACGCCCGCCACCCCTACAATAACCTGCCGTACAGGTGGCACCAGCACAAACAGCAACAGAACAGGAAGGAAGCCACACTCTCGTCTATCCAGGTTATTGGCCATGCTCTCGTTTTAAGTTGAATGAGGAATGTGGAATGTGTTCCATTGCGCTTAAACCCTCATAACTTGCTCCACACCCAAATATCTTCACCGTGGCAATACTTGCAGTCAATGATGACCAAATCAGCCGCCTCCGACACTGTCGCAGAGGGTTGCACACATCTTACATTTTGTATGAAGTGCTGCGTAGCTTGTCGCAGCACACACCAGGCGTCATGTGACTGTTTCTGGGAAAAATCTGTTTTCGCTAAAGTACCGAGGCGAGGTTCGTGAGCGCAATCTTCTTGTTTAAATGCCCAGCGAACGTGCTCGATGAGTTACATGTATTTTTGTTCAGTGGCTGTTTTCGTCAAATGCGACATTTCGCCCATGCTGTGAATTTTTAGTTCCTTCTCTCTGAGAACTGCTCGACGCAAATGCACTTTCCTGTCTCTTCACACTCGGCTTCGACAGATTTTCGCGTATTTTCTACTGACTGAATTTTCCAGGAAAAGATCGCGAGCTGCGAAACGAACACGAAGCGCTGGAGCAGCCTGCTGACCGTGCTGCAGAGCCCCGAACTCGCCGCCCTCCTCTCCGAGGCCTCAGCGGCGCTCGAGCTCGGCCCGACCGCGTTCGAACACGCGTCACAGTTCCTGCACTCGGCCGGACAGTCGAACATGGTGTCGCAGTCGCAGCAGGCAAGAAGCGGGTGTATTGTGGAGTTCAAAGGTCGCATAGGTTTCTGCGATAAGCACTTGGGCGTTTTTCCGAATCTTTCGGGAGTTTCTCTAAATGTTTAAAACGGGCGATTTGCTGAGTTTTCTCATGTTGTTGTTCATTGTTGTGCACGCGTTATTCCCTGATCAGCCGGAAGCACGGTATGTTCCGCAACGGCGAGTGGAACCTGCAGCTAATAGACTGTTAGGTGTTTTTTCGGTCATGGACCGAGTTTTCTTTAAAACCGAACGAAAAAAATTAAGTCAATTCGGTCATAATGTTCGAAAATATAGACTAGTGAATAACGTTAGGAGGAATTTTAATTCTTGTGTGGGACAAATGACCGAAATGTCTCAGCGAGAAAAAACCCCAGCCTGTGGATCAGTACGGCTGCTTGCATTTTGTTTAGTCGTGACGTGTGCAGTTCGCGCACTGGATAGACCGTTGCGTGGGTTCATGTGGACAGAGAAAGGCAGCTTCTAAGTTGTCGTGGTGTCTTGTCTTTCGTATTTTGTTGAAATGCTGCAAATAATAACTCGAGTCTTTCGCAACGCACTTGGCAAGAAAACGAAGTTCCGTGTGCGACAACGTTTGGGTTTTTCAGCCTTTGGCGCTTAAAAGTTCCAGCAAAAAAGACTGTCGATTGAAAATCGAGTCGAACTGCTGTTTTGAATGAAAGCAGATGTTGTTTTTTTCTTTTTAGGTGAGAAAAAATTTTTTTTACGCCCAAGTCCGATCTCATTTTTTAACAACGTGGCGATGCTGATACTTTACGATAGAACCTTGTCACTGCGCAGGAGAGTGATTGATTTAGAAACATTTTCTTTGTTTGCTGCAGACCGAGAAAGAACTGGGCACCGTGAGCGAGCAGCGCAGGCACGCCATGCGCTCCTGCCTGGACGTGCTGAGCCAGTACGCGGCCGTCGCCGGCCACTTCCCCCCACAGGGCGTTCTGCGCGGCCACTGGGAGGCGGTGTGGCGCTGTCACTTGGAGAAGATGGTGGAAGGGTTGCTAAGGATGGAGTCCGCATCTGTTCGGGCGGATATCGAGAAAAGCCGCTCGAAGGAAGCCTCGCTTACCCAGGTAGGCGTCCACTGCTCCCTCTGAGTTGCGCAACTGCGCCGTGCCACCAGACCATTTGTGCAGTGAAATCTCATCCTCGCGCACTTGCAACATTCCAAATTTAATATCGTGAAAAGATCGCATATCGCTTTTGACGGTTGAAACGCTTCACTGGTTGTGCGTCTGCATGGTTGCGCAATTGCATACTCAGTAGTAGAAACATTTGCTTTGTGCAAAATTTTCTTAGAGGGAACACTGTAGATGTCGTCGTATTTTTTTCTTTTTCTCGGCTACTAAAGAAAGCGTGGTTTTCCAACGGGACGAAATTTGTGAGAATTTCAAAAATAGCGAAAATAGCAATGCGAAATAGCAACGGTCGCGGGCGTCCCTTGGAATTTCAGGTTTTGTTGTCATTGGAAACCACAGAAAAGATTTGTTCCCGTTTAGGGCATTTACTGCGCTTATGAGTGTGTGCAATTCTATATTTGACATCAGGTGGTGCACGTTTTACTGCTGTGTTTTCAAAAATGTTATTTCTTTAACAATTTGCTTTGCGAAACAACTCTTTCAGATTTGAGTTGCTCTTGATGCGTTTTGCTCGACAGCCACGTTCCTTATTGCGTACCTGCCCGTTGGAAAAAGAAGCAATTTGCGAAAAGGCCTTGTGTTGTGCGAACGACTTCCAACCAAAAGCGCTGTTCAAACCGAATAGGTGTCGATTCTTTCCGCATCGAGGAACCAAGAAACTTACTGTGTGTTCCGCGTTAGTCTCCAGAAACAAATCTTGTTTTAGTGCAAAGCACACCCAGTTTGAGCTTAGGTTTTGAGATATCCGCTGTTTTTCACTTTCATTAAAATTGAGTTCATTCATTCAGCTTTTGTGCTCTTTCGTAAGCAGCGTTTTTTAAATTTCAGACTCGCGCTGCCTGTGTGAAGGACTCGACTTTGCAACGAGAAGTGAGCAACTTGAACGGTGAGCTCGTCAAGCTCATCGAGCGAAGGAACGTGGAACCGATCACTGTCGGCAAGATAAAAGACGCAGAGCGGCTAGTTGCTAAGCAACGCGACAGCATCATCAACTTCGTGAAGGTAAAATGCGTTTGTCGCCTTAGCGCGCTTTGAACGCCCCGACTAAACGAATCGTGACCATGGCGTCTGTTAACGACGTGCACCGTCAATTCAAAAAATGCTTTTTCGAAAACGACATGACGATGAAGTCACAAGGCAGGTCCGCGCATAATTGTCATCCTGTAAGGAAATGCGTTCCCCGCTGTTTCTTTTCTTGTTTTAGATCTTTTTCAGGTCGGTCCGTTGCGCAAAACTGGGACTGCTTTTCATGGGCGTCGGAAGCGGGGAGGGTCCTTGTCCCTCCTAGATTTTGAAATTTGACGTTCTTCTATTAAGTGTTTAGCAAAAAAAGGTTGTTTTTTTAGTTTCGGGTGGGTAAAACGAAATTTTGCTACTTTTCCCCCCTGGAAAAATCCTTTTGGATACCCCTGGAAAATCCACTATTGCCCTTCCCCTGGAAAAAAATCCCTCCGACGCCCGTGGCTGCTTTCCAATGCGATTCGATCCGAAAACCGATTCGACCGAACTCACTCGCGCGCTTACGTTTCCAGGAAAACGGCCGCGACAGCTTGGGTCCACTTACTGCAGTGCTTACCATGCTTTTCTGCGTCCTGGATCAACGGGCCATCGCCATGGAAAGGGCCGCCGCTGGGGCAGGCCACCGCCTGGTCGACATGACGTCGGAAGAGGGTGACTGGTTTCTGGAGGAGTTGTGCGGTTTGTTCGGTAAGAGTGCGATTGTTTTTTTGGCGCATGCGCACTGCCGAGGCCATGTCTTGACGTAACGTTAACCACGCTGGCCCGGTCAACTAAGCGAGTTGAAGTCAAGCAAGTCATACGTAGTTTTTTTGGTAATGACATAAAGTTTTTGGAAACGCTATGCGTAAAAGAGCACAACTTGTACGCACAGTACTTGCTTACTTAGACCGGTTTTTCGTGTCATTGTTATTTTTTAATTATTTCTTTGAAAAGTTTGCAATTTCTTGCTGTTCAGACGCAATTTGTTGAAAGGAGTTTTACGTTTTGAGATCGTGGCTCTGAAAATCGCCCTTATTCTTATGGTAATTTTTCTTTTAGTTTTGTTTTTGACTTAAATACTACATTTTCTGAATGAAAGAAATAAGGATGTTGGAAAGCATCGACGCGGGACCACATTTTTTTCCGAACCCACACAAATCGGCCTCAGATTTTTCCAACCTCCCCTTGGCCTTGTTTCCATTATTACTGCGCCGGTCGATTGTTGTCCGAAAGTGCCCGGGCCGCCAAACTGTGCTTCTTGACCCGGATGTGACGTTTTGCTCACAGCCAACGTCACTCAGCTTCTTCACCTCGGTGACGTCCTGCTCAACACGTCATCGCCAGACATCAGTCCACCCACCGCGATCAGAGACGCCAGCCTGGCGGTCACCGTTGCCGATAACGTGTTCAGGACTCTATTGGTGAGCGCGTTGATTCGTACAGTGCATGGTAATGTGCAGTTTGTGGCCGAAGGATGAAATGGTTGGGAAGCTGCAATGGAGGCAGTTCCTGGAAACGTGGCTCGATTTCGTTCCTTCGTAAACTGGGCAACCAGTTTGAATGTCATGACCTCAACAACGTCTCAGCCAGGTTCAACTTACAAATGCGACGTCAGTGAACTGTATGAACTGTCGAAGTATTTACAGCTACACTTGGACGATTTCATAAACTTTTGTGACGTTTTACTTAGCGTTACGTTACCTCAGTGGGTAGAAAAACATTGTCTGATGTTGACATGTACAAAACTTAATCTCTCGGATGAAGTTTTTACCTCTATCGCCAATGGCAAAGATATGGATAGGGTGTGTTTGAATGCGCAATGTTCAATAATAACTGCAACAATGTGGTACGCCTTATTTCTGTTATTTTTTCGATGATAAATTTTTTTGTCACTGCTGACAAAAAGGCCGGTATTTTTACAAAACACATATGGCAACCCTAACTGCAAGTGTCACAGCTAAGTTCAAAAACTTTAAAAATATGCAGATTAAATTCAATCCTGCACCTCTCCGAATTCAAAATTTACTAAAAATGTGGCAGGGTATTAATGGATTGATTGATCAAAGGACACCAAAGGGTTTAAAAGTGTTCTGCTAAGTTTAGGCAATGTGGTGCACTCGGATAATGATGAAGACCGTTTGTATGCCTGTTGCTGCACACAGAAGGTGACTGTCAAAGGGTGTCATAGATACAGTATCTTGGCTGTCACAGTCCACAGATATCTTCACTAAGTTCAATGAAGTTAATTTGCAATTGCAGGGGAATGGTGATAACCTCATTAAAGCCAAACCAGAAATCTTCACCTTCTTGTCCAAGTTTAATGCTGTTCAAACGAAATCGCGCCCTTCATGAACTCCAGTTTCCAAATCATTAACTCTAACAGTTTCCAACTGCTAAATGAGTTAATTTACTAAATTAAGTTTTATGTGAAATGCATCTTTGCACTCATTCTTATTTTAATCATTTTCAAACATCCCAAATATACGAAAAAATTGTGTTTATGTGTGCTAGGGGTGTAAGGGGGCGATGGAAACTTTTTTGTCAGAAAAGGGGGCGCTAGCCAAAAAAAGATTGGAAAACACTGTTCTACACAAACGCTGGGGAATAACTGTTGCGTTTCGTAAAGAGAGGTTTACTTGAACGGGTAATAAAAAGACCTTGAGTTTCTTAAAATGTGCAACGTATGTTTTATTCGTTGATAAAAGGTCTCATCTCTGACATGCCACGATTTCATTCGTGCATAAGTGTTGCTTTGTCATAATATCCCATTGCTTGGCCTTGCTGAGGATGTTGTTTGTAGATGACATATTGAACAGACGTGCGACGTTTAAACGGGTCTGCGTTCAATGTATTCATGGAACTGCGCGAACGCATCTCTTTTCAGGAGTTGTTCAACAACTTCCGCAACATCATCGTCCCGGAGGCCGTGAAGCACTTGCAGTGCGAGGAGCCGTCCGTGATCGAACTCGTGACCGCGCTGACCGCGATCCTGCAGGGCGTGCGTCTCGACGAGCTGACCAAACAGGTAAAAGCGAACAGCTTCTTGAAACTTGATGTCAATGCTTGCGTCGACGGGGCGTTTATCATTGAAACTTGCTTTTGTGCTTAGTTGATGGGCCACATGCGCAACCAAGGGGCGCAGAATGGCACGGCCTCCCCCTACGAGGACGCTCTTTCCGATGTGCACAATCTGCAACGACAATACCATCAACTGCTGCAGGACGCCAGGCTGGTGCGTTTGTGGCTGTTTGCGTTCGATTCGTCGCCCTGTACAAAAAGGCGCTTTCGTGTTGGTTAAATGCATTTCACAATCGATCAAGTAGTGGAACGGGTGTGATGTCTGTTTGTTGGAAACCTTTGCGAGTTTTGTGAACGAAGCGCGCTTTTTTCGTTCGGGTTTCATCGCGTTTGGTGAGATTTCATTCGAATCGTAACCTTTGAACGATTTCCCACTTTCGTATTGACGTCATGACAAGTGGTCGTTGAACCGATGTGTACCTGGTTTTTGATTGGAGCTCGTCAGGTCGGTCAAAATTGCTCCTTCAAACTGACCTCAGTCTCTCCCAGAGCCACCTTTGAAGGTGTAGTTTAATAAGAAGGTCTGACAGAGGTTGCTGGCAAACTCTGCCTGAGAATGAAATGACTGTGTGCCGGACAAAGCAGTTCGTTGCGCAATAACCGTGTTCTTAGGTGCGACCGTGTTCATGATCAATGTTTCGTGTCGCGCAGAAACGTTCGGACGAGCACAGGCTCACCGCTGGCCAGATGCTGCTGCAAGCTTTCGATGGTCTGTTTTGCGCTGTCCAGAAAGAGTTCCTCTCGCTTCTCTCTGCGCGGGAACGCTTCAACTTTCCGCGCGAGTGGGCTTACGTGGCTGCGCTCAGTGAACCGTTGCAATTGCAGAAGTTCAAGAACTTGTCGGGTCAGTTGATGGTCTTGAGAAAGGCGTCGTTTTCAAACAACGAAAAATGTTGTTCAACAATCTGTTCATTATTTTTAGTTTCTGATGAATGCCAACGAAGTATCTTCTGCAGCTACTGGTTTTGTTTTTGCTGTGAATGACCTTAACTCAGCAAGTGGAACTGTTTACCATTAATAGTTAGGCCAAACCCCATCTTTGCAACAGTAACATTTTGCTTGAGATGACTCGATAAAGAAGTTAATTCTTGTTGTCAACGTTTCGTGCCACGATTTATTTCCCGCCTGGTGCTCATCGCCCCGTTATTTGATCAGGATCGTCTGAAGCGCTGCAAGCGATACTCTTCGTCAAACAGTTGCAGGCCATGCATGACTTCTTCGTTCTGTGCCAGTCGAGCGCCCGAGCCTTCCTTGTGGACAGGATGCCATCCGGCGAAAAGAACACCATGACTGGTAACTTTCTTGCCTGACCTCCCATTTGCAACGTGTTTCATTTGGAAAAGATTTAATAACCCTTAATGAAAAGACGGTGTGCTGCACGAAAATATTGTATCTAGATCAGTTCGTGCGTGTCTGGAATGCATTGCGCGGCATCTGGAATGCGATGACTATATACAGCATATAGTAAATCCACAGTTCTGTTGTACTAGTTAACAAATCACTGGTACTGTTCCGTGTGCGAACAACTGTGCTATTGTCCACGTTGCTCAAAGTACGGTCGATGACACTCACGCTCGTTACATCGTCAGAGTTTGAGATTAAGCCGTATTAAAAATGAACGCTGTGCCTGTCCTGGCTTCCAACGTTCTGCTTTCGCTTGTATCAGGTCATCACTACATCGGTAGCAAGTCGATATACACCGAGGAGAGGCTGGCCAAGCCCATCAAGCACTTCGTCTCGTATTTCGTGCAGGAATTGCTCATCGGCGTCCCGTCGGAAGTGAGTGCCATCCCCCAACGTTGCTAGGCAGCACAAACTTTTGTTGTTGTTTAAAGCGAAAGCCTCGTCGCTTGATCGACTGCTGCAACAGATGTGCGCGAAGAGAAACTTTCGAAAAATGCGCAAACAGGAATTTTAGTTTCTTCTCTTTACTTGTCTCTGTGTCTGCGCGTGCGAAGCCCACATACGCCGTAAAGTTGTTTTTACTCTGGCATAATTGCAGTAAAAAAGTTTCGAGTGTTTCATGCTAGGCGAATATATTCCTCACTAGCCAGCGCTTCCCTTCGACTGTTTTTCGTTGTTAAACCTATAGGTCAGGGTTTTTTAAAGGAAAATGTTAGGTACCCGGTATGGACCTTTAGAGACCCGATTTCTCTGATTCTAGGGACCCGATTTTCAATTCTGGGGACCCGAATTGGGTCCCTAAAACACCTTAAAAACCCTGATATAGGCTGTTACCGTTGGCGGTCGTTTGGTGCATGATGGAGGTTGTTGCCTAGAAAAAGGTGCGGGTAAGAACGTGATGTAGGTTGTAAAAATTTGCAAAAAAGTATTTCGTGGAACCGCTAGACCCCCCTTATCGTTGGAGATTTTTACAGGGCCACAGATAATACCCGGTCCCTTTGCAGTCGCCGTGCACGAACACAGAAAAGCGCCTGCATTGTCCAGTGTCCCGCACTGCTTCCCGTAAATTTTGCATCATCCCTCAGTGTTCTAATCTTCTGTTCCTAGTTTTTTTTGGTGGCTTGGTCTCCTAAAGCGGTGGTTTCCCTCACGATAATAAAGAAACTCGTCATCATACGGCAGTTCTTAAAGGATTGGCCTGAGTTGTGGGCGAACAGTCTCCTTGGTCGTGATGCAGTATGGATCACCTGGTTGGTGCGATCACCCCCCAGTCGTGTACAATGAACGGGGAGTGGATGTGTTCGCAAAAGAGTGGCCGCAGTCGGTTACACTGTCTATCAAAGAGTTCAGTGTTTACTCGATGATTGATTGATCATTTGCAGTTTGCTCGACGCAACGTCAATAGGCTGACGTCAGTGGACTTCTGACGTACTCAGACAGCGTCAGATTGACGCCGGAAGTCTGCGCGGGCGCCGATCTAACCCCCATCTTCTTTGTGCCACCTCGCAGGCGCTGGGATACGCGACGTGCAGCTACATAGAGTTGCACGGAGTCGAGCTGGCAAGCTTTGCTCGACCAAACGGTCCGCCTCTGGTGACGGACGACATATGCAAAGCCGCTGTGGAAGCGAAGTACCCCCAGGTACCAACGCGAGCATCCCCTTTTTTAGTTTTCGCAATTGGTCTGGCTTCGTTTCGTGTGACGCATGACAAAGCTTTCCAGGTCGTATTTCGAATACCAGTTCGGTATTAACGGCGTCATTTTTCCCTGACAGCGGATTTCGTTCTGGTGACGATCTTGTGGCATTAGTACGTTCCTGATTTCCATTGCTTCCTGAAAACAAGGAGCACCTTGCCGTGTCAGCGACCCCACCTAAAATAACAACTAAGATGCTACCTGCAGAGTAGAGCAGTGGTTCTCGACCTTTTTAACGCTGAGGCACACTGCAAAGAATCTGAACGTTTTAGCGACTCAATTCCACGCAGTTCATGCAGTAATTATGCTTTGATATGTTGTTGACATACATGAAAATCTCTGGCGGCACGCAGGTTGAGAAACACGCACCAGATAGGCGTATGCTGACGCAAACGGTGACGCATGTCTGTGCGCGTATAATCATGGCGGCTGTGTGCGTAACCAAGACCTCGTAGATCTCTGGATGGCCTTGGTGCAACAGACTTTGCTTCGCTATTTTGCCTCCTGTTGTTGTTCGTGTGGCACGTGACTACGTCATGTGGCCGTGCAACAATGTTGCTGCATTGCGTTGTCATTGCACTTCACCTTCGCCTGATGGAAACCAGATGCGTTTGACTCTGCTGCTTGGCGTATTGTTATAGAAATTCTATATAAATTCTTGTTTTTGAAATTCTAGTTTGTGAACATGCGCAGTGAAAACTGTTGCAACAGATCTGTGCGTTTTCACTCTATTGAGCGAAGTAATCAAATAGGACATTTTTTCGGCAAAGTCAAAGTGTGTCGGACCCGGGGGGCGTGCAGAGGCCTGGTGATGCCGGGGGGCAACTGCTTGATTGTATGTGCCCTGCCAAATGCTAATGTACTTTTGAGAAATGTGAGAAATACAGGCATTTGAAATACGTAAAAACTAGTGCTTACGGAAACGATGGCAGTGTTTCACCTCTCTCTCTCGCTCTCAGGTAACTTGAAATACATTTGCATGCCCCCCAAGCAAGTTCCCATCAGATCCATGCAACATGTGTTAGCAAACTTACAATACGGAGAATTATCTTGTTACAGCATTTCAATGAAATGTAATTTTTGTAATTTCACTCTTTGGATGCCGGGGCCGTCGCCACCGCTCTGCACCCCCCTGGTCGAACCCAAACATTTGTTGGCCTGTCTCAGAGGAAAGACATGTGCCGCGACGGCGCCATAATTTGTTTCGGCCATTTGAAGTCGGAAGGACGCTGTTATATTCGGTTTTATGTGCGCCACGCTTTCACTCGGCGTAAGCTTGTCACGTGACAACCTGTTTGTGTCCGCAGAATTTCATCGTCAAGCCGTCGATGCTGGTCTACCAACTGAATCAAGCGTGGAAGGATCTGGATCGAGCCCAGAGGCTCGATTCGAACATCGTGGCCGTCCGGTCCAGTCTCCAGAGAGCGCAGTTGCAGGTAATACACGGCAAAGTCAAAACGCGACCGTAAGACCCAACGTGACCAGTCTCCACAAAGACAGACGGGTTTGAATCCCATCGGCAATTTTTTTATGGAAAATCAATTCCACGCAACACTACGCAGCTTCAGTCTTGAAATGCGTGGCATTACGTGAAAACAATTTCTCATTGAAAAAAGTTGCTGTTGGATTAAAACTCTTCATGTGTGTGGAGACTAGTTACTTGAATATTATTGCGTGCAAGTGTGAATCATCGCAAAAAGATGAAAGCTAAGTTGAGTCGGATAATTCCTCGGAAACTAACAGTAAACTTAGAGCATTTAATTGTCATAAGAATCAAATATTTATCTGTTCCGTTGCTGGCAAACAAACGCAACCACCATCTTAAGCGGCTGAGGCGTCAGCGAAGTAGAAAATTCCACGCAACCTCATAGCAACGGTATTTGCGAATTCCACGGTTCGAGGAGTCCGTTGCTGCTTTTCCCAGCGTTTACAGCGCGGCTGATGCGTCTCTTCTACTCAGGTGACGCGGTTCCAGTGGCTGCACGAAGACCTACTGGAAGCCGGAAACAACGTCACTTTCGTGCTTCCGCGCCGCAGAGACGTTTTGAATGACCTGAACAAGCGAATGGCGACGCTGCAGCATTTGGACCAAGTCTTTCAGCAAGTGCAGGTGAGCTGGGCGTCAAAAATCAGCTCAGTTTCGTTTTGTAATGGAGGTTCTGGCTGCAGAAGCCGATGTGGGAAGTCGAAGATTTGCGAAATTTATTTTTTCCTTACCTGAACACACGCGTTGATCTCTAATCGGATCTGCCCGGATTGATCTCTAATCAAGAGCTTGGCGGTGCAACGTTTTGATACATCATATTTGTAAATAGCATGTCTTTTAAACAGTGCAGCTCAGTAGTTCTTTCCATGGAAATTTCCATCCATTGACCTTAAGGAACTTTCCAGTTGGAAACTTGTGTATTTTTCCATATGATTATCATGCTACTAATTCAAGCGTTACTTGTTGTATGATAAGTTTTGCATGTTTTGTTGCCGGGCAACAGGACAAGGCGTCCAATCAGAACACGTCAATTCAACAGCGCCTGAAGTGGGCAGCTGGGGCAAACCCGAGCTTGCAAAAGGTTCTTAGCTCAGTCGAGGCCGATGTGGAGACAAGAACACATTTTACGAAGAAAGAAGCGACACTGAGGTGCGTTTTTCTTAGTATGTGGAAGGTCAGCGAAAATAATATGTTCGTGCTCTAACTCCAGACCTCAGTGACGTACTTAAACAGCTTCTGAACGGGTTATGCCACGACTGCACAACATACTGCCCGCGGGCCGCATGCGGCCCGCGAAAGTTTTTATCAGAGCCCGCGAGAGCTTTCTCAAGTGTAGAAAATGTTGCAGAAGCTCCACCTCGAAGAAGTAGGCTAATTGTCTTTCCATAATTTCGTCCATACTACAACGAAATCTCTCTTTGCTGCCCGCAAATTTATGCTGATAATTTGGCCCTTAGGGCTTTTTGAGTTGTGCAGGACCGGGTTGTGCAATACACTCAGAAGCCTTGTGCTTCTGCCAAAAATAAAGCTCAAACGATGAAGAAGAATTAATGTTTCCTGTCTGAACTTGAACTTTGGAAGATATTCATATAATAGTCAAGCTACCTGCCATTTGTGGTGACCATGCTGCTCAGAATCATGCTGTGCATGTTGAATTCATGAAAAAAGTATCAGCACTAATGTGTGTTTCACTTTATGTGTTAAAGGTCTGTAAAAATAATGTATGTACTCCATCCCCAGACTTTCTTATTGTTACTTGAGCATGTACTCTCCATTGTGGAGGCAAGCTTAAGCAAGGAATCTATCAGCTAGGAAATTTTAAATAGGAACATAGCAAATTGCATGATAGTCATGGCATCTAATTGGCAAGAAAGACTACGCCCATCAAAATGCGACAAGAAAGAAGACCCACAGGTTTGGGTTTCATCTTTCCCACATCTGCTAACCATAACACAAAAAAATTAAATCCGAAGGGAATGATATCCTACAAAAGACCCACCACATTTGGACAAAAGCAAACGAGCAACAGTGACCTTGCTTTAAACAAGATACGGAAGCAAATCAAAGGCGGTTCAAGGCCGCGTAAGCGCTGTGCATTTTGTGGTTGCCATGGAAAAAAGTAACAAATCCATGGTACCAGCTGTTTCACAATTGCTGACAAAAATATGACTGACCTGCTGAACCAAAACTTGACTTGCCCAAACCTTGGAACTTATGTAGCGACTTGTGTGATATGTCATGAACCGTATATTGGTCAAACTAGCAACAATTGTTCCAGGAGATGGTCAGCGCACCCCAGTAATTAGAACAAACAAAACTTTAGTCGCGACACGCTATTCGAACAGCCTTTACAATCAAGCCACCCCTGCACGAAGCATTCACCGGTACTTTTGTCGAACAACCAAGTTGTCACTCTCTGGATATCTATGAAAATAAATGGCATCATCAACTTGACGCTCAATCTAACATTCAGAAGATGATCCTACCCCAAGTAAAGTAATTCTTGCTATAATTTTTTTTGCGTTGCTTGGCACAGCCCGACCTTCCCACAGCTTTGTGTGCTGGCTTTACTCCCAACGAAGCGTGCTGGCTCACACGGCAACGTTTGAAAGCGATTCATCGCAGGTTTTTATGCGAACTCTAGAGAATTCTACCTTCGCATCGTTTGTTAAATCTCTCTAGCGTTCTTCCTATGTTCTTAGTCAAGTGACAACGTGTTAAGTTGATAGGTCTGAAGAGTTTTTAAGCATTGGCGACAACCAATTAGTTTAGTAGTTCTAGTGAAATCATTTAGATAAGTGGAAGTTTTTTCTAATTTTCATAGTCCCAGTTCCTTTTTGTCGCAGCCTGTGATCCTGACGTCAGTCAGTTATAATGTTCTCTTTTCTGAGGTTGTTATGTTTTAGTCATTAGTTAATGTGCTTTCTCTGCTCTTACTTTAGCCCACGGGTCACCAACCTTTTTGAAACTGCGAGCTACTTCCTGTGTACTGATTAATGCGAAGGACTACTAGTTTGATACAAACTTACGAAATAAAAATTTTGCTCAATTTACCTTCAGTTATTTTAGTATTGATATTCGTTAATGTGAAGACATTGATCTTGCTAAGTTATTTTTAGAACAGGCCCGCGGGCGACTTAAATGGTCCTTGCAAGCGACCTGGTGCCCGCGGGCACCACGTTAGTGACCCCTTCTTTAGCCTTTCAACTGTTCATCCGTAAGCTCTCCTTGCAATTTTCAGGACTAGGATGCGTATTTTGCATGAAATTGATTTCTTATTAAATTTTTGCTGATTGATTCGAACTCTCTACCTGTGTGGAGATTAGATGCTTAAATCGTCACAATAAGATAAAAGCACAGCGTAGTCGACAGATTCCTCCAAGTAATGCAGATAACGTTTTGCTACGTAATGTTGCCTGGAATAGGTTCTATAATGGTTACCAATCTTTTCAGAAGCGTTGCTTCTACCAAAAATTTAACTCAAAAGAAGAAGAATATTGGTATCCTGTCATAAGGTTCTAAGGAGCTTGGATAAATATTGATAAAACTACCTGCTGTTTGTGGTGACAACGCATCCGGTATCGTACTGCATTATGGTAAATTCACGCAACGTGTTGATATGTCAGCGCCACTCCATTATTTTAGTCAAATGTTCGGTTAAAACAGTCAGAACATTTTTGAGGTCCAGCCGCTACCATGAAATCATATAAATGTAACATGTCTTCATGTCAATATAATACGATTATGTATACGTATACAGAAATCCAGTAGAAGGAATAGTTATTAACGGAAGTTATTGGCGTTATTGTTCTGCTGGTGAGCAGAATTCCCCCGAAGAAACTTATGCACTTAGCGAATGTTTGCTTTTTTGAGAATGAATATTTTAAAGGCTGAGTTACCAGAGTTCTAAATAAATTACAGACTTTGTGAATTAATAGAATAAGTATAAAATCTTGTCAAAATACGAGCAAAGCAAGCATTTAATTTAAAAAGCTTCTCAGTGTTTTCGTTCTTTTCCAATGTTTTGGAATGTTGCAAGTGCGCGAAAATGCGAATTCATTGCGCAAATTGTCTGGTAGTACTGCGCAGTTGCTTTGCTGGAGGGAGGAGTGGCATTTTTGAGTTCTTGCCAGTTTCTTGCATTAGAGTTCCAATGTGGTGGTAGCGAGTCGAAGGCAGAATCGTTGCCAGAAAGTTTTCAATAGGGAGGCTTTGCGGTTCCGCGGGGGACTTTGCGGTTCCGCGGGGGGCTTTGTGTTTGTGCGGGAGGGCTTGACATTATAAAATTAACCAAAACTCCACTGATTTATAGTGTTTCACATTTCAATTTGGTGGGCTTGGATCTTTGTTTGGGAGGGGCTAATCCCACCAAAGCCCCCCCGTGGCGACGGGACTGGTCGAAGGCAGAGTGGTAAAAGAGTTTCATTTATCATAAAAATGCGAAACTTTTCTTTGTGAGTCTCATATTTGTAAACGCTGACTCGCAGCGGTTGGTAGATCCAAACACAGTTGAGAATTCGCACTGATAATTTGCGAAGAGTGGGATAATTTTTCGAATCCCTTCTATTGACCAACGATAAAATGTTTCTCCTGGAATTTATATTAGCTCCAATTGAGTTTTAGCTGTGTTCGCTGAAAATGCCTTAACCTCCACGTTTTGTTGACTTCCAATAAAAGCCAATAATTACTTTCTGGTGGACGAGAATCTCTGCAAACACTCTTTCCTTACTCAACCGTCCTGCATTGTTTTGTACAAATAATTTTGTTTAATTTGCATTATTTCCGGCAAGAAGTGGTTTCATCGCCTTTGCCTGGCCTTGACTCCACTGTTGCCACGATCGACATTGTAATGACAAGCAATTATTAAACAGTAATGGTGAAACAATTAGTTTGAACCAGAAAGAAAACAAGGGCAACTCATTGTGTGCTGCAATACTGCTACACAACAGCTTGATCGACAATAATACAGGTGGCGAGGAGTGAATGCTTTAGAAGAGGGGTTACCAACCTTTTTGAAACTGCGAGCTACTGCTTGTGTACCGGTTAATACGAAGGGCTACTAGTTTGATATACACTTCTGAAATAAAAATTTTGCTCAATTTACCTTCAATTATTTTAGCATTGATATTCGTTAATGTGAAGACATTGATCATGCTGATTTCAGTTTTAGAATAGGCCCGCGGGCGACTTAAATGGTCCTTGCAAGCGACCTGGTGCCCGCGGGCGCCACGTTGGTGGCCCTGCTTTAGAAGTACGGCTAAAAGCGCTAGATTTTGGAATAAAAAATCTCTGTATGGAGAACTCCTGTGTGAGGCTGAAGAGGTTCAGCCTTCACCAACCAAAGATCCAGATTCGGACTGCGGTCCCCTACTCGAGCAGCACTGTCATATGTTAAAAGTCGATGTCAGTGTTTCGCGGTTTCGAAATTTTTCGTGTGTACGGCAGTTGGGTTGGAAGTGATTTTGTACGCTTTGTCCACAGTTAGTGAAATCTCACAGCTGGCTTGTGAAGAGTCGAGATTTATCGGTAAATGTCGGTTAGTATCGGCAAATGTCGGAAATTCTCGCTTGGAGAGTGCATCAAGCTCAATGTAGGTCGTTTTGTAAAAATATTATGTTTTGCCCATGTATTTGCAAAAAAGCGAAAGTAACACAATGCGTTCCATTGCAGTCGGAAGATTCTGGAAATTTGTGAAAACGCGGTGGCGTTTGAACGGAGCCGTCTCAGTGTGGGAGGCAGCACCAGCGAAGCAGAGGGCGAGTTCGTCCGCTTACTCGACACCTGCGAGTCCGTTTGTCGGGTCATTTCATCAAACCCTGTGCAAATTGACGAGCAGGAAAGGACGGCCGTCGAAATTTTGGTAAATTGCGAGTGACAGAGTTGCGGAAGTTGAATCAGGATTCTTGTGTGCGTTTTGTTGAGTATTTCCTGTCTTAGACAACAAAACAACCGACATGCATGAAGCTTAGGTTGGGAAGTATGCATTTCGAGCTTGGCGGTAGCGGGTGGTCATTTTCTGAATTTGCACAGAAACAATTATTTTACTGTGTATCAACAGTAAGCTGTAAGATCCTCAAGCGTAAAATAAAGCTTGAGTAAGATCACTCGCCCCCAGTTTAATGTTGCTGTTCACAAGTGGCCAGACCGCCAGCTTTGTGTTGTAACGTCCTGTGTTCGGCATTGATTTTCATGATACTCGTTTTCGGAAAGTTTTTGCGTTCCTGCAAATAACGATTTACAGCCGAACATTTCGCATACCACGCGGTCCTCCATTTCACTCCCACCTTCTTGACAGGCGCCGAAGCCGGGAGGTCAAACCGAAGAATGGCTTCAGAAAGTTTCCGAGAAGTTGCACTCTAGCGTCACCAGGTACCGGCAGCAGCGGCAGCAGGAAGAGCAGAAGATGTCGCTAGTGAAATCGAAGTTGCGCGACCTGGTCGGGTCGGTCAAGCAGCTGCTTTCTGGCCACGGAAGGTTGCTCGCCGATGTCAAAGCTCTGCTGAAAACAATGGCGAAGGTGAGCGTGAAGAAGCGTGAACGTCCGCTTTCACGATATGGCAGTTGTTGTTATGTGAAAAGCAGAGCATTTTTAATGACGCTTTCACGCAGTTGAACAAAAAATTTTCGAACCGCGTTTTTGCTGCAGGAAGAAGATGGCGACGGCGAGTCGAGCGCTGAAGCGCCACCTGGTGTTGGCAGCGTGCGAAAATACATGGAGCGTTACAAGGAGCTGACGTCGACGCTGAACGACACCCTGATGGACGTGCTGCACGGCTGCGACGCCGGGACCATGCTGGACCCTGACCCTCTCATTGAAAGACTCACCGGCATCGTTGGCATGGTGACGGGGTAAGCTCGGCGACTGCTGTGACGTTAATGTGTTGCGAGTTGCTTTTCCGGTGCTTTGTTAATTTTTTGGGTGTTCTTTGCAGTCTGTTGTTAAGATTTTCTTGCTTTGTTCAGCACACTTTGCCTGCTGCTTTCCAGCGAGTTGGTATTTGCGGCAATTGAGGCAAACGTATTTTGCAAACTTAAAAATCTGTTATCTAATCGCCAACCAGGCCCGTAACCAGCTTGGGACACCAGGGGGGGCGAAGGGTTTTCTGAGAGGGTCCGAAATTTTTTAAACTATGTCGAATAGTTTTAAACATATGTCCAACGTATTTTTCCAAGGGGGAGAAAAAATTTGTAGAGGGGGCGAACTGCGCCCCCCACCCTAGTTGCGGGCCTGTCGCCAACCATATCGAACAAAAATTCCCAGGCATCGGCGTCTCTGCCTTGCTTCTTTCCTCATTTTTCAAGAGAGAATATAATTCACTGATATGTTTTCACTGCATTGCGCCTCATCTCTGTTTGCAGCGTGTACGAAGATCTGGTCGCGTTTGCAAACCCTTACCTGGACAACTCGTCCAATCAGCCCACCTTCGCCACGGCCTTGAAAGTGGGCACCGGCCTGCCCGTCGCCAGCGTCCGCAACAGTCCTGGCCCGAAAAAGACCCCGACCATGGCCGCTGCCAGCGGCTCGCAAGCTGCCGGCACTCCGAACACCCCGCCTCTGGCCTTGGAAGGTGTCAACGTCGCATCAGAATCAGGGGGGCCTGCTTCGGCCAAAAGCGCCCTGCATGCCACGGGCGCTCCCACGCCCAAGAAGAAAGTGCGAGACCCTAAAACCGGAAAAGGTAAGTGACGGAACAATGGTGGAATTATTACGTTGTCCCGCCGTCTGTCGCATGGAGGCGGACCTTGTCATCTTGTCGAAAGGGCAACGACAAAGTTTATGGTTTTGTTACGCACTGAAAGAAGCGTGAAAAGAACCACGTTTTTTGAATGTGGTGGTTGCCAGGTATGGTGGACTTCGCTGCGCTTGACTGTCGATGCAACTGCTGCTCTGCTCAAAGCACCGCGTCCACACGATCTTGTTTTGAATCGTGTTTTTTTTTTTTCTTTTTATTGCGTAGGGCTGCTTCCTCGTCCCTGGTTTAATACACCTAAAGTGATTGATTCGACAAGAATTGTCGCTTATTTGCAAAACAGCACGCCCCCCTTGTAAACTCCTGTCCAAGTTGGCAATTTTCAACCACAGCCAGGGGCGGGTCCAGCTGGTGAGTTTAGGGGGGAGATTTCAGTAATATACGGAAGTCAAGTTCCATTACAGGTTCACTATTGTAGGGGAGATGAAGTATACTTCACAACACTGCTGTGACAAAAGAATGGACGGCAAAATGGCCTTATGTCGCGAATGCTGTTTTCCGAATTGTGCAAAATCATGGTGAAAAGAGTTACTTTTATAGGTTTTAGGGGGGGAGAGATCGCCCTAATCTCCACCCCCTGGACCCGCCCCTGGCCACACATTTATTGAATGTGCAACAAGGGCCCGGGGCTCAGCTGTAATATTATTAACTTACTAATGTGTAAGCGTTTCTAACCGCCTGCGCATCACAAGTACATGTCACACTGTTTTCATCGAGGAGGGGTGTTGCGGTGTTTGATAAAAATAACCGTGCTTAATTTATTCAGTGCATGGTATTTTTTATATTTCCATAAAAAATAGCAATACTTTTTTTCAGTTCATAAAATATTTTTATTTTAGTAAATTATATTTCCCTGGGATTATTATATTTTGATGAAAATTAAAATTTTAAACAATGCCCTGCGGGAAATTTTTTTGACTTGTATCCTGTTGTGCGAGGTTTTCATGCAGTCGATGCCACCATTGGCTTCCCAAAACGTTAAGAGTTGCACTGGGACACCACCCTTTGCTTCGTCTTTCGTTTTTTCAGTGACGAAAGTCTTAACATCAGTCGGTTGGAATTCGAAATAAAGCTCTCGTTTTCTTCTGTTTCTGCAGCAATCCAAGAGCGCAATTATCACGCGGTGAACGTTTGGAGAAAAGTGAAAGCGAAGTTGGATGGCAGAGAGGCGGACAGTGGAAAGAGGCTGCAGACCGCCGAACAGGTACGCGCCGGTTGCGGTGTCTGCTTGACTTGGGGACAGATTTACCCCCCGGGTGTCATAGGCCTTGCCGCGTGTAATGGTATGGTGTGTTGCCATGATCGTTGGAAGGGGCAAGAGGGGACTTCGCCTCTCTGGACGTTGAAATTTGATATTTTGCTGTTAATTTTACAGCAGAAAAATGTTTTTCTCTTAGTTTCGGAGTTGGTAAAATGAAATTCCATAACTTTTGGACACCTTGTAGCAAAAATCCTTTTGGCCCCAACCCCACCTGAAGAAACTTTCCGACCATCGCGTGTGTTGCTGCTTGCCTAAGATGAGTTGCACGGTCGGCGTTGTCCCGAATTCTCCAGCAAACTGAGGCTTCCGCCTGATGCAGTGCTCAACAGTCTTTGTAGACGCGCTTGCAATTAATGGCAAATTCTAGGAAAACTATTTACGGTTTCGAAGCTGTCAACGCAGTTTTGTGAAGTGTCAACACTGACGGTCAAGCTAAAACCGTGCGCTTGCTTGGAACGCCATTTTTTGTGAAAGCGTCAGTTTGCCATGGCAACTAGTTTGCGTCTCAACGCGCGTTTTCTTTCTTTCGCGCAGGTTGATCAAATCATAAGCGAGGCAACGTCATTCGACAACCTGGCCCTTCTTTACGAGGGCTGGACCGCCTGGGTGTGATTCCCTGGCGTGTTCTGGCACCCTCACGGAGTGCCTGGTTCCCAATTTCCAACGAAGTTCTCTCTCTCTTGTGCAGGCAAGCTGCACGATTCGTCTCTTCATTTTCCCGCTCCTTTTTGTGGCAAAGATAAAGAAAGAGAATAGGTTGGAGCAAGAGGAGTGGGGCGCTTGTTTCCGAGCGCAATCAAAGAGAGAGAGAGAGAGAGAGAGAGAGGCGAGGCGAGTGAGAGCAAGTGACCTGGGGCGGAGTGTGTGTGTTCTGCTATGTGTTCAATTTTGGGAGAAATCACCTGCCGGTTTTCGAACCGCGTC
>Ga0210059_1000573_pt1 | contig 48174 bp, 22 predicted proteins | sample Ectturendosymbi2_FD_188042 | JGI IMG/M metagenome (GOLD analysis project Ga0210059, IMG submission 188042) | Ecteinascidia turbinata endosymbiont from Florida, USA - Sample 2 (SPAdes) (version 2) | ecosystem: Host-associated > Tunicates > Ascidians > Unclassified | place: Key West, Florida...
CCTGCGTTTGCTGAATCGTACCGATTGCGACGTGTGACTCTATCAAAAGAACTTGTGGCTGTTCATGTTTGAAATGCACCTGATCAGTGGCATAACTGACGAACCGCCTCCCCCCACCTTGCCAAGCTAAATGTAAAACCCGGGCCCCTACGTAGCTTGTATTTTGGTATTTACTATTCTTTTGGTTTCAGTAGATTGTTTTTTTGCGTTTTTCGGAGTGTTTTCCGGTGATTTCGTTTATTTTTATAGCCGTTCAATACCGGGTTTGCTGTCGTTTCTCAACTATTTTCTGAGTATTAGCCAGTGGGCTACCTTCAGCTAAATTTTCCCCTAGCTCAAACTCCTAGTTGCGTCACTGCACCTGATCAAAGCAAGGTTGAACTGCAGATAAGAGCTATGCGTAGGGCTAGCAGCAGTATCCTACAATAAAAGCATAGTTGTTTCTTAGGTGACTGAGCAATACCGTAGCTTTCTCAGCGTTTGTAGTGGGCAAAAACTCTCAGCGTCCAGTAGTGGGCAAAAACATTATTACATCAAAAATCGCAGCAAACCCACTGTTATTGCAGAATTTCAACAAAACTTGCTAAAGCATATCAATATCTGTTGTTGTAGCTTCAATAAAATATCGATGAAGAGAAAAAAACTATGCTGCAAGAAAAGTTTGACCGAACGATAAATTTTGACCTAATGATAAATTTTGACTTTTTTGACCTAATAAATTGGTATTCCCTCATGGCATAAGGGTGAAATTTTGTTTGTGGGCGTTTCATAAGCTTTGAAAAAGGCAGAAGAATTTTGACTTTATTGACTTTTGGTTGCCCTACTCATCAGTATTGCTTGGGGTTTTCGCATATTTTCCTTTATGTTTTAACATTTTCTTACTGTTACATCATACAGCACATATGTGTCAAACTGGTGGTCCGTGGGCCAAATGTAGCCCGCCACGTCTTTTTGTGAGACCTGCGAAGCTTAAACTTTAAGCCTCAGTCTACTTAGAGTTTTTGGAACAGTAGTGGTTTATACCTATTGGCAAAGCCGAAGGATGGTATTTACCGTGTTATATCTTTGCTATTTTAGTCATCGTTCTGATCTAACGTCTCTCTTTCTTTGAAAAACTTATTCAGTTTTCGGGATTCTTTCACCGCAACATAACCGTTATTACTTGTAATTGATTGTGATTAATTCTCTTTCACGCATAACCTTTGGGTTCCTTTTTAGAAGTACGTGTGAAATACCGCCTTAGCAGAAAAATTAAGCAGGTCTAGCCTTTAAGAGATCTCTGCTTTTGATTCCAAAACGTCCAGGAAAAGAAAAGCTGATGCAGGTGGAAGGAAGTTTCAAGAAAGTTGGGAATATAAATACATGTCTGTGCTTCAATCAGAAAAACCGGTATGTCTTTTGTGTCATGAGGCGGTGTCAGTCGAAAGAGTACAACCTCCTTCGGCAGTTTGGCACCAAACACGGAGCTAAATATGCCAATTTGAGATTCCAAGGAAAGCAGCAGATAGTCCAAAATTTAAAGGGCGAACTGTATTCACAGCAGAAGATCTTCACAGAATCTCTAGCTAGAAACGAGGTAGCAGTGACAGCTAACTTTATTTTGGCTGAAGAAAAAGAAAAAAGGGTGCATTTTTGAAGAAGTGCATGCAGAAGGTGTGTGAGCAAGTGTGCCCCGACCGGATACAAAATTTAAAAAATATCAGTTTGTCAAGAAACCATCGCGGACCGAGTTAAGGTACTAGCAGCAGATCTGGCAACACAGCTGCCTGAAGTGGCACGCAGTTATCTGGCGTTTTCCTTAGCTGTTGATGAAAGCACAGAGAAGTCGGATAGAGCGCAGCTATCAATTTTTATTAGAGGCGTGACTCATAAGGTCATATCTCTCTGTCACGGAGGAGCTCTTGGACGTTGCTGGCACACTTGATTTCTTGCCTACTGCATGGCAATATACGCTTGCCAATTGTGGAGCAAATACACACAGGCATGGGGGCAATTTGGTGGGGGTCACGGGGGACGTGTCCCCCAACTTTTTCAGAAGGGGGGATATAATATTCCATGTCCCCCCACTTCTTTCTATTTAGGTTTTGTATTTGGAGAGGTTTCAAAAAATAAAAGACAAAAAGCAGAACTATTGTGGAGACTTAGTTTTGGGATGGGCAGTTTTGCAAAAGACTGTCTTCAACCATCAGTGAACAGGATTTCAATCAAAACGTTGGGGAAGTAGCCTACAGTGTTTACCTAGCTGGGTATTGACGTCTAGCTCAAAACGTAGGTACTTTTCTCGGAAATAAGGATAAAATATGCATTTATCCTCATTGCTTGTAATGTCGCGACAACGGTGACCAACAAATCCAAAAGATATTTTTCATGACTCTTACACCTTGTGCTTGTGCTGAATGCATTCGTTCGTAAGTCATCTGAATTACTTGAGTTTAACCAAACACACAATGCAGCAACGTTTTCATCCAAGTGCGAAATATTTACTTTACAGGTACATCACAACTAGATTTGTTGGACATTCTTTTCGTGTTAAAGGTGAAACTTGGTACTTTTTTGCCAATTCATCGTTGTGCATTTTGATTTAATCTCAAATATATTTTCGTGCTGTTATGCACGTAGAACTCTCAGAATGAAACTTTTGACATGGTGCAGAGCTGCAAGTCAGGTCGGGGTTTTCGGATTGGGCAGGGCTCGGGCTTAAGTTTGTCAAAATATTTCGGGCTGATTTCAGGCCTGCATACAAAACTTATTCATAGCATTAAAAGTAATGATCTTTGTTTCGTGACGAAGGTTTGTTGTGCTCACCTCGGTAACTTTTGTGAGCGAAATGATTGTGATTTATCTTTAGCTAATTCTGTTTGCAAACACAGCTGCGTTCTTTTATTCTCTGCTGGGATTAGTCTCACACTCTTTTTGAGAAGGAGACAGCGGTAAGGAAATTAGCACGCGATGGCGTTGCCTCAAAGAGATCAATCACTCACGCGATTCTTGGCTTGTTGTAAGAAGCCTACAAGCCGGCTAGTCATGCCTATAGCGCCATCCATCGTGGATAGTTTCGTGATAGCTTCTTTTTTTCTTGAGAAACATTATATTCCGGAGTATTATCGTTGACAAACATGCTACGTTTGTGCCAGATTTTGGTCAAGGTGGTTGTTATTTTGGGTGTGATAAACGGTGTATCTGCAGCTATACACGAACACATCGTTTTTGTCACTACGCAGTTGCGCATATCTTAACTCTCTCGGTAAATTTGTCTTTTGGGTCTAAATCGGACTTCAACAATAAATGTCGGACTCAAGCCGGGTTCGGGCTCCGGCCGGGTTCAGGCTTCAAAATGAGGCCGTTTTACAACTCTGTGTAGGTTTGTATGCAGGGGCCAACAAAGGGAGATTGAAAGGATACATCCTCCACCCACCAACAGTAAAAATACGTTGAAATCATTTTGTGAAGTAGGCTACGCTAATTTTAGGCCAAATATTTTGCTGCTGGTAAGAGGATATCAATGGAGATTTTGGTAGGGGTGGGGCTGCATGCAGGATGCTCAGTAGCATTAAAAATATTTGTAGCTTTTTCAAAAAACGGAAATGTGCAAGAAAAATATTTATTGTCTTTTTAACGTTAAGCGACTTGAACAAGACATCAAATCGCACTGTAACCCACACTTCTTATAAAATGCATGAAAGTTGAAGTGCTCTACTATAAGAGTAATATGCACGTGCGACCAATGCGATTCACCATTTTGTGCAGTCCAACTGAGACCTCTGATAAAACCCAATTGATGTATTCTACTGTATTGCTGTGCTTGTTTGTATCCAAACACGATATAAAAGGATGCAGGCTGAACTACAGCACCATGTCCAGCAACAAATTTAAGCATATTAATATGTAAATCATCTGCAAGGACAAAGCGTGATTGGTGTTGCTCTCAAAACACGTCTAGAAATAAGATTGGGAATCTGTATATATAAAACATCACTTCTGCATCGACCCGATGACTATATTTGTTTCACACCAAGCTGTCCCCTACACATTTTACAAAATTGCGCCCATGCACACAGGTTAGTATGAAGCGCTTACGTGCTGCATACAACAATGCCTACTGAATTATGCATTGCATACCCGAAAATGTAAGTGTTCACCCACACCAAGTTAACCACCGTGTTAAGACTTTTGATGCCTTGTTGAGAAGCAACGTGTAACGCTTTTTCCAACGCTGTGCATCTTCATCAAACTTTTTTATCCGGTCGCTTCAAATGTCTGATGCTTTTTACAAATCTTCTTTTTTCCTAAACTATTTAACGCTCCTATATGATATTGTGTAACGTGCACATATTCTGTAATGTGCTATCCAATATGGCTACCAATTTTTGTATTCTTGCACTATTCGATTGTGTTTGTGATTTGTACCACGAGCCTGTGATAAAATAAAATAAACATTATTTAGTTACATCACACTAATTTGAATGTGCAGCAATGTATTCACTATGTTTGCAGGTTTTTGCGGTCGCGCAGACAAAAATCACATTTACACTGTTTTAACAGTTACAACTAGCCCTTTGAAGGCAACCATAACGCTGACATGGCACTCAGTGAAAATGTGTTTGACACCCCTGTCATGGAGACTTAGGTACGTTATGTTGAAACTACGATACAACAGAATGCCAGGACAATTGCCTACGAGGACAATTGCCAACCGGACAACAGCCTCTATAAAGTGTAGTTGAAAATAGTTTCACTAGTCCAGTGCTTCCCAACATTGGGTACATGTAGCCCTAGGGGTCCATTTGCCTATCTGAAGGGGTACATTTAACTTCCAGGCTCATTTTTAAACATTATTTTTAGTAACGTTGAGACACAAAAGCGGAGTCTGCCTTTATTGCTCTAATAATATAAAAGTTCTCTTAAAAATTAAGTGGCGTGTTGTTTTTTACTCAGCAATTTTGTCATAAAAAATGTTAGGGGGACATGCTTATCTGTCGAATTGCTGAAGGGGTACATGGTCAGAGAAAGGTTGGGAGCTCCTACGGTAAGGTATATACGAGTATACGAGTATATTCTACATATAGAACATTATTTTAGGTTTGGCGTATGTTTCTAGTTGCAGAAAGATCAGTTAGCACTTCTAGGTTGTATGTAATCGACTTTTAGTAGAAATTCATTGATTGGTAACCATGAATCTTTCTTGATTGAAATTTCAACACGATTTCAGTCGGATACTGACAAAACCATAGGTTTTACACGTGTGCAATACTTTAATAAAAACTGAATTGCATTGCGTGAAAACCAAGTGCCGTTTTAACTTGCTCTGCCAAGCATAAATTGCTGTGTGAGGCACAACTGACAGTGAATCGACGAAAGTGGACAAATTGTCTTCAACTGAGTTTGAGCAGACGAACACGAAGACATTTCTCTGCGTTTTTTCTTTACATTTTTGTCTCTGCGTTTTCTCTTCAGATCTCAAGCTATCATTTTTAATAAAATCATTTTGGCTTAAAACAGGCTTATAATTGATTATAGTGTTTCCAACCCGGGCTTGCCAAACCCGAAACCCGTTTTATATCGTCCCTTCTAAGACGGTAAAACCGCATTTTTGCTACCGTTTGTGGACGCCAGCTTAAAAATGATAGAGATCACTAACTTTTGCAAAACAGGAGCATTTTTCTGTACGACAAATATTTTCCGGAGATTTTCAAATTCACTCTAAACCAGGGGTTCCCATCCTTTCTCTGACCATGTACACCTTCAGCATTTAGAATAACCAGATGAGTATGCACCCCTAAAATTTTGTGTGACAAAAAGGCTAAGAGAAATAACAAAAATCCATTGAATTTTTAATAGAATTTTCAGATTTTTGGAAATATAAAATAGGCTCCGTTTTTATGTCTCAAACTAAATCTAATTACTGTAACAATAAGCACAAAATGATGTTTGAAAACAATGTTCACTGATATATGTATAAATATTTGGAAATAAATGATATACTATATATATATTTTTTTCCCCCTTCTATTGCTAACTGTAAATGTACCCCTTCAAATAGGCAAATGTATCCTTAAAGGTACATGTACCCCAGGTTGCGAACCTCTGCCTTACCAAGTTCGTGACCTAGGTTTCTGAAAGCTGCCACGGCAGTGCAAACAGGCTTAGTAATCAGAGCTGACAATAGTAGACCCATATTTAAACAGTATATCTGTGTTTGAAAGACTCAAACGTTTTCGAATCTTTTTGCGGCGGAAATTGCTTTCGGTATGTTTTGAATATTCCATCGTAATTTCTCAGGAAAAACCTGTATGACAATTTTCGGAGGGCAGTAGTCTAGTTGTCTGGTTGGTATTTGACTTGTCCCAGAACAAAGCAACAGATGACTCGCGCCGGCAATCTCGTTGCCGCCGCTGTATGACTAGCAGAATAAACAGTGGTGTACCGCGTACCGAGGGGGGCACAATGCCTCGGCAACCGAATCACTGCGGGGCGCTGAAAAGTCCTAAAAACGTCGCAAGTACTTTCTTCAATACAGTACATTTGCTTACGAAAGACTTTAGGTTCGAACATAGGGGCGCCAAACTTCTTTCTTGCCCCGGGCACATCTAACCTCGGTACGCCCCTATATTTAAGCCAAAGAAATTAGTGCCCAAATTGATTATGTGCTACTGATTTGCTTGGGTGCAAGGATAAGTTCAAAAACAACCAAAACTCCGCCAATGTGGTAACAACACAACTCAACGAAAACATCCCCACACTGAGATCTATAAGAAGGAATGGTCTAAAACGAGTCATGCTAAATGAACCATTGGTAAGAAATGGCCAGTGGTTCTAGTTGCTTTAATTAATGCGTTGGCAAGTGACACGGCAGCTGCAGGCAAAGGAACTTGCAACACAACATTGAAAATTTCTCCGCACTCTTCCAACTTTTAAAATCCTCTCGTAGCACGAGGACTATGAAGCTGCGTTACGTAGTTTTTATTTTTTGGATCGCATTAACTCCTTTATACATCTCACCCAATAAATTCGCATCAGTGTACCTACCTTTGATTGTTTTTTATATATGTTCTGGCTGAGAACGTGCAAAAGGGCGCCAGTGCCTGGTATCAACAAAAGTTCATTTATGTACATGACAAAGCAAAGAAAAAGAATTCAAAGTTTAACGTCACACCAGAATTGAAGTCGTTCTTCTGACGAATAGCTTATCCTTTGTCGACAGTTCGTCTACCTTTTCAAATGAACTTCCTCAGGTTGTTTGTCATCGTTTCATCCACATAATCATGTAATCTTCCTAAGTTTATGTGCGGACGTTTCGCCTTCCTCTTCAAGTGAAAGGTTTGTCAGAATGTTTGGACAAAATGTCGGCAAATAAAGAAATGAAAGTAATCACACAAGGAAAGACTCAATTCATTGAAATTAATCCTGATGGTGACTGATATCTTCTTTGGCACGAGACTTTGAATGGTAAACACATCAGTTTTGTTCGTGAACGTTTGACTACAATTTCACTTTTTTAACAATTTTTTTATTCCGTGGTCCATGGGCTTGTGCATCTGGAACTGACAAAGCACCCTGTCTAAAGGGTGAGGAGGAATTTTGATTAAAAGTGTAGAATGCTACTAACAAAAACTTGTAAAGCCAGAGGTGACATAATATATTGTGGGAAACATTGGAGCAGCACTCCCCTCTCTGTATAGCTTGATTGCAACGATGCAAGGTTCTCAATGACAGATTCCAAATCATCACATATAGTTTCAATGTTTGCCGCAAAAACCTTTTTTCTAATTCGAGCATAGCAAAGTATTTCTTGAAGGTTGGCTTGAGTGGAAAAACTCGGTTTCATTCAAAATTTTTGTAACGGTCAGCATTACCCGAAAGTAAATGCAACAATAATCGAAAAACAAGATTCCAGTTGAACTCAACATTTTTCATGGTTTCCTTAAGCAGTCTATTTCGGAAAAGGGCAAATATCTGATGGTATGTGAATGAATGCGCTCCATTTTTGTCCAGAGTTTTGGTTTGACCCTTGGTGTTTGTTATTCTCATCATTTACAAAGATGTTTTCGAGAATTGCTTGGTATTTTTTGAGGTACTTTTCTTTAGAGTAATTTTTTGCGTGCTCTTCAGCCATTCTTTGCATTCTCCTATCAATATCTACAGAAATTGGTGGTTATACTTTTTCGGAACATAAGCGTTTACGTTTTCACTTATTATTGTCTTTGGGAAGAAACTGACGTTTCTTTTGGTTAGTATAATGTCGACTTTGCATTTTCTGTCTTCTAATTATGGTTTAATGCTTTTATTTACTAAAACATTGGGTGTTTTTTAACTTTGCAAAGGATCAAAATGTACTTCCAGAAAGAAGAAATGCAGCTTTTCAATGGAGTGATTAACAAATTAACTTTATATTTTGGTAAAATAATGATATCTTGTATTTCTGAACTTTCTGGACTGTGATTGAAATCATGAATCTCAGTTTGGTAATAAAGTGATTTAATATTAAATGAAGAATTTTGGTATTTACGTCAATTTACACTTTCCTAAAAAGTTTTTTTTTTATGTTATGATGCAATTTCAAGCATTCTTTTGCAAAATTGACAAAACGTGAATAGTATGACTATTTTTTAAAATATTGAAACTTTATTTTCACCACTACTGCGGTGGTTGCTGTTTAAACAATCTTAACTCAATTGTTGTAACGTCTTTGAACTAAAACAAGTTTGAACCAGGTTATGTTTGTCAAGTTCTTTTAGTTGGAGAGCTATTGTGAATTAACAACGAAAATGCTGATCAGCCCGTGATTTTTATTTTATCAACAGGTTGCAACGACTTAACTCCCAGTTTTAGGAAAGACCCCAGACAATATCAAAATTGCATACTATAAGCAAAAATACAGGTCATAAATTTCCGACAGTTTCGATTGGTAGTAAAAGCCAAAAGATTCCCAACAACAAACAACTTCATAACGATGCCACTGCTCCTCAAAAACTAACAGATTTTTCAGCCAATGGGTAACATTAAAAGAAATAGAAGCTGCAACGTAACTTGACAATAAGTTCCACAGAAGCAACAAGGGCAACAAATATCAATTAACTGTGAAACTATAAAAAATAATACAATGTTTCAAATACCAATGTTTGCTATCACGGAAAAATTAGGTCAAAGTATTTTCCTTGTAGTGACATGATAAAAAAGTCAAGGCATTAAAGCGCATATACACAAACAATGTCTTAAGCAAAATTCTTTCCCCTTACACAAAACTAATTATTTCTTTTTTAAGCAGCAGAAGAAGAGTTGCCTTGGTTGCATAGAGTAAGCAATCGATCATATCTGATTTGAAACATGAATGACAACCATGGGCGTCGGAAGGATTTTTTCCAGGGGGGCCACTAGGGGATTTTTCTAAAAATTTTCCAGGGGGGGGGCCAATAGTGGTAAAATTTGTTTTTTCCCACTCGAAATTAAGAAAACAACTTTTTTTTGCTGAAATGTTCAAAATCCAGAGGACCAAGTCTCCCCTGCCCCTTCCGACGCCCATGATGACAACTAATAAATTGAACAATAACGACAAAAGGCCTGGACTCACCCTGCTAACTGCCAAAAACGTCGGCCCGTATTTGATGAACTTATCTATTCTAGAAGCTATTTTTACACCAGATTAACTGGATGCATATGGGAATTTAATGCAGCAATAACACTGAAAAGACAAGAGCAGTTTGCCACTAACAATTCTAAATCAGAAATATGCAATTAAACCACGCTGATGCACACAAGTAAAAGTGGATACGTTTTCCCTTTGTTTCTTTGCGTCATAAAGCCTCATCAACTTGCACCTAGTTTGAGGTGTATCATTGACATCTTCAAACGGTTTCTAGAAAGAAGTAAAACACTGGCGGGGGACCATGGGGCCCTGGACCCCGGGCGCCACCTTCTGGGGGCGGCATTTTGTTGATAAAAAAAGAATTTTGACAGGAGTTTAAAACTTCTAAGTCTTATTTATTACTTTTAAATAAAGTTTTCAGGTTTTTGTGTTTAGAAGCTCTAGACTGGTAGGCTAGCCTTGAAAAACACATCGAGCTGTGAAGTGAGCAAGAGATGACATTCGACCGCAGGTTACCAAACATGACTGATCTGGTATTTCGAGGTTTTATATTATCCTCCTTTGAAAATCTGATGAAAAAGGCCCTGCATGAAATCACGGCAAATAGTCATGCTTAGGAGATAGCTTAATTTCTCCTATCGTTGGTTCCTTAGCAACGCCCCAACGGAACATCATAATATCACCTGGCACCAAGGCACTGGCGACGAACATTTCGCTGAGGCGGCGATGTTAGTCCACCTCTCAACCGGAGAGTTGGGTGTTCGATCCACGGCCACTGAGTGAATCGCCGTAGCGCTCTTTGGGAAAAGTGTTCACCTCAACCGCCCCGGCAAGAAACATAGTTCAGGCGTTGGCTTACCGCTGCGTGCGGTCACCAAATTAAATTTCTTGGAACATCTTATACTGTTTTTTAAAGTTCAGCGAGATATTTCCAATAAGTGCCATAAGCTGTAGCCTGGTCATTAGGTGGGGTTATAAACATTAAATTTTGGCGGTTTAAGTGAAGAACTCTGCAAAGGTAACATTGCTCAGTTTCAATGCAACAGTTGTTTTTCAGCATGACATAATGGTGTCGGAAAATGACATTCTTGAAGCGGGTAGTGCAATTGATGTATTTGCGTGCTACCTCAGAGCTCAGATTATAAATTTGAACTGCAAGTGGAGTGAATCAGAGCCAACCCGTAGGCAGTTTGAGTTTCGTAGAAGTCCCCCTTGTTCAACGGTATGCTAACATTTGCAGTCATAGGAAAAGTCATTTCAACAAGAAAAGCTTCGAAAAGGTGTTGCTCTCATTTTGATGAATTCGGCATTGTTTGGCAATACAGTTTTTGAAAAAGATGTCTCTTTATAACCAATTCCGTCGCCACAGTGGATTTTTGGTCATAGTTTAGAATATCAAGATCCCCTGCACAAACGCAAAGCCTCTCTACTTAAGACCTTTCGCCGACAGTTCTGTTGGTAACGGACGAAGGCAAGGAATAACACTATGCACGTGTAATTGGAAGACGCCCAGGGATGTAGAGCTAAAAAAGAGGTGTTGGAACGCCGTTCCCACACCAAATAAAAAGGAAGAGGCTGCGCAAAATAATTTGAATAAAGTGAGTATTCGCCTACCAGAATTTTCACACTGGATCTTCCTTTTCACTACAGACTTTTGTCTAGAAGTGCGAATCTGCGTGTCACTACCACATACTGTATGTGAGATCGCAGCCATGTTTTAATGTAGTGCAAAAAGGTGTGGGAACGCTCTTCCCACCCCACTACACCCCTGAAAAAGCCCAACAGCTAGACACGTTTGCAGATCACGATGAAGGCTGCTAGTCAGCATTTCTCACATAGAGCCAGTTTTAAGCCTATTTGATCTACTTTATCAAAATGGGTCCCGCACCTATAGAGTGCCCCGCGTTAACGTTTGAAGCATTTTATATATTCTAAGAGAATTAAACCACTACTGAAACGTGAAATGAACAATGAAACGTCCTTTACATCACGTTTTAAACAGTGATACTACACGAAATAACATACATAAATCTTTACATCTGTGGAAGTAGGTATGCCGCCAACACATCCATTGATTTTTTCGTTTGATCCTCTGGAATGAGCAAACTGTTAAAAAGTCCGGGGGACCGGGGACTAAAAATCAACAGGGAAGTACATTTGACGAAACATGTTGGGTCCATATATGCATAAGTAAAGAAAGCAAAAAAATTAGGAAAAGTAATAATGACGAAGGTGTCGACAAGCAGAAAATAGTAAGACTCATAATCGACAATGAAAAACAAAATCCTTTCAGTTTGTAATTGTTTGATTGTATTTTCAAAACACTTTATTAATCCTCACATCTTTAAATAAACAGGAAACATGATCTTCTTTCATTTTAAATTCTTGTAAGCAAATTTGAGAGGTGAAAGGGCGACACTTCTGTGGTGGGCCCAGGACGGCACTTAGCATCGCCACGCCACTGTACTCACTTTATATTTTCTTTGGAGTATCACAAGTGGTCTGCGGATGCCCACCGCCGCTTACTCTGCGCCACTGCCTACGTGGTTGCTTTCTCAGAGACTGATTGATTGGTTGATTGATTCATTGTTTCATATGATTCGGCTAATAAGCAGAATAATGCAAACAAACATCATGCGAAGAAGTTACCAATTCTCAATGGTGCACTGGTGGCACCCCAATGGCAGCACCGACCGTGAAACTTCCCCTCGCAGCCATCTATTATTTTGCAGAGGACGAGGCTGAAACGTCAGCCAAGTACCGTGTTTTTCAAGTCATGATATTGACTGTTGAGGTCACTCGGTAGGCTAGTAATCGCATGTGTGATCAGGGCCGGTTTTAAGCCGATTTGACCGATTTCTTCTAATTGGATCCCGGGCCAAGGGGGTCCCCGTGCTACGCCTACTAACCAACACAAATCCACACTTTCTATCGAAGCTGCTTGTGTATAGCGCCGGTGCAGGGTCCAGTGTTTTCAAGGTGATTTGCGAGACCACAACGGTTCTTAATTTTTTCCAAGGGTCTCTCAAAATACAGTATAACTCGCTTTACTAACACCATCAACATACACGAAAACCTTGCTTTACAGTTCCCTCGGTATTCATATAAAATATTTGCTGTCTCTCAAGATGTCTTTGCAGACAGCAAGGTCACATTGGCGGGCCCCAATTGGCGTAGTAACAGGAGTGACAATTGACTCAAATGAAGTGAGCCTCATGATATTGTTGTAGTGAAAATTGCATCATGAATTACTACCGAAGCAAGGATTAAGGCAGGGGTGGCCAAACTACGGTCGGCGGGCGGGATGCAGCCCGCCGACCAATATAATCAAGTCCGCCAAACGCCGTGCACATCTTTACAAGCACCGCGTTTCCGACTGTGGAAAACATAGTGCAACGCAGGATTGGCTGCTGCCAGTCGTTTCTTGACTTCGCACTGTATCCAGACCTCGAGTGACCAGGCAGTCGCTAATTTAGCCCTCGGATCGAAACGTTTGGTCACCCCTGGATTATGGCATCACTCTTGCAGATTGGCGTCGTAATTTCTTAGTCATAACCTATAAATCGAAAGCTGCAAAAATCCTGAGAAGGTGCAAAGTGGAATAACTTGCGTGGGCGTTTAAGGCTACTTCAGAACTTGCCTGTTTTGAAAAATTAAAGAGTAGTTCTAAACTTATTGGAAGATCTGCAATCAATTTACATATTTATTGGTTGTTACGGTGCTGTCCATTGAAGTCTCTGCTGGAGAGGTCTTAGCGTCACCATTCAGGCCTTGTCTCTTGACATCACCGATTTATATCATTATGACTTCAGTGTTACTAATATACTGATGATGGTAGCAGAAGCTACCGAAACGTCTGCGAAAATGTCGTTTACATCTATTGCTTTCACGTCAGTTTTAAAGAGAAAATATTTTTTTACTTTTCCGCAATATTAAAACCTGCTCTAATAAACGGCTTGTACTGTTTTAATCGGTGTTGTATTCAGTGGATTTCACTGTAACCATTTTTCACGTGTGAAGTATATATTGATAGGCAGGTGTTATACCGATTTCTACCATTATGACTTCATACAACCCTTTAAAATTTCTACACACGACTAAGTGGGGCCCCGCAAAAGTGTTTCCAATCGGTCCCCGCACTTGCTAACACCGGCCCTGTGTGTGATGCACCACAAATGGAACATGCGTTGAAAATAGCGCCAACAAGCAGTATCAGAGTGAGTAGGGCGTGTGATCGCCTTGGTGTGACGTGATCTCTGTATTGGTCCTTGCTGTCACAGTGTGAAGTTTGCGCGCTTGTCGCTCGGGCCCTCTGATCGCAACAGGTGTGACTCGCCCGGGATTAATCCTGTCTAGCTTCTACTTTGACCTAAAATCATAATTTCTGGTTATCAAAGTCAACGAGTAGAAATGCAACTGTATTTGGATCTTGCGATCAATTAAATTAACAAAATGCTGTGCGCTGAGCTGTTTCACTGCAGTTTTCATGATGTGAGAGTTCCGTGGACTGATTCACAAGTCGCAAAGCTACCGCGTTGCAATGTAACTTAAGCCCTTGAAGTGCATAGACATTGGATACAGGCCCGTAGCCAGGTATTAAGGTTTGGGGAGAAGGCAAAATATATTTTAGGGAGGCAAGATTTTTGGTTTTACTATAATGTTTTAATAAAAAAATTTCTGGACACAGCAAAATTTGGAGGACACAATGAAAATTTAGGGTGGAATAACCGCGAATGCCCTCCTTTGGCTACGGGCCTGATTGGATACAAAAACTGAGTTCACTCCAGGTTATGTAAGACATTAGAGCAACGGTGCACAACCTGCGGCCGTATACGGCCTTCGATAATGAAATTTGCGGCCGTCCACATGTAATTTGAAATATAAGATTTGTCGGCCGGGCTGGCGTATATTCAAGCAAAACAAATGCAAGGCAAGAAAAGCAAAAAAACAAATGCAAGGTAAGAAAAGATTATATTTGAATAAGAGCTGATGATACCTACTTTGTAGGCGAAATATATGCTCTGTAAGATATTAGTGTCTGATTCTGTGCTGAGAAAGGATTTCTTTCCACAGACAGAGGCAAGAAAATCAATCGACGCGATGCGTAACAATCTGGGTGGTGATCTCACACAGAGTTATAGAATGAATTGGCAATTTATGTTTCAGTGTGTTCTGTGTTCCAGTATCTCATAAATATAACTCGAACTCATTGGCGGCCGTACTTCATATAAATAAAAGTAATGCGGCCGGCAATAGGAAAAGGTTGTACACCCCTGCATTAGAGTGCTACGCCATGGATGCAGAGTACTGACAACACAATTCAAGACTACTTTTTCTGCATTGCACTGGTCCCCTTTGCAGCTTTTCAGCAAAATTACAAATCAAAACAGCTTATGTCCGACACCGCAAGGTCTTGCAGGAAAAAAATGTCATGAAAGAACTTCTGGCTCTCTCACTGCTTCAGTAAGCTTTGAGTCCGCTTGCAACGCTTCGCACTTTGAAACGGAACTTAAAACTAAGTGTCGAGCAGTAAGTGTTAGGCAAGCTGCACAGTCAATATAACTGGTGATAATTGGGTTAAAAATTTTTCTAAGAGGCTTGTATTAAATATTAGTTATTGCCGGTGCAAGACAGCCTTTGACATAATATTTTCTTTCACAGCAAAGAAATATTTGCGGATTCTGACAGCAATTAAATAATAGCTGAGCTTTTCTAGTGAACAATATACAAAAACAATGTGAGCCATTTACGAAGTAAATCGACTTGAAGACAACGAAAGAAGTTTTACAAGATGCTCAAGTGGATAGTCATAATTTCCTGTTTGATTGTGATCTTTATCTTCGTCGCTAAAGCCTCTGAAATGGACAGTTCAGCAAAATTTGCGTCTCATTTAAAAGGTGATTGACTCATGATTTGAGATAGCTGATCCGTTGAACGGTTTTATTTCAACACTTGCAAGAAGATTGAATAGATTACACAGAAAACTATATTTCGGTTTAATGGCCATAAACAATTGTTACTTAGAAATTCAATTAAAATAATTTTAAAATAATTAGGCTAATGTTGTTCTATCAAATGCACTTTACGGTTATACCACGATTAGTAACATTGTCGTGCACCTGTGACAAAAAACCTGGTAAACAGAAATCAGTTTTCTTGCAGCTATATGGACATGTATACACATATCTTGTATTTGAGCTATGTAGCGTATTTTTAATGACTGTGATAAATATAATTTAGTTTTACATCTGACAACCATCAGCATTCTTTTGCGCTCGATGATTATCGAAATTGAAAATTTGTTAATACTTTGATTGAATATGAATTTCTATTTCTTTTAAACAAAGAAATCGCTTGCAAATGGAAAATAAGTAATTGTTTGCAAATCAAACAGCTATTTGCCAAGCAATAAACATTTGCGAAATTTCTTCAATTTCCTTGCAGACCCTGAAAGTGCTTTTTACCGTAGGACCAATCAACCAGTTTCTAGCTTGGTGGTTTTTGGGCAGCGTTAAATAATACATCTTGATACAACAGTGCATTCATAACCCTGAAAGCAGTAAAAGTCGGCCAGCAGTTCAGCAGACTGTCGGACACTTCGATTCAACGGTTGCGGGAATCTGAGTCGGTGATCAGCGAAGGGGAGTCAAAAATAAGTCGGCGTTGAAATGTTGATCAAGGGGAACCAGAGCATGTCGCACATAAGAGTCGTTCAAAGTAGCTAAAATTCGAAACTAAGAAAAGACCCAAAATTAATCTTCAATGCGGTTTATCAATGCTGCAATCGAAGCAATAACTGATGGTGGGCATCAGCAGCACGCCGTTAGTTATTTCAAGTCAACGCAACGTCAACAGTTTGCGAAGGTATTCAAACAACTTGGCCACAGCTCTATTAGAGCCAGAAGTTCCGTGCCAAGTGAGAACAAGTCTGTTTTGGAATCTATGTATGAGCCTGAACATCAAGTATCTAAAACAAGTAGACTGGTGTCATCTATTTTTGCTGTATTTTGCCACTGTCAAGTTTATTTCTGTAGTAGATCTTTCTTTGTAAGGTGATAGTCGGTTAGAAGCAAACGTTCTTGGAGGCAAGACAGTGTCGAAAAGTTGCTCGATTTATTTCTGTGCAAAACACAAAGTACACAATAATGTTGTTTCTCTGTTGGTTGCAAAGTCGCACGAAAAACATTACAGAAAATGCTACAGTTGCAAAAACGACAAAAATACTACAATTTGTTGTGTTTGTAGCGTAAATTGACAATCTTGTGCAGGTAGCGCAGGTTGTTGACCACACATGGGTATCAGCGTAGTTGGAGAACACTGCTGCAGCAATGCAACTTTAGTTGCGATGTGCCAAATTTTTAAAATGTAAGTTTTCTTTCTGGCAGAAAGCAGCTAGTCAATAATTAAAATACACCTACAATTAAAAAAAAAACATGATAAAACCGAATTAGTTTTCACAAAAAGAAAAGAAACAAAAATGTTCACAAAAATGAACGTCATACGACGTTCGAAAATCTTAACAGATACCCTTTGGTTTGTAGGGATTTGAAGGTTGTGAAGAAAGCGTTGGACTTACGCTTCCATGGAAATCAGTGATAGTTGAGAGGTCAATTTAATTTTGCAGGAGCACGGGTGTCAGTCTTCTAAGTAAGCGACCTGACCTCTAGAGGTTGCAAAGCCAACACAAGGCGATATAAATGGCTCTCACCACTTTGTCGGTTAAATCTCCAGTAGCACTCTGATGTTTGATCGCTTTACTTGATTTTATTTAGATACACAACAAACTCTGCAGCACACGGGAATGTGAAGTCAGAACGACGTATAACATAAAACGGTTTGGTGTAGAACATGGCTGCACAGCATACGACCCACGGGCCGTCTGGGCTTTTCTTGCGGCACGCGAGAGCTTTCTCAATTGCAGAAAACGTTGCAGAGCCCTACTTCGGTAATTAATTGTCGTTCAAGAATTTCTTCCATACTACAACCAAATGAAATAGATTTTTGCGTCCCGCGGCAACTTTATGTTGATCAATTACGTAGCATCCAAACACGAACAACGTTTGCCTGACATCACGCATTAAGAATGCACGAATCACCAGGTATGTAACCAGCATGGAACACCAGGGGGGCGGAGAGTTTGCCAAGAGGGGGCCCAAATTTTTTAAACTATGTCCAACACATTTTTCCAAGGGGGGCGAAAAATTTTCCCGATGGGTTGGGCACTCCGCTTGCGACCATACTAATCACTAAAGAACATGCAGTGTGTATCCACTGTAAGTTAACTAATATTGTCACAGATGAACAACGTCTCCATTGCAGGAAACTGGCAACGCTAACTCAGGGTATAGTGAGAAAATGGCCGACGTAAAAGCACTTCTTTTGATGCAACACAAGGAGAAAATATGCATTAAAAAATGTTATGATTTCTGAAATCCAACACAACTTCAAGCGTGTAGTGCATCTCTCTTGCTTGTAGTTTTGCTTGATTCTCACGCTATTAATGGTAGTAATTGAATCACCTTATAATATACCTACTGATTACCTAAGAAGTTGATTTGATATAAAACTGATTAGATAAGAAGTTGAATAACGTCATTTGTGTTTTCTATAGGTCGAAAGCAAGCTGCACAACTTTTTCAAGTGTTGGATTAAATTTTTCCTCTCAATGTATTGTATGATAGGAAATTAAAATGCTTTGATCATTGCCAGAACCCGATTGTTGCTTTCCGCAGGTTTATTTTCAGTTTTACGGAAAATCGGATGAATTGTTTCAGTCTTTTCAGAAAAACATGGCATTCTCCTCTTTTGAATGTAGCTGATTGTCTTATTGAGATGATTTTGGTAGAAATTATTTCAGCCATAAGCTGCTCCATCCGTATTATAATGAACATCGTTTAAAACAAAAAATAACGGTTCCGTAAAAATTGAAATGCAGCAAAATACAGCAAAAAGCAAACGAATTCAATGTTTATCACAGTTAATGTTTTGCTGGTGTTGAGAGCTATGCCGGTAAATAATTTATAAGAGTACCTCTACAACTTCGTGATTGCAATGTCCTGACGTAATTATTCTTTAGCAGTCACTGCTACAAAGCACATGCGAAATTAATACTTAGGCCAGTATTTCCCAACCGAGGAGGAATTTCTTCGCGGTAAAGACTTTCGTGACTTCAGTGGAGGATTTTCCACTTTGAATTTACGTGTAGTATCATACATTTAGCTTTGTTTTTCAACCATTACATTGTTATCTCATGAATGTATTGACTGCTGCTGCATAATCTTGCATCTTACCCACGTATGATGACTGCATAGTTTTAATAATAATTCTTGCTATAGCATATCAGCTACTTAGTAATACTTACCATGTATGTCGTAAGAGATTAGGGGCCCTATGATTACTATAGTTCTGAGCTAGGGTGGCATAAAGTAACAAGGTTGGCAACCACTGGCTTAGGCTCTTGCGTTAATTCGGTTTGCAAAGACGGCATGAGCAACATTTTATAGTTCTGAATTGGTAATCCATCAATGTCAACGTCTTTTCTACTGGCACATTGTTCTAATCGTAATTGTGTTTGTTTGGCGCAGAAGAAAAGATTACAAGGAGTAGAAGAAGTGTGGCAAGTGCCAGACAGTTGGTAAGTAATTGGCCCGTCACGTCATGTTGTTTGAGCATGACTGAAACACTTCAACGTAGTGGGCAAAGAAAAATGTACTGTTCTGTTATCTGCCTTTAGCGAACAAAACCAGGATGCGAGGTAATTACTTTCAAAATCCGATTGTTTCCCAACTCAGTATTGATATGACGTCACTCCTGGGATGAGCACGATGTACCGCAAAACAAAATAGCTAACCAAAGCATTTTCAAAATATAAAAACATTAATCTAATTCACCTGTAGTGAAAGACATTTCGGCCATGTCGGTGATTTGTACCTACATTAACCCTGCATTTTAAAATATTCTTCCACTGGTTATTATTATATTGCGCGCCATAGACTGGCTCTAATTTGCAGTGGCAGTTTGACTATAAGCTTGTCAACCGAATGGCACTGGCATCGAGTACAGTACTTAGCAATAAATTTACAAAGTTTCCTTGAAACGTTCTTTGCAAGATTTGTTAACTTGCTGAGATTGCAAGATTAGATAATAAAATGGATTGGACCTTGTTCAACTGCATTCAAATACCTCTCAAAAAACACAACTTGGGCGCGGGTATGAATTTAAGTTTTCTAAACTGTTTTCTTTAACTTGCCTAAATATGTTTTTACTACTTTTACTTTATTTGGATAAGAACTGTGTACACTAAAAAAGTTTGTTACAGTCTGCATTGTTCAACAAAATCTTACTTAACGGCTGTGTAACGGCCAATACTTGTTTTGTATCTTAATCTAATTTCATTTTCCGTTTCTTGTATGGATAAAGGATGGCTGATTTTTGCGCTTGTTCCTTTTGCGACACGTCACAGATTCTGGTTTGATTTAAGATGCTGGCATTCCCTGTTAATCTGTTGACATTCGAACAACGAAATTACGCATTTACCGTGACGTTTATCGCGAGAGTACGTGTGTGCGAGGTTTGGTCGGGTGAAATAGCCTTGTTGTTTTTGCTTTGGTACGAACCGTGACTGTGCGATTATACTCACCTGCCTACCCACCGTTCTTTACGTTTTTGAATAACGAGGCATCACGGTAGTGGTTTGTATTTTGACTGATCCGCGTTCTCGGCTGTTTCCAGAAACTTCGTGCGCGAAAAGCGCGAGTTTTGAATCGTACTGTGGCAAACTACAGCTGCGATCGTATATATGTTTGTCGAGACGGACCTATAGCATTTCCGAGTCATCAGGTTAAAACAGATTGTTATAGGCTGTGCTACCTAGCATATTAAATTAGTGTGTTATCTAAAACAACTTTTTCCGAAAACTATGTTATGCAAAAACATTTAAAGCAAATTGTGATATGCTCCACTGTTTTCTCAAAAAAGCTGTGTCATCGAACTTAAGAATGCCTCTTAGCAGGCCCGTAACCAGCTTGGGACACCAGGGAGAGCGAAGAGTTTTCTGAGGGGCCCAAAATTTTTAAACTATGTCTAATAGTTTTAAACTATGTCCAATACATTTTCCAGGGGGGGGTGGCGAAAAACTTGCAGTGGGGGCTTCGCCCCCCTTTCGCCCCCTGGCTACGGGCCTGCTTCCTCGGTTTATTGAAATAACATTGCAATTAATTCATTGTGCCCGATAGCAGCGCTGGTCAGGGGCGGATCGAAGGTGGGGGCAATCGCTCCAATCGCCTCCCCCCAAAAAAACTTACGAAAGTAACTTTATTCATCATGAGTTTGTACAATTCGGAAAACAGCATTCGCAATATAAGGCCATTTTGTCGTCCAATGTTTTGTCACAGCAGTGTTGTGAAGTATACCGAAGTATACTTCATCTCTCTTACGGTAGTGAACCCGTTTGAGACTTGACTACTAAACATTACTGAAATCGCCCCCTCCCCCGTAACCTTACAGGCTGGACCCGCATCTAGCTCTGGTGGTCAATCTTAATCCAGAAATGGTAATATTTTCGGCAGCGATACACAATGAGTATCATCAGACATCGCACATATTGCAAGAAGTTCTACTGCAGACTGTGGTCATGTCGACAACTGCGAAGAAGATATTTTAGTAAGATTCATACTTGTTGACTTGTCTGCGTGTTTTTTATTACAACGAATTGGAAAAGCGAATTTCGGTAGCTTGGAAACACAAATCCGATAAGAACATTTCACTGTGATGTATATCCAACATTTTACGGTGGAGAAAAAATAATACTTTTGGTAAATATTGCTCATCGTAGTTTTGTTCGTAGTCTTGTTCAGAAAAAAATCTGCTCATACGAAACTAAAATTTTTGCCTTCTGTTAACTACGCACAATCAACCACCTAAGTTATTTTGTGATAATGTGGCAAAACTGCACCGAAAGCTGTTGTGATGCCCCCATGACGATTATGTAGGGGCAGCATCGAGCATACTGTACTACAATATTTTTCTAGGGTTTCAGCAACTAGCAACCGCTACCGTGTGCAACTTTAACCTGAATACCGACTAACTGACCAGAACAGCCATTATCCGTTGTTTTGCCAGTCGTGGTGAGGTTGTAAATCCTGGTGCCCTCGTGTTATTGACTGTGTCGTGAAAAAGAACAGGTACTGGTACATTTTCTTCTAGTAGGGTTTGGACAGCTGCTTACAACTGAGCTTGTTTTGCTATGTGCGCTACCCGGCGAATGGCCAAGAGATTCGAAATTTTGCGCCTCTATCGGGTTCTAGTGTGTTTTTCTGTGCGCAGAGTAACAGATAAAGCTCCATTCTATGCAAGAGGATGATTTGTCTTTGACAAGTCAAATTTGAAGGTCCGGGAGGGTCTATGGGTTTAAAAATTACATCTAACGAGAAAATTCGGGGCAAATGGATTTGTTGTTGAGAAACTTTAGTCAATCTATTCACGACTTGGACGACATTAGGTTGGAGCAATGCAAGTACGCTTTCACATTCCAACAAAAGTTTTTTCAAACTTCACTGTTTTTGGAATGGTGGCAGAGGCATCATGTGCTTGTTCACAGCTTTGTACGGTTTATTCAGGTTGTGATGATTTTTTGCCTCTAAACGCTCTCTCTTTGCTTTCGCAGGGATTGCTTGCAACCGCTGCCATCTAAGATTCTGCCGCCACACACCCGCCGTATTCGGTGCCCCCTGGTCTTAAACAGGAAAGGCCGTGCATTGTTCGAAGTCCTCCAAAAATGTTTTTGCGCAACAACGGACAATTTTTCATAAGATTACAAAAAGAGCCCCCAATGACTCATTTGATGTACAAACAGTTTTTTACCAAATATGGACTAAAAGATGAAACCTTTTTGTGCATAACATCTAACAGTGTTGTTGCAGCTGTTTTTTTTCGCTGAAATATTTCGGTCAAATTTCGCTGAAACATTTCGGTCATTTTTCGCTGAGACATTTTGGTCAGTGAAACATTTTGGTCATTTGTCTCACCTTTGTATCAACACTTACCAGTAACAGTGTTTTTAGCGTATATTTTCAAACATTCTGACCGAAATGGCTAAATTTTTTTGGTCATTTCGAAAACGTTCCGGTTTATGACCAAAAAATGACTGAAAAAAAAACAGTTGCAGCCTGATTGTATTATGAACATTTCGTGATCAACTGTTTATATTGGCCAAGTGAAGTGTAATTATGTTGCCTTTCAGCTTAACAATTTTTGTCAGTGAAATTTTTCCAATTCGACTAACTGGCAAGGAGTCGAATCAACAATTTTGTATTCTACGTGAGAAATTTGCCGACTGATGGTTCGCGACACCAAACTAGCGGACTTCCAAGCTATAGAATGATTTGTTGCCAACATGCAACACAGCGTAATGTTTTTGTGGTTTTGACGCGTTGTAGCGCAAATGTCCCATTGTTTGCAACATAAATGAAGAAAATTAAGCTTTTTCTTTGCATTATTTCCCTTGTTTCCCTCGTTAGCTTCACCGACCTGTAAAATACATCAATTTTTGCACCGTTTTGACTTGCATCACGTTTGTGGGAAGTTCGGAACTTGCATCTCAAGCCCAGGCAACCTATAGGTCTGATTTTTAAGATAAAGCTACAGTTAAAATTTACAGTGAAAGATAAACTTTTACAAAGGAGGATTTTCTTCTTGCAATGCCAAGTAAGAAGATTCTTAGGACAAGCTACGAATGTGACGAAATCTTCTTGCCCTCTTATGAAACATTAGTTGAATGCACAAAAATTCTTTCATTTAAAAAAACGTAGTAGACCAAGGCTGGTGTACGTTAAGACTAACATTATGGAATGTTAAACGTGCGTGCCTGCAAACAAAGTGTATTTTCGATTTATTTATCCGTAAACAAGTAAACAATGTCACCTGATCTGACTGATGGGACTATTTGCATATTTTGCACAAAATGTCCTACGTGTTTTCATTTAAACTTTTGAGCAAAATTTTATGTCTAAAATGATGGTCAATCGCAAATTTAATCTCAGGTTTCTTACTCTGAACGCTGGGAGTTTCACGCAGAAGTTTCACTCAGATGCAATAAATCTCACTTTTTTGTAACAGTGGCAGATCCAAACCAGGCCTCTGGTGGGGCAGTGAAATAAGGGGGCGCCCAAAAGTCTTCACGTGTTTACATACCCCAGCTTCTCTGCGACAATCGTTTGGTATCCAACAAAAGTGGTTACCTTTTCTCGTCCAAGAAAATGACTATTTTTGTTGGCTGGACTATGCGATCTTTCAGGAATCTCCACAGTTTAAAGTCGCCTTTATCTAATTCACGAAAAGTTTGAAGCAGGTCCAAAATGATAGATCGTATTTTTCGCAAGCTGCACATAACTGAGAACGCTATGGGCGTCCCAAACAAACTTTTATATCTGCAATAAGTTTTGAAAAATATACACTAAGGCAGTGGTCCCCAACCCCTTTGTAACTACGGACCGGTTGATGCTTGAAACTTTACCGCGGCCCGGGAGTACTTTCGCAACAGTGTTTCTATGGGAAGAATTGATCAACCATATGCACAAAAGCGAGTGGTGCCAACACCAGGACACATTTTGTAATTTCGCGGTCCGGGCGGTGAGGACCACTGCCCTAAGGCATGCTGCGCGCTAGTGTTGGACGCTGTTTTTGATATCCGCACATCGAAAAAAACAATGCTTAGAACGTATTCGGAACAGTTTAGAAGAAGAATGGTTCTTTTTACACTAGGAAGTGACAACTCAATTTCCAAGCTTGGAGCCGAATAAATAGCAAAATGACGATCATATATCCAGACGAAGCTTGTGCACTTACATGCAAGCATCTTTATTGCTGAAGGGCAATTGAAAAACAAAAACAAGTGAAAGACACTTGCTGTGATATTACTCCCATTTTAAGTAGCTCTGCTGGCTATCGTGAAAAACGATCTCATAATCGCATGATACTGTAGGTTCACACTGGGCCGAATGCATATTGCCCTAAAATATATTTAACGCCACAAATATAAGTAGAATTTCAACCAAGTGTTAATACTGTTTCACATATTTCGACATTGGACTGCTGATGTGAAGAAAAATCATCATTCTCACTAGTCTAGATTATGAAGAAAAAGGTGTGAAACTGTTCAAAATAAGTAGGGGCAGGCGGCATGACACCATCATATCCACAGTGAATACCTCCAAACTCAAGCTCTCGTCGCCCTGATAAAGTCAATTTCCAATTTTGTGTATACTACTACGAAACCCCAAACAAGCTTTAAGCCACCCCCAATGCTGTTGATCTGACGATGTATCTGCTCCTATCCAGGCCAGCAAACACAGGTGAGAAACTGCCTATAACCCATTTACACCCATGAATCTCGGTCAATCCCACAGATATCAGTGAAAAAGTTAAAATTGGCAGTTTTCAGCCTTTCCACTCAAATGTATGTGATTTACGCGGAATGATCTGCCCTGGGTCTCCAAATGTTTTGTCCGAGGGCCACATAAGGTAATACAGAAAATATCGAGAGTCGGACGTCTTACGCAATGTGATTGTTTCGGGGTATGTTACAGTATATTCTACCATATCAACAATTTTCGTAAATATATTATTTCTTCTTCAATGACAAAATTTCTTCGTTTGGAGATCCCTGATCTACCTAATAACCTGATCTACCTGCTGTTGTTTTTTTTTTGAATTTTTGTAACGGCAATTGGCGGCAGGTCGAAGCCTGAATTGTGCTTCTTGTAGAGGCGGTTGAGGTGAACGCTCTTGCCCAAGAAGCGCTACGGCAATTCACTCAATGGCTGGATCGAACACGCAACCTTCCAGTTGGAAGGCGGACACTTAACCACTGCGCTATTGAGTATTGCCTTTGTAACAAAAACGGACCAATTTTGTAGAGCCCAATGGCAAATCCAAAACTGTGCCAGCGAAAGAGATCGTGTTTGTGACTGCTGGGCAGTTCTCAGTTTCACACGGAAAAGAAGTGAGGGAAAAGGAGTATTATTACAAAACAATAGCAATGTTGAGTCTAATCAGTAAGAGGCTGGGTCAAAGTGCGTCACGCAAATACTGAAGTTCGACGAAGTGTAAAGCATTGTTTAGTTTAGCCTGAGTGTTTTTGCCTTTGTTTCTACTTGAAAAGGCACCAAAAAGAGGCGCATTTTTATCAGAGGGATGCCATTTTAAGGGGGTGCCACAGACCTTTGGGGGGCAGTTGCCCCAAACTGGCCCCGCGGGATCTGCAACTGTTTTGTAATAATGTCCTGTTGTCTACAGTGAGCAATGAAGAAAGGCAGTTTTATTTCTATAGTAGCGTTGTGATCACAGTGAGGTCAATAGTAGTTTGCGGATGCCTACCTCTGCTTACTCTACGCCAGTGGGGTACACGCCTACTTTCACAGTTAATACAGTGTCAGTGGCAAGTAACTGTTGGTTAGGAGCATGGGTGTCGGAACCTTTTTCAAAGTGAGGGGGCACAAGTGCACGTCAAAGAAACTATAGAAACTGTGCGTGGTTTGAATTGGCAACTGTGACGTCACAAGCATTGAAATATGACATCAATACCTGGTGTGACACCATATGAAGGTCTAAATTACTATTTTATGAAAACACCACTATGAAAACGCATCGGTAAACCACCTGAAATTTAAATAGGCTGTTACAGGGGGGCCCAGGTCAACAGTGTCTCTCGGGCCCATCATACGATTTGTTCTGACTGAATAAACCGTTCGACGCTTGCTTAACTGAAATTTCCATTTGTTTTCATTCTGGCTGGAATTATCGTTGCTCTGTCACGTTAGCAAAAAAGGCTGTTTTCTTAGGTTCGAGTGTTAAAAAGCAAATTTCACTGTTTATGGCTCCTAGAAAAACCTTTGGAAAATTCATTAGTGGCCCCCCTGGAAAAATCCTTCCGACGCCGATACACACAAGCATGTAAAATTACGCCATTTTTGTAAAAAATTGTGTTACACCATCTGCCAACACTGTTCAACACCCCCAATGCGGTAAGCAAGCCATAGCAGGTTGACAGGACAGACTGTGTACGGTGTATTCTGCCAAACAATTACGAAATCCTGCCAAATTACAAATAAATATTACAAATAATGATGACAAAATACTGCCAAAATTTTGCAACATTTTTTTCATTAAAGTAAATCGATTAACAATGGACCTAATTTTGTTACTTAAACTTATTTAAGCGAAATTGAAATTTAAAAGTGGGAGGCCAAGCCCCCCCAGAAATAAAAGTGGGGGGGCCTAGGCCCATGCCGCTTCCCCTGTTCCGCCACCTATGGTGAGGAGTATTGTTTTTCAGCTCTTCGGTATAACCTGAACAAGTAGGGCTAATTGTGCAAGTCTACAAGCGCGTGTTGTTGATGCACTGCTGCCAAAATTAGGTCTTGGGGCACCAAGATCCGCAGTCAAGTACGCAGGCAGATTACATATTTTTTCGAATGATTTAATGTCTTCAATTGATTCCTGTGATGGTTTGGTCGAACCGTTCAGTTAATGGAGCACACCCTAGCGGTATAGGTTTGTTCAACGCTGTCATAATTAGTTAGTAACTGACGAAAAAACTGTGGGTGGTATTTTTGAGCTTTTTGTGATTTTGATCGATCGTCAACGCTGCAAAAATCTCTCCTACTTTATGAAACAGTCATCCGTTTTAGCAATTTTGCTCGTGCAACTTGAATGTAACAGTCACATCAACCACTGCAGCATAGCGTGCCATTGAAGGAACCAATTAACAAAAGACACGTTCATTTAAGATCTAACCTATACATTGCAACAGTAAGGCGACTGTTGTGTAGTGATGGTGATCGCGGCGATTGAGTTATATTGCCACTTGCACCCATGGGTTCAGGGGTATGATTGCAACATCGCAGTATAGCCAGATAGATAGATAGATAGATAGATAGACAGATAGATAGATAGATAGATAGATAGATAGATAGATAGATAGGTAGATAGATAGACAGATAGATAGAAACATAGATAGATTTATTTGGCGGTACTGAGTGCATTACCCAAGATTTACTCTTCAAGATAGCGAACACCGGGGCACCGAAAAAACACAGATGCTTTCTCGTCAGGTCAGGTACCCCATAAAGGAGATGAAATGGATTAGAGGTCCATAATGCGCCGACGGCAAGACGTGTTGTCGCGGACCGATGTGCAGGTTGCCGGACCAATGACCAAATTGCGAAGATGTTCTCTTGTCGGGGCACAAATGGCTATAACGTTTTAAGTGTCATGGTCTGTAAGGTTCCAAACAAAAAGGAAAAGAAAAACCCGACTGAAAAGGAATCCTTTTCCGGTTGCCATAACCATTTCTTGATCCACGCACACCGGTGTCAAAGCCAATCAAGGAATTCTTGAGTCGCTTAGCAGTAAATGGGGGAACACCAATGCTCGAGTTGCATTCTGGTCGTAATGCAGACTTCAGGGATGAAAATTAGTTAACTAGTTACTATACGCATAACTCAATAAGATCAGACAACAATATGTTAATCAGCAATGCGTTAAGGCGTAATTGACAAGATTACCTGCATGAATTACTAAGCAAAAAACTAAGCGACATTCTATGGAACTGGAAGACCTACGGAATTTCATAAAATGGGGCAAGGCAAGTGCCTCATTTTCCGCACCCTAAACTTACCATTTAAAGATCTTGCTCTAAGTGATAGAATCCCAGGAAAACGTGCAAGGAGTACTTTTACTAAACATCTTTAAAACGTTTATATAAAAATCCTGGAAAATATGAGAGGCTGCCCGTAACAGAACAAAATGTGAAAACCTCACAATATATCGAGGGCTGGATCAGCCATGATACCAAATGAGAGAGAAATGCACCACTGGTTACGAGGAATACCACTGCATTCTTTCCACATCAACTAGTATCAGCGGCATTATGGCTATAAAGCCCAGGGAGCGGGACCCCAAAATTTAAAACAACGTACTTTTCCACAGATGAAAAACCTATTGTAACGTTTTTCAATAGTCGATGGAGTTCGTTTTTAGTAATTGCGGTGCGCAAAGTTCAATAATCGTTTTATGCTTTTCATTTCAAAAATGTAGTTATGTCTCCTCTAATTGTTTCGCTAGCACAACGCCCCTGACCAGTACGCTGAAAATCTATGCAATACCGAAAATATGCATATAGCCAGGGGTGTAGTGCTAAAAAAAGAGGTGTGGGAACGCCATTCCAAACACCAAATAAAAGGGATGACTGCACCAAATAGTTCGAATAAAGCGAGCGTTCGCCTACAAGAATTTCTACGCTGGATCTGCCTGTTTCAGTGCAGACTTTTAATTAACAGTGTGAATCTGCGTGTCGCTAGCACATTTGTGAGATCGCAGCCATGTTTTAGTGTAATCTAGTGCAAAAAGATGTGAGAACGCATTCCCAACATCAAAAAAAGGTGTGGGAACGCTGTTCCCACGCGTTCCCACCCCACTACATCCCTGCATATAGCACATACAGATGTGCCCAACGTTCTCATCGATAACAAGTGGCTTTTGAACAATTACGTGCTCATGTTGCTGACTCCTGAAGCTAGCGCCGGGGCATTAAAAAAAACATGATGAGTTGTTTTTATTGATGAGAGATCAAAGCACCGAGAAACCGAAAAAAGGCTGTTAACGAGGTTGTCTTGTCGAGCGCCCTTCGACAGTCAGTTCATTTTCTTCTTAGGTTGTAAAGTTGATGCCAAAATCGTGGTTGAATGCGGAGTTGTGACGAAGTTTTAGATGCCGAAAGATTCGAATTGGGTTGAAGTCTGCTGGATGATCAAAACGTTTGTGTAATGAGTGTTAGGTCGCAACAGATATATATTGTAGCATTGCTAAGATTACCAAGGAGCTGCTGGATGTGACGGAGAGAGACTAATCCAAACTGTGATGAAACTTTGCTCAAGCGAACATAAACGTTTCGCATCCAAACAGACGGTTTTCACTTTGCATGACTTCGTAGTAATGATGCTAGACAAAGTTATCTTCCCATCCTCCTTAAGCCATCCATCCATCGCATTGTAGAATAAGGTTGACTGGACACATCGCACAACTGTCTAAATCAGTGGTTCTGAACCTTTTCTATTTCTCATACCCCCTGACCTTTCATGAAATTTTCTCGTACCCCTTGTCTGAAATCAAATAGTAATTGATACTAACACAATTTCATTGCAACAAATATAACAATGCAATGAATTTACAAAGCACATCAACAATCAAACTTAGTTTATGGCTCTTTTGATTGTTGTTTTTTTCAATGATCATGCTCTAGTGAGACTCTTTGTTGAGATAGCCACTCGAATGTCATTACCGGGCTCTAAAAGATTCCTGGCCCTAGTTTTGATGTGCAAGAGAGTTGAAAAACCGCTTTCACAGAAGTAGGTTGTTGCAAATGGCATAAGGACTGTCAAAGGTGTCTTTGTTAACTGGGGGTAAAGCATTAGGTTGCGTGCACCGGAAGGTATATAACTACATTGAATGGAACTCCATTTTAATTTTGTACTGGATTTTATTTCATCTGGATCTTTCTTCATTCCATCATTGTCATCCATAAATTTTATGTTAAAAAATGGGTACTGCGTCCAATCCTGCCAAACCGAAACCTCTCCTTACTGAAAGTATCCGTGGAAGTACTGCCGTAACACTTGCAAATGGTTTTATATTTAAATGACAATGAGTAACGATATTTTACGATTGGAAACACATCAAGGTGTGCGAAAATTAGCATAGTTGTCAGATCCAACGCGACTAATGCAGCTCAGAATGAGCATTAGACTGGACTTGGATTGGACTGTGAGGAATTTTTTTGGATTTGGATCCGAACTGTACAGTACGTTGCTTCACAAAGTTAGGATCAGGACCGGATTTGGACTGAATTAATGGAAAAGAATTGCATATTTTTTGTTGTTGAAAAGCTGTATTTTGCTGATTTTTTGGGCTTGGACTTTAAATTTAAAAAAAAATTTGAACTATGGTTGGACTTGTACTGAGTTTTGAAAATATCGGATTGGATCTGGATCGCAAAAGATGACAATCCTCTCAACTCTGATTACAGCTTGAAAGCTTATTAGTGAAGACAGATATCGTTTCTCTAGTTGTGATCATGTACACTGCTCTTCCCTGTAAAGGAGGTGTTCAAGCCGTTGAGGTGGCTGAATATATCTGCAAGGAAGCCTGGGCCAGGGACAAAATGAACTCCTCATTTTCAAAGTGTCCTGCTGTGCCACTACCTCGGTGTCTCAGAAACTGCTTAATTTCTTTGCGCAGCTCAAAAACATGAATAAACGCTCGACCACGGGCAGCCATCTCACTTTGTATGGTGAAGAATAACATTGTGTTGAGCTCAAACTTCGTCACAGAAAAACTCTGAACAGACGGTGATTCAAAGCTTGGCCTCTGATAAAGTTTAGCCTGCTGCACTCACCACTATCGACAACACATTTGAAACATTTTTCAGGGCATGCATCCCTAAAATTTTGGTGTTTCATACCCCCTGTTTCGGTGCTTCGTGCCTCCAAGGGGTACGTGTACCCCAGGTTAAGAACCATTGGTCTAAACCCTGGGTTATTACACTGGGGGGCGAGCGTGAGTTGAAATGTGCTTCCGTTTGTCAGAAAACGTCATGGTAAACTAGTGCAAGCGAACCAGGGTTTTTACATATACAAGCTTTCACAATTCGTTCCTAGCCCTAAGCAACATTGCATACTACTAGGTACTTTGTTGTTGGAAACAAAAACAACTGATATACCTCATCCTACAAAAAATATGTTACAAGATTTGAAAAAGTAGGCGAATGAAGTTCCGGCCGGATGGAGGATAACCGCTTATATGTCGGATAATCTGGAGTAAATCCCAACAAACAACCGCCCAAACGACCGCGAAGAGCGCTTTTTCCACATGTCATCGGTTCCTTCGTACAGCGTGAGGATTAATTCGGTGTCGTCGATAGGTTCGATTCACAGCTGCCATCATAATGGAGACGGTAGTGCAACTCTTGAGCAGGAGACGGGCGTTTACTTCCGCGTTGGGTGAAAAAAGTCATTTGCTTTAAAATTATGCTCTTGTCACGTCGATGAGGACGTTATACAACCACTGTTGGAAATAGTGTTAAACGATTTAGCAAGCTGTTGACCAAGTCAAGAGTGGTGCCTTGCAAACTCCTTTGATTTTGAGTTATACACTGTATATTGAGAATTCGCCACGAGTCACGTTGGGGGAGATTGAAACCCCATAGCACCTCCTTAGAGCCGCCACTGCTTCGAAGTAACATCACAAGCTGCACGGATTGGTTTACAGACTTGCATTACTCAGTGAATAAAGGTTTGAAAAACTCCAGTAAATATCTTTTGATGGTGCCGCATAATGCACACAAGACTGTAAGCAAAGACCTAGATCGAAGAGTAGCTGCTTCTTCTTTCCTATGCATGAACAGGAATACATGTTGCTCAGAAATTTAATTGGGTAAGGTATTCCAAAATAGCAGGATTGTCCACCTCATTGATGTGGCACGGAGATTTGAATTTGGTGCAATCATGCAAGATGTGGTGTGCAGTCTGCACCTTGCCACATTCACACAAATCTGAGCCGCTCAGGCCCATTAATTTCATGTTGGCCGCAATCGGCCAACGCCAGTCCTCAGGCGGTTGACCTGAACCCAGGCATTTTTGGGGAGGTCGAAGCCTGGTGGTTGTGGGCCGAATGCAGGAATGAAGGATTGGAGAGCTGGAGAAATTGATGTGGTTGGTTCCCCGTTAATTGACAACAATTCCACAAAGGAGCGTAAAGGTTTCCTGCAGCGGAGACGTTTAGGAGAAGGTTTTAGGTACAGAGTTTCGTGTAGAAGATGCTTCGGATTGAGGGCTTTGGTGTTACGTTTAAAGCATGAAGTACTGCGCCTTGTCTCAGATGGGGTAATGGCAGATAGAATGGGCAAGAAGGAGGGTGTGCTTCCTAGGCAGCCAGTGATAACGCGCATCGACTCGTTTAAAGGTACATCGATGTGTTTTGTGTGAGCGCTGCGGCACCACATTGGGGCACAGTACTCTGCCGGAGCAAATGCAAGTGCCAAGCAAGAGGTTCTTAGATCTTTGAAGGAAGCTCCCCAACCGACACCGGCCAGTCGCTTGATGAGTGCTACTCGTGACGAAACTTTCTTCTTGAGTGTGTGTAAGTGTGTCCTGAACGACAGAGAGCAATCCAAGCATATGCCGAGATACGATGGATGTGAGTCAAACTTCATTGTTACATTGCGTTTTAATTTGACATTCAGCTGATAGTTGGCTGAGTTATTCTTCAGGTGGAAGACGGAGCACACAGTTTTCTCAACTGAGAGCCTGAGTTTCTTAGTCAGGTAAGTGTTAACAACAGAGATATCGTGTGATAAAGCAAGTTCCGCTTCCCTAAGTGTGAGAGCCGAGACGGTCAGAGCGACGACATCAGTGTACATGCACCGCTTGGCCGACGTTTCCGGAAAATCTGCTGTGTAGATGTTCTACAAACAAGAGGCGAGAACAGATCCTTGTGCGACACCGTTTTTGTTTCTGAAGGGGCGATTTGCTTGTCCGTCGCTGGTATATAGCACAAAGGATCTCGAGTACAGCAGTTCCATGATGAAGTTAATCATGGGTTGACATGTCAGGTGCAGACCAAGATGCCATATAGTATCGTAAGCTGCCGTAAGGTCGAGAATAATAGCTCCGCAGACATTTTTGTCATCGAACGCTTGCTCGATGTTCTGCATAAGACAAGCACCTTGGTCCACCGTAGAGCGCCCGCTGCGAAACCCCGTCTGCTCGTGAGGTAAGAATTTTTCAACTATTGGATTGATTCGGTTTAGGATTAAGCGTTCTGTAAGTTTGAATGTGGTACAGAGGAGCGAGATGGGGCAAGTAGCTGCTAAGGATAAAGGACTGCATCCTCAACAATAAAGCAATTGTTTCTTTGGTTATTTACTAGTATCCTGGTTAAATTTACTTTAGATCTTTTTTAAATGTGGTTTATTCAAGTGGACGTAAATTGTTTTTATCCCGATAGACACCGTTTAAGAAAAGCTACTACATGCGGCAAGCGGGAACTTCTAATTCAACAACAAGCACTGTCATCAAAAGATAGTTTCAGTTTGATCATTAAACTGATCAATAAATACTTTTACATCTTATTTAAAGTCAGGGGCCTTGAAAAAAAGGACAGTTACTGAAGGGGGGTGTAGTAGAAAAAAGGTTAAGAACCACTGCTCAATAGGATCACTCGTAGCACCGATGATAACCGATGCTTTATAGTTTCAATCAAACGTTTGCATCTGTTCTGCTGGAAAACAAAACAAACGCACTCTTGCGATGTGCGGACGACCTATTTTTGATTTTTCAGAAATTTACTGCTGTTAATGTGTTTTCCGATTTTATGAACTGCAAGTTATAACGGAAGTGGCGTTATTTGAATAAGAGTAAGATTCTATTTGAATAACAGCTGATGGTACCTACGTCGTAGGCGAAATATATACCGAGTAAGATCTTAATGTCTGATTCTTTGCTGGGAAAGGACTTCTTTCGATAGACAGCAAACATAAAAACATCATAAAAACATATATTTTACTTCGGAAATAGAGACCAACATTTGCAATGATATTCTTAACGTTTGCTTCGACAGAAACGGAGAGGACTACAGCGCTCGCACCTAGAGTACACCTAGGCGCACTGATTTGATTGGTATAGCTTTGTTCCCTAAAGCAGTACAAAAGGAGTTTGTTGATTCATTTTTACGTCTGTGTTTGATAAGTGGGATGCCGTTTTGCCTTTATTAGTATTCCTGTAGGTTGGTTCGTTATCGTAGCAGCTTTTGTTGAGTCCGTTTCGCAAATATTAGTGTCGAAGGTGCGTCGAGTTCGTCGCTTACATTGATTTGCCCGTTTCAGCCCAAGCGCCTTTCTGTTCAGGTGTATGTCCGATTCTCTACTAAGTAAAGCCTAAGTTAATGTGTCTTGTTTTATACCCATGCTATTGCTGCGCCTGCTTGCATACTACAGCAAGCTGTCACTAAATTATGCATAAGGTTTTTGAAAATATGGTGTCATCTGCAGAAAATATCATGTATTTTCCAAGGTTTTGTGCCCACCATGTTTTTGTTTATTTTAAATCCGTTTCTGTGACGAGCGTGAGGCATCACCAAAGAATCGTCTGAGATTTCTTGGGCGGATTTGTTGTCGAAATACCTGCTGTGCTTGGGGTGTAAATTTATCAACGGCTTGCCTCAGATCTCTTTTATTAGAGTCCTGCGTGGGTTAAAATTTTTGTCCGCTCCCGCAAAAATTCAACTCGCCTCGCACCAACAGGAATTTGAGAAATTCCGCACTCACGCATTCTACCAACACGCGCCGGTCCCACCCCGCATTGTTTCTGTCCCAAAGCCGAACCTGTCTGAAAACTACTAAAAACTCATGCAACGTGATTTATCGCTAGTGGCAACGTATTCAGTGGTTCATTTTAAAGCCAACAGAAGGTCTTAAAAACACTGTAAACTAAAACTGTAAAGCTTTGTAGCCAAGCTTGAGCGCTTCTTTCTCAGCTTTAAGAGTTCAAAAAGAGTATGTCGTTCATTGACGAACTCTTTAAATGTACTCTTCTGCTATTCACGACATGCCCAGCCATACTCAACACTAGCTCACTAGCAGGGCAAGGCCGCAAGTTGCCATCACGCAGAACGTATTTCTGTATGATCAATGAAAGTTGGAAACTCCGACCCGTGGTCTCGCCACCACTGGAGAATGCCGCTATACAGCCAAGACCTAAGGCCGTGGCTACACACTTGTACCACAAGCTCTCTGTGGTATAGAATTTCTTGCTCATGCTCGCTTTCACATGCGTTTGGTCGACATTCAGTTAACCGCACAAAGAATTTTTTATCCCGCGCTGGCGACGGCCCTGGGTACCCACAACCTGCGCTGATTAACCAGCCCCGCGCAGGACTATTTTGTACACAAACAGCCACCGACCAGCAATGCGCGTCTTTGGCTCACTCTACCAAACAACAAAACTAAACAAAAGTGACCTTTGTTCAAGATAGCTTTGTTTTTCGCCCTGACTAAGCTGCTGACCTGAATTCTTTTTCATAAAACAGAGACATTAGTTGAGCATGTCGTGCTTGGCAACAAAATTGTGTTACAATCAGAACTGCAATTATCTGCACTAAAGTGGACATAAACTCAATCAGATAGCGCTGACGAACAAAACGCGATCTAGGATTGCTTCATACACCATTGCAGTAAGGATACCGTACCGCTCAAACGGGAGGTTTGCCTTAATCTTTATGCCACTAGAAATACTTTTGTAAATATGAGAAGAGGCCAAGCGAGGTAATGTTGCAATATAAATTATGTGCAAATTTACACCTGCTTGTAGAGTGGAGCATGTTTATGCATGGATTGTACAAAGGCATGCTTTTTGTCCTGTCCTGTATTATAACACCTGGAAACGCGAAGCTTAATGTCGGAAAACCTTACAATTTTATTTGGATGAAACCTCTTCAGAAACACGCCTTTTTCCTAGGTCATTTCTGAACATTCGCTGCCATAAAAATACACGTTATTACTAGAAAACACCGGAAGTCTCAATTTCACCAAAGCTGTCACCGATAGGGCACTTTGAAGCAGTTAATCCGAATTCATTTGTTTAAAAGTAATGTTGTCTACAATTCTCTGGTTACAGGAGTGATTCCACGCATCAGCAGGCCCGCAAATAAGGGAGGAGCAGAGGGTCTTCTCCCCCCTTGAAAAAATTTCTAGCCCCCCCGGAAAAATGTGATGGACATAAATTTGTACCCCACTCAGAAAACTCTTCGCCCCTCCTAGTTACGGGCCTGCGCATCAGTGATTTCACGCATCAGTGATGTCACGTACCAGAATCACTTTGCGCTGTTGCACCGGATCAATAATTCTGTGTTAATAATTGAATTATATGTGTAGGAGACTAGAGATAGGGAGAGTGAGTGTTTTTGGATCGCTTGATGAAAGAAAAACTCATTGCAGATTCAAACTGATATGCTTTTCACGTCCTGGGCATGACACGAAACTGGGCTCGGTGAAGAGACCGCATTTCGTGAGTTCTGCCGTTCCACTGAAACCAAAATTTCCATATTTATGTCGAAGTCAACTGTGGCTCTAAATAATTATTGACGCCTGATTGCGCTCAAGTTGTGGGTCAAATCGTCCCTTTGAAAGACAGACCGAGTCCCACCGCCATGCAGGGTGATCAGTTTAGGTATGGGGAGCTGATAGACCAGTGGGAAATAGTAATCTTTTTATTTCTCCATGAGACTCAACGGACGCGCGTTTCAGGGAAGGAAGTGCTATTACTGCGATCGAAGTCACCCAAGCTGTCAAAATACTGAACGCTGGGAAGACGGCAGGTTGTGATGACGCAGTGCGTTTTTTCCAGGTTGTAAAACTAAAGTTCAAATTTTTACTCTCCAACAAAATTTAGAGAAATTTTGGGAGTCTACACACAGTGGTGGTCTTAGCAACTTGGGGGCCCCTGTGCAAAAAATTTGGGGGCCCCTTTCGTCACGGAAGTTTGCTAGGTAACATGCGTTTCGGTGACGTCACCATGTTCACTCAATCGTGGTACGACCTTTTTGCAAAATTGGCAAAATATTGTACATAAATGACCCCGACTATGCATGGTACTATCTCATGTAGGGGAGACTAGGGACCTATAGACATGCAGGACCTTTGCACCATGGTGTCTTTCTCGTAAATGACATATGTTAACACTTTGTTCATCATGCGTAAAAACGTTTAGCAAACGTCAACTTGTCATGTGTAATGCAGAGGACCTTGGTCCAGTCATTAAGCAGTTATAGTTGAATATGCATTTTTATGGAGTAAAAGTAAATTTTGCAGGGTCCGAACTTTTTGTGATATCTAAGGATAGAAAGAAGATTTCTGCCAGTTGTTTGGTTGGCAAATAGAAGCGACATTTGTGTCTGTAATGACAGCAGAGTTTTTTTAAATTAAGAAAGTAACAATGTTTCAGTAGCAGCAGGATGAAAATGGCCGGAAGAAGGACCTTTGGACCACTTTACATAAAGGACCATTGGACCATGACCAAAGGTCCTTTGTATGATTGCCCATTTTATAATATTGCAAAAAAATTCCATAATAATCCATTCCTTAAGTTTTCTTCTTTGTTTCATGCACTTTGCAGGAGTAGACCAGGTCCAAAGCACTTTCATTGATGTGGCCACATTTGAAAAGTGTAAGAACGTTAACGGAAGGTTTAGTGAAACCACTTTGAGAAAAGCCGTTGAGACGTGTTGAAATATAGTAATAGCATTCATGAGGCTGATCTTGATTACAATATTCCTCAAACAACTCCCCGAAAATATAACATTAAAACAGAAACCTTGGACCTGAATGTATCCAGAAAATCTGTGGCGACATAGCAGATAGGTTTGTATGTCTACGATGTGTGGTTAATGGATTAATTTGTTTTTCAACAATGAACTATATTAAGGCCAACACGTTTTTTTGACAGATTTCCAATCCAGCAGAAAACCAAGCATTAACATCCTTCATAGACTGCTGTATTTATTCGATTGTAAGCCGCGGCTTATAAAGTTTTTTTTCATCAATTCGCGCGGCTTATAATCAAGGGCGGCTTACATTTTTATTTATTTACTTCATTGAAAGGTAGGCCTATAGATGACGCTCAGTTTTTATTTGGCTACGTTTTGTTGACCAAACTCTCCTTTAGCATTCTCTTTCTATTTAGTGTCACATGCACACACGTCACAGGAGGGATCCTAAGCTAATCCAGTGCTTCCCAACCATTTTAGGCTAGCGGCACCCTACAGAAGACAAATATAATTTGCGGCACCCACTTGCAAACCCATAGCAATTTGCTTTAAGGTTTGATGACATTTTGAAAATAGTGTTTTTAATGATAAATTGAAAAACGCATTTGCTCATGGCATCCCTGAGTATTGTAAATGGCACCCCGCTTGGGAACCATTGGGCTAATCTTTATCTCATGATAGTTTGTAATAAAAATGCAGGTATTCATGTAGAGTTAGGGTAACCCGGAAAGTACAACAGCAGACGTGCTCTTTGCTAAGTAAAATAAGTGTTATGAAGAAAACTTGCATCACCACTGCATTGCATGTTCTTTATTGCAGAAATTCAAACTATCGTTTTTCTTTTTTATGGCAATTAAGCAAAAGTTTTATTTTTCATTGTAAATGACCAAAATTTGATTGTCCTCTGTGATTACCATCATGAAATTACCTGACAAAGCAACGCGACCTAAAGGCCCTTAGTCATGGGCCATTGGTCCCTTAGGGTAGGGACCTTTGGGCTACTTTTTCAACAATTTTTAAAGTGCAATCATTCAGACGTCATAATACATTTTGGTTCTTTTTTGGTACTAAAATAATGGGACCATTTGCACTTTTCGGAAACCAACTTTGAGCCATTGGCAGCAAGCAGCAGGGATTGCATCAAACAAAATGTAAATTTTGGCCCAAAGGTCACTAATATCCCCTACTAATGAGCCTTGCCATGATCTTTTACCAATGTAAGCTGAATGATAGGTCAAGCAATAGCAATATCTAGGCATGTAGGCCCAGCAATATCTAGGCATGTAAACATTTACTACCTGCAAGACAAGCATAAATCCAGCATCTGCAGGCAGTTTGTTCCAAATCACTACCGAGAGTCTTGTCAACCATCTAGTGGGGCAAAGGGGCAAATTGTTTCCAGAGACTCAGGGTGGTGGGCTTCACCATCTGCGATGTGCACATTTTTAAACTTGTCAGATTGTAGGCCTATATACAGTCTATGAAGCTCATGTATATATGCACCACATTCCACTACACAAATAACACAATGGCATATACAGCAAAATATAACCACCCCACTGCTGCTTAATTTAAAAAGGCAAAAAATTCAGCACTTCACCATATCCACCTCCATTTGTTCGTCCAACACAGTGATTCCCAACCGGGAAGGAATTCCTCCCCAGGGAGAAATTTCATAAGTTCAGGGGAAGAATTTCCACTTTATAATTAAGTTACCTATTCATTGTATAGTAAGTGTTGTACTTCTTTTTGTTGACATTGGCTCTTCCAATTAATTATATTCATATTTGTAAGTTATTCAGTGGACTATCACACGTTTTTATTGACAAATTTTGTGCCATTATTTGACAAGAATTAGTTTTGTCCCACTTTGATCAAGTTATTGTCGTCAATAAAGACCATTGTTCCAATTTTAGTTGATACTAGCCTATGAACTCGAACAATAACCTACACCGTCACAGGTAAAAGGCAGGTTAAAAAGAATATGTTACCAGATCAAATATTCCTGCAGACTCGTGTAATAGGGGAGGAATGAAAAAAAGTTTTGGGTAATAAGGGAGGAATGAAAAAAAGTTTTGGGTAATAAGGGAGGAATGTATCTAAAAAGGTTGGGAACCACTGGTCTAGCACAAAAAAAAGGGAACCAACCAATACGTCTACAAATTACTGCAGTCTCATAAATCACAAAACAATCTCTACATGAATAACTTTTACCTTGCGCAAAAGCTTAACACATCCATCCTGTTTAGGGTTGCCAGATGCGTTTTGTAAAAATATCGGCCATTTTGTCAATAGTGCCAGATCTAAGCTTTGTCGTTTTTCGTAAGCGGCCCAGGAAAACAGAGAGACAATGAGTACTGTTAAGCCACGATTAATCATTTGCCCATATTTTGGCTGGCTCATTACACTTCGGTGTGTGTGTGTGTGTGACGTGACAATCGCGCCAAGGATAGCGTCAATAGCAGCAAATAAACTCCACTGAAGGAATTGTCCTGACAAGATTCACTTCTGGACTCATTATAATTTGAGAAATTCAGTGTTTGTTCTTTTCAAAGTTACGGTAGATTATTTATTTTCAAAATACCGGCTTCGGGCACTAATTATCAAAATACCGGCCTTTTGCCGGCCTCTGCAAGATTAGCAGTAAAATACCGGCCAGGCCGCTGAAACACCGGCCATCTGGCAACCCTACTCCTGTCATAAGTAGGCCTATAATTGAATAATGCATAGAGAAAATGTACTAATACTACCAACATAGAATTTCAAAATCTCTGCAGGTATAGCACGAAGGAAAACATGAATGTTTCAAGAGAGTAAGGAAAGCTTCTCAAAATTATTTGAACATATGGTTCTGAATGAAAAAGAAACTGAAAGCAATTGAGGTAACATTGCATTAGCGGCTATTGAAGCATACAGCAAACGTTCAAGCACACATGTATACATTGGTGTTTACAATACAATTCTCTCAAGCAAAACCGGTTTCTCACATAACGTTTTGAACAATGGAGTTACCCTGAGGCCAAGTTGAGCTTTGTAAGAACTTATTGTTTTTAGATTTCCCTTGTCCAAAACTACAGGTAAACATGCCTTTCAACTCCAGTAAATACTTTCAGAAATAACAAACCAACCGTAATGTTTATGATGAGACTGGAATGAATGAAATGTGCAGTATTGACTCACATTTCAATCAGAATTCAATGCTGGCTTGACCTTGATGAGCTGCATCCAATACACTTGTGGCAGTAAAAACTTTCACAAGTTAATATCACAAAACTACAAATCTTTGGTGGGCTATGTGCTTAAAAATGACTTCAATTGCAGCGACTTTCTGTGCATGGTATTTTGCTTAAAGGATATGTACACTGGGTAATTACTAGGTTTATAAGAAAGAATGGTAGGCTACCAGTTAAATTTTGCAGCTTATAGCAAAATGATTCATAGAAGTAAGGGCTCTATATTATTGATTTAAAACCTCTTAAAATTTGATTGAGGAATCCATATCCTTTTGGCCATCTTATTCATGTTACCTTTTGTCTGGGGCCCCTTGTCCTTTGAATATACAGCAGACAGGCTATATACAATTAACCAAAAATTAATAGGCCTCTTTATCCTTTAATTAGAGGACCCTAGTATCTTGGTTGAGGACCCTTTACATTTTGACTGGGGCCCCTTGTCCTTTGATGATCAAAAAGCTATTTATGTTTCATCATTTCAGTTTGGCTTCTTATGTTCAGATTGAAAATCCAAATGTGTTAAAACATACCATTAATAACAAACTAGAGGAAAGCAAATTCAGTTTTATTGTGTGATCACTAGCATATAATAAAAATACAATCATCCAGAAAATCTCATAAAATTTTGAAAGCGCGTAAACAAAAATGCGGGCCCTCAAAGCGCGTAAAATGAAAGACCACTACTGTCTACACATGCTTTGGAGACCTCGAAAAGTGATGCAATCGGTTCCCACGACAAAGGCTTTGGAGAGTTTTACGAGATTACGGTGATGTCGGCCGCCTCTTACTGGCTAGCATCAAGTTATTGCGTTGTAATTCCGTTTAGAAGGTTCGGTCCCTGTCGGCAGAGTTAAATCACAACTTCTCAAAATAGATTTTTTTTGGATTAGATCAATAGTGTGTGCTACCGCTACTACTCTTCATAGTCCATACCAGGGATGTGGAACCTATTCGCTATCACTGGCCACACGAATAGTGATATATCGCCGGCACGCCACCAAAATTAATTAATTTTATCTTCAAATTCTACTTTTATCTTCCTACAGGTTTTTTTCGGTGTCCCAGCGCCTTAGCTTTAATTTGTATGAAATTGTTTAATATTTGCGCCAATAAACTCTCTCTCTCTCTCTCTGTCTCTCTCTATGGAAAATAAGGAGATAAAACTATGCCAAGGAGCGAGAAATAGTTCTCTTGGCTTACTGTCTACTTGTCTGTTTGTCATTCAGTTTCGTTTTGACGCGATGTTGTTTTCTAACTTGGGTGGCAAAAATTCTGATGCGGGCCACATCAAATGTTCACGCACGCCGCATTTGGCTCGCGGGCTGCAGGTTCTTCCCTTCTGGTCTATATCAATTGGACTGCAACCAAGACCACGACTGTGTCACTGCTGGAAGTATAGAATCAAGCACCTGCTAGTGCGGGACAATTTGATGCTGCTTTCATCTCTGAACAGGGTTTTCAACATATATTTGACTGAACAAACTTTAATCAGGCTCTACTGGCGCTAAAAACATAAGAACACGTTAAAAACTTGCCAATATATTTGACTGGTTTGCAGCTACGTGCGTCCAAGCTGCAGTAAAAACAAGAACTGAAAAGGCCGAGGTTTTATATACAGTATGTTTCTCAATAAACCCAAACCAACGTATGCTGCAAGTGTGTACACTGCAACAGGTCGAGAAATTCAAGTACTTTGGGGTGGTATCTAAAGAGTGATGGAAGGCAGAACAAAGAGATTGATACACGGTTTGATAAAGCAAATACAGCATGACTTGAGTTTATTGGATTACGATCACAAAACTGGAGATTTCAAACACCGCAAAACTGACAGTTTTTAAATGGATTTTTGTTCCGATCCTCAGTTATGGTCACGAATCTTCATAGATGACCAAAAAAGTGCTATCTCAAGCACGAGTCAGCAGAGATGCATGATCTTTGCGAAGAGCTCATGGCGTGACACTTTGCGACAAAGTGCGCAGTGGTGAAATTTAAAGTCCTGAACCTCCAGCCTCTTCTCCCAGTAGAGAGATCTCGTGCAGCTACGATAATTCGGTCACGAGCCCATAATGCGTCACGAAAGATTGGCGGAACGCTTCCTGCTAGCTGTAACCACGGGAAAGCGGCCCAGAGGTCGACCAAGGACCATGTGATGAGATTACGTCACCGCCCTTGCTTGATCCCGTCTTGGTGTGGAGTAGTGGCGTGCAGAGTGGGGGACGGGGAGAACGGGGCGAGGACCCGGAAAACCAAGGCAGGGGGCATCCAAAGAGCGAAATTACAAAAATTAAATTTTAGTAAAATGCTGTAACTAGATGCTTTTTCGTGTTGCAAAGCTACAAATACATACTGCACACCACGGATCTGATGGAAAGTTGCTTGAAACGGGCACAAAAATCTAGTTAAGTGCCTCGAGAGAGATGTATGAAACACTACCATTTTATCTCAAAGCCTTACATTCTGTCTCTCTTCCCATCTTTGTAGGCTGCCAAAATCTTACTGACATATTTCTAATTTGCAACTTGTGATCCTCAAAATATCCCTCAATATTCTCTAGAGCCTGGTTCCAAAACTGGGGAGGCATGGAAGGTTCACAAGGGGTTGCGAGTATGGCAGCGTCATATTGTTGAAAATTATTAACTGCATTGTTTTATCATTTGTAAATTCATTATCATTTCACTATAAACGCCATAATCAAAACTAAGCGGAAAGTAGGCATACAGTGTACAAAAACCGAGACCTCTTAAACTTGCTTGTTCAAAGTTGGATTTGTCAGTAAAGGACCCTTTGTGTTTTGATGGTGTCTTGTCTGCTTGGTTTCATTGTTAGTGGCAATGCGAATTTTGTCACAGGACTATATCATGCTTGACGATTTGGCGATAGATTCTTCACTTTCAATTGTTGTAAAAAAATCAAAATGATCAAGTAAATTTTTCAGAAGGAACATCGTTAGGAGCTGAGAGCCGGTCTAAGATATATTCGTACTTCGATTTCGGCCTAAAAAACAGCAGTTTTCGGTTACCTTACCAACGCCCTAGCTCCTCCGCCGTTTGCGCTAAAGAGCTGTTCAAGGGCTCAAACGGATCGGCCAGTCTAGTAGATTGCACTCGAAAAAAAATGTTTTGGTTGAGGTGCGGATTTTTTGTGACTGACGTCATAAGTGAAGTAGTTTTAGGGTCATTTTGGTTCATGTTGCCTGGCCTAGGGCCCAACCGCTAGGCCAAAGTGTTTCGCTGAAGTTTTCATTGGAAACTAGGCTCGAGTCCGAGTCTTTTGAGCCTTTGATCGACTTTCTAGAGTTTCTGGTTCCAAAGTTATGATCTAAAATAAACAATTTAATTAATTATCTAATTAGTCAAATATTTTTACTAACTTACATCATAACGTTTGAACCCGAAACCCCAGCAGGTCATCCAAAGTATCAGAAGAATTGGATTGTAACCTAGTTTCTAGTAAAAACTTCAGCGAAATACTACCACCTAACGGTTGGCGCCCAGTGCCAGGCAAAGTGGGCCAAGGTGGCCTAAAAATCCTCCACTTATGACGTCACTCAAAAAAAAACGCACCCCCCAAGCAAAAATTTTTTTTCGAGTGCAGACGAGAAGACTTTCAGCGTCTTTTGAGACTTTTACCGGGTCAGTAGAGCATACCGGACCGGAGAAATTCCCGCGCAAAGCCACGTGCGTTTAGGCGCTTTTTTTCCGAAAATCCCCGAATCCTAGCGGACGCCAAGACACTTTGAGTGCCAAGTACAATATCGATATGTAAAAATGCACTGTTTTTCAACAGAGCGCAAGCGTTCTTTCTTAAACGTGCTAACTTTTTTCCCACCAAAAGTGCCATGCAAATCATGTGCCCTTGCACGTATGTCTTTCCACGTTCAAGACCAAATTGCTATTTTTGCTTAATGTGATGCGAGACTCGTACAGTTTTTTTCTCTTGAAGCTTGAAGCTTTTGTGGTTGAAGGTTGCAGGTGAAGCTTTTTGGGCGTAATCCTTCTGCACGTGGCAGAGGTCTGGGCAGGTAGTTTTGGTGGTTCTCACATTCTTCAATACTGGAATTTGGTTGGGGCCATACAATCAAGCATTCGCTACAGGCGTCGTCAGATCTCTGCACGCCTCTGCTGGTGTGGATCCAAAGGAACTATCAGAGGTTGCTGAAATCCGTGAGGTATATCCTAATAGGGTTTCTGCCCCGCGAGAGTCCCGGTTGTGAAAAGTAAGTAAAGCACGAGCAGCACAAAAAGAACACATTCTTAAACATGATATACAAGAAAATAAATATCACGATGACAATGACGATGGCGAAAAGGTTCTGAAATTTGTGGCAGATGAACTCGAAATTGTTATCAAAATAAAAATATGCATCGGCCAAGACAGAAAAAAACGAGAAGAAAACCAGCCAAGTTATTGCAAGGTTTGTGACATATACAAATAAAGTAAGTTTCTTGCAAATGAAACCTGAAAAATATTGAATAAAGACAGCAATGTCTGAAATAATTTCACGTTTTGTGTATACGAAACTGCAAAATGCGCAACTAAAGAGCTGATTCGGAACACAGCACAAAAATTTTTCGCAAGTCGAATTGTAATATTCAGGTTGGGGCCCAGGTATTTGAAACTGACATCCAACATCGTTACCTGAGGATTCCTCGGAAGAAACGATTTTATGAAATTTATTGTAGGTTGGTGCTAAAGTTCGGAAAAGCACTGCTATGAAATCTTTATTGCGCAATTGTTTTGCAAATACTCAGATTCTAGTCTAAAGGTTCTTAACCAGAGGTCGTGATCCTCTTAGAAGTCCGTGAATGCGTTTTAGGGGTCCGTAAAGTTAGAGAAACTCTGTCCAAGTCATACGTTTGTCGCTCAACGCATATCTTACTGCAAGCTAACATCGATTCGTATTTTTTCAGCATAAACAAAGTGCTGCCCGCGTGCAAACTCTCCGGTAATTTCACGCTGCCTTAAACAATCCCGTAAACCAAACCTATTTTACTGAAAACGTGGTCTTCGGGCCATGTGTATAATGGCTTGAGTGAAGTTTTAGTAGAAACTAATGAGCATTATTCCCGCCTGAGTTGGCATAGGATCAAAGGATGATCGGGTCGCTTGCCAAACCAAGCATGCCAACACCCGGTGAAATTGGTCATCACAAGATCTGGTATAATTATCCAACCGAGTTTGCTAGAAAACTTTGAAACTTTGTGCGGGACAAAATTTGTGTGATATGCATCATGTTATTGTTGTTATTGTGCATATCACACAAAATATACTGTTATTGTCTGCGTTCCGCCATGTTCACTCAACCGTAGTACGACCTTTTTGAAAAATTGGCAAAATGGGGCAAATTATGGAAATGATTGATTTTGTGCACCAGGGCTCAAGTGCCTACGTGGATACGCGCATGGTGTTATGGCAGTTGAATAATACTGTGCTTGTGCTAGTACTTGACAATGATTACGAGGTATTTGCTTCTTTACCAAGTACACAAAACTTTAGTGTTAGCACTTGAAATGCTTTTTGTCAAAGTAGAATAAAACAAGCACAACACTTCAATTATGCCTTAAAAAACAAACAATACATTAAAGGTAGAATTGATGAACATGTGAGCATGTATCTCTGAGATCCAAATACTTGGCAGTTACACAATGTAAGTATTTAAATTTTGCGAAACACACGGCACAAATTCCTTGACAATATCTTGGCAGGATAATTCACTTAATATATTTTGTATTCTGGGGGCTTTCAACAGTAATGTAACCACGAAATTTGTACAACTACATTATTTTTATCACAAAATATTTGGGGGGAAAAAGATATTGTGTCCCCCCCTTGTCCAAAAGTTGTGAGGGACATACCACCCTTGAAACTTGGTCCCTGCTCTCATGCATTTCCTCGCTAACGCGTATTTTTGGTAAATTCCGATTTGCGGGTTCAAATTTAGTGTTGTTTAACTTTATAGCGAATCAAATTGCACTGCAGTTTCAAACTGCACAACGAATCAAACTGCACTGCATTTGACGAAGCACCTTGCCCGGATCTGTGAATGAATTCTTCTTGTTGACGACAGGCCCATTCGCGATAGTGGAGCTACAAAACTGTGTTCCCGCCTGTTCACATTTACGTTATTCGCATGTTTCTGTGCTGAAACACTCGTGTGATGCTCAATTGGAAAGATGAGGTTCCCCGTTGAATGGAGAATCTTGGATTTTTTTATTTTCATGTCCAGTGTGTTTTTGATCAATTGTCGAATCTTCTTCCTTTTTTACAAGGATCCCAGTCCCAAGTAATCAGTCGACAAACAAAGTGATATTTCATTGTTCTTGGAGTTATTTGCAACATAATTTACTGTCATCGCGGTCAGTGGCGTACGCAGAAAATTTTCATGGGGGGGGGGTTTGCTTCAGGGTCATATGGTGGTCATTTGTATTTGGTGTGCGCTGTTTGTGACGTCAAAATTTGACGTCATGTCCATGTTTCCAAACCAACGTTTTGGCAAAGTTTGTTGACAAAATAATGCATATTTTTCTACACGCACTCCCCTTATTTCATGTGTCATTGCACTGAATGTAAACTATCAGCGCTCCAAGCTAGGCTATCGGAGGAAAATAAACTCAACGCTATGACACAGCAGTTCATAACTGCAAAAATATCAGGCTGCGCATTAAAACATGGGAGTGAAACACACTCATCCTTACGTTAGAGCCATTTATCACTGCAAAATGAGGCTGCGCTAAGGTCTTGTCAAATACGAGCAGTTGAGAATTGAAGGTGTGCGGCTGGACTGGTTGGCGCACACCCTGGTTTGCGAGATCGAATTTTACTGAACTACACAAGAATTGAGAATGCGCATAAAATAAGCAAGAAAACGTTTGTTTTTTGTGATGTGCAAAAGTCTACAGACCCGTAACCAGGAGGGAGCGAAGCCTTCCCTAGAAAAATTTTCGTCCGCACAGTAAAAATGTGTTGACGTATTTTGAAACTATT
>Ga0210059_1000574_pt1 | contig 48159 bp, 30 predicted proteins | sample Ectturendosymbi2_FD_188042 | JGI IMG/M metagenome (GOLD analysis project Ga0210059, IMG submission 188042) | Ecteinascidia turbinata endosymbiont from Florida, USA - Sample 2 (SPAdes) (version 2) | ecosystem: Host-associated > Tunicates > Ascidians > Unclassified | place: Key West, Florida...
CAAAGGGTGAATGTTTTTGTTTTAGATATTTCAATAGAACACAGATCCGATGCATTAAGAAAAGACTTTTCAACAGCTTTCATCGTTTTATTTTCTTTTTTTGACTATTCATCTCTCTGAATAGTCTTTGGCTTGCTTTGAAGATTGCTGTGCTTCGAATGAAAGTGACGACTGACGAGCATGTTAGGAAGGTTTAATTGCATCGTTTGATAAATTTTGGAACATACAAAACATAAGGGTCGCAGCATTTGTTTACTACATGGAGCTACAGTAAAGCTAAGTTGCAAGTGTTTTTTATCATACTGACTGACAATTCTCCTTTTCGTTTGTTGCTTTCTCCTGCTTCTGTCAACATATCTGCACATACTCTTTTTGCAGTTTGTTGCAAATTTGAAGAACTGGTACTTGGTTCATGCTCACTTTGAGGATTGTCCCTTTCTGAAAACTGACATTTGTCCTTTTCAAAAAACTGCAAAATTCTCTGTTGCTTTGTTGACTACTATTTCAATTTTCCGCAATATACTGTATATAGGCTAATTCAACTGCTGCGAGTGCCTTACCATAGGTTTATGATAAAACTTTCAGATAATCGTTTCGGAAAATTTCCTAGCGGTCACCTAATCTAAACCTCAAAAAACCTGCTTACTACCAGTAACTGCCATTGTACTTTCTCAAGTACAAAATAGTTATAAAACTGCACAAGAGTTTTGTTTTACATGGGAGTATCCACTTTATTCAGTCGCAAACCTAATGTCGTTGTCCACGATTTTACCGAATTCAGCATAAATGCTAAACATTTTCAGTTATTTGAAGGTAAGTCAAAAAACCTAGGCTGTTTTGCGGACCGGCAAAAAATCTACGCGGACCGGCGGTTGAGAACCACTGCTCTAATTCGTCGAATTAGAAAACTAGAATTATTAAGGTGTCCAAGTCTGGTTTGTTGGTCACAGAGATATGAAGGATTTATTAGCATGTGCAACGTTATTTCGCAAAACATAAGAGTTGCCGTATGTCTGTTTGTTGAGGAACTCGTTTACGCTTTCAGGGCTGCTATAGTGCAGCTTCAGTGGCTCCAGTCAATTTCAATCATAGCTTGCCGATCGATCGCGCTATAGAGAGACAATAAAAACATCATAAAATGCCGAATTTCGTGTACTTTCTAATAAACAAAAAAGGTACCTTAGCATTTCAAATTTTACTTGACAGTTTGACGTCACCATGACGTCCCTTTAAAGTCATTTGTGATTTCAAGTGCCATTTTGCCTGTTTTTGCTTGCTATCGTGAGTTTGCTTGAGCATAATGTAAACAGCACCTCACTGCTGATGTTCGTTCTTTTGACTTTACATGCAAACTAACCTTATTGAAAATTTTGTTTAATCTACAGTCCAAACCGACACAAACATGTGAAACGTCAAGTGATTGATTTTCCTTTTCAACCACAACCTCAGTAAAATTTTATTCACCTCCACGTGTTAAGATATGGATCACATGATGTCGGTTTTTGCATGTGGTCGTTGCCTTAAACTGGCGCCAGCATTTGAATGCTGCAACTTGGCATCAGAACAAGAACTGTTTTCCGACTGTTTATCTGTGAGTTTTCCGAACTAGAAACAATAATGCTTCCCTGCTTTATCCACTGTGTCTACGACAAAACTTACAACATACTGTACACGAAACCAGGTCCGTAGCCAGGTTTCAAGATTTGGTGGGGCACAATACATTTTTTTGGGGGGAACGATTTTTGCTTTTACTATATGTTTAAAACAAATTTTTCTGTGCGCAAGAAAATTTGGGGAGGCACAAAAGAAATTTAGGGGGGCACTGCCCCCGAATGCCCCCCCGTGGCTACGGGCCTGCACGAAACTGTACAAAGCATTCAGACAACTACTGTAGGTTAGCTGCAAACTTTCGAATAATCAGCCCACTGGACTCTGCTTTCATGATATTGCGATGATTCGGACTTGCAAATATCTGTTTTCAAGTAAGTAGACTCCACAGAAGCGACAAATTTTTTGATAGGAAATTGATTTTACACTACGTATCCTCAGTCCTGAAACCTGCAAGCAACGCTTATGAATAAAATGCTGAAGGACTAAAGCAAGGGCAGAGGAAGCAAGCAAACTCAAGAGAAACTATACCTTATAATAATATCAGAAAAGATTGTAATGAACTTATAATTGAACTCCATACTGTGGGGGCAGTTAGTGATGAACTTATGCTACACATAACTGGAATGTAATTGGAAGGACAAATTGTACCGCGAGGTTAACGGTGCATCAGCAAAATTTTTTCAATGCGATACACTGGCTCACTCTTAGCCGATTTTCAAGACACACAAGAGTTTGTTGAAGCTGATATCAAAGACATAACGGTACTCTTGTTACAATCTGCTGAGAACATCAGCATCTCACGTATTGCTGCATTTTTGGCATTCATACTGAAAACGATTAGAGCAAACTTTTGCAAAAACGACCCAGACGTGTTTTGTCAAATGATCCGTCAATACATTGCTGATCTGCTTATCCCAAAAGAGAGTCAGACGAAATATTTTAGGAACTGAAAAGTAAAGGCCCGCGTTATGCAGCGTGGTGGAAGATGTGAAGGCACTTTAAACAAGCTTGTGCAACGACTAAAGCTCTTGAATGTGCCCTGGAGAAGTATTCCATCTTCAACGTCAATGCCAACAAACTCACAAACTCATTGTTGAACTGGGAACGATTTGCCTTTCCAACATTTTCACCCAATATGGCAACCAATTTCATACCAAAAAAAACGGAATTAAAACCGGTGGTAATCACTCTGTTTCATTGGCAAACATTAATGTGCGTTACATCCTACAGCTCACAGCTGATTTGCTAAGTGAGGCGGAACTTTTTCGTAGATTCGTCAATGACATCACTTGGATAACAGCATCAGAAACGTCTAATGGAGGCATTCGCCCGGCACTAACTTCAGTATTTGCCCACAGTGACTTGGAACTGACGTTTCGACAAACCTGCACAGCTGACCAGACGGGCGTAGTGGAATTCCTCGACGTATCATCAAGCCCGTAACCAGCTTGGGACACCAGCAGGGGCGAAGAGTTTTCTGAGAGGGGCCTACATTTTTTGAACTGTGTCCAATAGTTTTAAACTATGTCCAACACATTAATTTTTCTAGGGGGAACTTCGCGCCCCCTACGCCCCCGCTGGTTACGGGCCTGCGTATCATTGCTTAACTACTGAAGATGATTTTGTATTTGTCACTAAAGACTTTGCAAAGCCACATCGAAAGGAAGACAATAAAATCAAATCACCGAAATGCGACATTTAAGTCAATCATATTCGGAAAGCCAAAAGATTACCTCGAATCACTCACAGGAAAGCATATTAGTTACTAATCTCAACCAAATTAAAGAAAAAGCGATCCGCTCAAACTCTCCTTTGGACATGAGCAATGACATGATAACAGTGGCATTAAATGGAACGAAAGACTGCGCCCCCCAAAATGTGACAAAATAGATGTCCCACAGGTGCGATCTAAATCATTTCCTAACTGCTAACTCTATTATATAACAGCTTAAATGTGAAGGCAATGACTACCTAAAAATGCACTCACACCAGCCCCATTGATCCTGTCATCAACGACGCATTGCGAACTTGTATCTGCCTGACTGGATGCCTGCGCCCCACACCGGCAGACAATCTTCCTATCCTCGCGGGCATCCAATGTGCTGAGGTTAGCCGCAAAGTAGCCACACTGTCTCTAGCACGCCATGCCGTGGAGTCTGGACATCTGTTCCACTCAGCTCTCGCCTGTTCACCTGGTGGGAATGCACGGCGTCTCAAATCGGACATCCATTTGTGCCCGTCGCACAACAACTCATTCGTTCATTTGATGACAGCAACAGATGTGCGGCGCTCTGGACCCATCACCGATAGAATGCGGAGTGGTAGGAGAACACTACGATACTCCGCGCTTTCATCCTCAACATCGGCACCCACCCTTCTGGAATGGACCTGCCAAGAACAGCGTGGGTCCAGCTTAACCTCCTCCGCACAGGCGTCGGACGTTTCCGCTCCTGTTTGCACAAATGGAGTGTGGTCCCTTCTGCGGCTTGTGAGTGAGGAGCAAACCGTTGACCATGTTGTCCTTCAATGTCCAATCCATCGACCTCCCTATGGAGCGCATAGCCTGACGGTTCTGGATGACGAGACAATCGAATAGCTGCTCAACACGGCCCCGAGATCCAGTGCGGCCAAATAGTGGATTTCAACAACTGGTTCAAACGATGAAGAAGAACCTACAAAAGACTCACCACAATTTGATAGTTACTGTATGCTACTAATCAACTACAAGCACCCAACTGCGATTTGTCAGGACGTTGCAAGCACTGTCTAGCCTACTTTGTGGTTGCCATGTAAAACACCATGTGGTTGCCCTGAAAAATATCCTTGATCCCAACTGTTTCACATATCCTGGAAAAAAATGAAACGTTTCCACTAAATCAAAACCTAACACGTGCAAACTATGGTAATTATATGGCGTCTTGTGCCACAAGCAATGAAAAGCATTTTGTTCAAAGACTAAACAGATTTTTCAAGAGATGGCTAGCGAACCGATATAGCCTACTTGTAGAAAAACAGAGTGATAATAGCGACCAGATGGCCTTATCGTGGCACTATCTAGTGTTGTATGGCATCATAAATAAAACACTTGTATATGAAGCTTACACTGTTGATTTTGTTTAACAACCCAGCTTGATTCTCTGAATACCTGTGAAGATAAATGGCTTAACAGACTAAACGCATAAATTAATATTCAAAGCAGGATCATCGGTTGTGCGAAATAATTCTTGTACCCTTTTGCGATGATTGATGATTTTTTACATTCTGCTTTGCCTATACTCTTGACCCCAGTTATTACCGTACCACACGAATTTGTTGAGAATAGCTCAGTTGGATTTACTCTGTTATATAACAGGGTAAACCAAATTAGTTACACAGCAAGCGAAACGCGTTGAGTTATGTTAAAGCTGTTCTTGTTTTAGAATGACCAATTTTTATTTGTTTTTGTTAAACTGGACATTTATGGCTGACTTCAGAGGGTGGTTTGTAGCGGAAAATATTAAGTTATCAGTTCTTGCTACGTCGCTTGTGAGCAGATTTCGTTTTGCAACCAGTGCACGCTCTGCTATAATACCCGGTTTATTAAATGTTTGCCCAATTTAGTCAAAATTGGTGTCGCAGCATGAAACAACAACTGAAATAAAATAAAGATTAAAAACGCAACCACGCGAACTTACGACCACGCGAACCTAAATGGACAAACGGAGCGTTAAATCGGAATTGCAGCAACCCGACAGCAGTGGCGTAGCCAACCCAAAAATTTTGGGGGGCCAAAGTGTATGATTTTAGGCGAATAACGCTATTTTGTTTGGAAAAACGCCTCTCCAAGCACAAAATGACTATATTTTCCAAAAATTTGAGAGGGGCATGGCCTCTTGGCCCCCCCTGGCTACGCCTATGCCCGACAGGAAGAAACTCGATTCAAACTCACCTGGGAAATTATCGAAAAAAAACTTTCAAAGACATCAAACAATAACATGTAGACTTAAAGAAAACCTGAACAAGGTGATACGAAATCTATCGATGAAATGCTGAAAACACGGGCTGATTAATTAAGGTCTGGTCAGTCGTGATGCAAAATTTCTGATCAAGCGCATCAAAAGTTTCCCAGATGAGGTGACCGCAATTGGACAAACAATGGTTCAATCAGATTTGTTGCAACCATGGGCATTGGAAGGATTGTTTCCAGGGGGGGTAACAGTGGAATTTTCTAAGCGGGCCAAAAGTGGCGAAATTTCATTTTACCCGCTCGAAAGTAAGACAATAACCTGTTTTGCTAAAAATCTGATAGGAAAATAAGAAATTTAAAAATCCTTCCGACGTCCATGGCTGCAATACGACGCGATGAAAAAAAAACTATTTGACTAGACGATGCAGTTGCAGGAACTTGGAAACAATATTACATTAACGAAAATGATTCTACATAAATATTCAAAAATATTTACCCAAAAAGCTTGAACAACCATCAAAAATTATTTCATTCGTGAAAAAATATGAATACCAAAAAATGAGAACATTTTTTTTTTCCAAATTGGGGTCATGTGCTATTAAATCAGGTCGTGTTGAGCTATAACGCCATAGCTTATCCAATCCACTTTAACCCAACAATGCCTGTCGACAACCCCACCTATTACTCCTGAACTGTGCCAGAAAGCCTATTACATGTTTTGCTTTGTGCGGATGAATTGACACCGTGTTGTTCGATCGTTGCACCAAATACCAGGGTTGCCGAGTCGGAGGCTTTTGAATGGAATCGAATTCCTGAGAACGCTAGGAGTAAGTCCAATCGAATCATTGTTTACATCGCACTCTTAAATTAGGAATCCTAACTCGTGCCTGTTGAAATGGTCCAATTTCTTTTAAGCTTTTGTTGAAACCGAGTATTCCTGCTGTGTGCCACGATTTCCATTGATTGCAAGTTGCTAAAAATTTGTCGACAGCCAAACTTCATTCTCGTTATGCTAAGGCGTCGGAATCGGAAATTTTGCCTCCGACTCCGTAACCTTGCGAAATACCTTCAACGAATGCCCGAGCTCGCCTATGTAATGTAGCAACGAGATTCTCGGCCTGGGAGCAATTGCAACGATGAGATTGGAAACCTCTGCAGTCCAGCTGTTAGGATCTCTTGGCACAGTGTGACCGAGTTGTACGTGCGCAAGCTCTGACTTTATCTTACTCCAAAGACAAACTCAAAAACATTTCAAACGGAAGATGTGAACACATGAAAAGAAACGTCTCCCACCAATGCTGGTGCAAACAGTAATATTGCCTCCCGCCCTCTGTCGCGTGTCGAGCCTCGGCGTATCGCGCACGAGACGCTTTCGATCAAAATATCTGCGCTGCGCTCTCGAAAACCGCGTTTGGGGAAGAAACCAGTGACCCCTCCACCAATGTTCAAGCAAGCTGGTAATTTTGCCTACTAGCACCTGCTCCCAAAGGAACCTGCCGACAGCTGAGTCTAACATTCGACAGGTCGTGTTACAGTTGCACATAGCTGCCTGTAAACTTGCACTTGCCATGGCACTTTTTCTGTGTCCTTTCGTGTCTCAACGATGACTTCCAACAAGCATCGAGGACTGACCTCAGGTCCGCATCCAGGTTTTAAGGTTTGGGGGAGCAGAGTACATTCTTAGGGGGGGGCAATTATGTTTGAAACAATTTTTTCGGGGTAAAACAAAATTTGGGGGCCACTGCCCCCGAATGCCCCACGTGGATGTGGGCCTGACTGACCTCCTGGCTGCAAACAATTATTATTCGAACCGACCAACGTATAATTGACACACGTTACGAGGTCGTCGTCTCGGGTAAACAATTGTATTTCGTTGTCTGTCAAAGTTTGTGTTTTGTACAAGGATGTTGCGAAAAACGCTAAGCAGGTGGACGCGACAAGAACAGCAACACAACCACGACGACTACGCGAAAAAACGGCGCCTTTTCGATTAGATGGGCGAAAAAGACGTGAAAAACAAACTTTCATCGTTGAATGTGAAAGCATCAACGTATTGCACAGTAAATGCAGAAGCACGTGGTCTCAACGAAACTTAAACTCTAAGCTTTGAACAGAAAATTGGATTTTGATCTGGTTGACCAAGAACTTGCAATGCAATTTTACCACAAGCGAACATGCGTCCTCGTGACAAATCCAACTACAACGCATCAGTTCCTGGAAAGGGACGTCGAAAACCCTAAAGTGCAAGAATGGCGCTGTAGCAGCAGCCGCACCACGAACAGGAGATGTTTTTTTATCATTACCTGTAACAGTAAATGGTCTCCATCACGATTAAAATCTCCAAGCGCAAGTGATCGCTTTTTGCCAACTTCATCGTGACTGTGATCTACTGACGGAAGGGTTCCGACAACGATTAGTCCAGCTGTCCATTTCAAAAGCGATTTAATTCCACGTTGGAATGGCCAGGTGGTAAGGTCGGATGATGATGGACGCAATACGTCCATGACCAGTAAACGCTTCACAGTATGGAACAATCATTGACGGGGCACGAGATTCGACAATGCGTCATGGCGGGCGATTATTTGTTATTGATACGAAATTATAAAGTCCCAATTCAGCCTCAGTGTTTGCTTTTACGACTTCAAATTCAACGCCAAGTAGTCCGATAAGAAATTCTGAGGATAAGAATTAACGAGATGAGATATTCCCCATACAAGCATGCTATGCATCTTGACTTGTGCCCAACGGAAGCTTATGTTGAAATTGCATATTAAGTCGGAGGGCCAACAAAAAATCAGCATTTTCCTCAACGCAGCATTTAACGAGACGTACCCAACAACAGAACAAGCCCATTTTTTACGTTGAAGCTTCCTGCAATCCAGAGTTTTCCTAAAAGGACTCTTTCATGGAATGTCTGGTTTTAGCGGCAAACCGCGTCCGCTCGCGACTGAGAAAAAAGCGAAGGAGGCAGGCGCTCACTCCTCCAGATTGCGGAAGGCGGTCTGCATGTCGTCGTACAGCTGATCGTAGTCCTTCTTGATGTTCGCCTCGCCGTCCTTGACCGGATCTTTGAACTTCATCGACGACAGGCGGTACATGACGTCGCCGAGACTTTCCCTGATCAGCGACCACGTGACCTTGTTGTCGGACTGGGCGGTCGACTCGACGCTGGCGCGCGCCATGTCGTAGAAAGCGATCATGTTGCGGATCATGCCAACTGTCTTGTAGAAGGGACAATACCTGGTCGAAAGAAGTGAACGGTAATGTGCGATAGTTGGTGAGGGAGGTAACGATGTGCGTCAGCTGATTGCAAACGATTGCCTGTTGTCTGTTTAAGGTGTTTGTTGGCTGCGGTGAGATAAAGTGGTAATAATGGCCGCCTCCATGTTCCCGTGAACTTTTGCAAATAATGGCAGAGGATTTAAACATTGTTGTGTAGTCGGACTAAGGAACTAGCCCGAATCGTAAAATGGCTGTAAACGGGTCTGCGGGCGGTCATTTCTGTTGTTCGTGTAAATATCAAATGTCGAACAGCGGATCCAGCTACGTCAAAACGCTAATTATTTCGTAAACGCACGATGAATCAAACAACGGTGCAACTGGGGTAGGAACGAAAACAAAATAACTGTGTTCTACACACGTAAAAATGTTTATTTTGTGTATATCAAAAAGCAAAGTAAGACTATAATCTCATGAAGCTCGTAATTTTTTTAAATTTTGCCATAATCAACCCAGACATGTATCGAACATTACGTGAACTACCGCTGGGTCAGGCGCGGACTCCAACAGAGACGTCCCAACTTAGCGCATCAGCTCCATGTGGATCTAACGGAGTTGACGCGTGTGTGGCAAGAGTCTCAAGACTTTGCGATCAAAGAACGAATGCAATACATTGCTGGCAGCCAATCACTTGCCTGTCGTAAGCAGAGAAGCCGTTCTGCTGCAGGAAGTCGTCTTTGATCAGCTTGGCGACCTCCAGCGTGATCTTGTCCGACTCAGCAAGCGAGCTCTGAAACAAAGGGAACCATTAGTTTCGAAATTTGAAAAAAAATTGTCCAGACCAAAAATACCGGAGATGCCTGAACGCTCGTGGCCGCGTTCCAACTGGAAAAGCGAGCAACTTCCCTGCGCGAGTTACACCGTCATCGGTTGTGTGCAAGTTCTACAAAAAACGGGCGCCAGAGCTTGCGAGGGATTTTACGCCACTCGGTAGCTGACAGGTTGTACGGTGCGTTTATGCGTCGCTTCTGGAACGAAAGACGTTTCTTGATTTCAAGCGTTTGAGCGGATTAAAAAAAACAAAAAAAAACAACAGTTGCGACTCCCTTTCAGCCAATGGGCGTTTGTCAGCTGGGACAAGTTTACATTCATGTGAACTTATTCATTTCAACCAACTATGGAGTCAACAGTGAAATATGTGCGGTGCAGCTTTTTCGACCACAGGAAAAAGCACACAGCACGGAGACGACACTATTTCAGTGCAAAAGCTTTTATTTGCGCAAGCTGTTGAAAGACAATTAGCAGACCTTTCCGACAAGCTGCACGATTTCGGATAGTTCTTCTTCCTCCTGAAGAATCTCCTTCACTTTCGTACGAAGCGGAACAAAGTCAGGGAAGTTTTTGTCGTAAAAATCGTCGAGCGATCTGGAAAATCGTGATGGAACGTTTTCGAAGCCGGATCTAATGCCAAGCTGCCAAGCGGCAATGACAAATGCTAAGTGGCAGTGACAAATTTCAAAGCGACAGCGACAAATGCCGCACGACAATGTCAAAACTTTTGCATCAAGCGACCGCGAAATTGACTAATAACTGATTATAAAGCAACAATAACCGTCGCATGATTGAAACCTAATCTGCAGACAGCGTCACAAACATGCTTAACGCCTCCTTGGCGATTGCAACCTAAATTGACAATATGCACGGGAACGTACAAACTTTTTACTTTGGTCTACAGATCTTAAGTTCGTTGGACAAGCAAGTTGATTAACCAACAACTACCTAGCTAGCTAATTGCAAGCAACATTTTTGAGATGTGAAATAATACCGCATCACGCAGAATATTTGGAATGCCTGCGAACGATTTGCAAAATATTGTGCGGACTGTGCACGGGAATGAAGAAGTTTGCCACGGAACATGAAAGTTCGGGTGGTTCACAAGTGTCCAGAAGGTGCTTTCAAAGACATTCCACGTCCATAAACGTAACTGTTACCAGATGCACCGATACGCAAATAGGTCGATTACCAATTAATCTGACCTTGTCACATCGACCGATTATTTGCAATGGACTTAAGCACACAGTGATATAGTTATTTGATAATGCCTATTGTTAATTTAATATAGTGCCGATCATATGTGAACTAGATGACTGTTTGGGGGTACTTAACGTCAACAAGACAACATTTTCTTCGGTAAACAAAACAATGAGTAATTGATATCAAATTACTTTGTTTACCAGGGCAATTAAATAAGCAATTAATTCATAAAGAAGAATAAGGTCAGAGCATTAAGATGCCAAATCTCTTGTGGCTTAAAGAAGCATTGTGTGGCAATTTGCAAAGTTGATTAAATAAATGTCGTCTGTGGGTCGGCATTTGCAATTTGTGCAACAACTCAATATATGTTTTGACATATTTCCAACAGAACAGGAGAAAGCCTGACGGCCAAAAAACCCGACACCTATTAATCAGGGAAATTGCCGACAGGCCGATAACCGGTTAACTGCCGATTATTATGTGCAACCCTAATTAGGATGAAGTGTTTTTTCAGTTGCTTTGAAAAACCGAAACGGTCTCTCAAAATTTTCCAACCGTCTCTCAAAATACCAAAGAACCTCACTTTACGAGCACCACCAAAATACAACAAAACCTTGCTTTTCGGCCATCTTGGTATTAGACAAAATGGCTGCGGTTGTAAATTTCTTAGCGGTCACCAAAGTCAGACCTAGAAAAAAAACCTGCTATTAACTGTACCTTGTGTAATTGGAGTAACTGATCAGCCAGTTGACCGATGGGAAATGCTTGCGCTGCGCCAATTTTTTATCCAAACCCCAGAAGACTTGCACGATACCCAGCGTTGCGGATGTCACAGGGTCGGAAAAATCACCACCCGGCGGCGACACCCTGCGGAAGAAAGATAACAACATTTTGCCGCATGGCTGCGCACTAAGCAACTAGTGTCTGCTGATTTGCTTGTGTACAGTAACGAATGAAAAAAGCAAGGTTATTCTTCCCGCATGTATGTATCAACTACAGACGCTTACTCGTTTTCTTAGGTGTTTAACAACTAACTACCGATGTTAACGAACTGAAGAATGTTTTCGCAACAGCGGTACAAGCAGTTTTGACTTTCGAATCCCGCCTCAACCTGATGCAGCATTATCACGCACACTAACGTGGTGCAATGGCACTTCCTCAACGCGGCAGAAAGTTCTTTCAGTTGAGAACAGCTCCAGAAGAAAAGTTCTCTACGATAGAAAACCGAGCACGAACCCAAGACCTGCCGAGCTTTCTCTGCAGGGTCGGTTCTGCTGGCAACTGAAATCAAAATCGGGAAGGACAGGCACAAAAACACTCACGCTCCGACAAGTGACACGCTCCCTTCTCGCATGGGATTGCCCAGGCAAGTCACGCGACCAGCGCGCTCGTAGAAAGACGCGAGACGCGCTCCAAGGTAAGCAGGGTAGCCGGAGTCGGCGGGCATCTCAGCCAAGCGACCGGAGATCTCACGAAGAGCTTCGGCCCATCTGCGCGACAAGCAGCATAGTTTGCACCAGTGGTCTCCAAGCTACGGCCCGCAGGCCAGATGCGGCCTGCGAAGCCATTTCATCCGGCCCGCGAAGCCACTTTGTCAATGATGAAAAAATATACACAGTACTTACGAAAACTTTTTTATTTTGGTAGAATATAACATATCCCGCAACAATCACATTGCGTACGTCCAGCCCTCGACACGTTCTGTATTACCTTTATGTGGCCCTCGGACAAAAAAGTTTGGAGACCCCTGGTTTACACACACGACGTGTTTTTCATCCTCGAATGTTAACTGACACTGCAGTATTCATCTGCATTGAAGCAAGCCTCGTTAGATTTGTCAAGAATGTAAGGATTTGCTTTCGCAGGAGTTATTCTCTGAAGCAAATGTTCATGCCTGAACAATAGTCGCCACAAAAATACGAGTTGAAAGCGATCGACATGTCTTCTGCCGCCTCTTGCATGACCAAGTGTTTTCGATGAAAGGGCTTTATAGCGCGGTCGCCCGCGGTTGCACAACACGCGCTTTGCAGCCGCTGACAAATACGCAGACCAGTCGCGATCGAAACAATGCCCCACATTTCGAACTTTTCGTCGAAAATTTTTGAAACATTGTACTGGCATTAAGTACATGTAACAGGAGAAGATTAAGCAGCAAAAATGAGTAAGGAACGTGAAACAAAAAGCGCACTGGGATAAAACGGCAATAACTGCAACTTTACAAATCAAGCTACATGCAATTTTTTACGTTTGCGCCGGTATTCGAATAGGGTTGATGCAAATGCAGCGCGCGGTTCAGTCCAGATAATTATTTTCAGTTGCGAAGCATCATCGAAGAAAATGGAAAAACGTAATTGCTGGAACTACATCTTCGGTTCAACGAAGAAGCTCAACGAGTAAAAATATCCGAAACTGAATGTTGAGATACCTGGACGTTGAATCTGCCATCATTGACACGTTGTAACCCATGTCGCGAAAGTATTCCGACAACGTGATACCTGCAGAGGAAACAAAGCAGCTTCGCTAGGGGTTTAAAAAAGCCAAGTTACATAAAGGCAACTGTAACAAGAAACGGAACATTTCGCAACGAGCATCTGATTACATCGCCAGTCAGTCCTCAAAATCTCTGCTATAAACTAAAAATCGAAACAGACCTGTGTAAATGGAAGCTTCTCGGGCAGCGACGGGCATGTTGGAAGTGTTGGCGACCAGGGTCGTTCGTTTCATGATCGACTCCGTTTTGCCGTTCAGCTCCACAGTGAGCTGAAGAGGGAAAAAAATCGGTCACGTGGTCAGTCACGCAACAGGAAATTCTTGACAAACTGAAACACGTCAATCTGGCAACGACCTAGTAAAGCATAAACGCCTGAAGAAAATACTGCCTTGCTCTTTCTGAACGACAGAGAAAATGGCAGCAAATGTTGAAAAAACTTAACCGAACAATTTATGCTGTTGGTATGAATATTTCCAGGGATGTTTTGGTTAAACTGCAAGGATTTTCGATAACAACAGCAATTAACGAAATTGACCCCGATGTTTTGTTTACACTTTGAAATAGAGCTTAGGCTTGCTGTGTGAATATAACGTAACAAGCGACGTCATGAGTACCATTTCTCCAGGGTTATTTGGTATTGGGTGGTGCAGGCTGAACACGCTTGGAGCACAGTAAATTCACCTACGAGTCAAGAAAAGTATTTTTCAAAAGAAGTTTTTGTAAGCGATTGCAAGGAAAGCTGCATCACAGTTGCAACGATAATTGCGATTTTTTAAAGATTTTCCGTGACCACCCCTGTTTATCATACACTTTCGAGATTCGACACGAACTTGATTTAACGGCTTTATTTACTGCAAGCATCGCACATGTCAACATGAATGTGCGGCATTCTTTTGTTCATACACTGCAGCACCCACCCAGATTCGAGCTATAGTACAACCCACAACAGATTGATTGACTGATTGAAATCGGTGTTTCGCACGACTCAATTGACAAACAGAAACAATAAAAAGCCATCATGCAAAAAAGTAACCAATTGTCAGTGGAAATTAGAAATGAAAACACAATGGCAAGATAATTTATCAATGTTAACAAAGATCGTCACTGTGTCACATAGGATTAGTGAATGACCATGGCGGTCATCTAGTCAACCAATCCCATTTATTAGTTATTGACAAGTGAAACAACAGTTGGAAATAAACTAAGCACAGTTAGAAAACTACCAAACAAACAAAGAACATGGTGAGGAAAAACTACATATGAAGAGAACATTGCCATGTGCCCAGCAAAGAATAAAAACAAAAATGTAGAGAAACAGAGAGCAACAACTTACATTTTTTGAATCACTAACACCAGTAAAAATTTAGGATCTTGTTTCTCATAAAGCGAATGTTTAATGATACACATAATTATGTATCAGCGATACGAACAACATAGAAAGTACCTCCGAAAAAAGATCAGGGCTTACTGCAAATACATCATTCAGTAGCAGTACCGACACATGTATCCGAAAGATTGAGTGTAGTACTCACCTCGGGGAAGTCCCTCAACACTTCCGACATTTCGTTGCCACGCTCTCCGCAGCCGACGTACACGATGACGTCGCTGTTAGAGAACTTGGACAGCGATTGTGAGATGACGGTTTTGCCGCAGCCGAACGCACCAGGAATGGCAGTGGTGCCGCCTTGCACAGCTCTGAAACACTCAAGCGGTTCACTTACAGACAACAACAGATCATCAACGCGACACACCCAATTACAAATCTACCGATATTGGCCAATATCGACATATTTTGCTTTACACCAGTGCTGCAGCCCGCAACTGTGCAAGAAGTAAAAGACCGATACTAAGCAATAAAAACTATGCGAAAATTGTCTGCAGAAGATCGCGCGATTTTTTGAAACACGACGGAAAACCGTTGACAGTAGGTACGTTTTTTTAATATTTGAAAGACCAAAAGCAAAAGCGACACGAGCGTTTTCAGCCCCAGAAATAGTTTAAAATGACCCCTGTGATGGAAAAGAGAAATGTCCGAAATAAGTTGAGAAATTCACTGATTGTGTTTCGCAGTACGCTGGTCTGGTATAATCATTTGAACGGTGCAAACATTTTACAGGCTCCGCAGCAAAATCGTCTCTGGCCAACGCGATTTATGGTGCAAGCAAACACGCAGAAGGTTTGAAAGTGAACTTACGGAAACAAGGCGTCCAATACACGCTGTCCAGTAAGAAGCGGGTGGTTGGCTGGAAGTTTTTCAACGCATGGGCGGGGCTGACGCACAGGCCACACCTGCAGCATGCTGTACTTCTTCACGGTACCGTCGAAATCAACCTCTAAGATCGTGTCCTGGTAACAACATGATCTTAAAACCCTTACGATCTATGTTACACTCCTTTCCGGATAAAGACGGTTAAGGTACAATCCAGCTTTATTTCTATGCCAGTTTAACACCAAAGTTTAGGAAGCCTTCCTCGATTAGGCGTTTTTTCTATCAGAAGCGTGAAGTTTTGCGCAAGTTACGAAGATCTTTGAACGACGTAAAAGAGTGCTGTGAACCAACGCATAGATCTTTTCACAATGCAACGGGTTCCCCAACGCCTATTAGCATCAGCAAGTCTTCCATGAAGGTCTATCTATTTATCTTTTAGACAGAATCGATCTAGTCTTGTTCTTAAATTTGGCGGAAAACGAAGGGCATTTGCGCACTTCGCGCACACATTGCACTGCGCGGTCCGGTTACCCACATCAACGCTGTAGCTCCCAGGCTCTGCGATGTAAGTGATTCTTCCGCGAGCTTTCGGTGGCAGCATGACTCGGTGTTGTATGAGCGTGTTTTCTTGTATCAAGCCATACACATCTCCGCCCGTGATATGACTTCCGACCTGACGGATGCAAGATAAACAGCGGAATATGTGATGTGTTTAGCGATCTCGACTATGAAGGTAGCTTCAAAACGCACAAGAAGTGTTTTAAAAGTTTTGAGCCAAAATAAGAGCTACAACGTCAGTTTCACAAGATCTGCATATTCGCGCTGCTATGGCCACATGCAAGCAGAAAAATGCGGTTCCACACGCTGCCGCTACAAAAACGTGAGCTCTGATTCCTCACTTGGAACGTTTTCACTGGCTGGAAGTCCCACTGTTCGGTCTTGCTCAGCGCTGACGTATTTATTCCGCGGGGAATGTAGATTGATTGCGTCTGTTGCTGAATGGCTTGCAGCGGCCGTTGAATGCCATCGTAAATATTGTCTGAAAATGTAAAAAAAAATGTAGGGACAACGATGCGAACAGAGTGGTTATAATGTGACAAATGGATCTGGACCGAACGCAGACAGTGATTTGCATGAAATGAACAGCCACTCGTAAGAACAGCAATTATTTGCATGAGACTGTTTTTGGAAAAAGTATTCGCATTATCACTGCTTCTTTACTAAAATGCGTTCAAGACAATCTCGACACGTCCAAAGCAGGGGCAAGCAAGCTTTCCTGTATAGGGCTTTTTCGGGCTAAGCACGGGGTTTCACATTGTATTTCAGCCTTGCAACAAGCCACACACAACAATAAACACGCTACTGTATGAGCAGTTATTTCTTTGAATTAACCACTTCATCACGGAAGAGTGCATGCTGATGTTTGCTGATTACACGTCCAATCAAGCTCTTAAAAGCTCTTGTTTAAAAAAAAGGCTGTTAAGGTACACACTGCGCATGGTTTCGAAAATTGATGCGTCGTCTCTGGATCAGATTTGGGGACTTTGAGTGTCAAGCCCTGGTCGAGGTCATAGGTCGCGACATTCCCATTATACGCTGCAGTTCACTTCCAAAAAGAAATCGTTTGTCTTGCTGTGCGCTTTGATCGTAAAGCACTGTAATGCAATGGCTACGCATACATGATAATATGAAGTTCACATTTCCATTTGGCAGAGGATGGAGATTGCTCTTAACGAGGTAAAAGCGTACACTTTAACTTACTTAAAATTCCAGGCCCAAGCTCAACCGAAAGTGGTTTTCCTGTTCTAAGAACGGGATCTCCAACAGTCACACCGGCTGGAAAACACATTTACAAAATTGGCTTAAATATAGGATAATACGATTTCTGTAAAGTTAAGACAAATCAACAGAATTACAATTAAAAATTGCCCCATTATATGTTTTCATACAAAGCGACAAACTACTTCACACTTTTTGTACATAATTTATATAACACTTGATTCGTTTGCAATCAACAGGTGAAAACTATGTATAATCGGACAAAGTAAGACAAACAATGAACCATGTTAAATTGTAACTCAGCTCAGAAAAACTGAGATATCTGTAGGACAGTACATGTAATTACTGAACAATTTAACTTACATGTTTCTTCATAAACTTGTATAGTAGCTCTGTCACCATCCAATCTGATGATTTCACCAACTAGTTCAGAGTGTCCAACACGTACAAGTTCGTACATTGAAGATCCTGACATGTGTTCCGCAATAACCACTGGCAACAGAGGACAGATTAATCTAACAATTGTGTAATTTCGCAAAGAAAAATACTTCTAATTTAAGGTTCAATGCAACATAAGCATTCACATATACTTGAATTCCACCTGCCCAGCTTTTACAATATTAGCAACCACTTCACAATATTATACAGTTTACAATATTAACAACCACTCAGTTGTCCAGTACACCCAACCAAACTGACTGAAATTTGTTTGAGCAAACAGTTCCACACTTTAGGTTAGAAACTGTTGCATCCCTTTTTTCAGCTGAAATGCTGATTGCATCAATTCTTCCAACTATTTCCTCAAATCAGTAAGGAATATACAGTAGGAGAAACACTTTACAAATTTGTGCACATTCTTTAAAATAACTTCAGTACTTTCTTGGTATTCTGTTAAATATTTCATTGTGCAAACTAAATAGTTCTTCTCACCTGCTAGCAAGATTTAACATGAGCAGCTCTTTCATTTGTACACAAAATGATCACAAAAGTTCCAAAGCTTAATACCAAACACCATAGAAACCAACAAGCACAATGTTCCACCACAGTAATGCTAAAACAATGCACAGCACATTATTCAGCATTTACTTTTCAAGAATAACACTAACCAGGACCAGACACTCCAAAAACCGTTCCCAACATGCTTTGTTTTTCAACATCTTGAATCTTAGGAAGCTTTCCAAAATCTTGACGCATGGCTCTTAGTTATATACTGTAAATCAAGTCTAAAAATGTTAACTCCACAGCTGTAGGAAAAAAGCAGTTATGAGTTGCAGCAGGTAAAAATTTTACACAAACGGTTATTACCATTCACTGGCATTCTGTAAGATGCCTTCTGCTCAAGCCTTGGAAGTGCTAAAAAAATTGTCTTAAAAGTCTTATATGAATCAAACTTCCTGAATTTAAAACTAGACAAGCATCATCAAACTGCACCAACCCTTCCAACACCTGCATGAGTCACATTTGTAATCAACCACAACTCAAAATATGATAGAGCTAGAAAGCTGTTCGAACCCTCTAGATATGCAAATTTTATCTATATACCAAGATAAACAAGTCAAAGTAGCAGCCAAGTCTATGGCCTGGACACAGCACTATTTTGTGTGGTCAGAGAACCTATGCAGCAAGCACGCAAAGCTTCACACTGTGATAGCACACAACAATAGAGATCACCCATCTTGATCACTCTACGCCACAAGGATTGAGATGCATCAGTGTTGGATTAAGCACTTAACACCTTCCCTGACTGGTGTACGAATATATTCGTACTTCCAATCTCATGCCAACAGTTGCCTCCTGGAGTTAGGGATGTGCATCGTGGAACATTTAGATGTTCTGAAATATTCCAGAATCTTTATTTGGAATCCTATTCCGGAATAACTTGTTAGGAGCAAAATGAGTTGATCGCGCAGGTTTAGAATGTCTATCAGCGACCACACAACCTGTTAACTCTTTGGCGTCGGGCTACTTTCGGGGATTTTCGAAAAAAAACGCCTAAACGCACGTGGCTTTGCGTGGGAATTTCTCCAGTCTGCCATGCTCTACAAACCCGGTAAAAGTCTCAAAAGACGCGGCAAGTCTTCTAGTCTGCACTCGAAAAAAAAACTTTTTGCTTGGGGAGTGCGGGTTTTTTGTGAGTGACGTCATAAGTGGAAGACTTTTAGGCCACCTTGGCCCACTTTGCCTGGCCCTGGACACCAACCGTTAGGTGGTAGTATTTCGCCAAAGTTTTTACTGGAAACTAGGCTACAATCCGAGTCTTTTGATGCTTTGGATGACCTGCTAGGGTTTCGGGTTCAAAAGTTATGATTTTAGTAAAAATATTTGATTAATTAGCTAATTTATTAATTTGTTTATTTTAGATCATAACTTTTGAACCAGAAATGCTAGAAAGTCGATCACAGGCTCAAAAGACTCGAGCCTAGTTTCCAATGAAAACTTCAGTGAAACACTTTGGCTTAGCGGTTGGGCCCTAGGCCAGGCAACATGAGCCAAAATGACCCTAAAACTACTTCACTTATGATGTCAGTCACAAAAAATCTGCACTTTCCAACCAAAAAATTTTTTTCGAGTGCAATCTAATAGACTGGCCGATCCGTTTGAACCCTTGAACAGCTCTCTAGCGCAATCGACGGAGGAGCTAGGGCGTTGGTAAGGCAACCAAAAACTGCTGTTTTCTAGGCCGAAATCGAAGTACGAATATATCATACGCCGGTTCTCAAAGTGGTACTTAGCTTGTTGCATCACTACTCAGTGCAACGATCTTGCAGAGTGTTTCTTTCTTCCTCTTACTCAGGAGTGCAGAAAGCTACGGCAAAATTTGGTGAAATTATTTGTTTTGCCAAGTTTGCAATTTATCATGTTTATTTAATCCAAATTTGTTTTGAATCTGAATATTCGAAAAAACTTTTATTTTTGGATTCAAATACTGCAGGATTTGAATCCACAGGATTCAACATTCCATTATATGCACCCCTACCTGGAGTTGGAATTCCTGTGTTCACAGCAAGGTGCTAGAGATTGCCTCTGGTCGAACGCGAACTTGCATTTAGGGGGGCAGATTGCCAGAGGTTGCTCATAGGCCAACTCCAACTCACAAACTTAATTCCAAGTAAGCTTTTTCTATGGATGTCTGACAGTTTTTTGGCCAAGGTTACCAATAGTGAAAGTTTTGGTCCTTTAGGCCATGGTCACCTTTATTGGCCACCTTGGCTATGAACACCAACAGTGAAAGTTTTCCTATAGCAATTGAGCAGGGTTGACACCGTGGGTGATTCAAAAATTTGGATGCAACAAGCATTGATCTGAAGATGTCATTTTTTCAATTTCGTGTTTCATTATGCATGAAACACACTGCACCATTGGGACTATGGCAAGGCTGGTTGTTTTTGGCTATTTTTTCCTACCCGAAAGCAAGGTTTTTTTCAACCACCAAACCATGATATTTTAAAAAGCCTAGAAATGCTGTTGCATTCAAAATATTACTATTTCTGATTCTGATAACACTGAAGTTGTAGAGTGGCGTGTGTAGTGGCCAAATTAGCACGTTTTAACTTTCAACTAATATCATGAGGCACGAAGTGCAGGTTTTAGCTCACCTCCCACCGTACGTTTGTTGCTGGTCCATTTATAACTTCATTCAATTGACCTATTCAAGTAACTTCACTCCACAAGTGAAAGAAGCAAGGTATCAATCACAAATTTTTAATAGGAAATCGATTTCACGTAACACTACGCATCGTCAGTCCTACTATCTACAAGCAATGCTAACAGGTGTGAAACATAGAAAGACCAACACGAGGTCACAGAAAGTAAACAACCTCAAGACTGCAAATGAAAAAAAACGCACAGACCCAACTGTGACAAATAAAACAAAACCAAAATGTCTTGCTAAACTACATGGAAAGGCTGAAGCCTCAAAACTTACTGCATAAATGACAAAAACTTACTAAAACTCAACGCCAGCTAACGATCAACACCAAAGAAAAAGTCGCTTTCTGATAAGAGTAACTATTCGCAGAGCGAGGCTTCTGAAGTGGCTTGAAACAAGCGTTACGAATCAGTCAACGTGCATTTTGGTCGCTGTAGCAACCTAGTCTCTGCAGGCACGATGGAAAAGCTCTGGCTGACACGAACAAAAACACCTGCACACTGCCTGCGAAAAGTGAAACATAAAAACGGTCTGTAGAATTGAAGTACATCAGCGTTCAGCGGCAGAGAAACAAATTGATTATCTTACGCGTGGGAGGTTCCTGTTTTGAACATTAATTTGTGCGTTAAGTTTGTGATGCCACTTATCTTCACAGAAATCTAATGGGAATTAGGTTCTTCAACAAAAGTAACGGTGTAAGCCTCATGTATCGGCGGTTTATTTACGTCGCCATGGAACTCTGGAAAGTGCCGCAACAAGGCCACCTTATATTTGTTATTTTCATCAATTTCACAATTGGGTCTGAACAGACCCAGGTCAAAAGTAATTGGAAAGGAATGTAATATGTGTAAAACTTCCACGGATTTTTAAAGCACTGTAGACCACATACAAGGGAAAGGTGTAAACAAAACTGAAAGCTGACGTTTGATCAGCATTAGAGCGACTCTTGGGCTCACATGCTTCCCAGACAACAGCAGTGCAAATTTTTGTGCTTTGGTAACTTTTCAAAGTTTGATCTGTGAATGTACGAAAAGTTTTGGGGACGATTTTTGAAAAACATACCAGTAAGGAGTATTTGGTCTTCCACTCCACGAACTGGCAGGGAACGAGCTAATTGATCTTTTTCACAGAGTATTCAAAATGGAAGGTGTGTCAGAGGACTTAGTGTTGGAGAGACATTCATCAAGGCAGTATCTAAAATATATTTGGAACAACCTAAGACCACAAATAAAGTTGGCAGATTTGTTCAAAAAGTAATAGTCAACTTACACTTAACATAGAGTTCTAATTAAGTTTTAACAACTCTTTGAAAGTTTTGTGCCAAGTAAGCATAACTTATTATGGATAAGCTTGCATTTACAAGGAATATCTCTACACTAGTGCTCCACAACCTTTCTGAAGTCATGGCACACTTAACAACTTTCCAAATTTTGTGGCACAACTTGACCACTAATGTAAAAATACACTTCTTGATTCATTTTGATGAGATATTCATGCTTGTTTTAATGAGCACAATCTCTGCACGTTAGGTTCAATATTGAATAGGGCAACTTGAAGTTCTCCATCAACTTCTTTTGACTATATACATTGTTTTTGATAAATAACAAAGATGAGAAATTTTGTTGACACAAAAATGCAATGCAGAACTGAAGAACTTCAATAGCCACTTTCAAAATTCACTAACCATCCACTTCCATATCAATCCCAAAGTCATCAGGTGGAACATCGCTGAATTTTAATCTCAGACTTCTGTCATTTTGTAGTTCAGTAAAGTTTTATCTTACTGGAAACGATAATTTGTGTTGACATTTCAGCATTAACCGAAAAATATTTTGAATGCAATCGTATTGCTCCGTTTGTGAAAAAGTGAATGGCCATATTTCTTATGTAACAACGGTAAGTATTCTTGTGCAAAATCCAACATGTCAGTAGTTCTTCTAATTGGTTGCTTGATGCTTCTTGCACAGTGAAAGTCAAGTTAGGGTTTCAGTTAGCGAACTGTAATGTTCACATTTTCAGACAAAATTCTTCCGTGGCACACCAAAGATTGTCTCGCAGCACACCAGTATGCTGCAGAATGCCAGTTGCGGAGCATTGTTCTACACAACCATAACAATAAAAATTTTCACATCATCTTGAGCACAAATATTTATTAGAAATCTTCTTCTACGCCCAAATTAAGGTATTGAGTTAAGAAAACATGTCATTTTCCTAACGTATTTTAACTTATCTATTCAGGCCTTGTATGACCTCACTGCAAAACAAGTGCTATTATATAAGGGCCAGGACCCACCAGTTGGTGCACTACCACATGGGGAACATCATGTTTGGAGTTTTTCCATTAAACATTTCCAGACCAATGAATTCAACACTAGATGGGCCAATACGTTCACTAGTTATCAATCCGTAGAGTTATGTAAACATATCCTGCAGCAAATGAAGGTACCGACTTGGAGCAAAGCATTTCTTATGCTATTACTGTTGTGTTTTTCCCTGATAGAGTTTCAAAACTCAGAGCACCTTGTACAAAATGCACTGTACTTTATTCGGAGAAGGTAATGGAAAACAAGGCAGACAGTTCCGCTTACGGCTTGAGTACAGTAATGCAGAGCTTCAGAACGCGTATTGAATAGAATGAGTTACCAGCAAAGGCAACAGTATTTAGCGACCGACCAAGAGGTACAGAGCGCGCAAAACAAATCAACGCATGGCGTGGAATAAATCACTTGCCGGCAGAAACAGTGCAGCAATCAGCGCCGTGGAGATCGTGGCAAACTTGCACCAAGGAAAGTTCGAGAAAACACCATTCTTAACAATTACTACCTCAAATATGGATATGCTGCGGCAAATATGACAAGAAATCAAGTATTGTCTTGATGAGCTTCATGTTTCAACCACTTGAGATTGGTAAAGCCACTAAAGTGGCTCTGAATTACCTTTATGGTCATAACTCACAAACTGGAAAAGCAACATGAAACTCTTGGGCATTCTTGGCAAGGGCATTGCACAGCACATAATATGGTATCATTTTTGCACATGTGCCACATCAATATGATGTACGAAATGGGAAAACCCATTATTTTTGGCATTATTATCTGCAACAGTGCTTCTTAACCTTTTTCGTTTTTGCTCACCCCTACCAATGATTGCTGCATTCTCATTCACCCCACTGCAAACGCATGTGACAATAATAACCTAAGTACTGCATATATCAGGTATGGGCAACTTGCTCAATGGGAGTCATTTGCAGAAAATAAAAAACACTAGCAAGCGGCAAATTTAGTTTGTACTCACAGGCAACTGAAGGGGTGGCAGAAGGTCCAAGTGTTCTCAACAAAACAATCCTTCTGGTACCCATGTTTGTAGCATCCGTACAAACAGGTAAAGAGTACGAGATTAAGATGACTGACAGTAATTGAAACACAACAAACTCCTTATTTATCAATACTATAAAAAATGGATGATATGTTGTTAAAGCTATGCAAATTTACTTTCCCAAGTGTGCATTTGTTGGGGTTACATAGTGACTGCTTTTTCAAACTTCTTTACAGAGAACAAAAACTCACAGCATTATATTGTGCTAATTATGTACAAAAATGAGTTGTACACTGGTCTTTACGTTCTGGATTATTACTTTCTGGAACTTGTTGCCAGAAATCAGAATGGAAATTAACAGAAATTTTTAAAGTCAGATCTTCTTGCATTTTGGTCAGTTCCATTTCTACAGCAGACAAAATTGCGAAATATGGCTAGTGTACTAGACGGCCATAACTGACTAAATTAAAGATGAATGGATTTACAATGAATGCAAAACTTGGTTTTAACCAGAGCTGTGGAGCCGGAACTTAAAATTCTGGGCTCAGGCTCTAACTCTAGGTGTCTACATGTTTTGGCTCCAGCTCCAAAATAATTTGGTTCATTGAAAACTGAAAGCCGAAGTATTATTTGTACAACTTGCTTGCCCCAAAACCTGGAACCCAAATTTCATGCTCGAGCTCCGGCTTCACCATCCAAAAGTTTTTGGATTCATCTTTGGCCGCAGCTTCAGTCATCCATGATATTGGGAAAATGATGGAATGTTTTGACTATATTTCTCTTTGAAAATTGTTAATTTTGTTCTGGAAACTTAAATAACCTAACTTGAGCTTTAGGTTCACTGTTTTGTTATCAAATCGCGTAGACTTCTTGGTAACAAACCTATATGAACTCATGTAAGCACATGGATAAAATAAATGAAATACTGAATATTTAGCAACAACTCTATAAATTTGAGATATATACTGCTATTTGGCTAGATGAGCTACACAAAATATGTTGACAAGCTGTAGCTTGTCCACCATTGGTACATTGTACAACGTTATTGCTCAGTTTGTTTTTTGCACAAGATCTACTTAACTTAGTAAAATCGGCATCAAGTGTCAAGAAATGGGAAGCTACAAAAGCTACAAATGTAGACATAACATTTAATTTTAATGAGCGACTACACAGGACCTGAAAACTACAAGGTCAGTGAGAATCAACTCCAGACCTATGCCCCCAGACACAATAACAAAACCACAAAAAACAATTGGAAACTATATATCACAGGAGGCCATTTGCACTGCTCCCGAACTTTGGTGATCAACTTTTGAAGCTGTAGATCAGGCCTGCACAACATACGGCCCGCGGGCCACATGCGGCCCGTGAGATCTTTTCTTGCGGCCCGCGAGAACTCAGTTGCAGAGAATGTTGCAAAAGCCCGACTTCAGATAATTACTTGTCCTTTCAGAATTTCTTCCACACTATGACGAAATAGACTTTTGCGGCCCGCGGCGAGTTTATGTTGATCAATTTGGCCCTTCGAGCTTTCTGAGTTGTGCAGGCCAGATGTAGATGAACTAATTCTTCCAATACTACCCTTAGTAACAAGTCCATGCATTGCAGCACATTTCACGTTTTAGCTCTACCAAGGACGTCTGAAGGATTTTTCCAGGGGTGGAAGCCATTGTGAAATTTTCATTTGGCCAAATCAAAACTAACATAAAAACATTTAACATTAAAAAAATTGGTTGCTTTATTTTTTGACTGAAGATGGATTAAGAATAATCCGAAATGTCTCGAAATAAAACATGTATAGTTTTTTGAAGGCTTTTTTAGTGTTGATGAAACTGTTAAGTCTATCCCAGTTTTATGCTCCAAAATTAAAAAAATGAATAGTAAAATATCAAATTTTAAAATCCAAGGGGCCAAGGCCCTCTTTCCTCCCTTCCAAGACCGATGAGCTTGACCAATTACAAACATCCATTCTCTGACATGTATGTCGTAGTCATGAACACCAGCTATTGCAAGGCTTTTAATCAATGCAATTTCTGTATAATATGGGGATTCAAACAAACCAACTCAATCCTCATGTTTTGAAAGATGTTCTGATACAATCTTGCTTAGAATACTTATTCTCCCCTTCCTTCAAAAATCTATTTTTTTAATGTGAAGCTGATTAAGCTGATCTGTCCTTATTGATTTCATCCAGAGATTTACACATTTACTTTGATAAAACAAAGTGTTTTTGTAGATAGTTCTCAGACCTTAAATATGTATTACATGGGCTAAGACATAAAAATTTATTAGATCTTAGAATCAATACTGAATTGGTAACAAGCAAATATCAGAAATAGGCTACTCCTGTACTTCGACTGGTTAAGGCTACTCTGATCAGTGTTCAGGTGTCTGGTGAATAAGGATGAAGAAAGTGACCATAGATCCACCGGCAGTGACACGGTTCCAATAAAACACTAAATTTGTCACACTAGCAGCACTGTCATCGCAGTCAAGTGGAAGCATCTAAGGGTGCCATTATAGCATGAGGTCTACCACACTATAGCATGAGATCTACCTCCCGTTACCACTATAGCGTGAAGTCTAAGTCTGCATTATAGCAATAAAAGTAAATAATATTTCCATACATTTTATTTTAGCAATACACATTTCATACATCTTTTCAAACAGCTGACGACCAACACTTCACATTCTCTTCAGTGTTATCGTTTAAGCATCCAACCACAATCATTCCATTGCCTGTGTGTGTGCTCCAGTCGGTGGATCCACATAATGTTGCTGGTGGTTCACTGTACAATGCTGGTAATCCGTAGCATTTAGGTTGCTATAAGCAGGCCACTATCTGAATGAATAACCGAACCATATGCACTTCCCTATCAATAATAGGGTGGTGGCCACGCCGTTCCACCCAAAAGTACCGACAGTCTGCGCCTTGTTTAAGACCAAAAACCCAAGGCCCATCAATTCTACACCCACGGTTTGTTGTTTTCTTGATCTGCGTCACTGTCCTCAGAGAGAGGAGCGTTATCTCCATTCAATATCCTTCCTCGGTTGTACTTTTGTCGACCAGCAAATCGTGTCTCATCAATTTGGATGGGGCTATCTGTTGTTCCGATTATCTTTCCTCGTTGTTGGTGAGAAACTATGGATGTACACACCTCTCGGCACATGTTGAACCAGTGGGGCTATCTGTTGTTCCAATTATCTTTCCTTGTCATCGGTGAGAAACTATGGATGTACACACCTCTCGGCACATGTTGAACCAGTCAGTTACAGTATTAGCAAATTATCCGGTTAGAGTCGTTACTGTGCATGGTGGTAGACTTCACACCTCACGCTGTGGAAACTTACCAGAAGTCACACAATGGGAACTAACGCGGTAGACCTCAGGCTGCACCTGGGTAGGCGGCATATGGCGATAGACCTCATGCTATAGTAGCACCCATCTAAGTCTACTGTGCGAGTGTTTTCAGTTCAGCTCTCACCATTGCAGCCTTCATTTTGATAGTAGTGGTTGAACTTTTTATGGGACCGATTTTTGTTTACTTTTTTCAAAGGAAGTGGCTACGGAACCACTCATGGATCTTCTTATTTCAAAACTTATTGCACCGTACTGCCTAGCATGACGCGGTTCGATTAAAGCGGTCAGTTTGTCAACCAAGCAGCATCAATCTGGTAGCGTAACGGATAGGTTTCAAGTCTGCCATGCCAATGGTTGAGGGTTCACCTCTCAACTTGGCGCCTGGCGTTTTTGTACTAGGGACTGCTTGCACATTTCAATTCGTGGCACTAGTTTTTCTTCACTTTTTACAAAACTTTTCAAACTTTTTCTTTAGGGGTAAGTGTCAGGTTAGTATTAGATTAACGTTAGCTTAGCGCCAGCTTAGTGTTACTGTAGCTTAGGGTTAGGTTAGGGAAGTGAGTACAGATACACTTGGCCTGATGCAATTCAAATAAAAGGGTCAGTTTGTCATTCAAACAGCGTGGATCTCGTAGGCTAGGGGTTATGCGTTACGGCTGCTATGCCAATGGTTTTTGGTTTGACTCTCACCTTGACGACTTTCGTTTTTTTTCTTTACTTTTTTTCAGGCTTACATGATACCTTTAGGGGTTAGTGTTAGGTTAGCAATAGGTAGGGTTAGGTTAGCGTAAGGTTATGGCTACGGTTAGGGTTTATCTCTTACGGTTAGTTCGTTTCTACCAAGCCTACTGCACTCTTGTCATGCATTACTGTTGCATCACAGGTGGCATATGAATAAGTTTTCAAAGTTCAAGATCCACAGACGTATCTGTAGCCATTTCTTTAGGTTAGTGTTAGGTTAGCTTAGCGTGCGTTAGGACTACATTGAAGGTGAAGTTTTAGGTTTACCTTTTGTGTTTACTATGTTTCTACAAAGCCTACAGCATTTCAAATTTAAAGATCAAAGGGTGGTTCTGTAGCCAGTGGCTTTTTCAAAAGCTTCCAAACTTTTATGTTAAGCTTGCGGGTTTAGGTTCAGGATTTAGGGTTAGGTTTATGGTTTATGTTTTAGGATTAAGGGTTAGGTTCAGGGTAGGCTTTAAGGTTTAGTACGTTACTAATACTAGTAAATACTACTAGGCTATTACTAGCAAGCATGGTGCAGTCTAATGGCAACGCACACTCGCCGTGCATTACCTAAAGCTTAGTTAATGTCATGTCACGTTGCAGGTGGTGGACGAATAAGTTTTAAAAGTAAAGGTCCGCTGGCAGACATATAGCCACTGCCACCAATTTTTCGAAAGTACTACGATTCTGCCAAGTAGCCTTCGCACATGAGTACAGCACAGGACACTCATGCAGAGCACGACAGATATTGAATATCTTGATGGAATATCATATTCCATCAATCGAATGAATAAAACTCTCTTGGAAAAATCTATCCCTATTGCTATGGAACTATTTATTTGCATCATAGGCTAGTTCGGTTTTCCTGAAGTGATGGTAGGCCTAAACTAATCTTGCTGACTGCTTTATTTAGACATAAAGTTAGTTCAAGATTGCTGATATGTGTTGGGTAAAAACAACAAAAACCAGAGGATTCAAAAACTTAGCAACAGAAAATTCATTCACCCATCATTCACCTCTGTTCTTTCATTCACCCTTGCAACATTTCATTCACCCTGGGATAAACCATTCACCCAGTTGAGAAACACTGCCCAGACCAGTGCTACCACTCTGTTATGAAGAAAAACCCTGAGATTTACCTGGAAAAAAAACAGAAAATAATAAAAAACCCCAGACATATAAAAATGTTTAACAAAAGTCAAAACCAAACTTGAAATGTACACTACCGGTACCTACACATAAACATTAAGGTAATGATATGCTTTATTTGCATCATATTTTTTGCAAGTTCAAGTCTATTTTTTAAAAATATTGACAATCCACAAGTAGCCTAGCAGCAAATCAAATGTATGAAGTACCATGAAAAAAAGCTAGTTAGATGTTTTCTAAAAAGCGTTTAATATTTTCTTTTACTTTTACTTAAATGTGCAAATTGAAACATGAACATGATACATTCAAGGTCTTAGTTTTCTTTTCACCCTCAGCATTGCAAGCATTGCATTCTTTCAAGCATTGCATTCATTGCAAAAATTTTACATTGATACCAATCACAATCAATACTGTAAAACAATGAACAGATTCTTAACCACAGCATCTTCAAAACCAAAAAAGCATTCTAAAATCATGCACAAGCAGCCCGTCACATATCAGCAATAGATTGGAGTGCTAACCTATGCCTATTCAGTATGTACTCTGTAAACCATTATATTTCAAACATGGGATAGCCTAGACCAGTGACATACAACGTGGGCAAAATCGCCCCACAGGGGGCGATTTCATGCGTTAAGGGTGCGATTTTGTGATTAACCAGATTTGGGGAGGCGATTTCACTTTCCAGGGAGGCGATTTCTGCAGGTTAGAATGTACTGAAATTCTGAATTGATTCCAAAAATAAAAACTATATTTGCCCTTTGGAATCAATTTGTTAGATGCACTTTCAACTCCATGTTTCATAATAAAGATTATAAAACACAAGATACAGGATTAGTACCAATACAACTAGCATTGTCCTGTGTAATGCATTACTGCACTAACTATCCAAGTCCACAGAGAGTGTCGCTGTTTGGGAGCCAAACACTGCAGTTCTGACAAATTTTCACATGTGTTGCTAATGTTTAAAACCAGATGTTGATCTTGCGGTCATTGCATGAGTAGCGTCAAAAAAGCAACAATAAGCAATAACATTTGCAAGTCTCTAGGCATGTCAGCACGTGTGGAATTTTGGACTTTTCATGTCAGCACGTATGGAATTTTGGATTTTGTAGTGCAGTATGGATTAGTTTGTTTTATGATACTTATATAGGTTAAATTGGTATACATGCACTAGTATGCATTGATTGGTTTTTGTTATATTTATGTTGGTTGGAAGAAACCAATACTGATATAGCAATCGGAAAATACCGAATCGACCGTACTTTATTTCTTAAAGATGAAAAATGTCAGTTTCTTTAAAGATACTACAAATGGTCCAACAATCATATTGATACCACTGAATCATCACATCGACTTTCGCCACGATTAAGAATATTAATAAAATACTGTGATTAAGCTTAGCCTAATTTATGTCTACCCGTGAACTGACATATATCTTCCCAATTGTATGTGTTATTATTACCTGTTGTAATTTTCTTCAAAGACTTCATTCATATAGTTTTTGGTAGAACACTGCCAAAACATTGTTCCCTAGCTAAAACAGTCATAGTCTGTTATCATGTGTTTTATGAACTTTGGTTCGCAATTTGAGTAAAACAGTGGAACCAAGTGTCTTCTATTTAAAAATACGTGAAAAATAACTTATGAGACAATTTACGTAGCAATTAATGGCTAGCAAATTTAATTACAGTTAGCCGTAATTTTGAAACGTGCATTATGTTTTTCAGTCGAGTATTTTACTGTGCTTGTAGATATACCTGTACTGTGTTCATCTAACTAATGACACATTATGTGTCACTAAAGACACAGGCAGTACAGTACGCTAGAAAAAGGATAACTTATACTCAGGGTGTAGTGGGGCAGGAACGCATGGGAACGACGTTCCCACACCGTTTTCACGTTTTGCTTTTAAATGAGTTTTAAGCTGTTTCAAAATGGCTATTTTTTTGGATGCGTTCCAACACCTTTGTTAGCATTACATTCTTGCTTATACTAGCAAGTCCAACCATTCCCATCTTGGCTAAACTAAAATCTCCTAAAAATCATTTTTGCCGCCTGTTTGAGGTTTGCTAAAAAGTCTCTCTGTTGTGGAAATAATGCCTAAAGTTGGGCTGCATAGAAAGTGACATACCTTAAGCGAATGCGATTCCACATCCAGAATTTTTCGACTGACAAAGCGATGGTGAAGCCTGTGCCATATTTTATTATCACGGATGCTTAGACGTTTCGATCAAGTGCAGTGAGCGTTTTCTGGAAGTTTTAGGTAAAGTTAAACAAATATTACTACTGCAGTTTCCCACAATAATTATGTTGCTGAGCAGGTTTCAACCAAGTACTGCATATACCTAATAAATACCGAAATCGTCTTGACATTAACAAGACCATTGGAAACACCGTATGACTTAAGCTGACCAATTCCAAACCTGCTTTAAAAAACCTGCCGATAAAAACCAAGGAAAAGGTTCGCAATAGTTGGAACCAGGACTGTGGAGCCAAAACTCAAATTTCTGTCTCTTGCTCCAGGCATTCAAATTCTTCGCTCAGGCTCCAGAACAATTTGGCTATTGAAAAACTTAAAACCATTGCATTATCTGTACTTGCTAAGTAGCTGCTATACAAAATATGTCGGTTGAATAGGAACTAATATTTCAGGCTCTGGCTCCACCATTCAAAAATTTTTGGCTCAAGTTCTGGGTTCGGGCTCCACAGCCCTGGTTGGAACCAACTGTTTTTGAAAATGAATCTCAAATGTTTTGGTAGTTTGTTTTTACAAATGTAATTGCATTTGTTTTGTTTAAGTGTTGTTCGTTTTTTGTGCCAAATAAACTGCCCCTTTATTTGATTAGCATGGAAATTTTCAAATTAAAATAACATATTTGCCAACACTAAAATCATAAGTGGGTGGCGATTTTGAAGCGAAGTTCCTGTAGGGGGGCGATTGAACACAAAATGTTGAAGACCACTAGCCTAGCCCTACTCATCTGTACTAGCTACTGTCTATTGACTCTGCAGATTACGCCTGTGAAACTATTGTATTCTTCAATGGAAAATACAGTAATCCAACATACATTTCTAAAATTTGACCAGAGTAAAAAAAAACAGATTTTCAATGAAAACCCCAGAACCCCAGACAAAACAGAAAAAAATAACAGATCTAGTGAAAAAAAACAGCAGTGGCAACACTGAGTGATGCCACTGGGATCAATCGTTTCAACATTAAATTTTTCAGGCCTCAACATCAAATGTGAGGCATCAACATCAACAAGACTGTTATGAAAACTTTCCTTATAACATCGTTCCTATATTGCACATGCCCCACCACCTCACGAAACCTTTTTTTTGTAATTGCCCCTTCAAGCTGTCAGTATCCGATTTGCTGCATTGTTTTGTAAGCAGCATTCACAGAGCTAAATATTTTTTCGACCGCAAACCCTTTGAAAATGTAATTGGAAGTACATCGATGGATTTTGCAAGATCAGTTAATTAATTTACAAATGAAAATGCTAGAGCCTGCTCAGCAATAAATCTGTTCAAGTTCAGCTCTGCAGAAGCAACTTATAAAGCATTTATCAACCTCTTATCACAAACTTCAATTTTAACTGAGTCAATTTCATCAAGTGATTCGAAGAACGCATGGCTTCAACATGTGATTTGATGTCTTTGTGTCATAAACAGTCACTCCTTTTGAGAGCTTTGAACGATATACTGCATTACCTTACAGTCATTGCCCTGACATTTGTCACAATATATCAGTTTTCAACAGCCAGCTTATATTAAGTATCGTCTTCAAGCCACGACTCATTAAGATAAACTTCAAGGCTGGCAAGTATGCTACTTCCATCTTAGAAACTGCAGCTATTTTTAAATAAAAGGAACTAAAACCTGCTATTGTTATGGCTCAGAAGTCTGCATCTACAGCACAAGCATTTTGCCTAACACACTTGAAATTTCTATTTCATAAGGTTAAAAAGTAAACAACAAAATACAAAACTGGATTCGATTCAAGTAAATAAACTAAGCTCATCATCACTCAATCTAAAATGGAGCATTTGATGTTGACAGTAAGAATGGCCTTAACATATTGCAAACAAAGTTAAGGCGGCCTACATTATTGTCAAGCTATGCTAAAAAAATAAAGGGTCGAGGTAGCCTGCACTTAGTTGAAGGTTAGAGAATGCAGACCACGTCCACTTTTTCCAAAACAGGGGTGACGAGAATGTACTCTAGGGTGCGTTTACTGTGGTCATAATCATGATAATGCATTGTTAACAGAATTAGGTGCCAAACTGAAAGCTAAACTGGAAGGATATCCAGAACAAACGACATACATGGACAGGCTTTATCATCAGTGTATGCAAACAGTCCCAATGCCTGCTTTCATGATCACTAGTACTGAAACGGTAAAAAATAAGAAAACTATATTGCTTACAATATGAAAATTGTTTTCAACATCAAATTCGTAGCGTAAACATCAACCTCACAAAAATCTCTGAAAACATCAAATCTGAATGGTTGGTTTACTGCATACGATGGCTTTTATGATGCTTCTGCTTGTTGGCTGAGTCATATGAAACAATAAACCATTGACCATTGATGTTATAACATCAAAAGTGGCATCTCTGGCAACACTGGTGACTGGCCCAGACATCCCAAATAAGCGCTGAAGCGTTACAGTTGGTCATGTGTTGCAAAGTCATATGATTGATGGTAACCGGTCAAACATGTCTGCAGCAGAGGTGAACATGGAGAGGATCAGGATTGGATATCCTGAAGGATACTTGCAATTTTTTTGGATCAGGTTTGGATTTGGATATATATTTTTGAAAAAAATTGGATCAGGACAGGACCAAGATAATTGTTTGATTTCTATAACGAAATTTTCCTGACAGTGATGCAAGATGTCACAAATGATGGTGCTGTTGTTTTCTTTGCTATGATTTTATATTCACAAAAAATCAAAATGATATTGCCAGTATGTGCTGCACGCATCACAATCGATGACAATTCGATTTACTTCATTGTAGCCTAAACATTTTTCGGCGAGGTGGAAGTAGTAAGCTGCTCTTATATTGCTGGTATGGTGCTTTGTTTTGTTGTGCTGAGTGGCATATATGTGTGTGTTGTGTAGGCTAATATAGTCTATTTCATGGTGGCCAACTTGTCTTCGACTGAGATCGACTAGAAAATTTCTTGATAACTCGCGATCGACCAGTGGTAATATAGTCACAAATACAAAATGCCAAAGTTGAGTAGGCCTATCACATGTGCAAATGCAGTGTACCATCGCCTTAGCAAGTAATGCACAGACAGAAAGAAAAGTGTCTGTTACACCTAAATGATGATTGCCACGCAAAAATAGAAAAACGCATTACAATACCTTCGCGGCATCTGCCAAGCTAGCCTATGGTCCGCCATCACAAGAGGCACCAAAGAATATAAGTGACCCACCAACTGATGGATAATTTTTATGTACTTTCTGGAATATTCATTGAAAAATGTTCTTTTTAGGCAGCTTGTCAATTTAATGCAAAACAGGTGCAATCGACCAAGTGACACTCGGCGATCAACCTGTTGGCCACCCCAGGTCAATTTCAGTGTTTAGGTTGCCTTTCCTTTTGGTTAAAATTTTGAACATTCGACCCCAAGTGTTATGCAGTCAGCCTTTGCTAAAAGACAGTTTGAGTTTGTAGTTTTTTAAGCTACATAGCAGTGATGGAGTCTCGACACTTGGTCTCGGTCTCGAGACGTGTCTCGAGACCCGTTTTTCTGGAGTCTCGGTCTCGAAGGTCTCAGGTCTCGGTCTCGAAGGATTTCGGTCTCGGTCTCGAGCTCTTCGTCTCGAGACATTGCATAGGTTATTTTTTATGAAGTTTTGTAAGAAGGAGTTCCTTAAACAAACAGTTTTAAAAATGATTGTTCAAAATTTACCCGTTCAAAGAGGTCAGTGGCTTAGCTTTCTTTGTTGCTATGTTGTTTGGGAGATGGAGAAAACAATTTGTCCTCTAACCAGTTTAAAATTTATACTGATTTCAATACAAAATGTGCATGTACCAAAGAAACTGCAGCGCGTAATCTCTGCAACGAGAGGTTGGGAGTACTTTGCTAAGGACTATCTTTGAACTGATTTTCCAAGAGGTTTGTTGTGAAACCCATAGGCTTATTCAAAAGAGGTGAGAGAGTGCCAAAAAGTTTCTTTTTTGAGAAGCCAAATGAAACCATGTCTTTTTTTTCGAAGTGCTTTTCAATGCACTCTGTTAAAACACGCTGGTGAAGTATTTTTTGTCCGACGTAATGCAGACTTTTTAAGTTAAAAAATGCCTCGGAACTCTCTTGAGCAAACGTTTTGCTCATAAGAGTTTTATACAGAGAGCAAATAATGCGTCATGGCTGATCAGTTACTTTGACGTAGCCTACCTACTGCTACAGGCTTTACGGCCTTTCTGCGTTTTCTAACCGACATGCGGTGTTGCGCAAACTCTTAAGTGTGTCAGCAAAAACGAAAATTTGGAATAGTTGTGAATATCAGTTTAACATAAAAATATGGAAATTGTGAAAAACTTGCAAATAGAAAAACTTGACAAGAAAAAATAGCAAATCTAGGAATTATTTACATAGCCATAAAATCAGCTGGAAGGCGCTACACTATTTCACTGCTAGTCAACTGCACCGGACGGAAATACCGTACTTCGCTCATTCTGCTGAAGCATGCTGCATCCCAACAATTCCTGTCGAAAACATCTAACACTTTCTTCTTATCAGAGAATGAAAAAATCTTCAATACGAATGAAGTGGTTACCTGCAAAAGATCTGCTGCAGTTGTAAAAAAAAACGACAAACTACGAGCACCTTGCTCTAAGACAAAAAAGCAAACCCAAGTTGCTTCAGGTCTTCATTAGCCCTGGGCACTTGGTTGTTGTCATAGAAAACATATCGAATCCACGGTGCCAACTGATTTACATGTAATGACAAATAATAAAACTTTCCCGCTTAAAGACAGCCTAGCGTGTGCCAGCTATGCTATTTATTTAGCCATACATACATGCATATGTAAAGAAGGCAGAAAAAATAGAAAAAGTAATGACGAGAAGGGTGGCTAACAAGTAGATCAAGCAAGATCCATAATCGAGAATTAAAAACAAGACCCCTTTCAGTTTGTGCTGATTTGATTGTGATGTTCAAGATGCTTTATTATTCCTTATTGTTACAACAAACATGATAGGTCTACATGATTTTCTCACATTTTACATTGTTTTAAGCAAATGTGAGGAGTGGAAAGAGGAAGCATTTTCATGGTCGGACCCGGGCGAAATTAACATCGCTACGCCACTGCAGTTGAGCATGCGGTGGAATATTACCTCGATGGTTCAAAGTGTAAACCTAATTTGTACCAAAAAAGTCTATTACTCTAATAGGCCTAAATATCTTTTTCTTTGCGTCAACAGCAGAATCACGTGCAACATTTTAAAAACTTGTTTTGGACAGAGTGAGCAAGTTTGGATGGATGAAAAATTAGTTACAATTTTGCTTTTTGAAATTCAGAGTAGTGCTTTTGCTTTTTTAAATATCTAAAGTTATCACCTCTTAATTCTAAATCTTTGGAGAAATCTTAATCAATTACTTGTCGTGTGAGGAGAAAAGTAATTGGGAAAGGTGTAGGTAACGTTGCAAAAATGTCAAAGCTTTGTTAGCCAAAATACACGAAATATGTGGCGAAGAAATTTGAATGTCAGTGCCGATGCCCAGTGTTAAAATAAAAAGAATGTAGTGAAACAGGTAAGTGGTAGATAGTAAAAATCTTTAAAAGTTTGTTACTTCTTTGGCAAGTGATATAAACAACGAAAAACCTTGGCAAAAAATTGAATGATGGAAGGCAACGTTTTCTGTGGAGTTACCATTTTACTGTGCTGTTTTGACAAGTGCTGCTGGGGCTGTATACACTCACCTACATCGACTGTGTTTGTTTTAAAATAAAATGTAATGATTCGCTTCTTCTCCACTTTCTCAAATAACATAGGCCTACTCCAATACTAGGTAGGAGACCAGAACATGGGAGCTTCGTCAGGGCATCACCTCCTGCCCTTTCACGGAAGGGTTGGTATTGTTTTGTAAGGAACAAAACAATTAAAATTTTTCTGAGTCAAAACAAATTTATTGAAGCATGGCAACTGCAAGCACCGCGAATATTCAATTGGTTCACCGACATTTTTCGAGTGAAAAATGCGTAGACCATCTAACGCTGCCAACATTTTCAATGTCCATGCATTTCTTCATGGTATTTGGAAATAATGCCACAGGCTTGAGCACTATCGTACGGAGGGGGGCACTGTGCCATGGCCAATAACCCCCCTCAGACCCTAAAAATATAAAAATGTATAAACAGTATTCAGCAGTGACGTAACTAAGGGGGGGCAAGGTCCTCAATTTTAAATAAATTGACTTTGTTTTCTGGTCATTGATATACGCACTACGCAAATCTTTTTATGACTACTGTACGTTTCCTCTGCTTGATTTGCATTTTACGATTTCATTCTTTCACTGACAAAATTGCTTCACACGTGGCTGCTAAGTAACTAATTAACACAGGTAACAATGAACACCAGAAAAAAGCTTCGGCTGGCGTGAGATTTGAGCCCACAAACTTCAATAAGCGTCTTCGATAAGCAATACATGTCTAAAATTTATAACATCCAAGCACGCATATAGGTTTATTTCGTGAGCCTCAGACAACAAAAGTTCAGTTTTCTGTCTCACCGGCTAATATGTCTCGTAAAAGCATTATACTAAAACTTGTTTCCAGAATGCACAGAAATGCGTATTTTTAGGTGTAATTTTGCAAAATTTTCCCGGGGGCTTGCCAGCGGACCTCCCTAGAATGGTCGTACCTTCGGCACTTCCCCTAAAGTTGATTTGTGACGTCACACGATTGTGCCGAAACTTTGCCTCCCCCTCCGAAATTTTCTGCGTACGTCACTGGGCTTGAGGTTGTAAATTCCTAAGAGGAGAGTGAAAATGAACGTTTGCAGTATTTGGCCATTTGCACAAATTTCGGATGATTTTTATTATCTTTAGCCTATATTTGGCAATGTGCCAGATATCATGTTGCTGCATTATTCAAGGAGATAGCTTTAATTACCATCAGAGAAATGTGAGGTCTCGGTCTCGAACTTCCAGGTCTCGGTCTCGACTTTTATGACAAAGTCTCGGTCTCGTCTCGAAATTTGAGCCAGGTCTCGGTCTCGGAGGTTACGGTCTCGACTAAATCACTGCTACATAGTTTTACTATAATTTATACTGTGATCTACTCTCAGGGTTACAAAATATATTTTCTTTATTTTATCAATTGATTGAATGCTGGAGCTCTTTTGCAGTTAGCTGATGCAGGTGGAATTGGTCACATAAAAACGACAATATCCTTGAATTAGCGGATCTTCTTTGCCATATAACCAAAAACCCTATCCCAAATTGTAAACCTGTGTCTGGTTTTCAAAACTTATTAAAAATATGCTGTTGCTTACATCAAGAATTTTCCCATAAAAAGAGTCGTCTCTATCAGCCCAGCCTATAAAACAATGCTGAGAGTCCAAACGACGACCACTCGCACAGCAGGAATTCCCTTTGGACTAGGTTCATCGTACTAACTGCTAGTGACACGAACTCAGTGTTATAAGTGGGCAAAGCCTGATACAGTACGGTTCAAATGGAAAAATAACCATAGCGAGCTATACCTCTGGCAGCAAAATATACACTAATTTTATTTTTTTACAATTGAAAGTGCACAAAATGTGATATTATTTTTATGGATTGGGTCACAAAATGACAGGGTATTTTTGTTTGGAAGTGGCTATAGGTCCGCTGGCAGTGACGCAGTTAGAATAAAACGCTGAGTTTGTCACATTAGCAGCACTGTCATGGTAGTCAGATAGACGTGTCTTAATGTGTGAATGGTTTTCGTGTTGTCTCTTGCCATAATCGGGCGCCATTTGTTTTGGTTGTAGCGGTTGCACTTTTCATGGTACTGGTTTTTACTTACTTCTTTCAAAAGTTTCCAAATTTTTGTGGTCAGATGTGTGGTTTAGGTTTAATAGGTGTTAGTTTTAGGTTTGCCTAGTTTCTACCAAGCGTAGTCCAGCTACTGCACATTTGTCATGGATTAATGTCATATTACAGGCGATGGATGAATAAATTTTCAAAAATGAAGGTCCACTGGTGGACCTATAACCACTGCCTGTTTGTTGCGTATTTAGCCAGTGTCGCAATCGGAAACGGATGGATGTCGGATACTAAATTTCAGAAATTTTTGGATAAGGATTGGATATGGATATTCAAAAAATTTATCGGAATGGATCAGGAGTTAAAAAATCAATATCCGCTCACCTCTGGTCTGCAGCAGAGATGTGCATTGGACTGGACTTGGATTGGACTGGATCCGGATTATTACGAATTTTGTTGATTTTGGATTGGATCCAGGCTGCAAAATGCTCCAAAAATTTAGGATCAGGACCGAATTCGCACTGAGTTAATGGAAAAGAATTGCATCATTTTTGTCATTAAAATGCTGTACTTTTTCATTTTTTGGACTTTATTTGGAATTGGATTTTGAATTTCTTAAAATTTTTGGACTATGCTTGGGCTTAGACAGTTTTAAAAATTCAGGACTGGATCTGGATCGCAAAATATGACAGTCCGGTCATCTCTGATCTGCAGCGCACTCGTAACACTTTGCAGCTTACAACACTTCATCCAGAATAGGACACAAAAATCGCATTAGTTTCCAAATTATTTATTTGTCTTTAAATATTTGAGTCGGATTACGTATGGACCTTGCATAATAAAAGTGATAGGAATTTGGATTTCGACAATATTTGGTTTCCGGTGTCAAGCGAAATTTCTGACTTGCGGAGTTTTTGACTTCACATCATGTACGCATGCGCAGAGTAATATTCTACATACAAAATACGCTGATAAAAGTGATTATTAGGGCTTAAGAATTCATGTTTAGGTAAGTATGTCGGGTTAGGGTTTGGATTAGGGTGAGAAAAAGAAAAATAATTGAGATCACGGACTAAGTCCCAAAATTTTCAATGGTAATAGTTATTCACGTGTTATAGCTTGCTGTGGGTACCTGACATCTGAGCAAAATTTTTGAATTTACACAACACACATCAAAAAATTAATTGCCAGACTTTATTTTTTAATTCTAAGAAGCAAAATAATTGAAAAACAATAACAGGTCAGAAATTTCGCAGACGTCAGAAATTTCGCTTGACATAGGATTCGCATTGGACATGTAATGTTAATGGTTTATAGCGAGGATGGGAAACCTGGGCCACCCGGCCAAATGCTGCCCACGTGAACATTTGACCCGCACTAGATCCCAATTTGGAGTATAACATCGCATAAAAACGAAAACTCCATGATAAGCAGGTACTTACATAGTAGGTCAAAAGAAGTCACTCTTCCTAATGGTTAGATAAACGGTAGATTTTTAGTATAAAATGATTTGGTTTTGCGGGACGTCAGCGATAATGCACAATTCATACGGCATGTGATAGTAAATAGCAGTGATAGCGTGACTCCAGTCAATGACTCGACTCGACAATGACTCGACTTGAGTTACAATTTTTGGTGACTCGGACTTGAGTCACGTTGAGAAAGACGGTGACTCGACCCGACTCGAGTCACGTTTTTCACAAAATGACACGACTCGGCTCGAGTCACAGTCACTGACTCGATACTCGAGTTAGAGTCATTTTTACAAAATCTCTGAGTTCCTCGTGGACAAACCCAGTTCGTTTGCACACAAAGAAATGAGCACTTTTTGCTTCAGTGATGATCAAGACTGGCAGAAATTTTCTGTTTTGCCTGTCTAGTCGTGCTATGTTGCATTTAAGGATCAAGTTTGAAGATTTCCCAAATTGCAGGAGACCTGAGACTTTGCTTTCACTGAAGGGTCAGCAGAGCACAATATATTGACACCTTCTAATGGTTTGATGTAGTATTTGCATATCGTAATCATGGCAGTGGACCTCATACTGTGACCTTGAGTCTTTTCCAGATACCAGTAGGATGATTCAAATTTTTCAGATTCAAATCCAAACCCAAAATTATATTGAAAAATATAATGCAATTGCAAAAACCGAATCTTGTTTAAATCCAAATTCCTGCCACTGTTATTAGCGTAAGCCCATGTGGCAACGTGATTACTCCACATATAACGTAGAATTAGTAGCAGCAGCAGTAGTGCGAACCTGGTCAAATGTCTAATCTCAATTGCTATTATGCTGAAGATTGTCAGTTTGACTCTTTACTTGGTTGGCTCAGGGCGAGCTATGTGCCTGCAACAAATGGCACTCAACGTGTCGGTGGCTGCAATCCAGTGTAAACCTGAAGTCCTACAGTAAACTGCAGTCCCAAAACTGAACCGAAAGTTACAGTAATCTGCAGTCCCAAAACTGAAACAAACGTTGCGAAGAAGTTGAAAAGAATATAACAATTTTAATCCAAATCTGTTCAATCAAAAATGATAACATCCAAATCCATCAATATATTGAAATGTCGCAAGATTTAAATCCAGGTACATGTTCATCCTCTGGTCATTTTCATGTGTTTTGCATGAGAAAACCACACTTTAAATGCAACGCCAACCGAGAATTTGCAACAACATCCCCCAGTTTTTGTTATGAACCGCACTTATTGCACGTTCTTTTTGAGAAGGTTGTACCTGGCACCACCTTCCATCCTGGCCAAAGCACCGCTTTGTTGTGATTGGAAATACCGAGCAGCAAGGCGCAAAGCCTCACACTGTGGCAGCAAGTAACAATAAAGATCCCACGTCGTGTTCATCTTATTTCTGCTTGTTTGCGCCACATGGGTGTTGTTCTTCACGCACGCCCCGTTCGTGGTGAATCGCGCATTCAACACAATGCTAAATGAGAGGCTGCAACACTTGCAGAAAGGTTGGGATAGACTTTTTGAAATGATTGAGAGTGAAAGAGACAAGTAAAATGCAAACGGAGAAAACTTGGATAGAAATAACCTGCAATCAAACTTGGTAAAACAACATTGGGCACCATTTTTTAATTTATATGGCGCCATTTCATAGCATGTTGGGTACCATTTTCTAACTTATCAGGTGCCATTTTTATAGCATGTTGGGAACCATTTCATAGCCTAAAAATGTCGTAGAAAAAACGTGAAATTTCGTGTGACTCGACATTGACTCGAGGTTGGAAACCAATGACTCGAAGTGACTCGACAATTCTTGTGACTCGACTCGGCCAAGTCATGACTCTGACTCGACTCGAAAATTTTTTAGATGAATCTGACTCGACTCTGACGCGAAGGGCTTGTGACTCTGACTCGACAAAAATGACTGGGACACATCACTGGTAAATAGGTTCCCCACACCAGGTTTACTTTTTCATATGACTCAGCCAACAAGCAGAAGCACTACAAAAACGCATCGCACACTAAGTAAACTAACACTCAATGAACATTAGAGCAAATAAAATTTTTTGGATTGGATTTGGATTTGAAAACGTAGATCCCTTCATCACTGGAAAATACTCAAAGTAAAAGTACGAGGCCGACTACCATCATCTTATCACAATATGCAAATAGCCTACTACATTAAATCGTGATAATATTTTCAATGTGTGGCGGAGATGATCACGGAGCCGGAGTGGACACCGGCTGGATTTTGAATTTCAGGCAGTAACATGAGCCGGAGTCAATATTTTAAGTTCGAGCCGGAGCAGGATCCGGTGTCAACATTAAGGTCTTTTTACTTTCACCCAGCCCGATGAGGAAAAAGAAAAAGAAACAAGTCTCATTTTTATTCTTGAAGCTTATTAATATGTAACTCTCTCTTGAATTTGATCTCCTATTCATAAGGTTTTGGATTCAACTAGCTCAGCTAAACTGCCACTGTCGTTTAACACACTTTGAAAATCAAACATGTACTTAGTCTACGACCAGCACATGGTGTCCTTCATTTCAATTTAACGCGAACACTTTTATTGCACAATTCACAATGAGGTGCAAGAAAACATAGCCTGTATAGAAATCCACTGGACAATCATCAGCGCTTCAGTTTCCTAGGTTGGGTACCAACTACGGCCATTCCCAAATCCCGTGAGACTGTGCTGTCCTTTCTAAGCAATAGGCATAGCTGTGCATCGTAGCAGTCCCGTCGCCACGGGGGGATTTTGGGGACTTAGCCCCCCTAAACAAGGTTCAAAGCCCCCCAAATTGAAACATGAAACCCTATAAATCAGTTGAGATTTTGTCAATTTTTAGAGTGTCAAGCCACCCCGCAGAAAAGCAAAGCCCCCCTATTAGAAACTTTCTGACGACGGTTCTGCATCGTAGCCTTGTGAAAGGCAAGGTTGTTACTGACAGTCATGATGCTGGATTTGTCCATCCAAACTCAATGCTAGCTGTGTATCATTGCATTCAAAATGGTAGGCGGTTTACTTGCAACATCATATTGTTCTCCTTTAAGTCCCTTGTTTGCAGAGAGTGACCCGTCTAACAAGACAGTCCAACATCACGGGTTCACCAGACCCCTCTCGTATTCAAGAGCCTCGCTCCGCGAGTCTACTGGATTCTAGCAAAAAACGAGCGAGATTTAGCATTTTTCTGCTTCCCTCTGAACACCTCTTTTATTCTCTTTCTTTATTAGGACTCACCCATAGTATTTGGCGTTGTCCAATGCATTTTTTACAACACAAACGCATTGTTTTTCCGTGAAACATGTAGACTACTCTTTGCTCACAAGAAATATATTTTCACACTTTGACCCAGACATGGGGTAATCGTAATCGTCAATCGCAATCGATTACAGTTTTTGCGTAATCGTAATCCATTGACTGACTAAAAATGACATGTAATCGTAATCGATTACATTTCATATTTAATCGTAATCGACGATTAATTTCGCGATTGAATTTGGAAATCTTCGTTCTACATCATTGTGCCATGAACCGCAGTTTTGGTGGCTGGGTTTCCTCCTTTTATCATCATTTGTTATGATTATGTCTCAGAGGAGGCCATTTGCCGTCTGGGTGCGTTAAATCCAGATAGTCCAACGGCAAGCACAGCGTTTGTAACGAATTCTCGCTTTGTTCCAGCTAGCCTTCCTGTTGGCTGCCAGAACTAACGTACCGAGTCTAGTAGTGAGACGTAGCAACAAAAAAGAACTTTTCTTAAAAACGGGTTGACACTTCGGCAACAGAAAAGATAGCGATACATCACGATGTTTCATTTATATATATTCAGAGTGAACCTACGAATGTAAATGCTGTAGTATACTATGTATATAAGCAGTACAGTAATTTATATAAATTAACTTTTTTCAGAGGAATAAGGAAATTAACTCAAGTCGGAAGCACCTTTCCACAACACTGATAACTAGCATGCGAACAGAGATCATCTACGGATACTGGTAAAAAAAAACTCAAAAGAAACCAGTGAGGTTTTGTTGACCATTGACTTTTGTTCCAGTAGAGAGATGCCCAGCTATATCGACATCACTGTTCATTTCATTTCAAATGAAAAGCTACAAAATGCTCTGCTGCACTTGCAGAAGATCCAAAGGCCATCACACAGCTGAAAACATCGTAACCCGCAGTTTGAAAAACAACAGTCAGCAATTTTAAAATTACTAACAAACGAACGACCTTTCAACGTTGCTGGACGAATGCTCAACCCTGCGATAGATGTCGTTTGACTGATCATAGATGCGAAGCGTTGATGCTATCACCTGTAACAAACATTTTTAACATTGATTATTTTGTTTAATCAATGTTTAACGTATTTGTTGCAGTGGCATAACTGACGGGAGGCAGAGAGGCGCATTGCCCCCCTGGCAAGCTAAATACAAAACCTGGGTCCCCATTTAGCTTATATTTCAATTTTAGTATTCTGTTGGTTTTCAGTAGAGTGTCAATTTTTTGCATTTTTCAAAGTATTTTCCATTGAAATTTTAGGGTTTAGGTATAACCAACCACAACCGTATTCAACATCATTTCTCGGGTTTTTCTCTCGATGTTGATTAGAGGCCCTCTAAAATGGCCAGTGGGCCTCTTTCTGCTAAGTTTTCCCCCATGGCTTTGTAGCAGTCACGCTAGTGCGACCGCTACATGTAAGCAAAGTCGGCCAAAGCAAGGAGAAGGGAAAGACCAAGCAAGCGACACGTAAAAGTGCCTTCCATGCATGTGGAAGTAGGAGTTCTCTTTGGCCGAAACGCCTAGCGTGCTACCGCTTTGACGTCACCAATGACTTCCTCCATCGATCAATCCAAAGTTCACTTCCCCTCTGAGGCGGTTCGACAAAGAAAACCGGGACGTTCCGCTTCAATGGCGCCCGATAACAGACACGTCCAAAAGACCCAAGGGGGCCCAAAAGCCCCATCCAGGTGGGTTAAATCGTGAGGAGCTGGGATGAATAACATGCGTCGCGTGAAAAAACAACAAAAAGAAGAGAGAAAAAGAAGACAAAGGCTCAATGCACCGCAGCCAAGGCTCAACGTACCGAAGCCAAATCAAGCATGGCACGCACGTCATTGGACCTGGCTGGTGGAGTCTTCATGTCAATTTGCAAGATAGTTCAAAGAGAAGAGAGTGGCCAATCCAAAGACTTTGAGGAAGGAAAATGATGTACTGTAGCAGTCATGCTAGCGCGACCGCTGCATGTAAGCAAAGTAGGCCAAAGCAAGGAGAAGGGAAAGACCAAGCAAGTGACACTTAAAAGTGTTTGTCGAAGCGCCTAGCGTGATAGCGCTATGACGTCACCAACGACTTCCTCCATCGATCAATCCAAGGTTCACTTCCCTTCTGTGGCGGTTTGACAAAGACAACCGCGACGTTCCGCTTCAGCTCAAACCTCTAATTACGCCACTGGTTTGTTGACTGCACAAACTTCTCAGTGAACAATTAGTTTACTGTGATTTTTTTCTGGTGCTTATCCTTACAGATTGGTAATTTCGTTTATTGCATTTATTCGTATTGTATGTTGTCTAAACATATGCAATACTTACATAGAACCATGCAAATGGTTCTTTCTGCGGAAGTTTGGACAATTGTAATCGCGATTGTAATCGTGATTACTTTCAATGTAATCGTGATCGTAATCGATTACATTGCGATTTTGTTTATTCGTAATAGTAATCGAGCATGTGGCAAGTAATCGTAATCGATTACCTTTGTGCTATAATCGCCCCATGTCTGCTTTAACCTCGAGCATTTTGTTATTTTTCTGCTAATCATTGCAATAAACACCTTTTCCTTCTATATCACAAATATCTCAGCACATACACACCAGTGTTCAACGCGATCCGGTTTCTGGATCGCGATCCAACCGGATTCTGCGATTCAGAACCGGATCCGGATTGGACTGGATTTTGAAAATATCTCTACCGGATCGGATATAAATATCCAAACTGCGTTGATCACTGCAGGCGAATGCTTAATCATAGTCTTTTTTCGGATATTAACCGGATTGGATCAAATAATTGGATAGTGCCACCGGATTAGGATCGGACTGGATTACGCACTGAAAATATTGGACTGGATTAGGATCGCAAAAATCTTCGATCCGTTCAACACTAATACACACACTTAATATATTTTTCAGACGTACACATGAAATTTCGTCGTTTCAACACATGTTCCGGTTTTGTTGTTTTTTGTCTCGTCAAATAAAGATGTCAGCAATGATCTACGTATTTTCTATTGCTTTCTTTACGTCAATGGAAACACAGCTAATGATTTAATTTGCTTGCTGATGATAACGATAATCATACGTTCATACTGAGTAACTGTTGTATCTTGGATATGTTCGCAGTTTTTTTTAAATAAAACCTTTAGTTGATTTCAGCACGTTTGCATTGAAAAGTGAACATCCAAGATTTCTGCAAGATTTCATCGCCTGACCGAAATTTCTCGAGACCTGAACGACCAAGACCGAAAAGTCCCGTGACCAAAACGGCTCAGACCGAAACGGCTCAGACCGAATCGGCCAGACGGTAACGGCCCGACCGAAAAGTCAGTTACCCAATGGTGGTTTTAGAAGTTAGTGCCTATGCAAAATGGAGTGTGTAAGTGACAATGCCGTTCGGGAATTTAGGAATCCATGCCGTAACCAGGGTTGCGGAGTTGGAGCCGGAGTCGTAAGAGGTTGGAGGTTTTTGGGTGGAGTCGGATTCCTAACAACATTGGGAGCCGGAGTCGTTTTTTTGTCCGACTCAGGATGTCCAATTTGATCATTTTTACGTCACACTCCTAAATTGGAAATTCCTGCTGAACTGGTACAATTTCCTTCGAATCTTTTGTGGAAACATAGTTTTTTGGTGTGCACCACGATTTCCATTGACTTTAACAGCCAAATTTCATTCCCTTTAAGTTAAGGAGTCGGAGTCGGAAATTTTAGAAAGGTCGGAGTCGGAAATTTTACCTCCGACTCCGCAACCTTGTTTATAATCATTGCTTGAATCGCAAAACTATGTGATTCATCTGTTTGATACAAAAAGTGTTACATATACAGGGTGTTTCACAATTGTTGAAACAAAGCGGCAGCTTCTAAAACCTTTATCGATGACCTTATTCATTTTTCTCTTTCCAGATTGTCATAGGGAAATAGTTAACCTTTCTATATATTAAACAAAAAA
>Ga0210059_1000575_pt1 | contig 48145 bp, 32 predicted proteins | sample Ectturendosymbi2_FD_188042 | JGI IMG/M metagenome (GOLD analysis project Ga0210059, IMG submission 188042) | Ecteinascidia turbinata endosymbiont from Florida, USA - Sample 2 (SPAdes) (version 2) | ecosystem: Host-associated > Tunicates > Ascidians > Unclassified | place: Key West, Florida...
CATCTTGGGAAAGCCATAAATTGACTAAAAATCGACAGAAATAGTTGAAACTCTGGTGAATGGTCTTCCATAAACTGAATAATGTGTGGTTGTAATTTGAAATAAATAGCTTTTTAATCAAAGTCACAACTGAAATTTTCATGGGTACACATCTTTTTGGGTACTTATCAGCATATCATGTCTAAGGTTCAACAACCAAATTCGTTTCAAAAGTTCGAAGTGTACTGCATGAATAGACTTCTGAGTTTACCTCAACACCTAAGGGTGCATTATTTTGCAAATTCTGTGACTGCTTAGTGAAAAGTGAGAAAAGGTTTATGGTGGAAGCACATTGCTGCAGCGCAAAGCATCAACGGGGTTCGTTTCATGAAACTGAAAGCAGCCAGAAAATTTTTTGAACATGCTATACCAGATTTTGCAAATAGGCTACTGTTTGTTTCATTTCAACAGAACAAACCTATCGGTTTGTTTTCTAATGCTGTATATGAATACACTTTGTATTCCGCATTTCAGTTTAAAACGCAGGAAATTGATAGGTCAAAATAAAGTCTAAATTTGTCAATTCTAAAGTCAAAATTTTGAGTTTTTAGGTCAAAAAATTGGTTGCCCTAATAATGACGCGTCAATATACTGAAGCAAAAAATGATTTCCCATTAAAAAATGTGTATTTTTGCAATTGTGTAGAAGGAATACTTAGTGTGCCAATGTGCACCCTTGATCATCACTACACTTTGTTCATTTGAAAACATTTCTATTGCCCAAATATTAAACATCAATCGCACAAGGACGTAAGTTTATCAAGGTTGCACTTCCATCATGGCATGTAAGCAAAAATTCACAGGAAATGCACCATGTTGTCAATTGCTTGAAAAACAAATTTACACTACTTGAAGCAGAAGTGCAGATTTTTCACCACAGCCCCAAGAATTTTCCGTATTACATTAAACCTCGGTTAACCCAGACCTTCACCAAAACCGGATAAAACTGGTGGTACGAATGATTTCTAACGTTGTTCTTTATAAAAATCTTCAGTTCATTCGAAATTTTTAATCCAGATCTTCGCCAATTGCAGATAAAATCTGCTCTTTTTTATCTCGTAATCCAGATTTTTCTGCACTTTCACGCTGTTGTGTTCTTAAGTGCATTGACTGATCTCTAGGAAAGATTCGGCAGCTTTCAGATGCAACACAAAAGTGCTTACGATCAACAACCAACGTTTAGCATTATGATGACAACGGTCGCAACTGCACGCAACATTAGACTTATCATAGAAACGATTATTATGTCACACACAGGCATAGCACATCACACTGCCACACCATGATTTCAGTCTGTTGATCAATGTTGAGTGTGCGTGTGTACAGCATTATCATTGAGTGTGCTGTACACTGTACAATGTCAGGAGGACTTTGGTATCACCTTCCAAATAGAACTGTTTATGGACCAGTCGTAGAAATCACTGCGTCTGTCAAAAATCCCAGATTTATTCGCAGCCAAGTATTCTTAAATTATGAACTTAAAGATTGTTCATAACTGCCTAGATATGGCTGTTACTAGTCTGATGTAGCATTGTAAATACATCAATAAATTCGTTTTGCTTCAGCAAAAGTTTGCTGTTGCGTCGCAAGTGTGTTCAATTTCAGTGATTTTTCACCAATATTTAGATGACGATAGGCTAGAAACAAACATCTTCGGTTAATCCGGATCTTTGCCTAAACCGGATAAAATCGTCGGTCAAATCGAATCCGGATTAACCGAGGTTTACTGTAATTAAAAAAAGACAAAAGCAGAAAAAGATGCATTCTTCACAAACATAAAAAATTTTTAACTTGTAATACCTAATGGCTAACTATATTTCATACCACTTCTTCACTCTTAGTACACGGCTTATCAAAAAGCATGATTAGATAAAAGCAAATCGCAACCTCTCATAAGGGTGTGTTACAAAGACAATAACTGATTTCCAATAAGTAACATCAAGGGTTAAAATACAGGCAACACATCAAGGCATAGCAACTTACCATCTACAAAATAATTTCATTTACATTCACGCACCATCTAACAAAAGTATTTAAGTAACAAGAAGTAATTGGACTAAAACAAAAGCACACTAGAAAAAGTTTCAAACTGCATTGCATATTTAGCCAGAATTAGTGATACGAGTATCTAAAATTCAAGCGTACACTCCACAAATTGAAGGCTTTTCTCCCTTAAACTTTGTTTCAACCCGAAGGTTCTCTCTTAATCCTTATAACATGACTGAGAGAAGCTTTGGCTTTATAAGCAGCTTCTTTTTTCTGGCATTTGGAAAATTTTATTTACAAAGCATTTACATCCCATAATAATTTCAAATGCATTGCAAAATCAAACAGCATAATAACTTGTTTTAAACCATTGATATGTGAATTAATTTCTTATTTTACATCATAGGTTTGCGTGAATTTAACGAACAGTACATCCCATAATAATTTCAAATGCATTGCAAAACCAAACAGCATAATAACTAGTTTTAAACCATTGATATGTGTGTTAATTTCTCATTTTACAGCATAGGTTTGCGTGAATTTAACAAACAGTCTCACCTGACCAGCAGAGGAAAGACTTGCATCACCTGAAAGTAGAGCACAGCCATGTTAAACCCTTTATCACCAAATGTATGTGAGCGCCTGCTAAACGGATAAATGAAACTTTAACCAAAAATCTGAATTTGTTTAGGCTGTAGACACAAGCATTAGAACAAGAATATTGAAAAATTGAAGGAAATGGCATAAGTTCTCAGTTGAGTTTCATTATTACTTGCTTTGTATCCCCTTTGGAGTGTTACAAGTGGCATGTGGAACACATCTCTGCTTGTTTGTGCCTGGAGCTATACAGCTACTTTTGTGGTGAATGTTTCATTGATGACATGCAAATGGCAGCATTGAGTGTGAACCTTTCCCTGCACAGCTGCAATTATCAGTTTTGAAGTTTTTGGTATGATCTGACTGGGAACCAAACCCAGCATACCAGAGTTAATGGCACATGCTCCAAAGCTCTTCCATCATCCTAAACTCTTCTTAGCACAGGATCCCTTCTTCCAATAAAGTCCAACGGCGACTGTTTAGGCCAGCAATGCGAGCAGGTTTTGGATGAAACTGGACACCCCTAGTCTGCCTCCAGAACGTTTGGTGGTGAGGATAAAATGGACGCTGTGGTAGTAAATTGAATTGGTACTACCTGCATGACTGGGTAGCCCTCTTTAGGACGCTAACTGCCCACCTCCCTCCGAGGAAAGGTCTAGAAAAATTGGCCCAAAGATTACCAGCTTCTACCTCTCCTCAATGGGATACTGCACCCACTAAGGCATCCCTAATTGCTGTCAAAAACACAATAAAACATAGATATTTTTGAAAATCACCACATGAAATGACTGCACCTTTTTGGAACCCAAGACCAACACAACCAGTGGCCGCCCACGTCAACACACTGCCCTTGTTGCATTGGAGCTTGGTCGATATGGCATTGACATTGCTGCTCTTAGCGAGACACGATTTCATGGAGAGGACTTGCTTCATGAGATTGGTGCACATTGCACCTTTTTCTTGAGAGCCTTTCCAACAGACTTGGCAGAATCCTACCTGAGTCACAATCTGGGTTTCGAAGAAATCAAGATGATTTTGATTGCCCCTCTCCTTCAGAAGAGAAGCGCAGGGCACAAAACCACCATCTGTTCATGGCTTTCACTGATCTTACCAAAGCTTGTGATACCATCAACAGATATGTGTGGATAATCCTCTCAAAATGTGGCTGTCCTCCCAAATTTACTGCCATCCTAAAAGACTTCCATACAAACATGTGTGCACACATTGTTGCTGGAAGCTTAGTCTCTGAGCCCTTTCCAATCAATGTGGGTATCAAACAAGGCTGCTCTTCGCTCATGTCATTTTTAACAGCCATTACCCTTATCTCCTGGCATAATATTGAAACCTCTGATGTAATTCTCATCAACTACAGACTGGATGGCAAAGTGCTTAACCTCTGCCAACTTCGCACCAAGACTAAGTCTAGCACCACTGCAGTGTTCGACCTCCAATATGCACATGATGCCGCTCTTCCTTTAAATGCTCATGGCTTGCAACACAACCTAAGCAACAGCAGAGCCGGATATAATCAATGCCCAGAAGACTGTAGTCACGTGCCAACATCAACTATCACCAGTATCCACTCACACAGACCACAGCTTTCTGGTCGGTTGGCAAGGAACACTTCCCTCAAGTGGATCAGTTTACCTACTTGGGCAGCATTCGTCCTCATCGTCCTCAATTACTGATGAGATTCAGAAATGGAGCCATTAGGCTACTGCAGCCTTCAGCACGCTTAGTGGCAGAGGTTTCCTAAACCAGAATCTGACAATTAAAATCAAGGTTGCTTTCAACTGTATCATTTGTACATCTACTCTGCTTGTGCGGTAAACCTTTCACATCAGGTGTATCTAATATCTAATGATCCTTGGCATTACCTGGAAGGACCAAAGCCCACATGTACAGATCCTGCAGAGAGCAAACTTCCATAGCATTGAGGTGCTCGTGGTGCAGTGGCAGCTCAGTCACATCAGTTACATCACCAGAATGTTGGAAACCATTTTCCACAGCAAATTCCTCTGTGGCAAACTTGCCTCTGGTTGACACTCACCAGATGGGCAGAAAAATGATTTAAGGACCATCTGAAGTTCACTCTAAAGTGAAACATCCCAACATTGGGTTTGGAGGCCACAGTCACATACAGGAAGGCATCGCATGCAATCTGTCATCAGGCGTTCTATAATTTTCAACTCAACTGCACTTGAGTCTTTGATGAGTGCCGCCAACATAGACCTGATCGACTTAAGCGACAACTCTTCCAACCAGGTTCTGGCATACTATGCCACACTTGTGCACAAAGGTGTGTTTCTGACTTCAGCCTCTGCTCCCATCAACACAGGCACAGGTGGTGCAGCATCACTTAGTTCTCAAATGTTATAGAAGAGAAAGTCATCATTGAACATGATGGACTTCCAGAATGAACGAACTCTGGATGAAAACAGACTAGAAAAATTCAATACCGACACTGTCATTTATAATACGCCATTATTTGTACACCAAAAAATAAACAATTTGTCTGCACAAGGAATCAAAGGTGGGTGTATTAGCCAGGGTTTTCATAACAGAGAATGAATAGGAACATTTCATCCCAAGCAACTTGGATGTGATAAGCAGTTGGTTGTAATCACCAAGTATGTATTAACCAAATTCTACTGTAGTGCCTTCATAAAATCACATGCCTTGTAGTGGAACAACATGCTAGCATCTGGCTGGCAAATTTCTCTTCAAATTTATTATTGAAATTATTATTCAATGTTAGAGAGAGTCAGGCTAAACTGCTTAGCAAGTGCCCAGTTTATATTTGGCCACCAGAAACACAGCAGTGAATAAACACTTTCACTGCTAACCTGAGTTGATCAACATACTTAGGTACAAGGTTTTTTTCAAGGCGTTTCATGAGTTCAAAATGGACCCATAAATTTCCTGTGCCGAACCATAAAATTGGTACTTCCACATTAAATCTGGACAACCACAAAAAGTTTTAGCTAAGTTGAATTGTTGCTTCAGTTAACGTCCAAAACTGATTCGCCTTACAGCAAATAAGTGCAGTGCAGACAGTAACCTCGCCTATTCATCATAATCATCTCTGAAATCCCATGCAACGCAACAGTTAATGCAATAGTGTTGCAACACGTGTTACATGTTAGCTAATAATAGTGTTAATAATGTGTCTGTAACCCTGTGGTTCTGCCTTCACCGCAATTGCAAAAAGTGTCTAACTCTGTGACCCTGTCGGCTCCAATGCCTTGTAAAATGTTCTGTTTTATGTGTGCTTACACTATGGTCTTCATGTCTCCTCACAAATAAATAAATTAATTCAACAAAAATTTTTTAAGGAAAATGTTAGGTACTCAAGATGGACCTGTACAGACCCGGTTTCTCTGATTCTAAGCACCCAATTTTCTCTGATCCTAGGGACCTGCTGATAATTTTCTCTGATGCTAGGGACCCGATTTTCAATTCTATGGACTTGATCTATGGACCTGAATCGGGTCCCTAAATCACCTTAAAAAACCTGACGTTACATAATAATTAACGCTTTGAATGCCACCCAATCTGGCGCTTTTAGCAAGCCAAGTCTTTTCCATGGTGTCAAACGTTTACAGCAAGCCAAGCCTTTTACAGATTTTATTCATTTACTTTCTTGTGTGGGTATTTTCAGAAGATAATGTCATAGTGAAAACATAGAGCTAGCCATCCAAGAATAAACTGTATTTTTATAGTACGCCTAAACAAAACTTTCTTGCTGTTTGCCAGCCAGAAAGTCCAAACGCCAGCAGCAGTGAATGTACAGGTTCTTTCGATTCTGTTGTGCAGGAAGTACAGCATTCAACTGTTATAATCTCAAAAGCATCGTCAGTTACAGCTAACAGTCAGTCAGCAGCATCTAACAATAAGACTTTTCAACCATGGACTAAGCTGAAAGGCTTTGATGAACCACTACAAATGAATGTGTTCACTCTACATGCTGAGGGATGCATAATATGTTTGCTATGCTCTAAGCATCCAGCAGTTACCACTGGCCGAGGAAAGAATGGTAATATTTACACTTCGGAGCCTGCCAGGCCTCCACGCCCATACCGCCTGGATAATCATCTCAGCTCTGATTAACTCCAAAAAGTCAATAGCTTGGAAAAAACTCAACACATTTTTCTATTTCATGCTATTCATCAGGATCGCATTTCAGGTAATGTTAGTACGGTAGCTGAGCGCGTACATCTCATTTATTGGGTTCTGAAAGAATATATAGCGAATCGGTAAATATCTTCCTTGCAAACCATGGTGCACCGCGTTGGCCATAATGATCAGCTTTGCAACCTCCACCATAGCAGTTCTGTGGCAGTAACTGAGTTTATTTTGCTGATCTCGGAACATTTGAGTAATTGCATTGTTTCTGATGTCAAGCAGAGCCTATGCTGGGCTAGTATGGTCGACGAGACAACCAATATTGCTGCAACGTGCTGTACATTCCACTTGCCACAATCTGGCCAGACCAAAGATTTTCAACTGTGCCGTGTTGAAACCAAGCAACGAAACCGACTGTTTGCTGTAACGCTGAATGTTCTCATAAATGTTTCAATAAATGGTCCAGAAAGTCTTCAATAGAGGAGCTTTACATTTGTGCAGCGGGGCTTGGCATTCTGAAAACCGACAAAAACTTCACTGATTTATAATATTTCATATTTCAGTGTGGGGGCTGGGAGCTTTGTTTGGGAGATAACTGTACCAAACCCCCTCCATGGTGATGAGACTGGGTCCAGAGCAGCTCAACGATGAGCGAGGTTGAGATTGTTCATGAAATTTGTGATTGAAATGGATTAAAGCAAATAATAAACAGAGAGTAACACAGCGAGCATTAAAGACCTCAGGATCTCCAGATGACGAGTAGGAAAACAATGCTTTCACTGACGAACAATGGCTGTTTAAATGACTTTGAAATTGACAAATTTGTGTCAGAATTTTTGTAAATATAGTAGTACTAATTGTGCACTGTGACTGCTAATACTATAATACACAATACGAGTACAAATTATTTTGTACGTTTTGCTAAAAACAGCGGCCTCATAAAATTTCTTGGTGTTACCTTAAGCCAAACCTGACAAAAACCTGCTTAGGTACAAGGTAAAGGATGCAATGTTATGTTAATCAATAGACTTCCAAATATTTTACCTATAGGGTACCAGGAGGTAGGTCATTCCTTTTGACACAAACGTAGATGATTGTACAGTATATGTCATCACACATGTTTTCTGCGATTTTAGTGGTTGCAGGTGTTTTCCGGTACAAGAACCATTGTAACACTTTTGCATCCAGCCGAAATCGGGAATTCTTGCGCCATAACAACCGGATCGCACGTGGCTTGGCACGGGAATTTCTCCGGTCCGGTAAGCGCTATAGACCCGGTCAAAGGCTCAAAAGACACGGCAAGTCTTCTAGTCTGCACTCAAAACAAATATTTTTGGTTGGGGGGTGTGAATTTTTTGTGAGTGGCTTCATAAGTGGAGGACTTTTAGGCCACCTAGGCCAACTTTACCTGGCCCTGGGCGCCAACCGTTAGATGGTGGTATTTTGCTGAAGTTTGTATTGGAAACTAGGCTACAATCCGAGTCTTTTGATACTTTGGATGACCTGATGGGGTTTCGGGTTCAAAAGTTATTATCTAAAGTAATAAAAACATTTGACTAACTAGATAATTAATTAATTTGTTTATTTTCGATCATAACTTTTGAACCAGAAATGCTAGAAAGTTGATCAAAGGCTCAAAAGACTCGGACTCGAGCGTAGTTTCCAATGACAACTTCAGAAAAATACTTTGGCCTAGCGGTTGGGCCCTAGGCTGGGTAACATGAGACAAAATGACCCCAAAACTACTTCACTTATGTTGTCACGTACAAAAAATCCGCAACCTCCAACCAGAAAATTTTTTTTTTGAGTGCAGACTAAAAGACTAGCCAATCCATTTGAGCCCTTAAACAGCTCTCTAGCGCAATCGGCAGATGAGCTATGGTGTTGGTAAGGCAACCGAAAACTGCTGGTTTTAGGCTGAAATCTAGGTACAATATATTTGTAGGCTGGCTCTCAAAGTGTTTAAAACATGGCAAGGAAAGGTATGCTGGGTTGTGCAACATACACGGCATTTTGGTGATGCACTAGGTAAGTGGTTCGTGGCGGGATCCCCAGTGAAAAATCTGGGGTCCCAAGAAGAAATGCCTAAGTGTTTTCACCCTCAGATGCAACAACAACCAATTTTGACTAATGACATTACCACAAATGGGGAGGTCTCCAAGCCAATATCCTTGGGAACAGGGATCCCGGGGGTTGGTAAGGTTAACACGTTTGCTGTTGGTGTACGAATATATCTTACTTTGAGCTCCCACATTAACCGCTATTTTCACACCATTTTGAAACTCCATTACTCGCGAGTCGATTGTGTTAGAGAGCTATTCAAACCCTCAAAACATGCAGAAAGGTTTCTAGTCTCCAATGAAAAAAATTTAGGTTTTGGGTTTTTTGTGGGTGACATCATAAGTGGGGTAAGTTTTTGGCCATTTTGGCTCAGGTTACCTGGCTATGGGCCCCAACCGCAAGATGGAATTTTTTGACACAAACAACTGGTTTGAAAAACTGGTTCAAATGACAAATTAATTATCTAATTAGGGGACTTATTATTTTGTTGCTTTTAGGCCATAACTTCTGAACCCTAAATGTTAAAAATCCAATAAAAGGCTCAAAAGACTCAGATTCTAGTCTAGTTTCTAATAAAAATGAGTCAAAAAATTACATCTTTGATGACTTGCTAGTATTTCGGGTTCTAAAGTTATAACTTAATGATAACAAAATAATTAATTAATCTCCTAATTAGATTATTAATTAATTTGTTGCTTTCAGATTATAACTTTTGCACCTGGAACCGGTGGTGTAGCAAGGCTAAGTGCTGCCCAGGGCTGACCATAAATGTACCGCCCTTTCCACCCCTCAAATTTTCTTACAAAAATTTTAAATGGAAGTTCATGTTTCGTACTAATTTGAAGATATAAGGATTAATAAAGCATCTTCAAAATCGCAATCAAACACTAACAAACTGAAATGTGTCTTGTTTTTGACTGTCGATTATGATTCTTGCTTTTTTTACTTGTCACCACCTTTCTCATCGTTAATTTTTCTATATTTTGCTTTCTTTGCATAGGCACATACGAACCCCACATGTTTAGTCAAAATTTCCTCCCTGTTGGTTTTTAAATCTCCAGTAAGCTCACCGCATGACATTTCAATAGTTAATCATTCCAGGAGATCAAATGAAAAAATTAAGGGATGTGATGGCGGCATACCTACCTTACAAATGTAAACATTTATGTATGTTAAAATATCCTGTAGTATCCCTGTCTTTAACTAAAAATAGTATATATACTACGTATAGCAGGCTATATAATCAATCTGATAATATGATCTCAGTGATGTAAAGAAGGTTTCATTGTTCACTTCACGTTTCAGTAGAGGTTTAAACCTCGTAGAATTTATAGAAGACTTCAAACATTAACTCTGTGAGCACCTGCGCGGAGTCCTCTATAGGTGCAGGGACCCATTTTGAAAAAATATTTACAGGTTCAAAACAGGCTATGGTTGAGTAGTGCTTTGCCTGCAGTCTTCATCATGACCTGCGCACTTGGTGTAGCTGTTGTGTTGGACCTCTTACAATTACACATGCATAGTGTTATTCCTTGCCTTTTTTCATTACCAACAGAACCATCATCAGAAGGTCTTCAAGTGGGAGACTATGTTTGTGCAGGGGGATTGACATTCTAAAATTTGACAAAAAATCAACTGATTGACAGTGTTTCATATTTCAAGTTTGGGGGCCTTGTAGCTTTCTTGGGGGGATAAGCCCATTAAAGCCCCTGTGGTGATGGGACTAGTTACCAACAGACGTCTATTTCGAAAACTGTATTACCAAACCATGCCAGCTGGGACATAGGCCTTTTGGATGCTCAGCAGTGAATACAACATTTTACGTTCGACGGCTATTGCAATGGACAACTTTATTCAGGGCAGCCATTGCCAAGCCGTACAACCATTTCGATTAACACTCTTTTTAATAAAAGTGTTAACCACAATCATATCTAAACATATTGTTTACCCTTGCGTTAGGTTTAAAAGGTTCTTGCCTCAAATTCATCAAAATGAGAGCAGCACCTTTTTAAACTTTTCTTGTTTAAATAAATTTTTCTATGACTGCAAATGTTTAAAGTGTACCATTGAACAAAGGCGACTTCACGAAAACCACGTTGCCTATCGGCTAGCTCTTATTCACTCTACTTGCAGTTGAAACCTACAATCTGAGGTCAAACTTACCCATGCAAACACATCAAATGTAATTAGCTAATTAGTCAAATATTTTTACTAACTTACATCATAACTTCTGAACCCGAAACCACAGCAGGTCATCCGAAGTATCAAAAGACTCGGATTGTAGCCTAGTTTCCAGTAAAAACTTCAGCGAAATACTACCTAACGGTTGGCACCCAGGCCCAGGCAAAGTGGGCCAAGGTGGCCTAAAAGTCCTCCATTTATGATGTCACTCACAAAAATCTGCATCCCCTAAACAAAAAAATTTTTTTCAAGTGCAGACTAGAAGACTTGCCGCATCTTTCAACGCTTCAACCAGGTAGGTAACCCGTACAGGAGCAGAGATATTCTCGTGCAAAGCCACATGCATTTAGGCAATTTTTTCCGAAAATCCGCGAAAGCAGCCGGACGCCAAAGTGTTAAATGCGAAGAAAACAATTTAACAAATCACTACAAGTAAACTGCTCACAAAATAATCAACATCCACTCATAATACAGTAGACTCCAGTTAATATATTCTCAGTCAATACAACCAACCGCTTATTATATCCAAATTGCTTGGAACGGAATCTTCATTTCCCTTCATGAACAGTCTGATTTAATACATCCAGTCACTGCTTAATCAATCCACTTCTGATTCAGGCAAACTGTTTTTACTGTTAACAAATAATGGTCTAATGCCAAAGCGTTTATGCAACAATGTGATTGAATAGGTCATCAGCTGTAGAGATAGTGAGTGCCTTCAGCAGTTGGTCTTGGGAATTGACGTAACAGGATTTGAGAAGATGGACATGCTTAATGCTCTGAAGGCAGAAGCAGATGGTGATCCCAGAAAAAAACATTCTGCCTAAGCAAACCACTTTGCACAACTTTTTCAGTGCTGACTAAATACAGTACAAAGAGTCAACTGCATCATTTTTACCCTTTTGGAGTTGCTTAGTTGCAGTTTGAGGAAAATTGGTTTTACAACCACTGCTTATTACATCCAAAATCAACTAGTCCCAATGTGGATGTACACTATTATCCGGAGTCTACTGTATAATAACAACATGTTTATGATAAACATTAGGATTCATTACTTATCGATCGTCTTTGGAATGGAGGAGTAGAATTGGAGTCAAGTAGTTGAATCTGTGTTGGTCGGACAAAAACTCCTGAAAAACAATCAACAAAACACTTGGAAATTATTGAATAATCACTAACCTTGGTTGCATACATTTGTTTTTGGATAAAATAACAAAATTGATGGTATGACTGTACCATAGTTTGGCGGGCAGGTGAAATATCTTTTCCCTTGCACAACTCCATCATTTTTTCCAAGAGCTTGATCTAGTGTAACCCCAATCCATTTTCCACTGCAAAGCAAATCATATATATTTTGAAATGAGTAACAGCACACTCAAGAAGTCATAGTTATTAATGATTTAAGCTACCATCCCCCAAACAAGTTAATACATGAATACCAATTGACTGGTGCAACAATAAACAGTAAACACTCATGGGTAAGTAAAGTTGAGCCTTGTGCAAAGAGTGCAGCTATGCCTGAACATGATATTCCATTGCGCTTCTGATTGATGTTCTTCACACAAATTGTTAAGATTTTGTCACATACACTTTTTAACGTAGAAAAACCTAAGAAAAATCCAGTTGATCGCATGGCGAATTTACCAAGCTTTTTCATGTGCTTAACTGGAATATGTAATTATCTGTATCAGACAAAATCCGTTAAGTTTACCACATAACTTCATTTCTAATTACATGCTTGCTATCTGACACTGCTATATCTGGTATCATGATGCCAAACAGAGATTTCTAGAACTGTGGGCTATAGAAATGCTTCTAGAAGTTCTAAAAATCCCTTGTTCCTGACATTTGAAATACTGAAGTTCTTAGCAAACCATCGGTCATCCAATGAAATGTCAATTTTTAGTTGTTGCGGTGGCATGTGTTGTGTGTCATCTTTCACGTGCATATGGTCTGTGTGATGTAACAATCATCTGTAGCAGTTGTGGAATGCTGCCTGCACTTGCAGTCGTTATTCTTCTACCTGTTTTGAACTGTGCAATGCAGTTGTGAACATGTTTATTTCTGAAAGCTGCAGTGTACTTTACCTTGAAAATGACCAACATATGCTGCTGGTGTACAAATATATCGTACTTTGAAATCAGCCTAAAATCAAGCAGTTTTCACACGTCTCAGCGATGGCATAACTCCTTCACTGGTTGCGCTAGAGCAGCATTCCACAAAGTCCAGCCCGCGGGCCGGATCTGGCCCGCAAGCTTCCTAGGAATGTTTAGTATTTTAACAATTTCATGTAAATGAATTAATGTACGATGTAATTACAGTACATAAAATGGCTAAAAAGCAAAAAGTATTTGCTGAAATTGAGAATTTTATCCCGATAGGCTTTAGGCTACAGATCAAGCTTACTGCTTTGATTGAAAGGTCAGCTACAAAAGTTTTGGAGTTTACTTACATGATATACTTAGGGCCCAGACCATTCTTTTTTGATGTTATGCTTTGCATACAACTCAGACAAGCACACACACACAAAAGTTTTACATCATGCTTGCTTTTTTCGTTGGAAGTAACTGCGAACCAGCACCCTAATATTGTACTTGAGCTTGGCACCTGACTGCTGTACTGAAGACTCTATATTAGTGTGCATAAAAAAATTACAAATAGAAGTAGGCAGTTGTCATTTGAAATATAAGTGTTATCTGGCAGTTTGTGAATTGTTTAAATAGGAGAACTGGGTGCTATTTCCAAGAGATTTTGTTGGGTACCAGTATTTGATACCCTGAATTGCAGTGGAGTCTTGAGACTTGGTCTCGATCTCAAGACCAGTTCTGACAGCAGTGTTGGTTGCAAGGGTTTGCTAAAATCTCTGAAAATCATGGCAAAATCGCTCAAAATTTGGGCACAGACGTTTCGACTCCTTTGTTCTCATTGTGTGATGAATGAGGCTCACTGTTGAAAAATGTCTGAATTTGACTTTTTCTTCTCCAAAAAAATCAGATCTTTAGGTGTGTGCCTCCAAAAGAAGTCTTACTCATTTGTGAGATTCCAATTTTTCAAGTCAGTTTGAGGAAATTCAGGCAAAAATCCTTGGCACCCACAAAAATATGCCTGCCTCCACACCTAGGAGTAACGAAGCCAAATTTTGCGAGTCTTGGTCTTATAGGTTTCAGGTCTCGTCTCGGACTCCAAGGCTACAGGTCTTGGTCTCAAATCTTTTGTCTTGAGACTTTGACTACTGCAGTGATGTGGCTTAGTAAAATTTCTTTAATTCAAAATGCTCTGTCTGTTGTGTAGATTCCCAAAGTAGGGTCAGTGACCCTAGTAGGGTCAGAGCCAGGGTTGAGAAAAACCCGTTTTCTTTTTCAAAAAAAGCAACCCACCTGATTTTTTGTTGTTTTTTTTTAACCCGCCTTTTTGTTTTTTACAAAAAGAAACAAGATTTTGGTATCAGTACTGCGACACCAAACAGACGCGCAGTACTCTGCTGTTGAGTGCACCTAGGCCAAGGTGGCTATTCGCAGAGTTGTTGATCCAGCACCCTAGTCGGAGCCAGCAAACCGCCTCGGGAGTTCGACGCGTGATGTCAGCTTCTTGCGAAGTGACTCAAGGTGTCGGCGATACGTGAGCGACTTGTCCAACGTTGCTCCGAAGAATTTGGGCTCAGAGAAGAAGGGCAGGGTTTCATTGTTGTATTTGACTTTAAGCTCACATTTAGCTTCATTGTTGTTGAGATGGAAAACTGCCGACACCGTTTTTGTAGTGCTGAGCTTTAGCTTCCAGGTCTGGAGGTATTCACTTACAGTTGTCATGTCCTTGGTCAGCACTCCTTCCACTGCCTGTCAGTCTCCATCAGTATGTATGATTGCTAGATCGTCAGCATATGCATACTTTCTTGAGACTGTGGTTGGCAGGTCAGAGATGTAGATGTTGAAGAGAAGGGGTGACAGGACAGATCCCTGTGGGATGCTGTTCCTGAGTCGTCGTAACCTGCTTCTTTCGCTGTTTCCGGTGGTGAGGGTGAAGCTGCGATTGCTAACCATCTCCATGATCATGTGAACCACGTGTCCATCAGGCAGCAATCGCAGCAGCTTGCAGGTGAGGCCATGGTGCCATACAGGCTGCTGTGAGGTCGACAAACACAGCTCTGGCCTACTTTTTAGCAGAAAAGCTTTCCTCGATCTCCTTTGTCAGCAGGGTGACCTGGTCTACAGTTAACCTACCATGTCAAAAGCCTGTCTGCTCCTGAGGGAACAATGAGTTGATGATTGCGTCGACACAAGCGTAGATGAGTCTCTCGAGGATTCGAAAGGGTACACACAGCAGGGATACGGGATGGTACTCTTTGAGGACCCCAATAGCTTTTCTAGCTTAGGGATCACAACTATTACTGCTCTTCTCCAGATCTTCGGAATTTTGAGTTGGCGCATGCAGGAACTGAGGAAATCGCAAAACCAAGATTTGAGAGCCGACTTGGTGTGGAGTATGAACTCCGAGAAGATGGAATCCAATCCCAGAGACATTCCAGGCTTCAGGTATCTGAGGGCAGCAGCAAGCTCCTCCGGCCTACCCTCAGGTGTTGGGATCTTCCATAGGTCGGATAGCTCCTTGTTGACTAGCCTGGTGGACTTGCGAACTCCGGTCCTGTTCTTCACAAGTTGCGAGGCAATGGAGTTTGCCGAGACAGGGCACTGGTGAAAGGAGCGTACAGATATGCCAGTTAGTTTATTGATGGTTCTCCATTCCTTGCGGCAAGAGTGTGAGAAGTCAATGGAATTGACAGCTTCCTCCCATCGCTCCTGCTTCTTCTGCCCAAGCCAAGATTGCAGGGACGAAGCAGCTCTATCAGAGTCATTTTCCACTGGAGCTCGGGTAAGGGGGCGATAGAGGGTCTTGCACTCTTTGTCCCAGCATGCCACATAGTTCTTCTGGCGGCCATGTAGGATGCATTGTTTGGCCGCAGAAAGTAGGCTCTCACAGAAATCCTGGTATGACCTCTCAATATTTGATATGTCCGGAGGTGCCAATCTCTCAACGGACCTTGACACTTAAAATTTGATAAAGATCCATATTTGTGCTTTTGCCATACTGAATTTTTGGCAATATTATGAGGAAATCCAAAAACACAATCCCACATCTCGTTTAGCCTTTCCGATCCAGTTTTTACGGTTCACCAACTGTCGGAATACCCAAAAACAGATATGCTCTCAAAAAAAGTCAGATTGGGCCATTTCAGGGGGAAAAAGTGTAGGTAAGGAAAATTGACCACCAGATCATGTTTTGGGGTCTAGAGAACAAAATACAGGGCAATGACTTGGTGTGTGGCTTAAAATGAAGAGATGTTCTGTAGCTTTATAGACCTTGATTTGCCTGCTAGCCTAAAGGGTTGGGGAGTTATGGCTAAAATAGAACAAGAAATCTGCTTGGCCACCTAGTGGACATTTTGATTTTCTTTAAGAATAAAATTTTCCAGTCAATGTTTGGGCTTGAAATTTGGTGGAATGTTGAAAAACACCCAATTGCATGTTTTCTGCAAGTTTGGTGGGGTGCCTGGGTGCTGGCTGGCAGAAGAGTGGCCTGAACCTACCCCCCCCAAAATTTGTAGTTTTTGCCCTCTTGGAACCCCAACTGAAGAGGTTTCAACTTTTTTGGTCATAATTGCAAAAGTTAGGTGTTTACCAATGTTTTTTGTGTAGAATGTTTGTTTCCAATGTGTTTGGATTAAGCTGCACAGTCTGCAGCCTTTTGAATGGATGCAACTTGGTTTTCCAGCCTATACGAAAAAAATTTTTCCCCTAAAGTGATGTCACAGGTGTGCGCGACCTACCTCCAAAGATGGGGTGCAGTGTTCCAAATCAAATGATGCCTTCACTGACTCTCTAGCTCAATTTGTTCAGAAGTTATGGCTGATCAAAGCTGGTAGGGTCAAAAAAGTGGCCCACGTGGGACTTAAGATTAGGAAGATATATTTAAAGAAATCACAGAAAACAAGACATCAGCAATCGATTAAGTATTAAACTCAATAGACATCTTTTCACCAGTTGCCCAATGGCACCACCACATTACTTTGTGAACAACCAGTGATGTCAAGTAACCAACAATGGCAAGAACCATACAAGAATGATGCATATGATTTTACCTGGCAAACATTGTTGTCCCAATGTAAGAGACAACTCCACTGAGGCCCTTGCCAATAATTTCCACTCTTGAACCCACTTTAATTGGGGAACTATCCATTGCATTTCCACAGGGCAGCCTGCTTATGCACTATATTATGCTATATATTATAAAAAGTCACATATGTTTTCTGTAAAACAACAGCTACAATCAAAACTTTTTTATGGTGTGCCACAGCAATACACAATTTTTCAAACTGAGCTAGTGGTTACACAATGTTTGACACACACATATGAAGAAACACTGAGTTTAAGCATGGACCCATGAAGGAACTGTGACGAATGATTTCTTCACGAAACACTAATTATGAAAAGCTGTTTTGAATAGTTTCATTATCCACACAAAAATTGGAAATGGTTTTAATCGTTTCATAAAACAGTAAAAAAACAAGCAAAACTTCAAAGCAGCTCACACCAAGTAGTAAAATTACACATCACATAATATGCCCAGCCCATGTTGAGGTCTAACGCGATGCAAATACAAAAGCTCATGAGGGCTTCTTTATGAGAACATCCTATCTTTGAGATATGCGATAAGTCTTTAAGATAAAGTAAGCATTCTTTTTAAAGCTGACTTGATACAATGTAGGAGTTCCAATATTCTAATAGATTGACCTTATCACCAACCTGGTCCATACCTCTTTTGCTACTGCATGTGCATCAATTTACATCAAGATGCAGCAAAAGCATTTCTAAGGATGCATTGGAATTTTGTTATGACTAGAAATCAAAATTTCTTTCTGGTTCTGATCAGAAATAAGCTACAGTATTTCTAGCGACTCTAAAATTGTTCTCAATTCAACATTTTTTTAGTTTTTTTTCTTGTTAGCAGATCACTTGTGGCAAAAGTAACAAACTGGTTAGTACATTTTTCTTCTAACATGGCATGATTAAAAGTAGGCATGGTCATGGGCGTCTGCAGAAATTTTTCCAAGGGGAGGCAACGTCGACATTTTGCTTATAATTTTCAAGTTGCTGATGATGCAGTGTAAATGAACCTTCACAAAACGCTTTACCCTTCTACACCACAAAGAAAATGACCACTGTTACGGTAACAATCACAAAAATGTGCTTTGTCAGCAGCGATGCGCAGGACCCAGGTATACTACGATAATTTACATAGTGGGCCAGAGGTCTCCAAAATTTTTTGTCTGAGGGCCACATAAGCTATCACTCAAAGGTTCGAGGGCCGGACATCATAGTCATACGTAATATAAGTATTTCGGGATAAGCTACATTCTACCAAATCAACATATTTTTCGTAAATATATTCTTTTTTCATTGACAAAATGTCTTCACGGGCCAGATGAAATGGCTTTGCGGACCGTATTTGGCCTGCAGGCTGTAGTTTGAAGACCCTTGCAGTAGGCTATCTGGAGATTTTCAAAGCAGGATACTTCTCATGAATTAAGCATGAGCATTCCCATTAACTTTAAAAGAAAGAAGCATTGCCATGGTCTGCAAATAAACCACACAGGACTGTACCAAGCTGATATTTTCATGGGGGCGAAATGCTTGTAACTTGATGCTGTACGTAACAATTGAAAATGTTTTTGAAAATTTCAGGAAGGGGAAAATGCCCAGATGCCCTCCCCCTGGTTGCAGGATCTGCTATCAAGACTTGTCAGCGTCACTTTGAAACAAGAGTTACAAACATCTGGGATCTCGTCCAATACAGTCAATAAAACCATGCTTGTCTTTGCTAATTTATTCACAGTAAACACTCATCATACATAAACCGGACAACTAGACCTGAACTTTGGACACGACAACAGACAACTTATGAGAATTAGAACACTGCAGGCAGGTTTTACAAAATTGAGCACTTGAATTAAGAAAACTCGCCACAACAAATAAAGCTTCGCACTCAGTATTCACTCAGACGTCAGAACTAAATCTTAACGATTAAGACGTAATCACATCAGTCTGCATAGACATATTCTAACAAGCCACATATTTTTATACTGCATGTAAAGAAGCCTGCATAAATGTAGTTTGGTACTCAGGCACACTGGTTACAATCAGTGGCATTACTGATGGGGGGCAGGAGTGCGAACCGCTCCCCTAGCAAGCTAAATTTAAAAAACAGGCCCCGCTTAGCTTATATGTCGGTATTTAGTAAATTTTTCTTTTTCAGTAGGTTGCTGCTTTTTTGCATTTTTCGGATGTTTTCAGGAGTATTTTCTGGTGATTTAGGTTTTTGTATAGCCATCCACATCGGGACTTGCTATCAGTTCTTACATTTTTTCTGAGTGTTGGCTAGTGGGTCCCCTAGAGTCGCCAGTGGGCTCCCTTTAGCTAAGTTTTACACCCTGTCTCAATACACCACTGGTCACATCGTACTAACAATGGATTTTTCAAACTATGGAAACATTGCTATCGATTTAGTCATGCTTCTTTCCACAAGGTATAAATATACGTGACTTACCGCTATCAGCTGTCACTGTCTCGTTGCACTGCCTGACAAGAAGTCTGCGTTCAACAGTCACGTGCAAGCAAAACGTCTGCTACCGTAACACGAAGTGAACCTTCGAAGATTTGCTGCCATGTTATTGTTACACAATGAAGACCCACAGTAGAACAACCCGTTCGCAACTTTCACAATCTGCTACAGCAGGCAAAGGAGAAGACATGAGTGAACTACAAGATTATCACTGCACGACACCATAACTATGAACCTGGTGCTTATGCAGTGTGATTGTCACACCAGCAAATAAACTGTCACAGCCAGAATTAAATGAATTATTCAGAATTAAGCTACTGACTTCAGGATTTCTAGAAATTTTTGGTCCTTAATCTCAATTTACAGGGGGGAAAATGCCCGTTTTTCCTTTCCTGCGGATGCCCATGGGCATGGTCAAACAACAGTCAGCTAAGTTCTTTAAATCCAACCAAATGAATTTGTCAAAACTATTTTAATAAAGCCACATTTCTCATATTCTTTGCACTATCCACTATTAGTATAGGCACATTGTCTTAAAATGCACTACATATACGTTTTCACTTTGCTCTTCAAAATACATTCATCATAATTTGGTTTTACCATGCAGATCTATCATGAAAAGTTCCACAGAAAAACTGATTTGAGACTTTAAATTACTTGCTAAATAGTGAGATCAACAACACTGTTCCACTTGAAATGGAATGTGAATTTCATAAAATGAAGTACAACAGGCCTTACATCATCATGCTTTCTTGCACATGCTTGTGGATAAAACATTGCATGTTGCATTATTTACATCACATTTATACTAGTTGACAAAAAAATCCATCAATCTATTGCAATTTGATGCACTGTCAAATTTTAGAATCCAATATAGCCTGCGAGTCAAAAAGTTTGCTCACCCATGATTTAAACATGTAAACATAGGAAGTGGCTACAGGTCCATCACGCATGACATGGTTTGAATAAAACGTTCAGTGTGTCACTTCAGCAACACCGTCGTGGCAGTGTAGCAGATGTGTTTACGTCTTCTGTGCCAATGGTTTTCAGTTTGTCTCTCACCTTGGCGACTCCATTTTGGTAGTAGTGGTTACACGTTTTAATTGATGGACCAGCTTTTCTTTATTTTTTTTTTTTTTCAAAATTGTCTTAACTGTTGTGTTCAGATTTACCGTTTAAGTTTAGGGTTTCCATTTGTGGTTTAGGTTCAGCGGTTAGGTTTAAGTTCAAGGTTTAAATGTTTACATTTAAGGGTTATGTTCAAGTTTTAGGTTTAGGGGTTAAGTTTAGGGTTTAGAGTTTACGTTTAGGCGTTAGGTTTAAGGTTTTAGCTTTAGTACCCTTAATGCCCAAAAAACTTTTAGGCACAACGTCAATATTACATAAGTAAAAGAACGTAAGGGTACAGAAATTTGAAGTATATATTTGTCATACACAAACAGAAAACAAGATAAATCACAGTTTATCAGACTCATAAATCTTCACAATAGAAACATCTTATACACAGAAATTTAAAACCTTGCAAAAAAGACTTAGCACTCCAAATTTCATACTGGAAAATGAAAGTTCTAGAGTAAAATGTACAAGTGGTTGCATAGGCACCAAGTTTGACATTTCTACGGGTGTGCAAAATCCATAACATCACAAAATATGACATCAAAACCTACTCAATTGGTGAAATAATATTGGTTGAAATATCCAAAAGCATCTCTCACCATAATCTCAAATTTACAGGTGACTTACAATTATTCAGTAACCCTTAATTCTTTCTAAACTTTTAGAAAACATTCATAACAGAATAAATTGCATCATGTAAAGTTGGGAGCACACAATTAGTGAAAGTATTTATGTGAACTACAGCCTTATCAAGCCAAACACTTTTGTCTTGAACCTTATTTTGTGTTTCATGTACCCAACACTTTGGATTACTGTTTATTGTTTAACTTTGTGTAATATGTTTCTACCTTCGCCTCTTCAACTTAATTTGGGGATGCTACGTGCCCAGTGGGACATACATGCAACTGGTAATTGTATCATCCATGGGTAATTGTATTGCTTCTTCACATTCCTTTGCTATGTGCCTTTGTTTTGTGGAAGTGGCTATGGAACTGCATCACATGATGCAGTTCAAATAAAATGCTTAGTTTGTCACTCTAGCAGCCCCGTCATGGTAGGGTAGTGGATGCAATTACTTCTGCTATGCCAGTGGTTTTTGGTTCAGCTCTCACCTTGGCGACTTTCGTTTTGGTAGTAGTGGTTGCACATTTCAATTCATGGGACCAGTTTTTCTTTACTGTTTTCAAAGCTTTCCAAACTTCTGGTTCAGGGATTAGCGTCAGCATTAGGTTGGTGTTAGCTTAGTAATAGCTTAGCGTTAGGGCTACAGTGAGGGTTAGGTTTTAGGTTTACCTGTAGCATTTATTATCTTCCTACCAAGCCTACTGCATTCTCGTCATGCATCACTATCACGTTACAAGAGGTGGTTGAATAAGATTTCAAATTGAAAGATCCACGGGTGGGTCTGTAGCCACTGCCTTTTTGAATGCATACATTGCACAAACATCACCAACATAACATTCGCAGTGAAAAACTCATTACTCCTACCTAGTATCAAACTATATTGACATACGTCAGTGTTGTTTCGGATCTGAATTTTTGGAGTCTGATCCAGCAGGATTATGAAAATTGTTTGGATCCGGAGCCTCATTAGATATCGTTTTGCTCAAGTCGGATCCAGATTATCCAAAACATTTTTGATACTTTTTAATTTTTTCACGTTTTCATTTTTTCCTGCAAAAATTTTTTGATAACTTGAGAGATTTGGTGCTGGATGATGTGATTTATGTTGTCCTGTAATGTACTATGCATGGTTGACTTCACAGTTGACATCACAGTCGTGACATGAGTCACACTGACCTTAGTCACCTATGCCTATTGCCTATATTTCCTTGTCGGGCACTTATGTAAAGTTGGTGTGCTTTTTGTGCCAAGCAAGAAACCAGCATTCCAAAAGCTGTCTAATGTTTCTATGTGTGTTCAGTGAGTTGTTGGTTAAGATTGGCCAACACTAATTAGCACAATGGATTCTTCGATGATACAAGCACTTTTTAAAAGTGACAAAGTTATTTTTTCAAAAAATAAACATGTTAGAAGTGCAGTATGGGATCAATTTCATCTCGTACATTCCAAAGACAGTCAAAGTCAATGTGAAATGTGTGTCATGCAATTCACTGATAAAACATGATTTGGCAAGAAGTGGAACAACTCATTTACAGCAGCATAGCAAAAGATGCAAGGCTAAATCCAAGACAGCATACCAATAATCATCATCAAGCTCTTTGCAGGAACATAAGCTTGGTTCATTTTTACAACCTAAATGCAAGATCCCTGCTCAACTGAAAGAAAAGATGTGTGTCACTGCATTTGATTTTATTGTGCATGACATTAGACCACTGCATGCAATCGAAGGAAAAGGCTTGCAATCATTTGTCAGTACTTGCATTGAAATTTGTGCCAAATGTGGCAATGTCACAGTTGATGCTATTCTGCCACCAAGGTCAACCACAAAAAGGAAACTTGATGACAAGTGCAAAGTGGTGAAAGCTAATTTAGCAGAAGTACAAAAAGCCATTGCTAACTATGGATTAATTGGCATGACCTCGGATATGTCGAGTGATATAAAAAACAGGCATGATATAAGCATAACTGTACATTTTGTTAAAGAAGCACATCTGTGTTTGGATGTCTAACTGCATCAGTTTCCAGAACAGTCGAAAACTGGAGAAAACATCAGAGTGCTTGGTGAACTATATGTTCTGAGGTTGGCATTACCTTGGATGTTTCGATAAAAAATGATTTTTGTGACTGACCACTTGGGGTAGCAATTTCAAAAATGCACTTTCCAACTTTCATCGATTGCCTTGTGTTTGTCATACGTTGTCTACAGTTATCAAGCGTATACTACAGCTGTCTGATCTTAGCAAAACAATTTTGCCAATGAAGGAGAATGATGTACGAATGGAACAACTTAATAAGATATGTGAAACTGTATCTGGAATAAGGAATGTAATTGCATTTTTGAAGTGACTGTCTTGAAGTAGTCTAATGAGACACGCTGGAACTCTACCTTCACTATGTTAAAGTTTGATAAATCATATGAACAAATTCAAGATGTCTTTCAAAAGCACGACCAAGAAGACAGACTGTCTATTATTGACAGCTGTTTTCAAATGCCTAATTAATTTTTTACAGCCATTTCATGATGCTACTCTATGTTTTGAAGAAAGATACCCAACTATACACCGTGTCTACATGTGGTATGTAAAATTACAAATAACACTGTGAACATGCACCACAGACTCTCCACTTTTAATGGTGTCATGACATTACAAGAAAGATTTGAAATTATGCTTCTGCACAAAGTGGCATTGTTTTTAAAACCCAAATTCAAAGGAAGTGGCTATGGAACCACCCATGGATCTTCCTATTTCAAAACTTACTCGACCATACCACCTTAGGACGTGGTTCGAATGAAGCGGTCAGTTTGTCATTCGACCGGCGTCAATCTGAGAGCCTAATGGGTAGGTTCCAAGTCTGCCGTGCCAATGGTTTATCGGTTTGCCTCTCACCTTGGTGACTTTCGTCTTGGTAGTGGTTGCAAGTTTCAAACTGTAGGTTTAGGGGTTAGATTTAGTTTTGGGTCAGATTTAGGGATTACATTTATGGATTAGGTTTAGGGGTTAGATTTAAGGGTTAGGTTTCAGGATTAGATTTAGGGGTTAAGTTTAGGGATTAAGTTTAGGGATTGGGTTTAGGTTAGTGTTAGCATTAGGTCAGCATAGGGTTAGGGCTGCAGTAACTAGTGTTAAGGTTATGGTCATGGGCGTCGGAAGGGAGGGCAGGGGAGGCCCTGCCCCCTGAATTCTTTAAATTTCAGCAAAAAACGTTGTTTTCTTAGTTTCCAGGAGGAAACACAAATTTCATCACAAAATTTTGGAATAATTCTCCCAGTGGACCCCTGGAAAAAATCCTTCCAACGCCCATGCTTAGGGTTAGGGTTTACCTTTTACATTTAGTATGTTTTTAGCAAGCCTATTACATTCTCGTCATGCGTTACTGTCACATTACAAGAGATGGTCAAATAAGGTTTCAAATTTAAAGATCCATCGATGGTTCTGTAGCCACTACCAAATTCAAAAGCATGGCTGCATTATGCAATATTGAACGAGAACAGGTTTTTGCTCTTACAAAAGGCATACTGCAGATTCTTAAAACGCCTGGCTGTATTCAGAGAAGTGCTCACACATATGCACCCCTATTTGCAAAAACTCCACGACAATTTAGCATTGACGATGAGTTCGTTGAGTGGCAGGACATTTCTGGTACAAGATGTGATGAACATGAAGTGGACAAACATAAAAGCATAGTGTTTGAAGAAGTGATACAAATAGATTTTTCAAAGACACATGTGAACTTGATTTGTTGAAGTTTTGGAGCAGTGCCTCTATGAAAAAACAGTTTCCAAGATTGAGCTGCATTGCCGTGGGTGTGCTTTCCATTCCAGCATCCAGTATAAAAGCTTTTAGTTGTTCTGGAAACACAATTACAAACAAACGCTCTCGACTATCATCATCAACTTTTGATGCTTTGCTGGTACTCAACTCTAAATTCAGATCTGAGGAAAAATAAATGCCTAATTTCATTAGATTATGATAGTTGGGCAGAACTCAGTAGCCACACACTTTTAGTAGAAGAAAACTAAATTTCTCCTCTAATTGACATATCTTATAATGAAAACTGTAATTTGTTTCTTAAACTAAAATACGACTTTTACAAAATTTAATGAAACTTCTTTTTCACTTGTTGAACCTCATATAATTATCCAACTTCTCAAATCAATTCTGCTGGTGATGTCTTGCTTTCTTACCTTCCTTTCAGTGCATACAGTTTGTTCAGTGCATACAATTTGTTCACGTTGATTCCTTAAGCAAAACTCAGTTTTATATATTGTTGTGTTTATTTGTAAGCCTCAAAGTAAAAATTTGGAAACACAATTCATGTGGGATGTTGTGCAAATTAAAATACTATGCCAATATTTGAGTGCTAGTGCTCAAATCTCTTTGCTCTTATACATTCCTAATCAAAAGTTACCTAGAGAAGAACCAGTGAAACTACTCTACTCCCTCTAATTAGATTTGCAGAAGAAAACTACAGGAACCCTTAAATATGGCAAAACTAAAACAACTATACTATATTTTGAACACAAAGTTTTAAAAATTCCAAACTTATTTTAATTGTCAGTTACCAAATTCTTGTATATTATTTGATAGTTAACTACCTAGAAACTTTGATTGCTATTTTTCTGGTACTTGCATCAGTCCACAAATGTCAAACAGGGCTTTCTCATGCAAAAATATCATTTATCCAGAATGAAAATGTATCTTGGTCAACTTTCTTCAAAGTACATTGGTCCCAAGATTTGGTCTGATATTCCAGAAAAGATGAAATTGTGGCCTGTTAGTGTTATCTTGTTTAAAGTTCTGTTGATTTTGCTTTTATATGCTTGTCAATTATGTGTACTATTGTTTTGAGTACTTTTTTGGCTTTTATATTTTTTTGGCAGTGGCTATAGAACCGCTTGTGGATCTTTAAATTTGAAGCCTTATTCGACCGCCTTTTGTAACATGACAGTAACGCATGACGAGAGTGTAGTAGGCTTGGTAGAAATGAAGTAAATGTAAAAGATAAACCCTAACCCTAACCTTAACCGTAGCCCTAACCTAACCCTAATCCGAACCAAATGCTAACCTAACCCTAACCTAAACCTAAGCTAACCCTACGCTAACTTAACCCCAACCTAACACTAAGCTAACACTAACACTAACCCAAGCTAACCTAACCCAAGCTAAGCTAAGCTAACCCTAACCTGAAAAAAGTAAAGAAAAAACAAACAGAAGGAAAGTCGAAAGGAAGAAAAAAAACAACGTCGGCAAGGTGAGATTTGAACCAAAAACCTAAAGCATAGAAGGCGTAGCGCATAACCATTACACTATACGATCCACACAGTTTGAACAACAAAGTGACCCTTTTATTTGAATTGCGTCAGGACAGGCGGATGAATAGTCACTTCCTATTTTTTTACCTCTCAGTTGCATATCTGTTACCTCACCAGTTGCTCATTCCACGCCCTCTTGTATATAGGTATGCTTAGTTATGTTGCTGTGTTTATTTGTCTTATCTCACTTTGTTTACACGCATTTTGGTGCTTTCATTATTTCTTTCATTAAACATTGAATCGAATGTCTTCACTTCAAAATTGATTTGTGCTTGCAACAGGTGTTGTTGCGCAGCTGACCTATACAATCTTTCACCAACACTTTGTGATTCAAATACCACATCAATTTGCTAAACCTGAAATTTTTTGTGTTTTTATATTTTCATCGGCATACAATTAATTTATGCTGTGTGATGTTATTCTTTTTCTTTTTGCTGTATTTGTGGTATACCATATTTCAGTCACCAAAATGCATGAATAAACCATTTAGTAGCAAAGTAGCAACAGTGTAAGTAGGTTAGTTCTTTGCTTTGCTGTTTTCTTCACCCAAACACTGGGAAATACACCACAACAGTATTTGACAATTGCAATGTATGTTTTTTGGTCATGCAGTCCCTGTTAGGTTGCTTGACTAAGAACATATGCTTTTCTTTGCAATGTTTTTTTTTTTGACATGCAGTCACTGTTGGGCTGCTTTTTTCTTATGGTTTGTTTCACTTCTTGCTATTTTCTTATTTAAGGTTTCCATGGCATTAAATGATTGTGAATATTTGTATTATGCTGGATTTAACAAAGCTTGTGCATTTCTCATGAAGAGAAAGGTAATTTGCTACAAGTTGCCAGTTGTAAAAGAATTTGCCTTTATTCAGTTTACTGCTAGTGGGTAACTTTTCATCTGAGGTTAATTTTTATGTGTTGGATTCAATTTAGTACAAAATGCAGAGGGTTACATGGGCTTGATTGGTTTTGTTTGTGTTTTGGGCAGTAAAGGTCTGTGTCATCAAAGTATGAACCTAAAACACCCTTAAAACTATAAGCAGGGCTGCTAGTAAGGGTCAATAGGGCAGATCCTGATCTGAAAATTTTGCGCAAAACATAATCCAATGCAGATCCGAAACCATCATCATTCCAGATTCCCTGCTTGTGAACCTGCCTAATGCCTATTAACTAATCCTATTCAGTGTTGCCAAGTCCACCAAGACAAAATATGCCAAATTATGTTTCAGAATATGCCAAACAGGACAAAAACATGCCAAATTGTTTTCACCCCATAAAGTACACTGCACAATCGACAATTCATATAAACACATTTTAAGGCTGTCTATCAGAAAAATTGTTTCCCAGTAAAGAATCAGACACTAGGATGTCACAGAGTATAAATTTTGCCTACCAGACGGCATCATCAGCTTTGCGAAGTGCATGAAGTATAAAATAGAAGAATATAAAACCCACAAAGAATAAAGATACCAATTAAAAGAATCTAACTGCAAAATTGTAACCCCAGCTGCAATGGCGTACCTAGGGTTTCCCAGGCCCGGGGGATAACTCAGTTTTGGCGTCCCCAACCACCCATTCATGGCAGCATGATGCGAAGAATAAGTTGGGAATAAAGGGGCATCGAAAGCTGACTCGGGCCCTGTCGTCGCCGCATATAGTTGTTTCTAGACCAGTCTGAAAACTTCCTGTGACTGTGATGTCGCAGATCTGACGTCAAGGCTAATACCGTAGAATCAAGAAACTAATATTCTAATTGTTTCGCGTGAAGCTATTCCCTCTGAAGTTTTAGTCACGATATCCAAACTGTTGAATTATGACACTCCAAATGCGGTAATACATTGGAATTGCAGCAACTAGTGAAATAAAATGCAAAAACTAGGCAACAAGTTCCTTGATCATCTATAAAAATATGCATGAATTTTAAAATACAGAATTGTTTGGGCACAAACATTTTCTGATAACACAGGATAAAATGGGCCAGAGTTACCCCTGGTTTTCTAAACCACGGGTTTGTCAAAGCCTTTCGACGATGCCAAATTCAGCGAACCCGCTTGTTCCACTCCCTGGACATGTCTGGTTACAATCACCGCTGATGCGAGCTGTAGGCACTAGGGGTTTCTGGAGCATGCACTCTCAGATTTTTAAGTAGCAAGACATCATAAAGCATTGACTGCGGAAGACTCACGAATGCATAAAAGAAAAGAACAGACAGAATAATGTATATGAAAACTTGAGGCAAATGGTTTTATACAAAACTGCTGAACAAATATAAAATTACAAAATCCCAAAGCATTTTCTCATATATAAAACCCTGAAAAGTTGACAGAAAATACAAGAAATACTGCGATTTAATGCTTTACTTGTAATTATCCAACTTCTAAGAAAAACATTTTTGCCTTTACTGTAAATTTGTCGATTGTTCCTTCAAAAAACTGCTATAAATGAAATGTGTCACATCCACTAACCTAAGAAATATCTAAGTTCAATGCCGCTCCGTGCGAAGTTCCAAGTTAGCGATAGTGTGACCTGAATCTCAACAATCATGTATCCCACAAAAATCATCGTAACTTCCTTCAGAACCACACCAAACCATTTCAACATGAAGTTTGTCAAACCATGAAAGCTCAAAAATTTTCTTTAACATCAGATCTGTAGTTGTAACAACCAGGGGCATGCAGATAGGTCTGGTGATTCTCAGACAACTGTTTTGTTGTATGCCCCCCACGAATTCTAGTATTGAGGAATGTGAAAAATACAGGCATTTGAAATAAGCAAAAACTAGTTTTGACAAATAAACAAGTTTTGAAAAACAGAATTAAAATGAATCAAAGAATATTTTGTGTTTTAATGTGTCAGGTTTTTAATATTTTGTATTATTCTATGGGCTTAAGACATCTGTTTATAAGAAAATTTATTTAACTCATGGGTAAGCTATACATTTAAGAATTAGATATTGCATCTATTCATGCAATTACGTATCAGATAGGCCCACCAAAAGAAGATAGCATAGAGTTGTCTATTGTTTCTCCTAGAAATAGTATCTGAAAAAAGTAGTATAACCATGAAATTTGATGCATTGCCGTCCTGTATATTTTTCTGAATTATAAACAAATTGCTAAGGATGTTTTGTTCAGTAAAAACAGATAAGGTAATGATGGCAGTGCTTCATCTCTGTCTCAGGTCACTTAACATTTGCATGCTCTCTCAGACAAGTTCCAGTCAGATCCATGCAGCACGTTTTAGTAGCCAATAAGAAACGTCTATAGTTCAAGGGTACAAACAGGCCCGTAACCAGCTTAGGACACCAGGTGGGGCGAAGAGTTTGCTGAGAGGGGTCCAAATTTTTTAAACTATGTCCAACATGTTTTTCCAGTGGGGGCAAGAAAAATTTTAGGAGAGTTCGCCCCCCCCGGTCGGTGGTCACGGGTACAAAAAATGCGGTAGCGCACTCGTGCCGCGTGACCAAAAACAGGGAGCGCGCGAACGTTTGTTTACCTTTTATACTTCACGCATATGAATGCTATGTGGCAAAGCTTGTATGTGTGTGCTACTAACATTCACAGAAAATTTTACACCTTTGGTCTATTTACAAAACTTGCACTTTTTGTAATTGCGCTCTTTGGATGACCCACTGCCTTAGATGTCCTGGACCTTCGCCTTGTTCATTCTCCCTCTGCACATCCCTGGTAACAACATTGTGTAAGTTTCATTGCTGCTCTAAAAGCATGAGCAATATAGCACTCTGCATGCACTGTGAACGCTGGATTTCCATCCCATTTTGACACAGCTATAAAATGATAGGGAAGTCGGAAAGTTCTCAACCCTGGTTTTCTGAAAGCGTTGTGACACAGCCGTGAGTCAAACCACAAGCAGACACTTATTGCTGGAGACAGAAGCTTCGCCTTGAAACATCACGTAGGTTCATAATTGCTTGCTTTGCGAACCTTGGTGATCTTTATGAGATGTCGCAATGACATTCAACGTTTTGTGAATTGTAATTATTAGCATCCGCTGACATGCATAATTATTAGCATCTGCTGACATATGACATTTCGTAATTAGTACGTAACATTCCGACTTCAATTTGGCACCCCCAAAGTGCTGCACCCGAGGGCAAATGTCTCCCCTTACCCCCCCTTGTTATGCCACTGCCCAGATGCCCACACTTTACATAAGGAAAAAAAAGACAATAGGAACAACTAAACAATTTTAAAGATGGGTGATGATATTGACATGTCTTCACTAATAGACCAGTGCTGTAACATTTATGCCACCAAGTACTGCCAGGTGAATGGTGGCCACTGCATGCATTACCTTTGATAAAGCAGGGTTTTACTGTATTCACATATACTGTGTATAGGCTATACAAGCTCAAATTCAGCAGACGCAAACAAGACGGGCACTTCCAAGCTAATCAGCATACATTGTCATACAATAGGCATAGAATAGAGTGTTTTCTACTTCAGGTGAGCACTGAGTAAAAGTGCATCTGAGCAGTGACATAAAATTAGAGGTTTGAACCAAGCGGGCAAAACTTAGCTGAAGCAGACCCACTGGCCACTATGAGGGGCCTACTAACCAATTTTGAGAAATGATAATGAATCCGTATGTGGATGTCTATAATAAAACCCGAATTAACCAGAAAACACTACGAAAAAAACATATCAGTACAGAAAGAAGGTAAGTATGAGCAGATTTTTACATTTAGCCTGTCAGGAAGGCAGTTCGCCCCTCTGTCAGTTACACCGCTGCCTCTGAGCTTGTTTACTGCACAGTACAACAATTTCACTTGTCCCTGGATATCATCATCAAGCTTCAGTGAAGCATTTAACCATACATCAAGATTTTGGCTTGGCCAAAAAACATGTTTGTACAACATTCTGAACAACATTCGATGGAGCAGGTTGTTTATAGTTTTTGGGCCAAAAAAGTACACCAACAGTTTGCTTGCAATTAAAAGTGATTTCGTTTTCAGCAGCATAGTCACCACGAATATTCAGAAGACACCGGAGTCCTCTAACGCTAGGTTATACATTGCAAAAAGGTACAGAATCTCACAGCAAAAAATACAGTCATGGCATGTTATGTAGTACGGAGTGGCCAACTTGTCTTCAACGGGGATCGACTAAAAAATTTCTTGAATTTGCGATCGACAGGTCGCTAATAAAGTCACAGCTAGAAAATGTCATAGAATGCAGGAAAAAGGAGTACTGATTGAAAAATTTTTAAGGATCTTTCAATTCAATGTAAAATCAGGCGTTATCGACCAGCTGAGACTTGGCGATCGACCGACCTGTTGGCCACTCCTGTTATGTAGTATATGTGCAATAGCATATGAGTATCTTGTTCTCCAACATTGCCTCGGTACATACAGTAACAACAATGAAATTTCCCTTCATTTTTGGTCACTTTCAAGTCTTTACAACAGTAAAGATTTGTTTCACTATTAAGTTGTGCCTCACTTGCAAACTGACATGTATGACTTGACATGGAATGTTTTGATAAGCATGCACCATATCGTTACGCATCCAGAAAACGACAACGCTCCTTCAACAAACCATGGCTCACCAAAGTCATTTTAACTTCCATTTCAAAAAATAATACCCTCTACAGAAAGCAGTTGACTACAAACAACCCAAATATTATTAGACAACACAAAACTTACAGAAATAAGCTTACCCACTTAAGAGAAATCTCCAAAGAAAATTATTATAAACAAGCTTTCCAAAAATGCCATCATGATATAAAAAAACATGGAAGCTTGTCAATGAAATAATTGCAATAAAAAACAAATCTCAACCAAATAATTAGCTTTTTGAAGACTCAGCATGCCAAAAACAATGTGAAGATTTAAACAGTTTTTTCTCAGAGGTTGGAAAATCCCTTTCTACAAATATAAAACCATCACCTACCACTTACAGACATTTTATTAAACATACAAATTCAAAAAATTCATTATTCCTAGCTCCTACTGATGCATATGAAATCCAACTTCTCATCAAAAAACTCAAAATGAAATCTGATAGTTCTCCCAATGACATTCCATCCAATTTTTTGAAAATAACTAGTTGCATTGTGTCAGAATGGTTGTCCAAATTCTTTAACAAATGCATGACTACTGGTGAATTCCCAGACTCCTAGAAAATTGCCCACATCACTCCAATTCCTAAAGTTCCTAGCCCAAGTTCCTCATCTGAATATAGACAATCTCTGTTCTTCCAGTATTGTCAAAGTTGTTTGAAAAAGTTCTTTATCACAGAGTATACCCTTATTTGACAGAACACAATCCAATTGACAAAAGACAATACAGTTTAGAGAAAATCACTCAACTGAACTAACCATTATAACGGATGGTAAAAATCCCAACATAGAGTAGAAACAATAGACAAAAACGCAATAGATATCAACATAACACAGATGATGGTGGGCAAGCAGTGGGTGAAAAGATGAGGCATGTACAGATGAACAGGTGAGGCAAGTATATAGGTGAAGAAAGTAAGCAGCAATAATAGTTATGAGGCAGAGGGCAAGGCAACCATTATAACTATTTATGATGAACTACTCAGAACCTTGATAATACATTAATAACATGTTCCTTATTTCTAGACCTATCAAAAGCATTTGACTGACCGCTGTGACCATGAAATTTTACTTGATAAACTTTATCACTATGGTATCAGAGGTGTTTCTCATACACTATTCTCAAATTTTCTGCACAATAGAATGCAGTGCACTAAGATAAGGGCATTTATCAAATCTTCATATAAAAGGATATCTTGCGGGGTCCTGCATGGTAGTGTTATTTCACCATTACTTTTCCTTATTTACATTAACAATATCACAAAAGTTTCCTCTTTTATACTACTTTATTTGCTGATGATATTAATCTCCATATGTCAAATTCCTGTTTTTAATAATGTTCTTCAGACGACTGTTAACCTTGGATTATGCACAATTGACCACTGCATGAGAGCCAACAAGCTTTCTCTTAACTACAATAAGACTAATTTTATGCTATTAACTTCTCGAAAACACAAGACAATCCTGCTTTATTTAAAGTTATCATAAATAACCACATTTCCCCAGAAGATAACCTAAAATACCTGGGTGTCCTTCTTGACAATAAGTTAAGCTGGAAACCTCATGTACAAAAGGTAAAAGCTCAACTATCAAGAGCTTGTGGAATTCTATCCAAATTTAAATATTATACAACACCACCTGTACTGAAAGTTGTCTGTAACTCATTAATCCATCCACACCTTAATAATTACTCATCAATCCACAATTGGGGACGTGCTTCAAATGCAACCATTCAGCCTCTCATTAAGCTCCAAAATTAAGCTATAAAAATAATAAATCCAACTAACATGGGATCACTTGAAGAACATTTCTAGCACTTAAACATCTTTATCTTATGCCTTCCCAAACTAATAGCTTTTTAGTAGGCAAATTCAATAAAATTCATGCCTCTTTTCTTATCATAACAAACTGCTTCCAAATCATTTTGATGAACATTTTCTTCCACTCAGCTCAATTCATTACCACTTCACAAGACTAGCAACCTCTACAAACCTGTTTTTACCTAGAGTTAACTCTTCCTCAGGAAAATGTTCTCTTAAATTTATTCTTATTAGTTATTGGCCTAAAACTAAAGTATGGTCTTCAATACCAGACGATATTAAATTTTCAACCACCTTTACCTTTACTTGGAAACTTAAGAAACACCTCCTACATGAAAAAAATTCCCAATTATGAACTTTAGCAGCATTTCACCTGTCCAGAACAAAATACTGTGTATTCTAGTATTCTGTAACTGTTTTATTTTTTGTGCGTATTTACTTTTTGGCAGTGTCTAGCCGTACGGCACTCTTACTAGGGCGCCCTGTGATTGGTGGAAGCGGTGGTGCTCAGTGGTGCGACGCGGTTAACGTCGTGAAGAGCGGTGAGAGTGGTGAAGAGCATCTTTGCCCTGAAGCGCGTCGTTGAGCAATGAGGGTGATATGTAGGCCAGAGACGATCGGATAGTGGATTTTTACTATCCGATCCTATCCTGTATTTGAAAAATGATATCCGATCCGAATCCTGTTTTGGTTAAAATCATACTATCCGTATCCGAAAACTATCCGGAACTGTATTATGATCCTCAACATAAATTTTTTGTGTAGTGGCTATTTTGCCTTGTGAGGCAAAATAACTGCTCAACTTATTTTACCTTTAGCTGAACACGATTGGCTGAAGTAGTCACATGACAAGTTTGGAATGCATGTCCCACTTAGTTGACCGTGACATCTGTAACAGCTCAGTCCCACATGCATCAACAAGCGTTGCAATGGCTTCAGAGCTGGCAAGCAGTTAGCAGCTTCTTGTTTGCATTAAGTGAACTGCAGGCCGAACCTTAACTCTAAACACGGAACCAACCAACCTAAAACTTGACCATAAGCACTGATCCTAAACCCCAACCAGTTGTCTCTGCATATTGTGCTTGTCACAAGACCACTTCAATCAATTGTGTTCAAATGAAGGCAAAATAGTCCCAACACAGGTTTTGCTTCATCAAGCAGAATAGACACTACCTGAATACGCTGTGCCACTGCTGCGGTTGGAAAGCATGAGCGGCAAGTGCACAAAGCTTCACACTGAGGCAATACACAGATGGTTATGGAAAAACTGCTTGATTGAACAACCTCACTTATTATAAAAATTTAATTTTTCCGCTTGCCTGCTGTAGGCTAATTGTGTTGTAGCACGCTTGTGCTTATGTCCTGTGGTTATGTCTGCACCGTTCTTGCCAATATGTGTACACAATTCTGTAGATTTTTACCTATCTTCTGTGCAGTTCGACTTGTATTTTGCGGAGCAGGATGACTCGAAGACCTTGCAGTCATTCTCCTCCTGATATCTGATTTTTTCAGATGTTAAATAAAAATGTCTGTCTGTGGCAGCAAGCAACAATAGAGATCACGAAATCACTCTTGTCGTCACCATTAGTAAGAACTATCAACTGTTCACTAGCTTCACAAGCATTATTGGAGGTAACTCACCTAGATCACTCCATCGGGATCACTCTATTATTGCTTGTTTACCCCACATACATATGGGTGTTATTCTTCACGCACATCCCGTTTGTCGTGAATCGCACAATGAACGCAACGCCAACCGAGAGGTTGCAACACCACTTTAGGCTCTGGCGTGCTTATAAACAGAAAGTTTGACTGATCTTGCAACCTTGACGTAACCTAAGTACTTTTCCGAGTCAATTAATTGCATTAAAAAGCAAGCTGAAGTTTTGCCACACAGTCCCGTCGCCACAGAGGGGGGCTTTTGTGGGCTTAGTCCCTCCAAAACAAAGTTTCAAGTCCCCCCAATTGAAATATAAGGCACTATAAAACAGTGATGTTTGTTCAAATTTTAGAATGTCAAGCCCCACTGCACAAATGTAAATCCCCCCTATAGAAAACTTTCTGGTGACGGTTTTGTTGGCACGTCAACCCTTTCATTAGACAATTCTTTGGCAACAATGGTTAGATTTTAACACCATCCATGAGTTCACATTCATAATTCATTTATTGATTAATCTTACCCATTGTTGCACTTTAACCAAACTTACCTGTAACTACACAGCAATGCTTGTCAACAAACCAAAACAAAACAGCATTTAAAACAGCACACTGCTTATGTCATTTATACTGCAATGACTGACAAAAAATTCAGTCTAACTAAAGTCAGTGTCACAAAACTACAATTTTGCATATCATATTTAAGAAAGAAAAAAGCTCTCTGGCCTGGTATCATCCAACAACCAGCCAATGCAAGCTCACGTAGAATAGGCGTGAAGACTGCAAAGCCTGGTGTAGACAGGGCTCTCACAAATGCAACTCCAAAAATCCCTAGAACAGTGCCAAAAAATCCCTAAAATCCCTAAATCTCAGGTGGTGCAGCATAAAATCGGAGTGCGAATGATAAATGTTAAAAATAGAACCAAATATCATTTGCAAAATAAATTAAAATAGTTCATTTCACACATTTTCATACTTTTGCAAAAATCCTTAAAAATCCCTAAATCCCTAAAAAATCCCTAAAAGGACTCAAAAGTTCCAATCTAGGGACAAAATCCCTAAAAGTGAGAGCACTGGGTGTAGACTACAGACCACATGAAAAGAGCGAGAATGCTCTGGCTAGTCTAAACTAGATGACAATAGGCTTATACTAGCTATCCTTAGTCCAAGTGCGCATGAAACAACGTTCTTAATTGTATACTGAAAGAGCCCTATCTTGGCACACCAGGAACAGATTCATGCCAACAAATTTTGCGTGTCTAATTAGCAGATTAAGAGAGGAATGAGATTACACTATGATACAGAGAATAAACCATAGACAGACCCGGAGTCATGGCACAGATGGCTGAAAAGATGCTTCTGAATGAAGATAATAAATGAATGATTATGCAATGTGCAACTTTTTCCAAAAGTCTGAATCCTCGAAATATCAATAAAAGCGTTTCGGATATCCGGTTCCGTATCCGGTTCCCGTTTCAAAGCAGATTTTGGATATCCGTATCCGGTTGCAAACTCACTATCCTGCCGGATATCCAACCAGCAAACCGGATAGTGATCATCTCTGATGTAGGCTTACTTATCGGTGCAAACTGGAGTGCAGCGCTGAGCAGAAACCCAAAGCGCACAGTACATAAATGCATAATGACCACACTAGGTTTGAGGTGTGCAAGGCATGCAGGCACAAGAATCATAAGAAGGTTTAAAAGTCACACTGTGAGTGAAATATGCACCGTTGTGTTTGTATGACACACAGAATCTGTGCGACTGTACGCTGTTGGTGGCCTTGCAGTGTCTACAATATCTGCAGCATGAAATGCATGCGATATGCATACTCTTTATAGGTGTGCTATAGGGCATCTAAAATGTATGTTCCTATGTAAGTTATGCAAGTAAGTGTTGTTGGCGTATGTGTGAGGTAAGATGTACACGTTGTTTTTACAGAGTAGGGAGATAAAGCATATGCTTGAATATTGCAATCGATAAGTTTGCACTAAGGGATACTTTTGCATGTTACAACAGTCCTTTGAAAACGAAAGTTTATTTGAACAGAAAAGTAGATGGCGGATGTACTCGACCAGTGGTTTCCAACCATTTTTGTACCGCGACCTATTATAGCAACCCGCTACAACCCAATGAACCACATCTAAGACTCCAGTACAGCAAATGTAATGCAGCTGCGTGCATAAAATATCTACTCGCAACCCCTCCTAAAAGTGGTTCACGACCCTCAGAGGGTCGCAACTCCAGCTTGAAAACCACTACTAGATGAAGTATTGATCCTCTGCGTAAGTTCTATGCAGTGAAGTTCTCTTGTATTCATGGTGGAAGAAAGTACAAAGCAACTGGAAAGGTGAGAAAAACATCGTGTGTACTTTTTCTAAGTGAGAAAAAGAAGTTCGTATGTCTTCTCAGGGGACAGTCGGCACTAAGACCCACTTTTTTATGCAACGAATGAGCGTGTGTTTCAACACGATACAATATTTTTTGTTCAAAGTTCTGCAGTTCGTGGCTTGAGGTTGTGGCGTGTTCTCAAGGAAATTGCGGTGCAAACGTTTGGAAACTTAAGAGTTGCATGAAAACATGCCATGTCATCAGGGCCGGATTTACCTAAAGGCTATATAGGCTTAAACCTAGGGGCTCAAGATCCAAGGGGGTATGGCCGTCGGGGGGTCGGGCAGTGGTGCCCGGCCCTCCCATTTAAATTCTGTGCCCCCCATTTCATGTTTGGCTCCCCGAACTACCACGAAGCTGTAGAATTGCTATGCGCAGTAGATGGTCAATAAGCAATAGCTTGTTGAATGACTCTAGCTTGCATCATTGCATTCGTTTTTCAAATAAACAAAAGCGCAAAATTCCACTGTTTTTGTCGCCGGAATTGCCAAAATAAGGGTCTTGAATGCTTTATGCAAAGAAAATTGTCGCTTTTGGTAAACCAAGAGCGCGTCTTGTTTTTGTTTCATGACGAAGAGTAAAGTTGTACGAAACACAGAGCACCGTCAAATTTGTTTTTGTGTAGTCACACGTAGGTTGTGTACACTCAGGGTCGGATTTACCAATAGTCTATGTAGGCTTAAGCCCAGGACCTCAAAATCCAAGGTGCCCTCCAGCAAAGTGTGGTACGCATAGAGTCAATTGCCGTTACTGTGTATGATCACTTCGATAAATAAACATTGGTCAACCATTTATGTTTTCAATTTTTATTCATTTCATCAGATTTTGTGTCGATAACGCCAGGGTATTCCAACAAGTTTTCATGAATCTCAATATGAGCTTGGTAAAGCCGCATGCCGACTGTAGTGTCGCATACTCAAAGCACTTTGACTGCGTCCTGCATACTATAGGGTGAATAGTGTCGATTGTTACGTTTGAATTAGGCGAAAGGTTCGAAACGCACCTGATCAAAGCTTCAAAATTTTTTTGGTTTGCTTTTCAAAGCTTCAAAATTTTTTTGATTTGCGTTTCTATTCAGTCATTGAGAAATCAGATTGCTACTGAGTACACTATTTGCGCAAGCTTGTTCTGTTCCCATGCTAAGCAAATGTACACAACATGATTGGTTGGTCTCTAGTGAGACTCAGCAATTTGTTGCGTTTTAGGTTTACCTTTTGCTAATACATGGGTCCTCTCTTAGCAGCTAAACCAAGGGGGGTACTCATGAGTCTTAGCTCACTTAACCTCCCTAAACCTTCTGACTACTTCTTCATATGGGCATACTCAACACACATGTAAATCAGTTAAATATAAGTTTGTTTGTGTACATTATAGTAAAAGTACGATAGTACTCACCAATTAAGTTTCCTTGTAGTTTGTAACCTAATTTCTCTCTTTCTCTCGATCCATTCCAACAGACAAGCAAGAGGACAGCCAGCAACCAGCAACATAACAGGTAGTTCCCATCTAACAGGAGTTACCTTTACCTAACTCATCAAGACAACTGAATGCTTCCCTATGGAGAACAAGACTTTTATGGAGGTGGGCTGCTAACGCCCTAGTTTCCTGTTTCAGGCTTCTGCCTTGAAACAGGATGTGCTGATTCAGTAGGCTTTCGCGCCAAAGGTTTTCCTATCTTATCTTTCAGCACATGCTTACAATCTTTAGCATTTCTCAATCCTACAATGTGACTTTAAATTTAATATTCTTTTCATTTTAAAGATGGTTACTTTAGGTGATTGGCTTTTATTAGGTTCTAAATGTCATTTACTTTGAAATAATTAATTGCCTACCATTGACAATACTTTATATGTCATATTTATTACTTTATAAGGTGACAGGGCTCACCCTACACAAGACATGTTGTGAAACAATTTGTCAGCGACTATCTCGGACAAGCCGTCTTTGTGAAACAAAGTGGCAGAACTTCAGGGGGACAAGCCACTTCTGTTTATCTAAAAATGAATCTAACTTCATTTTTAGGGTGAAGATTCAGGCTGAGAACGTTGGCTGGTTGGCAGTATGGCTCTCAGCACTCAACAACATACCACCCGAGCCTGGGCATGCTGTGAGGCAGATTCCTCTTTTTACTTCCACTGCCTGACTAAACGAGGCAGCCCAGTGGAAGGAGAACTAACCGTCAGTGAGTGATTCTGGTCAACTCTGAGCTTGGCTTGCAAATAAATTCCTTTTTATAGGAAAAAGTCATGCACTAAATGCATGCCTTTGCTCAAACAATTTAACAATCGTATCCTAGGCAACCTGCCTGATCAGTGTATGACACCTGCCTGATCAGTGCATGACACCTGCCTGATCAGTGCATGACACCTGCCTGATCAGTGCATGATTGTTGTGTGATTTTCTATCGTTGCTAGGCAACCTTGTCAGATCCCATGATAATTATGTAATCACTTGATAAGTGATTGAAGGTTACATGAAGTTTACACTTTTTGTGTTGTTATAAAGTGTTGATTTGACACTAGGAAAGTCCCTGTAATTTTACCTAAAGGTATGTATGTTCTCTGTATTGTTGTGAAGGGCTGATAAGTTTGTTTGTAAGCTTTCAATCCACTTGTTTCTGAGATTCTGACATATCTCTGACGTTTTTCATGCTTCATTGATTTCGGATCTTTCTGAGGCTACTGTATTTCCAGCCTTCCAGCAGCTTTCCAGCAGTTGTCCAGCAGCTTTTCAGTAGTCTCCAAGTTGCCGTTTAAGTTCTGTTTTTGTAATTTTAAGTTCTTTTACATGTAGTAGACAATGTAATTGCTCTGCTACACAAAAAAAAAATTGATGAGTTTAAATAATAAGCAAAAATCACTTTGCCAAATGTCAACCACATACCTATATCTAAAGAAACAAAGTGTAAACAAACAGCAAGAAAAGGACAGAGCAGCGTTTGGGTCTGACGTCTCATGCCTTAGATTAGTGGTTTTCGGTCGGTCTATCCAACCACGCGCAGTCTTATTTCTTGGTTTTGTGGTCACAAACTGCTCAGGAGAAAGGTCTTTCTAAAGATTCAAACTAATTAAAACTGAATTATTGGATCACAGTGTTCTAGGACAGGTTGTCCAACACTAAGCATTCGGTGCATTCGAAATGACAAACTTGGCAAACAAATTTTAATGAAATCCTTAATAATTTTGTCATGAAGGGCAGGACTAAACCCTTAATTGTTTACTGTGCTCTGTTCAGCCGTCGTGATTCGATGATTGTAGCTTTTTATTTCTTAACACGCATTTCAATAATGACAGCTAAGGGAAGTTTAAAACTCATCCCTTCGTGCGATGGTTTCGTTGCGTTCGATTCTTTGCAGTCTGGAAAAGTAACAAACAATCAAATGGTGATCCTAGCATTGCAACCATTTAGGATGTTTTACTTGACGTGTTTTGCTTGTGTGTGCAAGATTTTTACAACCTTGTCCTTACGGCCGCCACGTAGGCTATATGTGCAGTGTGTTTGGTTTTTAGGAAATTATATATTTTGGGTGCTACTGTTGAACACAGCGAAGAAAAAAGAGATGTAAAATTGACGTAGGCCATGTGCTTTTTTTTTAATCTAACCGTGACGTTTTTGTTTGTCTCCCCTGTCGAAATTACAGTAGTGTTCCCACCAGCCAAGCATGCCTTGCACAATTTCCTGTCATTGAACGCTTTTGCGCCGAAAGTAAGAACAAGGGCAGTCATCGTGGAGCACTCGCAGTAAGCTTCTACAATTTTTTATTGACTGTACTTTTAGAGCAGGGGTTCCCAACCTTTTGTTTCCCATGTACCCCTTCAGCATTCCGACACATGAGCATGTACCCCTTCAGCATTTCGACAATGAACCATGCACAGGTAGGCTGCCCCTAAAATCTCGTATGACAAGGTATTTTATCATGGTTATTCATAGATATATTTAACAATGAGCATATGATTTTGATATAAGTATTTCGAAATATATATAATGTAATTATTTTTTCTCTTGTGTTGCTAACCTCAAGTGCACCCCTTCAGATAGGCAAATGTTCCCCAGGTTGGGAACCTCTGTTTTAGAGCGTCAGTAAGTTTGCATGTCGCAAGCGACTTTTTTCGTGGCGGTTGCTGCATACATTCAACATTGCATTTAAAAATGTGCCCCCCTTGTGATTTTGGCCCCCCCTACTGCAAATGCTCGGACACGAATGTAGTTTTCCAAATAGCCATTTTCTTGATCCTGTCGTATGAAATAACAAAAGGTCTTTGAAAGCAAAACCAGCGACTGCCTTTCCAGAAATTGTTTATATTACCGTTATCTTGTGTTGCGTTTCTGCTAGGAACTGTTCTCTGAATCGTCTGAACCTGTGACTGTTGCTTTTTCTCTGATTTGCTCATGGTAACAGTGCTGCTTGTAAAAACCTACCAGATTAAATTACTCAAAAAGGTTTGGTATGTTCTCCTGGTTTTGTGCCGGCCTACTTGATTTATTTCATTTTCCATTCAGCTTGAGGCACATCAAGACAATTAAAATATTAATGTGTTAAAACGAACAGAAGTCGGAGCTCGAGCCTGAGCCATGAAAAAAGAGAGCTCGGGAGCCATAGCCACACTCATGAAAACCAAGAGCTCCGGAGCTGGAGCCATGTTCACGAAAGAAGAACTGCGGAGCCGGAGCTGTGACATTTTTACGACAACTCCGCAGCCCTGAAATAATCCAAACTGTAGCCGGGCACATAGACGATCCAGACCAAAAATTCAACAGATAAATTGCTTCAGCAACAACCTCCAACGATTATCATAGTAAATTAAAATTTGCAAGGAAGCAGCAAGTCTTAGAAGTAGAATACTGAAGTTAACGCAATTATCGATAAGTGGTTTCGCCCCCCTCTCACCTCCTTTGATTTTTTCGTTCCCTTGCCCATCAAAATCGCCCTCTAGGGGCCGATTCCGCCCACTTTGAGATACACTGAAATAACCTGACGAGCGGCCGAAGGCCTGAGCTTGGCAAATTTTTCTCTGCATTAAGTCAAGTTCTAGCTTACTTTCAGCATAAAATGACTCAAAAGTAACTGAAAATTATCTTGCCTTCTCAAAGCATACAAAATGGCTTCTTACTGCAGCAGTTGCTGTAGTTCCATTGAAGACAATGGAAAATGATGCAACAACAAGCCCCCAATTTTACAAATGGCCATTGAGCGGAATTATTTCATAGGAATGCATCATCAGGCTGGAGTTCATTTTGAAAATTTCACTGAAATGAAATTCCGAAACATTTTGCAAACCGGGATGGGACACTGGGACAGACGTTTAAAGTGGGACAGTCCCGGCCAAACCGGGATGTTTGGTAGGTCTATGCTGTAGTCCACACATTTTCAAAGCAAGTTTCCCCAACGCGGCTTGTCGGTCACACCAGTGATGCCGTATCAGCACGATAGAATTGTCTATGTCGTAACAGTGAAACGTTTTCATTGAGGCAGAGATATTGTCTGCCTCCCTTCGCCGCCTCATCACTGTAGCTGCATGTCTGACCAGCTATTGATGTGGCATAACGCTGCATATTGAGTATATTATACACAAAGTGAATTAGGTGCCAGACTATGGAATGCGAGAGCATATAGTAGGGGCACATTATTAAAAGTGTATAGAAACATTACACTGTAGCTGACATTAAGGTTACAGAGCTGATACAAAGGAAATTGCATGGCAAGCGCTCACCAACACAGTTTGTGACAAACTGCTCAGTGCGAAAGCCGCACGGTGAGAAGAGGAGGCACAAGCACTGGCTGCCTCCCTTCGTAAATTTCCCATGGCATGAAGAAGAAATACGTAAATTCAGATGTATTGACTAAGAAAATGATTAGAATCATACGATAATTGCACCTTTTCAACATGAAAGAACAAATGTTTATTCAATTTGTTATTTTGGATCCCTAATTCGCGTTGCACATTTCATTATTATGGTAGGGGAGGCACTCCTCCCTTGCCTCCCATGATGGCACGTCACTGATCTTTATCATTCAGAATTTTGAACAACTTGCGCTTGCCCTGAAAAACAAAGTTGACCTAAAATTTTTCACTGTGTTGAAATATTTTTTACCATTCACAGGGTTTTTGAGCAACGTTGCGCTTGCCTAAAAAACAGAGAGTGCCCTGAAAATTTTCACTGTATTGAATATACTTTTCACATTCAGGATTTTTGAGCAACTTGTGCTTGCCCTGAAAAACAGAGAGTGCTTTGAAATCACGGTATTGAATATATATTTTTTATCATTCAGAATTTTGAACAACTTGCTCTTGCCCTTAAAAACAGAGTTTGCCTTGAAATTTTTCAAATTCACTGCATTGAAATATTTTATATCTTTCAGGATTTTTGAGCAACTTGCGCTTGCCCTGAAAGACAGAAAGTGCCCTGAATTCACTGTATTGAATATATATTTTTATGTTTCAGTATTTTGAACAACTTGCGCTTGCCCTGAAAAACAGAGTTTGCCCTAAAATGTTTCACTGTATTGAAATATTTTATATCTTTCAGGATTTTTCAACAACTTGCGCTCTCCCTGAAAACAGAGTCTGCCCTGAAAATTTTCACTGTGTGGAACATACTTTTTACATTCAGTATTTTTGAGCAACTTGCGCTTGCCCTGAAAAACAGTGTGCCCTGAAAAACAGAGTTTGCCCTGAAAATTTTCACTGTATTGAAATATTTTATCATTCATGACTTTTTAGCAATTTGTGCTTGTGTTGAGTTCGCTTTGCATCTTCAACATTAAACGTCTCTTGATTCTGGAATAAACATAATAGAAGATTTCAACAACTTTAACAACAGATCAAGAAAGCGACCTAGAAGCTTATCGGCGGTCTCGTTGAATAGCAATGATTGGGAAGAATACTGGAAGACCAAAATTATACCAACCAACAGACTTAAATCTAAGAGAAGGAAACAGGAACAATGCAAAGACTAAAAATATCCTGTCTGCAAGGACATTGTAATGTGTATTTATTTAAACTATCGTGTATTTATGCTCCGTATTTATTGTAAGTCACAGGTAGGAAGAGAGTAACCCTAAATATTGTAGGAACCATTTGTATTAACAGTTAATACCGAATTATAAGTAATAGTCACGTTCTAAACAGATAAACAGCAAGAATTATCACAAAACGATTTTTAACTTCCGCGAAATAATAACGAACCGTCACGTAAGACCACTAGAGTCGCCACGAAATCGTGCGCGATGCGAACTCTATTACGGGCGCCATCGAAACGTAAGAGAATCGACGTCACGCAAAGGTGCAATTTATTAGCCAATGAGAATTCGAGGAAGTAAGCAAATTTCGACTGTGATGCAGTGCGGCCAAGGGCTTAAAAGAAGGCATGGTTCACAGCTTTAGTCAGTCCTTCCTCGAGCCACTGCTTGAGTAGTAACAGTCTACAGATAGTCTGATAGACTGAGACATTGGGCTTATGGCATTATGACTTACTCTCTTCCTCAATGAAAGAATTGAACTCGTATTAACCCCTGTTGCTCGTAGTAACATTTGTTACGTGCTTTAAACCCAGTTACTCGCATTAACCCCTGTTGCTTTGATTACTTTTCTGACGCATTATAGATTAATGGCGCAGTGCTTAAAGTTAAATGAATAAAACCATGAGTGAATACAAAATTGTCTGATGTTAAAACTGAGCGTAAAGTCGAATGACAAAGGGCGGGTCTGACTTTCTTCGTTGTAAATAGAGGCGTGCCTTGAATACGTTCCCATGATAAAACAACCAGCGCTCTCGCGGAACTACTCTAACTAACATATGATTTCACTGTTACACTTGCTCTGAAAACAGAGTTTGCCCTGAATTTTCAAGCCGGGGGACGGCAGCCCCCCGACCCCCCGCCTCGTACGCCACTGGTTGTGCAAATTAAAACATTTTGGCTAGATGTCAGGAATCCACAACAAGCTATAGCATGGAAATAACTTCAAGCATTGAAACTTTTCAGACTTAGTCGTTGACCTGAATTATTTTTCTTTTTCTTACCCTAACCCAAACCCTTACCCGACAAACTCATTTAGAACACGAATTCCTAAACCCTAATAATCAGTTTTATCAGCGCATTTGGTATGTAGAATGTCACTCTGCGCATGTGTGCATGTGTGAGGTCAGAAATTTCGCAAGTGAGATGTTTCGCTTGACACCAGCGCTGGTTGCTGGAGACACAAGCGACGCATTAAAACGCCGCTAAGGTTCGTAATTGCTCTCGTTGCGAAGCTTGGTGATCTTGATGAGGTTTTGCAACTGGGTATCAGCGACTTGCATTTGACATTATGTAAATCGTAATTATTAGCATCCGCTGACACTTGTCATTTCGTAATTGTTACGTTGCATTCCAACCTCAATTTATGCCCTCAAAATGCTGGGCTCGGGAACAGAGTTTCACGTTTCCCCCTGGCTGCGCTACTGTCTTCAGGACAGAATCATGAGCTTGTTTCAAGTTATGCATACAGCCAAATATACTAAAGTCGAACCAAGTTACAAAAACTGTCATATTGACATATACTTCATAGTAAAAACCGTAGTTACACATTCAACGAAATGTTGAACTCAGTGCCATATTTTTCCAAGCATTCAATTCAGTCATACGCAACTTTACCGGTAGTAGTAGCCACTAGCCAATGCTTCGAAGCCCCAACTGCTGTTTGTCACTGATGCTTATTTTTTACCGAACGAACGTCGAACGTATCGATCAGGTCAAAAGCAACCTGAGCTAAATCTTTCCTAATGCTGCTAGCTTACTGCAAAAAAATCATCCAAAATCAGCGCAAAACAATGAGAAGAGCAGTTACTATCAACGTGTGCTGACGGAAGAGCTCTTGCGAACTTTTTCCTTTGTCCATCACTCACGCCAAAGTAGCAAATAGCGGTAGCAGTAAAATGGTCATAGCTCGCTACCACATCCGTTATTTTTTGAAAAAGAGCGGCGCTACCGCTAACGCCCCTGGAAAATTAGCTCGCCACACTAGCTCCCTACTGCCCAGCTCTGATTATTGCTTATTCGCGCCACATATATATGGTGTTGTTCTTTGCGCACATTCCGTTCGTGGTTAACCACGCATACAGTGCAACGCCAGCAAAGAGGTTGCAACACTTCCATCTAACCAAAAAGTTTTAATTTGAACAACACGAATCAAAAAAGTAAATGCCAAACTTTGTTCCTGTACTCTGAGAAGCAAACTAACTGAAAAACAATAATAGGTCAGAAATTTTGTTGACACCGGTGCTGTCCCGTTGCCACGGGGAGGGGGGGTTTGGTAGGCTTAGCCCCCCCAAACAAAGCTCTAAGCCCCCCAAATTGAAATAGGAAACACTATAAATTAGTGGAATTTTGTTCAAATTTGAATGTCAAGCCCCCCTGCACGAACGTAAAGCCCCCCTGCACAAACGTAAAGTCCCCCTATCGACGATTTTCTGGCGACGGTTCTGCACCGGTGTCAATCGAAATTCCTGACCTTCGAAAGAGTTGATCACTATCCGATTTGCCGGTTGGATATCTGGCAGGATAGTGAGTTTGCAATCAAATGCGGATATCCAAAAAGTGCTTTTTCAGCCTATTTGATATATAGGATATCAATATGTGCATGCGCTGATGGCGTGAGCAGAGATGATCGCATGGTGGATTTTCACTATCGGATCCTAACCTGTTTTCGAAAAAAGATATCCGTATCCGATCCGAATCCTGTTTTGGTTGAAATCATACTATCCATATCCGAAAAGTATCCGAAAGTGTATTGTGATGCACAACATATATTTTGTGCTGTGCCTATTTTGCCTTGTTAGGCAAAATAACTGCTGGAACTATTTTGCCTTTAGCTAAACACAATTGGTTGAAGTTTCATTCATTCAGCGTGCCGTCTTCGAGTGACGAAGGTTGACAACAATAGCTCTCCATAGGGTCCTGTCGTTAGCTTTCTTAACACAGTTTACGTAATTATCTTGAGTACACAGTTCAATATCCTTCACCCAATCCCTTCTCTTTCTTCCTCTCCCTCTCTTCCCTTCAATGT
>Ga0210059_1000576_pt1 | contig 48143 bp, 24 predicted proteins | sample Ectturendosymbi2_FD_188042 | JGI IMG/M metagenome (GOLD analysis project Ga0210059, IMG submission 188042) | Ecteinascidia turbinata endosymbiont from Florida, USA - Sample 2 (SPAdes) (version 2) | ecosystem: Host-associated > Tunicates > Ascidians > Unclassified | place: Key West, Florida...
TGAGGAATCTGCCTGCTTTCTGCTTTTATTCTTCTGCGACGATTAAAACTTGCAAGCGTATCTATTTTTCATAGTTAAAGGCCACAAAGATGGCGGCAAGTAAATCAGTCACAGTTTATTGACGGGGGAACTAGTTTCGCGTTTTCCAACGCATCATCAGTCCTGGAAATGTAAGACAAATCTTACAGGCGAAATGTTGACACTTGAAAACAAGTAAAGAAAAACACACGAACTGTGGCTAGTTACAACGACATTACTAAACATGAAACAGGAAAAGGGAGAATTGACGAACTGTCAAACCATCAAAGAAGTTGTGTTTGGAACAAGGAATAACTAATAATTAGCTTCATTGCACGCTTCCAATGTACGTTGAAAGTCTAGGCCTTTCTGGATTTTTCGTGAACTGTTACGCTCTGTTTAAATCGCATGGCTTCTCTCTGGCATACGTCATCGCGCACGTGTGTTATCTCCAGAGGAAAAGTGTCTTTGTTAGACCGCTGCCAAACGCAGATTTTCTTAGCAGTGACTGGTTTATGAGGCTCTGAAGAGGTCAGCCTTTTAGCTTCGAAAAATGTTTAGTAATGTTGTTGTAACTAGCCACAGTTCGTGTGTTTTTCTTTACTTGTTTTCAAGTGTCAACATTTCGCCTGTACGATTTGTCTTACATTTACAGGACTGATGATGCGTTGGAAAACGCGAAACTAGTTTCCCCGTAAATAAACTGTGACTGATTTACTTGCCGCCATCTTTGTGGCCTTTAACAATGAAAAATAGATACGCTTGCAAGTTTTAATCGTCGCAGAAGAATGAAAGCAGAAAGCAGTCAGATTCCTCAGAAGCTCGCCGCAAGGCTAAAGTTTGTTTTCTGTGATAAACAACAGTTTGCATTCCAAGTCCATGCCTTAAGAATAACTATAAAGTTGCTTTGGGGGCACTTTGCGCGGATTGCTATCTTATGAAGCCTGGTTCTTTACGTGTATTGCATCATGAAGCAGATAGTTTGATCGTGCGTTCAAACGCTACCGAGAACGCGTCCGCGCTTGTGGTTACCGAAAGCGAGAAAAGAAATGAGTTCATGTTAGCAGTTTTCTCCAAGTAAGTTGTTCTTCGAACGACAGCGCCGTTTAACAAACGTGAAGTAATTGCATTGGAAGTTCAATTCGCATGTGAGTTCGGTTTGATTGACGTAACTTTGTACTTGCGCTCGCCGCTCGTATCTCCATTGCAGAGCTTCCTTAATTACGAGTGGTAGCGGTAGTATCTAATGTCCAACACGGTAGCATGCTATTAGTCATAAACATTGACGTATGGACACATGGGCTGTGCCCACGTCCCTTCAAATAAAATAAAAGAAGCTGTGATCAACTCCAATAAACTGCCGTCTTCTTGACATTCATATAATAATTATTTTGCTAAAACATCCTCTTTAAAAATGTCTTGCCACGGTTGACTGTACACGATGACGTCATAACATCATTGCTCAGAAGAGCCGCGCGCCTAGATTTTGCATTGGACCCCGCACATGCTAGAGCCGGCCTTGCACCTAACGCCTTTAACTTGAGATTGACGCAAGGATAAGCAATGTTCAAACGAAAACACTTGGAAATCTTCATATAACTGCACGTTTATCAGGATCCCAATGTTTGCCTACGCGATCGAAGTGTGCATTGCACGCCATGGTTCAAGCGACATCACGTGTGTCAAGAAATTTTGCCCCTTGAAAAAGTGTTTTGCGCCTAAAGCCAAAACTTAGTTGGCGCCAATTCTATTCCCAATTGGTTGGTGATATGTGCACCGCAGTTGAGGTACCAAAGGTAATAGAGCAATAGTAAAATATTTTAGTAAAGAATGCAAAACATATGTTTTTTTAATAAATATATTCAGAATTGTTTTTATAATATATATTGATGTACCTTGCATACCCACATGAGCTCATATTGCACAACACAACACTATGTACATTTTTTGTCATAACCTGGCTTTACTCTGATGACTTGCACTGAATGTAATCAGCCGGGTGGTAATGTCATGCGATCTACCCACAGTATCTTTGAAATCGACTGGTAGATCGCAATCGACGTATTGAGCACCAGACATCTAACCAGCTTGGGACACCAGGGGGGCGAAGAGTTTTCTGAGGGGGGGCCAAAATTTTTAAAATATGTCTAACACATTTTTCCAGTGAAGGCAAAAAAATTTCCAGGGTGGCTTCGCCCCCATCCGCCCCCTGGTTACGGGCCTATGAGCGCCGATATATTGTATGTTGATCAGGCGCAGCATTGAGTCAAGTGTGTAGTCGAAGAAGTTGCGTTTGTTAAATTGTTTTTGAAGAAGCTAAATCATCACGATTACTTAATATGCTTTGCAATTGAGTGAGATATGTAATGCAAAATAGGATTCTTGTGTCGATGACACTGCAGATCACGCATATCACGTGTTGTACCGAACTGTTTGGAAAAAAATTGAATGGGGTGCGTGGGCCAACATCAGCAGCAAGAAGTTTTGCCTGATTTAGGTGTTTTTTTGTCTTCCAGTTGTTATGCTTACCTAGGTATGCATAGCGTCTGGTGCATATTATGTGTATGAGCAGTGCATCTCTCGTTGTCGAGGAAGCATTAAAATTTTCTTGCAATATTCAGTATGTAACGAATTGCGTTTTCTGTTGGTGAAAAGAAATACAAAAATATGAACAAGAGGACCTTTATGGAATTTTTAGAGAAAGTGTGAAGTCCAATATGTCTGTTCATGCTTTTTCGAGAAGTGTTAACGTCATGGAAATAGATTGCTTTGAGATAAAGCTAAGCCTTTGCTGAATATTTGGAGCCACACAACACTGTCGCTGTTGGATTGATTCCACCACAGTCTACCTGCCGGTCACGTGACGCTGAGAACGAGATTCACGATCACCTGGAAACCTAGATGCTTTTTGCTACAAACTGCTTGTATTGCTACAAAACTTGGTATGCGACGTCTTGACTGCGTTTACATGCGAGGAAAGTTTTCTTTTACGCACTGATGTTAATAAGGATATAGTGCTTTGTTGAACTCAATAATTGTTCCATTGTTGAAGATTTCAACAACACTCTCGACTGTTTTACCTTCGATTGAAACCTTTCACATAGTTGGAAAATACTGAATTCAACAAAGCACTTGATGCTTACAACAGCGCATTAAACTACGTTGAATCGATGTATAAGTTCTTCCGTAATTCTTTATGCAGGTCCCTCAGGAATCTTGAAAAGTATGATGGACAACTTTGGTCGATTTGCAGCTTGGAAAATCTGGAAATAAATTTTGGTGTGTTAGTATGGCAAAAAATATTTGCCAGACTTGATCTTTTAACATCTACTCATATAATATTATAATCTGATACTTTTGACAAGATTGATAATTTTACTTTCATCGTGGTAACTGTAGTGACCGTATTTGACCTGCCATTGAACTGCATCCATTACCTTTAAAGTGATCTTGTTATTCAGACAATGTTGCTACTGGGAAGGCGGACATGGTGTCACCTACACTGTGTCCCCAGTAACCAAAACATGAGAAACTTATTGAGCTTTCAAGCTAGAACTCTAGGCCTACACCCCTTAACTTACCACTGAGGTTGGGGGCAGTTTTAAGGTGCGACGGTTTAGACTTGCCGCCAAGTGCGAAAAAATTAAGTGTTTTGTTTTTCTAGGTAATTTTGATGCTTTAAGATTGATTTTTTTGGATAATAAGATTTGTTTGGTTTCCTGACCGGAATATAAAGAATGGCAAAATGTATACTTGTCGAGATGAGTGGTTACGAAAAGACAAGTACAAGTATAAGCTCTGGTTGTCACGCGACAAGTCGGAATCAAAAGCCAAGTGCAAGACATGCTGCAAGTCTTTTGACATTTCCAATATGGGTGAGATGCCATTGTAAGCCACGTGAAGGGGAAGAAGCATAATGAGCGAATAAAGCAACACGCTGTTGCAACCATTTCGCTGGCGTTGCGCTGAAACTGCGCAGTTCACCACGAACGGAATGTGCGCGAAGAAAAACATCATATATAAGTGGCGTGAACAAGCAGTAATAGAGTGATTGCGGGGCATGATCTCTATTGTTCCTTGCTGCCACAGTGCGAAGCTTTGCTCACATGCCGCTGGAGCTTTCCGATCGCAACAACACGGATCCTGGAATTAAGTTCCATAAGTCGAAGTAGAGTTGCTAGTGAGTGCTCATCTTTTGCCAGACCCAGCAATACAGACGATCACACCAGTTCATTACCAGCTGTAGAGGCAGCTGCTTCAAATAGTGAACCAATAAATCAACAATTGATTACTGCTCATTTGATTGGAGTAGAAGTTCATACCGCAGAAGTTTACTGGACATTAGGCTGCATGAACAATCGCAACTCACACAATAGTCCCAAAGGTAAAAGTGACTTATTTCGTTCAGTGTTTCCCGACAGTGTTATAGCCAAACAGTTCAGTTGAAGTGCTTCAAAAATATCATTTCTCGCTGCATTTGGTGTCGCACCATGCTTATCATGGTCTTTTGGCTAAGGTGAAAACTTGCGATAAGTATACGCTCTACTTTGGTAAGAGTATAAATAAACCTTTGAAAGAAAAGCACGTAGATGTTCTGGTACGCCGTTGGGATGGTGATACGAACACATCTCGATATTTTGATTCTCACATTTTAGCACACGCAAAATCCGAAGATTTATATGATTCTATTCTCTCTTGCTGTGACTCTATCGGGGTCCAGATATTATTGCGGTTGTCAGTGGATGAACCTAACGTTAATTGGAAACTTTAAATATCTCTCAAATAATATTGAAGAAGAAATAAATAAACAGTTGTTGAACATTGGAAGTTTTGTCTTCACATTTTACACAATGCTCACAAGAGTGGAATCAATTCACGTAGTTGGAATGTAAAGAACATTTTTATTATCTACATCGATTATTTAAAGACACACCTGCAGGGCGAAAAGAGTTTTGCCAAATTACTGGTTCCACTGACTTTCCTTTAAAATGTTGCCCAAATCGGTGGTTGGAAAATGTACCAGTCCTTAAGAGGCTCATTAAAATATGGGCTAATGTACAGAAATAGTTAAGCCAATAAAACTCCGAGACCAGTCTTTTGCAGGTCTGCAGCAGGCTTCCAAGGATTTGCTGTTTATACTCAAGCTTAGTGTACGCTTGTCGATTGTAGAGCTTTGCCAAACTTTTTAACCAAGTACCAAATAGATTCCCCAGTGATCCCATGTTTATGTAATGAGTTGTTTAAACCAACGAAACAGCTACTGGAACGTTTCGTTAAAAGCGACACAATGGAGCAGCTAACGATCCCAATCAAAGTGTTCAAACGTAACTTTCGTAAAGAATTTTCTCAAACCAAGTATCACAGAGATGTGTCAGCAACCAATTTTGCATTTGTTGCTGAGCAGCCGCTGAAGCATTTGAACTTTCACAACAAGACTTCCGATCTGATATGAATACGTATCATGGAAGAAGTAAAAGCAGGACCGGATTTAGCTGATGACAGGCTCTAGGCTAATCCACTTGTGAGGCCCCTCTACCATTGTTACGAGGAAAAATGGAAAAGCGTTAATCAGTTGCAAAATGCCGAAAATGATGATATTGACGCTCTGAAAGTACGGTCAATAAAAAATCCTAAATCATTTGCTAGTGTCACACAATCACTGCGCTTGTTGCTACTTTCGACGCAAAAGCGTTCAATGACACGGAATTGTTGCAATCGTACTTGGCTAACGGGAACAAGATTATTTTATTTCCACAGGCAAACCAACCGAAAACACCACGCTAAAATATGTGCCAAAACACATAGCCTACGTTTTTAAAAGATTCAACTTTTTTTTCTTATCTGTGTTCAAAACAACCAAACATAATCCATACATGTCTGTATAAAGACGTTAAAGCACAACGTGAGGGTCATGTTGCGACTCGATTACCACGGCTGAAAAAATCTCACACACACGAGCAAAACACACTTAAAACGTACCCAAATGGTGGCAACTGCTAGGTTCGCGATTCGCGTCTTTGTTACATTTTCTGACTGCAAAGAATTAACGAAACGGTCTTGCGGAAGGATGTGAGGTTTAAACCAGAACCGTCGCCAGAAAATCTTCAAGACGGGAAATTTGCGTTTGCGCAGAGGGACTTGACATTCTGAAAATTTGATAAAATCTCCAATGATTTGTAATATTTCGTATTTCAGTTTGGAGGGGCTGAGCCCACCAATGCCTCCTGTGGCGCCGGGTCTGGTTTAAACTTCCCTTATGCTGTCATTATTCAAATACGTATTTTAAGAAATAAAAAGCTGCAATCATCGAATCAAGTAAGGCTGAACACACCACTGTAAACGATTGAAAAGGTTTTGTCCTGGTCTTCATGACAAAATCATCTAGGAATTCATTACAATTTGTTTGCCTAAGCTTATTACTTTTAATGCACCGAATGCTTAGTGCGGACAACCTCTCCTGGAACATTGCGACCGTTTTTAATTCATTTTTAATTCTTTTGAATCTTGAAAAAGACCTTTCTCCTGAGCAAAACTTCCTCCTGAGCAGTTAGCTCTCATCAAGCTAAGAAATAGGGATCCGCGTGATTGGATAAACTAAAAACCCATAGCCTAAGGCAGTGGTGGTGAACCTTTTATAGACCGAGTGCCTAAACGGCCACCCTAAACGCATTTATGTATTCCAAAGTGCCAACACGGTAATTCAACATGAATGGGCCAACTGAGGTTTTGGGTTAGAAAAAACAACTCATGCATCAACATCTTTTGTCTTCAAAGAAATGCACAATAACAGAGCTCCCAATAATACAAACCAATTTTTATTGAAAGGTAAGAGTTTCCATTTGGCATACATTTGAACAATTAATGTGATTTTTGCTGTTGCATGCTCGCTGACAATTTTTCTAACCTTGGTTCATATTTTGTAAGTTTGAGAGCAACACATGCAGCACTCAGGTCATCTGTTAGTCTGTTTCTGGTGTCAGATATGATATAATTCATAGCTGAAAACAGCTGCTCACAAGCATAGGATGATCCAAACAAAGTAAGGAAAGCAATCCCGAGTGCTTTCATTGACTCAAAATGATTTGGCAGAGAATTCCAAACTTTAAGAATTTCATTTTCATAACTAAGTGCGTTGTCATTTGTCATCCCTTCAATTTTCGAAAGTGTTTCACGCAGGTCGTAGAATTTGCTTTTCCAGATAAGAGTTTTCTTGTAATTCCAATAGCTCCATTTCTAGATTTTCTAATTCTAACCAATGTAAGCAGGAAAGATCAAGTTCTTCAAATTTGGCTTGATCTGGAAAAGTAAGAAAACGCAGGGTTGTCTCCATTTTGCGAAACTGTAAGAATCTTTTGCTAAAATTCATCTGTGCAGCTGCTACAAAGCTAGAAAATCCCTCGTAGATTTCTTGATGGCTTGTAAGATTATCTGCAAATGTTGCAGAATTTTCTAAATGCATTTTTAGATTTGGAAAATATTTCGGCTGCCCACTTTCAAGGTCTCTTTGAAAAACCTGCAGTTTTCTCTCAAATGTTTTGATATCACAAAACACCCTTTCTGCTATCTTCCCTATACCTTGCAGTTGCTTGTTTAGTGCACTGAAGTGTAGTGTAAAATCTGTAAAAAACATAAGGTTGGCAAGCCAAGCGGTATCAGTGAGCTGTGGATATTCCTGCCTTTTTTTCACCCATAAACAGCCGAATTTCATCCAAGCAGGATACAAATCTCTCCAGGACTCGTCCTCTGCTCAGCCACCGGACATTATTGTAGATAAGTAAACATTTATACTGTGCCTGAACCTCCTCAAGAAGTGCTTGAAACTGACGACAATTCAAAGCACGAGCTGTGATGTAATTTACCATTTTTGTGACTTCTCTGATGACATTGTCAATTTTTTTGCTGCTTTCCTTGGCACAAAGAGCTTCTTGATGTATAATGCAATGGAACTGAATGACTTGACGTTTTGTTTCTTTAACAAAGAACTGTGCGAAACCAAATGTTGCTCCCACCACAGAAGGTGCGCCATCACTAGTAACTGAAACCACCTTTTCTGGGCTGATGCCTTGTGACACAAAAGCCTCCATCACAGCATCGTAGATATCCATCCCTTGTGTTCATTGGGGCTAAGACACCAGCTGCACCAGCTTTTCTCTCATGATGTCACCAACAGCATAACGCAAAATTACTGCTAGTCTTGCATGATGATTCATATCAGTGCTTTCATCCAAGCACACGGAGTAACAGGCTGCCTTTTGTAAGTCGGTATTGAGCTGCTCACTAACATCACTTGCCATATCCTGGACTCAATCTTTCACAGTATTTCTGCTGAGCGGCATCTCAGAAATTCGTTGAATGATTTTATCCTTGTTTGGCAAATCATGAAAAAGGGAATTACTCCCAGACAACATCGCTGTTTTGATAATATCCCTATCAGAGAGCGGCTTACCATGTTTTGCTAGACACAGCTAAATTTGAAAACTGGCATTTATCAGATAATTTGTTCTAGAAAGATAGTTGCAAAAACTAACAGACTGGGAATGATATTTCCTCAATTGCACTTCAAGAAACTCTTTTTTCTCAGTTTCACCAAGTTTGGCAACATTTTTGTGGTGGTGTTAAAGGGTCGTCTGACATTTGATGTGCGACACACAACACTTTCAGTACATATAATACGTAATGCTTTCCCATTGCGCTCAATTAATCCAAATGATTCTGTCCAGGCTTCTTGGAATGATCTTCCACTATCCTTTTTCGCTTCTTTCGCTACGCTCATTTTTTGATGTTCAAAACTTGGAATCTACAAAAATACATAGGCCTAATTTAAAAAATGAAGCACCCAGTTTAAATCTATCCTTACGCAAAAATAGCTAACACTTAAAAGAGATATTCCCTGAATCAACAGTCTACTGCATTGATTCTCAAAAATTTGTGTAATCCCCTCTCAAGTCACCAAGTTAGATGCCATCACCGCAATCTGTGACGAGGAGTTCTACAGTTATAATTACATGCTGGAAAATTTTGCTCACTGTGTACATGGTGGACAGTCTGTAGCAAACTGGAGATTGTACGCGTAACCATCACATAAATTTTAAGATAGTTTTGTTTAATCAGCAGATCTTCAGCGATAAAATCTTACCTGTCTACTTTACAGTTTCACTCATCAGAAACAAAGAACTCAAATGTTACTATTCCCTCCAATGCTACTGTTCGTAAACTTCATCTTGTCGTTTATTGTGATGTAATAATGTGAAAATGTCGTGCACAGTTTAGCTAGCGGTAAGGTAATGTTATCAAACGGGATAATCTCTGAAGTTACATGCTGGGTAAGTGGGTGTTCCTGATTGAGCATTGGGAAAGTAATTAGTCCTCCGCGCTCTAGTAGTGTCTTCTCAGGCGGCTTTCACGACGTTGGGAGCAACTTGGCCACACGTCCCTCTACTTTTCTGGTAACGAACTCTGTACTGAAGTGACGGTACGCATGCCAACAGAGAGGGCTTGGAGTGCCACCTTTGGCACGCGTGCCATAGGTTCGCCACCACTGGCCTAAGGCATCAGACCCAAATTCGCTTTTGTCATTTTCTTGGCGTTGCCCAATTCTTTGTCTCTTTGGGAAGAGTTGTGTGAGTTTGCCAGTCGGCAAAGTTACTTTTGATTGCTATTCAAGCTCATCGAGATCCCTCATTTGCTTGGCATGGGAGCTGTACAAACATTCACAAGTACTCTACAGCAATCTGATTTCTGAATAACTTTGTTAAAGAATATTAAAATGGAAAAAAATTACATCTTAAAATATCAAACGATCTTTTCGTAATAGAAACGCTAAGAAAACTACTGTATTGCTCAGGTTCACAAGAATCAACTATGTTTTTGTTGTAGGGAACTGCTGCTAGCTTTGCACATAGCTCTTATCTGCGGTACAACTTTTAAGCTCTAACTCCAAGTTTGAACCAGAGGCAGGGGGTCTTAGATCAAGGGAGCCCACTGGTCAACACTCTGAAAAAACTTGAAAAGTAGTAGTGAATCCGGATGTGGACGGCTATACTAAAACCAGAAATCACCGGAAAATACTCCGAAAAACGCAAAAAAACAAAAACCTACTGAGACCAAAAGAATAGTAAATACCAAAATACAAGCTATGTGGAGGCCCGGTTTTTACATTTAGCTTGCCAGAGGAGGTGGTTAACATCCCTGCCCTGGTCAGTTACGCCGCTGATCAGATGCATTTCAAATATGAACAGCCACAAGTTGTTTCGCCTGATTCACACGTAACAATCGGTACGATTCAGCAAACGCAGGACGCAGCCAGCATGCTTTGAGTATCGACACAATGGTCGGCATGCGGCTTGACCAACCGTCATATTGAGATTCATGGAAACTCGTTGGAAGACTCTGGCATCACCACGAAATTTGTTTAGTTGAATAAATTAATAAAACTTAATTTAATTAATAAATGAGACATATACACTTGCGACGAATATTCATCGAAATGATCATACACAGGCAATTGACTCTATGCGTATACCACAGTTTGTTAGAGGCCCCCTTGGGTCTTGAGGACCTAGGCTTAAGCCTACATAACCTATTGGTTAATTTGGCCCTGGGTGGCGGGGTTTCTTATGGCTACTGTTAAAAATATTTCGGAGAAGTCTCCATTAACTTACAAACTTGTCCGCAATGCTGAGTGGTTAAATCCACTCAAAATTAGTGAAGATTCCAGTGTCTGTTTGGACCAGTTATCAAAATATCTGCAAGTTTTATGCGATGCAGGAAGAATAAAACAGGATAAAGGCAATAAACAAATAACAGAACATAGAGTTTTATGCATGGCAAAGGTTTGATCACTTGTACCATTTGCATCTGACTGCGCCTCGTGCCTGTGGGAATTTGTGGCCGGTGGTATAAAACAGCACATCTGTTTTCTCATCATGGTCAAGCATCCGTCGAAAGAGTTCTTCAGTAAACAAAAATCTTGTTACTGAAAACATGAAAACAAAATCAGTTGTTGCTCAGCTAACAATTACAGACCACGCGCGGGGTAGAGTAGCTAACGTACAAGTGGATAAAGATTTCTTTAAATTTGCCCGTGATGCTGGAAAGAAAAATCGCCTGAAGAAGAAATTTACGGTTTAAAGATCAAAAGCAATCACGTTGAGATCAGTATCAGACGCTTGCTTGAATCTGCTGGCAGTTTAGCTGTGCAAGCAAAGAAAGAACTCTAAATGGACCTTCTTACTAATTCAAATGCTTCAGAATATATGCCAAACATATGAAGGCCAAAATATTTCAGCTTGACAAAGAAAAAAAACAAAAAACTGAAAACATAAAAAATAATATTCATTTCAAAATTTAATTGTGAAAAGCACTCAACCCGGTGCGCAACTAAAATATTATTCACAATTAGGAGTGGGCTAAGGACCTCCCATTTTATTGGATTTTCATAGCTGGAAGTGAAATTGAAGTAGATCGTTTAAGATGTTTCTTAATTTAGTAGGAGCTGGCTTTTTTCTGACTATACGAGGCATATGTTATTGATTATTATCGGAAAAGTTAAGTCTGGAAAAATGCTGTAAAACGCGTGGAAATTTATCTTCCAAATTACTTAGGAACCCAGTAATGTCCGTTTCTACAACGTTATCTCACAAGATAAACGTAAGAAACAGTTTTCTAAAAAGCGAGGAGTTGTTTCTCTACAGAAATGGCGTAAACATTAAGTTGTTTTGTGGAACAGGAAAAAAACAACATTTTTGTCGCGTCAAATTATATCAAAACATTATCACTAAGGAACAATGGAGCTCAAACTTATCAACCGTGATTGATGTTGTAGCCTCGTGTTGGTTTGATCCTGCTTTGTCGTGAATTGCTTGGGTGTGTTTGCTTCGTACAATAAGATTCCTAACTTTCAATAGATTCTATTTGAATGAGATTGTAGGATTGAGGATTAATAGAGTTACGTGAAATCGATTTCCTATGAAAAAAATTTTTTTGACAGATTCGACTGCGTGGCCTTTGGAGACTAGTTACTTGAAACGTTTGTGTTTATACGCAAAACTCGATACGTAACGAACAACAAACATCGCGTGTGATTTGGTTTCATGGAGTGTACTGAAATTCTCAGCACAACAACAATTATGAAAGCTCATGTAATCCAGACGTGAGCCAACGAATAACTCATTCATTTCAGTGTTGACGTCGCAAAAGCTTGAATAGCATCCGGAAAGGTAGATGGGGATGTTAAGAAAAATTCTTTCACTTTGTTTTCGTTGTTTTTTCAGCGTATAGATGCAAGCAGCTTGCACGCAGCATGATAGTAAACTACTGATGCAATGGTTATGCCCTAACAAAAATCCTGCTGACAAAGTTGATATCCAAAGCGTAATGGAAGTTAATCAGTCGAGACAGAAACTCCGCTCAAGCACGAATTCGATGACGGTATGTTATATATTTGAAGTTTTATAACATAACGTGATACAAACATACTTTTAACTGCAACAGCAATCCCAATTATTTCACTTCACACTAAAATTGTCTAGTTATCGTAAATTTGTAGACAATTAAAAGAACATCAAAAAAGACCCATGACAGAGTCCTCACGGATGAACTGAAAAAAGATGGCAACCAGACAACTGTCTTTAGAACTGTCTTAGTTAGTAGGGATCACCAGTCAGAGAAAGGGAAGAATTCGGATGAAAAGTACCTGGAACTGCAGAAGCGGAATGCGGAGTACCTGGAACACATAAAATTTCTTACCCAAAAACTGAACAACCGATCCAATGGACGACCATAATCGCCATGGGTGAGCAATATGGTTCTTTTCATCAGGAAAAGAAGAACTTTTTCCTGGTACTTAATAAATTATTTTTTTTAAATATAGAGTTTTTCCCAATGGTCTCCTGTATTTCGTCTTTTTAAGGGTAACTACAGATAGTGACAATCACATAAACTCAAAGTTAATTTTTAAACTCTTAAACGATTTGGAGGCCATTCAACAGAATAAAGATTGTTTTGAATGCGATCTGTCCACAAAATGTTTATTGAAATTCTCCATACAATCTGTCCTAATATGATACACATAGATATTTCTGAATCTTTCATGTAGTTTTTGAGTATCACTTTCCGCTTGAGTACATAAATTCTGGATTTTATGATTAGTGCAGCATAGCTAAAATGACCTTAGTTCGTATAGCATTTTAGTTAAATTTTTATATGTCAGCAAGACAAACCGTATAGTGCTCTAACACATTTTAAAATGCAAACATTATTCCCTGACAGAATGCAATTTAATGAGCATAGTAATCTGGTGCATTGCGTTGGTGTAGGTTGTAGCTTGGAAAACATAATTAGAAAACTTTAAAATATTTTTAGTATCCACCAAGCTAAAGGCCAATCTGCACTGAGGAGTTGCCAGGAGTAACCGCGCACGATTCTTTGTTTGTTTTATTGCGCCCAGGAGTTGCCGTGCCGAGTCGTGCACTAACGCAGAATTACCCGACGCAACAAAACAAACAAAGAATCGTGCGCGGCTACTCCTGGCAACTCCTCAATGTAGATTGGCCTTAAGTGTTAGCTACGAAAGAAAAGCAAGTAAAACTTTAAACCCCAAGCATGATTTTTGTCGTTTTTCAATTCGCAGAACGGTGTGTAAAGTTACATTCACTCTAAATTGTTGCAAGAGTGTGTATTAGCTTAATATAGAACTGTAGCTTTACTGTTCACCACTTTGCTATGCGATAGGTCAGAGAAGAGAAACAAAAACTCTCTTCGTATCGTACACAGTCGTCTTACAACCAGCGAGCAGCAGGTAAGTTTTGATCTGTTCTTCAAATTCAAATAAGAAACACTTTTACGTCATGCCGAAACTTTTCGTAAATAATACACGATAAAAACTGTTGATGGAATTAACAGCAGCGGCGGATCCTTACTTGGTGGTTTAAAAAGGAATAGTCTCGAAACGAGGCACCAGGTGGTCAGTAACGTTTGCAATATGTTGCGTGTCAGACAGCACGAAGTCATGGTTGTTGGAATGGGTATGACGATGTATGGAAAAGAGCCCCAAATAGTTCTCTTGAGTTTTACGCGGATATGGTCGACAAGATTTAACAACTTGAAAACAAAATTTCGAAATTTCCATCTTTCTACTGCATCGCTAAAAACGTTAGCCCATTGTATTTCACACCAAAGATTGTTCCACATACAACGGGAAGTATTGATAACCATTGTCGGAGTACATGTTTGTTATTCAGATGACGTTTCTCGTGCGGAGAAATTGCTATTCGCAGATACATTAAACTCTCAGTTACCCGATTCCGATATTACAAAAACACTTTGTTCTGATGATACGTTTCTATTAAAGAGTGTCAATAATTTGGAAAAACTACAAAATTTTGCTATGCGGGAAATAGCTGAAGTATTTGGTTGGCAAACTGCAAACAACTTCTAACTAAATATTTCTGAAAAAAGATTAATATTAACCGCATATTCCTTTTGAAATATCACAGCCTCATGATTTCACGAGTGCAACACGATATTATTGCCTGGAGAAGAGCAGTTTCATGTCATCTACAACCAAGATTGTTTGTTTCAAGTCGCGCGGTTAGATGTTTGGGGACATCTGGAATTTAAAGCTACTATTATTTATAAACGCGGAAAATCCTGCAACTAAACGATAGTTACAACCTTGAAGTAGCCAAGTTCATGTTCAATCACATGCAGCTTCCGCTTATATTTAACGATAGTTTCAAGCTCACCACAGATGTTTATCTGCATAATGCATAATGGCAAATCACAAATCCGCAATTCGCGTTACCGAAGGCACGTTCATGCTCAAGAACCAAAATGTTGAAGTTCAGTGCAATAGCTATCTAGTGACAAACTCCTTCAGAAATAAATCGGTTTTGAGAAATTTTACAGCCCATTATAAAACAATGTGTTACTCGGGTACTAGAAACATTTTTGGTATTCTTCCTTTCTTTTTCTGTGTGCGATAAATGAGCGCATTGACTCGAAATTGCTCTAACTACTTAAGTAGTTCCATGAGCTATTGTTGTCATCTCTTACTTAATTTGTTTTTGTTGCTGTCACTACAAATCGATCGTGTTTTCTGCATTAGACTCTCTTATAATGTGGTGAGGCGTCTTTAGGCTCCAATCGCATTGCGAACATTGCAAATCTTCTAATTAACATTGCAGTAAACGAATTTTCGTTTTCCGTGCGTGAGTCATCACATCGCCTGGAAACCCATTTCCCGAATGGAACAATTGCACGCCTCGTTCTCAACAAGCTTGAATTTTGTGATGTACATCGCAGCACTAGTCCATAACTGTTGTGACACCTTTTCATCCCAACCATCACCAACATTTGTAATGTGAAACGTGTGGCAGTTGGCAATGTAAAGCCAAAAACTGCGGCAGCTCAAATTTTCCTGCTTCACATTTTGCATCATTTGATCATAAAAACGCACTACATATACAAAACCTTTATGCTCAGAGCAAAAGACTTGTACTTATTTCTATTCATTTGCGCTGTAGGCAGCTTCGACCTGGGGAGGTCTGCAGCTCAAAGAATTCCTGGTCTTTCGCAGTCTTCCATTCCTCCATACTTTTCATAAATAGGTCATCTGGGAACTTAACACAGCAGTACGCAACGCTGCTGAACATTATAGAATTCGTATTGGCGCCATCTATTCGTGTGTTCTTTGCCAGCGCCTCATCCATGGGCGTCGGAAGGGCCTTGGCCCCTCCTTTGGTTTTGAAAATTTCAGCAAGAGGTTGTTTTCTTAGTTTCGAGTGAAAAAAAACAAATTTCACCACTTTTGGCCCCACCTGGAAAAAATCCTTCTGACGCCCATGGCCTCATCTACTACATATGCTTGTTTTCGAAATGACCATGTTAGCGTTATCTATGTGTATGTTTTTTGATACCACCTGAGTTTCTGTACTTTCATCTATCTCTGTGTTCCTTAGCGCCATGTGTGTTTAAGTTCTTCTCCGCTGTGTGTGCGTGAGAATACGATACAAAATGAAAAACTATAATCTTGCAGAGAGAACTGGAAGTTTGTGGGGCAAGGTTGGGAGCGTCGAAGATGGTCATAATGCAAGATAAACAACAAACTGCTGCAGCAGACGAGCAACTAATAGAAACTAAATTTATACCAGAAGAAAAAGAGCATACAATCAAGAGGTTCTTTCTATTGCGAAGTAGAATCAGTTGTAGTCTTTCTTAATTTGTAAAATGCTGAGTACAAAACTACCTCAGATCAAAATTTTGTAGAGCAGTGAATGATTTGCTCTTGTTAAGCTGTAAGCTGAAGCTTTAGTTAAGTGCCACCAGCAAATTGGTGGTAACCGAACTTTATACACATGCTTGACATGGCCATTCCTTCTGCTACGACTAGAAAGTGAATTTTGTAAAGTTTAGAATTAGTAAAATTATCCGATAATAGTTGAAACATAGCTAAATTTATGAATGAAAGAGCGACCTCATCGAAAAATCTGTTGGTTTGTAGTAAAACCATAAACAACATGAACGAGAGAGACCTAGCACAAATGGAAGAAAAATACCCCTCTTTTGCTTGAAAATAGCTATGTTTAGGATGTGTAATCAGCTATACATGTCTTGCATTTTAGTACAATTTCAGAAAAATGCAAATAAAATCGTGCGGGATGAGTGGCTTCTCACGCGTGTCGACTGGGTTGGGTTCTCGGTCCGATCACACCATGGATTTTAAGAACCGTGCTTGTGGCCTCTTCAATTTCGTGACGTCCGTTGATGAGTGGGGGCAAAGGAAATTGCTTGCCTCTGTTGCAGCATACTTTTCGAATGTATAACCGTGCAACCAACTGCACAGAGCAACAGAAAATAAGCGCCCGCAAACCGCTCGCGACATATTTCTTTTAAAAAAAACTCGTGTATTGTCGTTGTACTGAAATTGCTTTGGGTAAAAAACGTTGTTTGCGCTCATTTAATAGTTCTTGGTGACATGTTTCATCGTATTGAAAATAACCCTTGCTGGGGAAAGCAACCCATAAAGGCTTATTCAAGTAGAAGATTGGCAGGCGTTTAGCCCCATTCCTTTCGTTTGATATTTTCATCTTAATACGCCATGTGTAAACTTCTATGTAACAAATCGGAAATCAACAGTTGTACTTTTTATGCAAAATCATTTGTTTCTGCGCAATTGGAACATGCTGTTAACAGAATATGATTTTGTACTTCCATAGTTTTCAAAGAAATAAACAAACCTTGTCTAAAACCATTCAGTGGGTCAGCTTTTTTTATTCACTTTGTTGTTATTTAGAGCTACAGCACAAAGACAACAACTTGAGGAACAAATTGCATCTTCTCAAAACGAAATATCGGCGCTAAAAGAAAGATCGAAAAGCCATTTTTCCCACAAGTAGGAAATCTTCACTGTTTTTTCCAGCACAAGTCTTTCTTGTGCTGTTTCATGATGTCACCCGAACTGCATTCTGCTTAAAAGTCGTCAGTCGAATATGTTTTTTCGTTTTTATGCTTTTTGAGCAATAAAAATATGCGTTCAAACTAATTCACATGTTAAAACTTGCCAGCAGTGAGCGTACGAAAATGGAAAGACAAATCCTTCAACAAAAAGAAGAAATTGAAAAACTGGAAAAAGAACTTCGAACTGAACGTTCTTTAGATAGGGTACCAGTTTTTTAAAAGGTCGTGAAGGGCTGTGTGTTCATTGCACGTGACTTGCAAGCGGTGTATTTTATTTTTGGATTGTTGGAAAGAGTAATTGGCGCACACATACCACTTGAAAACGTTTAAGTGTATCTTTGTATTTTAATAAGGTTGCACGCATTTTATGACAGATGACCTCATCAGCCTTTATGAGAGATGATCGTTTGCAGAAAAATCTTCGTGATGCTGAAAAGAAGATTACTGAATACAAAGCAGTCGTTGAGAGGTATGATTACGTATTTTCCATGCATTTGTTTCAACATGAAAAAACTAAGAAAAAGGCAAAAACAAATTGTCTGAAACCGACCACGAAAACTTTTGTTTAAACGTTGCCACGTCAAATGAGTAGAGTAACAATCAGTTTATATATTTTGCTCAGGGGCGTAACGAGGGGGGCAAGGGGGGCACAATTCCTCGGGGGCCGAATCACTACAGGGAGCGCCGAATCACTGCGGAGGGCGCCGAAAAGTCCCAACAATGTTACAAGTACTTTCTTCAATGCAGTACATTTGCTTCCGAAGAACCTCAAATTCGAATATGGGGGCGCCAAACTTGCTTCTTGCCCCGCGTGCCGTCTAACCTCGTTACGCCCCTGGTTTTGCTGCCTTCTCCAACCATTGGTATAGCCATTGTTTTGTTGTGAATGTTATCCTATATATTTTCTCACAATCACCAAGAACAAAACGTTGCACTGTTTTGCTTGAAACTGCCTATTTTATTTTAAATATGTTTGTCAAACTCCCTTCTGCAAAACACCTTTCATCTTACGTTATTTTACAGGCAAAAGCAATACAGGTTAAAAGTGACTTGATTGACTTCAGTTCATTTGCCGCATTTCTTTTGCTAGATTGAAATCGGAAAATCGAGCTTTGGTGTTCAGAAACAAATATCTTGAAAACGACAAACTTTCTCATCAAAAAGCTAAAGACAATGATGAAAAGCACTCAGATCAACTGAAGAGGTGAAGCAATAAACTTTACGTGAATGTGTAACTATTTTTTTTAAAGATTTTTAACCCTCGAGAACCACTTAGTGGCTCTTATAGGCAATTTCAGCCGTACCTCGACGACCGAACGCGCCAGAGAGTTAATGAAGACATCATAAGATGAGAACGTTATATACTTTGTGTTAAACAAAAAGCCGGTACCTTTGTATCTGAAATTTTTCCCTGATTGTGTGACGTCACCACAACGGTCCTGTAACGTCTGGAATTTTTTAAAATGCAAAGGTACCTCTTTTGTGTTTATCAGAAAGTACACAAAAATCCTCATCTTATGATGTCATCATTTACTCTCTGGCGCAATAGGTCGGTGAGTTATGGCTTAAATTGCTTCATAAGCCAAAATTTTGGGTTCTCGCGGTCCTTAACGGGTTCTCCCTATCACTCGTTATAAAATGACAGCGTTGCGTAATTTCCACTAAAATTCGGATCCGTGTCCAAATCTGACGCCCCTGGACTCGTCGAACTCATTGATTCCAGTCCAAGTCCAGTCATCCTTTGATCAAAATAGTTTGTGCTAGAGATTTTAGAGGCGATTTAGATTACATTTGCGGCGCTGATTCCAAAAGGTATTTATTTATTTTGACTTTATGCAATGAACTTTATGAACGACAGCCTTTACATTTCCCTATGACATCCCAAGTTTCAAGTCACGTGATGTTTGTTGGATATGCTAAATAACAAATGGTTGTTCGTGGCATCCTAATTACCGTGTTTGTATTCTAGTTTGTAAGTCAGGGATCTCCAAACTACGACCCACGGGCCAAATCCGGCCCGCGATGCCATTTCATCCGGCTGCAAAGACATTTTGTCAATAATGAAAAAATATTATATTGACGAAAAATTTGTTGATTTGGTACAATGCAACATATCTAGAAATACGATGATGTCCGGCCCTCGAACTGTTGTGTAATGTCTTATGTGGCCCTCGGATAAAAAGGTTTGGAGACCCCTGTTATAGGTGATAAGGGCCTTCTTTTACAGTACTTCTTTAAAGAAAAAGTTATGAGCCGGTGTGGCTTTTGGGCAATTACAGCCAGCCGTACCTCGTAGCGCCTGGGGAAAGAAATGTTTGGCGCTCTCTGCGAGCAAATGTACTGTGTTGAAGAAAGTACTTGCGACATTGTTGGGACTTTTTTGCGCCCCCCAGTTATTTGGCATAGGGGACATTGTTCCCACTTTCCCCCATGGTACGCCCCTGGTGGTGAAACTAGGTAAAGCAGTGTAAAGAAAATTGAAAAAAAAAGAATTTTTAACAAAATCACATATCGAACGGTGCACAAAATAAAACATTCTGTTGATTCAGACCACCTTTGTTGAAGGTGTTTGAACTACTGAAGCTTGCCGTGAATGATAAATTACCTTGTTACGCCACTGAAAAAGTACGATACTATACGAATGGTCGTGGAATAATACCAGTTGTGTAAAAACCATTTGGCGAATCTGAATCCTATTCCGAGTCCATGCAGTGAGACGAGAGTTCACGTTCGAGTCCAACAGCTTGCGAAAGACTTGATTCTGGACTCGAATCATCCAACGCTGTTAAATGAGGTAATAGCTGCTTGGAAACAATGGCCTCCGAGATAAAGTTGCGCCCGGGGAAAAAGAACCATTTCCACCCCCATGCGCCAATTGCAAATCATTATACGCAATCTTTTTCTTAGAAGTCGGAGACTACTTGACCTAGCCCTAAACATTTTCCGTTTGTCTGCATTGCTGCTTGTAATCAGTCTCTCTTCTGAGCACGAAAAACAACCGGTTGAGATGACTCGGCAGTACCACTTACTTCAAGATCCATCGTTGCACATTTTTTCATGGCTGACTGCTGTATCGTCAGTGCAGATCACTGATGAAAAATTTAAATTTCTTTGCATGGGATATTAAATACATCTTCAGTACGTTAAACTTGTGACTAGTCACTTCCCATTTTGATCATCAAACAGTGACGAGAGCTACCTTCGCATATCGTAATAGATAGGCTTTGACTTTTGGGCAACTAGATCTCAACTAAGGTAACAAAAGTAAATAAAACAAAGCAGCGCTCTTGGACTTCCAGTTGGAAGTCCTTATAGTGCGCATGATTATCAAAACACACATTTAACTACGTTTTAGTCGATTAATGCAGCATTTATTCCTAAACAATGAGAAATTTACCACGTGGTTTTCTTCCACATTCCTTTACCGATGATACTTTCATTCGTAACTCATGGTTAGTTTTTCTGTTTTTCTCAATTTTCGTGAAACCATGAAACCGAAGAGTGCTAATGATCATCCTACTCGTGACTGCTTGGTTTTTCCGTGATTGTCCATTTCATGAAACCATTCCTGTTACCAAAAGAACATGAAGAACCGCTAGAAAAGCAATGAACACCTCGCTTTGATACGAAGCATAGAGAAGCCACGGCCTATGACTTTCAACGCCTTGTCACCAGAAAACCGTTTTTTTAAACCACGTTGCTGGCATCGAAAGTCTTTCACGTTGTTTAAGCGGTTCTCGAGAAGTTGGAATGGTTCTGAGCAGCGAATATAGTCATCTGTCCACAAAGCCTTGATTTCCAGTAATAGATTTCTCACTCCAAGCAAAAATTGCTGCGTTTACGGAAGCAAATCGGTCGTTCGGAACCGCAAATTTGGCGTGATCAGTCGATGTCGCGGTGCAGCTGATAAGCTGGGCAACAGGCCGCTCAACAGTGATTGGCACACCATGGCCCTCGAAGCCGAAAGCGATGGCTCTTGACGGTTTCCCGAAAACAGCCGTCGTACCGTGGAAATGACCTGCAATACCAAAAGCGTTGTTTCTTGAAAGTTTCCTGAAATGATTGCATTCATGTAAAAAAACTTAACTGGTGAAAGTCAGTGACCAAACAACGATATACGCATGTCCAGAAACGCTCTCTTTGACTAGGACGCACTAACAATGAACAAATGGCCCAAGTCTGCCGAACGTGCTTGAAAAATGACTCGTAAGCAGTGGCGTACAGAGGGAGGGCAAACGGGGTGGCGGCCCCGGGCAACCAAGGCAGGGGGCATCCAAAGAGTGAATTTACAAAAATTAAAATGCTGTAACTATCTATTCTGTCCCCACAGTAGTTGTACATATAACCGCCACATAATAAAAAATGTAAGCTTTCTTGTGCACTTTATATACATTCCCAGTTCTTGTGTAGTTCTAGCAAGTTTCAAACTGTCAACACTGGGTGTCCGCGATCCTTGCCGCACACCTCTGCTCGACTGCTGTTCGACGAGACATTCGCGCAGCCTGATGCTTTTGTAGTTGTGAACTGCCCTGTCGTAGCGTTTACACTAGTGTGCTTTACTCAACTGTTTTAATGAGCAGTCATATTTTTGCAGTTGTGAACTGCGCTGACTTGGCACTAAGTGTGTTCTGCTACCCTGTTTTAACGCGTTGCCGGATATTTTTGCAGCTATGAACTGCTCTGTCTTTGCATTGACTGCTGTGTTTTGCTCTTGTCTCCTAACTTGGAGCGCTGATATAATTTATGTTCATTGCAGTGACACATTTAGCCACAACGAGTAAGGAGACTGCGTGTAGAATAATATGCATGTTGTGTCAACAAACTTCGCCAAAACGTTGCTTTGCAAACGTGAATATGACGTCATATTGTGACTTCACGAACCAACGTATATCCACTAACAATGACCACCGTACGCACTGCTCAACCCTAGAGTCTGGTAGGGGGCATACAAGCAAATAGTCCCCCAGCGCATCACCAGACCTCTGCACTAGAGATGGCACGGGCCGCTAACAGTCCAGTCTTCGGGCCGTCCGCTAACGTTTTGAAACAGTCCGCTAGCAATTTTTCTTAGCGATGATGTCATTCCTGGCCGCTACGGGCCGCTGCAGTCTGCTCGCCGAAAACGTTTGTTTTTTGCAAAGTTTCAAAATCTAACAACGAATTTTTTGGCTGCTGTTCTCTCCATTGTTCTGCCAACGTTCAATATCACTTGTTTCCACGCAAATCAGTGAACCATGTTAGGAATCAATCCAAGCAAACAATACTTTCATTTATAGTCTGTCACCGAGGTTTAGGTTTAGGACAAGTATTCCCAACCTTTCTCCGGCCATGTACCCCTTCAGAATTTCGTTATATGAGCATGTACCCCTAAAATTTCTTAAGACAAAAAGGCTGAGGAAAACAACAAAAATATATTTACCAATAAGCATCTACTGATTTTGAAAATAATACTCACTGATGTTGACCTATGTATAAATACGAGTATTTCGAAATGAATAGTATGCAAACATAATTTTCCCCTTCCACTGCTAAGCTTAAATGTGCCCTTTTGGATAGGTTACTCTAAGGGTACATGCACCCCAGGTTGTGAACCCTTGGTTTAATATTAGGGGTTAGGCTTAGTTTAGGGTTTAAGGCAGGGGTCACCAAACTTTTTGAAACTCAGAGCTGCATTTTGGTACAGGTTCATGCGAAAAAGGGCTATCAGTTTGATATATACAGACTTCTGAAATAAAAATTTGCATAATTTGTCTTCATATTATGTTATTAGTAATAATAAAAACTAAAAGATATTCATCATTGCAAAGAAACTGATCATGTTTGTGCTATTGTCAGAACAGGCCACGGGCAACCCACATGGTCCGAACCGGCGACCTGGTTGCAACGGTCACCATGTCGGTGAGCGCTGGTTTATGTTTGTAGTACGCTACTAGCAAGTGTAGTGCAGCCTAGGGCACTCTTGTCATGTGTTAGTGTCATGTTACAGGCGACGGGCAAATAAGTTTTCAAAAGTGAAGGTCCCCTGGCGGACCTATAGTCACTGCCTTAAGACTGCATGGTTTTAGTGCCCAAAGGGCAATGAACTGAAAACTTGTTACTTTGGATTTGAGATTACTTTATAGGTAGTATCTATTTCACTGCCCAGATGCTGGCGGCAACATATCGACTGGAGCTATTGTGCCGCCAGTCGAACATTTGGTCTCGTGGCATGACGCAATTCGAATAAAAAGGTCAATTTGCTACACAAGCACCTTGTTGCTCGTAGCATAGTGGTGATGCTCCATGTCTGGTATGCCATTGCTTTTCAGTTCGACTCTCACCTTGGCGACTTCCCTTTTTTTTCTTTTTTCAAAAATTTAGAGTTAGTGTTAGGGTTTAGGGTTAGTGTTAGGGTGAGGGTTTAGGGTTACTGTTAGGGTTAGCGTTAGGTTTAGCATTAGGTTTAGCGTTAGATTTAGCGTTAGGTTTAGCGTTAGGGTTTAGGGTTAGCGTTACGTTTAGCATTAGGGTTAGCGTTAGGTTAGGACTAGAGTTAGGGTTAGGTTAGGGTTTATCTTCTATGTCTACTTCGTTTCTGCCAAGCCTGTTGCCTCCGCCATCTTGGCGGCAAAAGACACACTGCCTTCTTTTTATTACGGGCGACGGGCCGGTCCGGGCCAGAAAATAAGTTGTAGTTTAACATAAACGGGCCGGGCGGTTTCTTGTTAACTCCGGGCGAGCCGGTCTGCAAAAGTTCTGGCCCGTGCCATCTCTACTCTGCACGCCACTGCTCGTAAGCAGCCTAAAGTGATAAGTAGGGCAACCAAAAGCCAATAAAGTCAAAATTTCTCTGCCTTTTTCAAGTTTATGAAACGTCCACAAACCAATTTCACGCGGATACCATGAGTGAATCCAAACTTATTACGTCAAAAAAAGTCAAAATTTATCATTGGATCAAAATCTAACGTTAGGTCAAATTTTTCATGCAGCGTAGTTTGTTTTCTCTTGATGGATATTTTATTAAAGCTACAACAACAGATATTGACATGCTTTTGTAAGTTTAGTTGAAATTCTAACATAATCTTGGACTTTTTGCGACTTCTGACATAATAATGTTGTTTTGCCCACTACCGGACAATTGAAAGTACGCTAGGCGTGGTAGTACTTGATGTTGAAGTATAATAATGTAGAATCTCCTCAGCGACTTCAGTAGATTTTTGACACTGGATATTTCTCTTGTGGATTTTCATCAACGGTTTTTTACCTCTGGTTTCGTTGGCTCTTTCTCACTTTTGATTTTTGTGTTATTTCAACAGAAAAATTATTTTTAATCTATCGGTTTGATTTCTAATATAGGCTATGCTTTGTATTCCGCGTTTTCAATTGCAAGGAAATTGATAGGTCAAAATCAAGTCAAAGTTTGTAAATCATATACTCAAAATTACGTTTTAGGTCAAAAATTGGTTGCCCTAGTGATAATGTTGACCGTCGCTGTATGCAAGAAATTGCTCCAAAGCTCTTTCTGGATTCCACACTTCTAATTCTGTCCTAACTTCTCTTTTTTATTTTGAGCACTAACATTCCGACTCGACATTCCTGATAGTTATCTATTAACTTATACACTAAGAAATAACCTTGAAATTTAAACCGATAAGCGTTTGCAATGTGGACATGTCAGCAAGACCTGCAACTTTCTGAAAAACTAATTGTCGCGAAATAAAGCTTTCTGTCGACCTCCACATCTTCTAAAAGTGGAGCAAATAAGGAATTCGTGATGCATAAAGACGTTCATGTACCTTTTGCTTGACGCCTTGATGAAAAAAAATTGTTCTTCATGGACGTGACAAGCGCAACTGCTAATTTTTTTTGCACAGCAAGATATCGGCGCTCTAGCAGTGATGCTAACTGGCGAAAGGAGCATTTCTATAAGCACCCCAAAATGTTTTTTTTTTTTATAGTACAGGCTTGTTTCAGAAAACAACTGCGTGAAAAAGTCCAGTTATACGATGTGTTTCGGTGTTTCGACATAGCAGAAACAAGTTATTCGCGAGTGACAGGAGGCAGGACAGAGAAACTGCAACACGGACTGGTAACCGAAAAGTGTTGTTTAAGCTTCAGCTTTCCGTGGTCACTAAATGGGAGACCGCTAAACTTGCAGTTTTTAAATCTGTCTTTTTCTCGATCCTCACCTATTGTCATTGATTTTGGATAGTGACGGAAATAATGCTATTTCAAATACTTCATCGTTTGCGCGAGTTCTTTCAATCCACAGTCAGGCCACACTAGATCTTGTTGAGCGGCCATTGGATTGTTTTCTCATCCAGAACCGTCAGGCCATGTGCTCCATTAGGAGGTTGATGGATTGGACATTGGAGGACAAAATGATCAACGGTCTGTTCTTCTGCGCCACACTCACAAAACGCAAAGGAGACCATACCCAATTTGTGTAAACACGAGCGGAAACGTCCGATTTCGGTGCGGAAGCTTTTATGCCGGACCCACGCTGTTCTTGGCAGGGCCATTCCAGGAGGGTGGGTGCCGATGTCACGGATAAAAGTACGGAGTCTCGTAGTGCTCCCCAACCCTGTCGCTTTCCATCGGTGGTCCGCCCACAGCTCCGCACTTCTTTTGTAGCCGTCAGATGAACTGATGAGTTGTGTGGCTGAACAAATGGGTGTCTCGATTTGAGATGCCGTGCACTCCCAGTCGATGCACTCTACTGTTGAATGGACCAGGGCTAATGTTGCTGCTCGCAAGGTTGTTGCTCCAGCACCCCAACGCGAGTCAGCAAGCCGCCTCAAGAGTGCGACGAGCAATGTCAGCTTATTGCGAAGTGACTCGAGGTGTCGGCGATTGGTGAGCGTCCTCTCAAACGTTACTCCGAGGCATTTGAAAGGTTACAACGCCTGCTCCCTTTGTTTTTACATTATTTCAAATACAAGTAGCAGTGATAGAATTTTCGTGAAGAATTCAAGGCGTGACATTTCACAACAAAGTGGGCCGCTGTTAAATTTGTAAAACCCTAAATGTCGAGCCGTTTTTCCTCCGAATAATGATTCCAGCTACCATGGTTTGCCTACGCAACCAGAATGCCGCGAGAGAAGTTCGCGGAGTGAACCCTGTTGGCTACATCCACGGGTTCCGAGGTTACATCTCTGACATAGCTTGTTCGTGCCTTGGTGGGAGCCAGCACAAGTTGCTGAAAACCGGGAGGAGTGTCGAGACCTTCTGGAACTGCTGTCCCTGTGACCCTCCGGAGATGAAAAGTAGGTATAAAAAGTGTGTGGGTACTTTTGCTCCCCTTCGAACACAACTGCTTGCAATGTACCAAGAAAAATAACAACTTTACCAGCTTCACAAAAGTTTGTGGTTTATCATCACGCTAACATTTATTTCAATTGACTTAAACGGTTATAGCGCTATGCAGCATGATACAGCAGAAACGTTAATAAGTTTGCATTGTAGTTGACAGTGTAGTGGTTACATACGTGTGTTACTATTTCGTGCATCGCTAGCGAGTGATATCAGGCATGTTCTGTTCGTGAATTGATGCAACGCACTTGTTCGCGAACAGCCAAATAGTTGATATGATAACTTTCTAATTGATTCGCGGCAATTGATCGCTCTTTCCGGTAGCTATTCTGAACTCTCAAGGCGGTTGTTCGATATTACTGCATGCTGAACAGTTTTTACGCTCGGTCGTTCTGGCTTTACGTTAACGCTTATTGGCGCGACTGTTCTGTATCTGAATATAAGTAAAGAAAACAATCCAACCACTGAAGTATCGGAAAGTTACGGACAAATAAGTAAAGAGCTTGTATACTAAATTAATTCATTTTGGAAACATCAAGATGACAGTTTGCTTAACTAGGAGACTGACTCACGCTCCTACAACAACTAGCCTGACCATTCAACTGTAAGGGCACGCTAGCAAACGCACACTATACCGTATCAGTTTCTTATGCCAGGTCCCTACACTCGTTCCAATGCCGGATAATGGGTTCCGGCCCACGTTGCCTGGGTTCGGTTCCCATTGTGCAGCACAAAATATAAGTCACATGCGCAAATACTTCAAGAGCTGTTGGGATTCGCATTGAAAAATGTGACCCACAGCCATTCGGTATGAAAAACATGCCCCACAGCCAGTTGTGTGCCTTGATTCTTTTTGTAAAATAGCTGTCTTGATTTTGTTCGTTAATTAGGCTACTTGGCAATTACGTATGCATTTCTACTACTACCGCACCCCAGTGAATAAGAATTCGTCATGTCTACCCTCTCATTTAAACTTGTCTGAATACGTACTGGTAGTTGGCGTCAAGCACTGCAAGTTAGACAGCGCAGTTCGTTTTGCTATTTTTCATTATCATGCGAATTCTGTTTTTGCAGTCTACGCAAGCGGCTAGAATGTGCAAAAATCGAGCTTCGAAAACAAGATGCGAGCAATTCTGCCTTAATTCAGCAATTGAAACATGAAAGGGATCAGCTAACAGCAGAAGTATGTACATATCTACTGTTCTGATGTGCAAGTTATCGAACAGCTTAAGAGTGGGCCGGGCCATAAATTTGACGATAAAAAACAAAAACCGCAAATTTACTTCTGATAACCATTACTTTACCTTTGAGCCCCGCTTTTTCAGAAATTCACGCACATATTACCATTGTTGTTTTATTCCGCAATTAACCTCAATTCAGGTGAAAGGGTTATATCTATGATTTTAATGCAATATATGCCATTTGGATGTTAGCACTTATAATAAAAGTCACGTATAAATTCTCGATAAAAGAAATTAGCTCTAAATAAAGTTTATGCTCCATTCCGTTACTAATGAAGTTGCTATTTGAAAATAAATTGAAATGTTATGCGTTAACGGTAACTAACCCAAGTAGTTTTGCTTGCATGTAAAATATTGGAAGTGAAAAAAGCAAACTACGAAAATATTTGCGCTTAACTAACTTTCTTCCAATGCAAAAAACGTTGAAAACAGTTCTAACCAGCTGTCCGCCACATTGGTTAAATTTTAAGTACTCATTCGCTGACCAATGTCATGATGTGAGACAAATATTGTAGCATTGTATAAACTTTTCACACTGAAATTTTTTGCTCCAAGCAACGCACTTTCGTCGGCATATTAATTTGATTATCCCTTGTGGATTCCTATTGCAGTTGCAGAGACGAAGGTTACTATGCAATTGTCTTTTAGGTTCAAAGGTTGAATAAAACTGTTATTGAGAACCGTGAGAATGAAGAAGAGTCTGAAGTCCTCAGGTCAGTTTTGCTATCACTAAGCAAAATATGCGTTCGACGTCGCATACCTATGATTGTTGTGACCAATATATTACTCAATAACCCGTTTGTTGTTGCAGGGAACATATTTCTGGACTGGAAACCGAGTTGTTGCGTATTCAGCAAGAAAATAAAGTTCAAATACACGTCAACGAGAAGTTGACCGTAAGTTCCATGTGCAATAAAGTTGCAATCACAAATTTCATGAGAAATGTCAGGACTCACCTTTTACGAATCATGTAAAAACCAGGCCAATATAGAGCAACTTCATGGTCAACTGGATGTTGCAACTCAACGACACGCCAAACTGGGATCCAATGAAGACAGTGAAGAAGCAACTGAAAGGTATGACTATATGTTATTAATTCTTCGTTAAAACACTAAAAGAATGAACCACGTCCTGCGTGATATTTAGTCACTCGCCATAACTTTGTTATTAAACCACAAAGAAGCTCAGGAACAAAACGCAAGTGAAGGAAATCTGCCTTTTCAAATCCATCATCGTGGGGAGTGTTGCGGGAGCACGGTATTGTCATCCACGTGTTGCGGGAATTCACCTTTAAAATTCAGAACATGCTACAACAGACAAAAAGTTTGCAAATATTATGCTAAACTTTACTGCATAAAATAAACACTTAGACGGAACTGTGCTTAATGGCGTCGGGGGTAAAACCCCCCTTGAGCTTGGTGTTTTACAAAAACTTCATTACCTTCGCAAAAGAGATTCATTGCTTTTGCATATTTTTGCTTGATTATTTGTCTACTTAATGCAAATACCACGGAATAAATTTGCATGCAAATTTCAAGGAACATTGTAAATAGGTCAAAAAGTAATAATTACGTTTTGGTGGGAATTTTTGCAGTTATGAATTGCTGTGTGGTAGCGTTGAGTTTATTTTCCTCCGGTATTCTAACTTGGAGCGCCGATAGTTTATATTCAGTACAATGACACATAAAATAAGGGGAGTGTGTGTAGAAGAATATGCCTATTATGTCAACAAACTTCGCCAAACAGTTGGTTTGCAAACATGAATATGACGTCAAATTGTGACGTCACAAACAGCGCACATGAAATCAAATGACCACCATACGCCACTGAATAAAGCCCCTCTCTATGAAAATTTTCTGCGTACACCACTGATACTGCTTTAGCTTTAGTAAGCTACTGAAACTAATGTTGAAAGTGTGATTTCGGGCAATACCAGGTAGCTACACACACTGTGCGATCTTTTAGAGCCTTGGCAGTGAAAGTTTGTATACGTTTTACGTGCTTGAACAAACTTCCCTACTGGAACCAAACCACATCAAAGTTATCAGTAGGGCAAGTTTTTGCAACTTTTGCAACTTTTTTTACAGCTTCCCAAATACTCAAAATATATGTAGTTCAATGCTTTGAGCTGTTTCCAGGAATTTTATATTGCAACTTTTTCGATTTTTGCATGCAACTTTTTACTGCAATTTTTATCAAGTTTTGCGCAAAATGTAAAAATGTAACTAAAAAAAATACTACAAAACTATTTCAGTTTAGTTCTAGTCTCTTTGATTGCATGAAAAAGAGCTATATGATGGATTAGCTGCGTCTCATCATAGTGTTAACTATGACGAAACAGTTGGTTTGCAAGCTAGAAGTTTTACAACCCCAGCCAAGTACGACAGTGCCCGAACTCAATTAGAAGTGGAAGTGCGGAAAATCTTGGATTTTGGCCAAGTCCGCGCAAACGAAAATAGGTGTCAAGCCTTTCGCAGTCAAATGTGTGCATAAATGCAACTTCCTGCGCATAAATGCAACTTTCGTTGAAAATAAATGCAACTTTCTCACTTCTTTACTGCAACAAAAACTTGCCCTAGTTATCAGGATTAAATGCATTTTATTTCTTTGGTAATTGGTAACTACATAATTACACTTCTACGGAAAAACAATGGATACACACATACATTTTTCGTGATCCAGTTTCACGTGTGTGTTTAGTCACTATTCAAACAGCCCCATTCATTTAACATCTCCTTGTGAAATGGGTTTGTTGCAGGCAAAGATTGCAACAAGAAAACATTAAGCTTCAAGATGCTGTTAAGCGACTTAACAAAGCTCGCTTGGAACTCAAGGAAAAGTCTACCTCCGAACTTCAGGAACTGCGGTACTCTATTCATCATTTCATTTCATGTTTAAGGTTGAACGCATTTCAATTGTTTTGGACGACTTCATAGTGGCTGTTTATCTAAGCCGCAAATTTAATCCAAAGAGTAACCATGTTTTGTGAGACCATTGTTACTGATTCATCTCAAGAACAACACTTACACAAGTATATGACACGTCGGTTTAAGATTGAAATAATTTAGTTACTGTCATTGTGTATGATAATATTTCGTCTCAGTTTTCTTGGAGCATACTTGTTAGTTGTACGTGCTTCCATAACGTAATGGTTAAATTGAAAAAACGTAATCCTCAGTTTGAACATCTTAGTCCTTTTTAGCGGTTAGGATAAAATACTAATTGAACACCAGTTAGAACACCAAGGTGCTACGAGGCTTAGCTGATATTGTTAAAATTAGGGGGGAAATTTAGGAATTCTCATGCACGTTCCTTGTAAAATAACTGCATGCAACATGGTATGTGAACTATCAGCAGCAAACTATATTACAGCCAAATTACATGGAAAGGTTTCCTTCATAGGTCAACAACATGAGTTTTGTCAGAAAGAAGTAAACAAAAAACAAACCGCAAACATGCCATTTTACAGAGAAAAGATTCGATCTCTCGAAGAAGAAAATTTTTGGAGCTTCGCCAAAATATCGAAACCTGAGAGAAGTTTTCACGATTCATTGAAACCATCCCAAGTACGTATTTTTATTAAACTAAACAAGTTTTCTTTGCGACGTTTGAACTTGTGGCGGTTTAATAAACGCTTCTTTGAAACAATACGAGAAACCTTTGACAAATACGAACTCGGGGATCATTCAGAAACGACCTGCGAAACAATTGCCTTTCATCAGATGGAATTATTACTGAATGATTTTGAACAAAGTTGCCGAAATGCTGATGCGTCTAACTAAACAGTATTTGTGCAGAATGAGATCGATGGTATACATTATGTAAACGACTCTAAAAGCAAGATGACGAAGGAGGCAAGCATAAAAAAGAAAAGTGAAGAATCATGGAAAGCTAAAGAAATTGAGTACCAATATCAAATAGAGAGGTAACAACAATGTTTATGATGTATTCTTTCTGCAATATAATGTGGCGCAGTGAACACATGTACAAATAATTTTGCAAAATATACTTTTGGCATTTCGAACGTGGAAGCTCAACTTGAAACAAGTTTTTGCTCGGATCTGGATGGATGAGAAAGCACAGTTGGAAGTGAAATACTAAAAGTTACAGTTGACACATTAGAAAGATATGGATAAAGCACGTCAGGATCTAAACAGACAAGCTGGACGAGTCAACTATGAAGGATATATTTTTAATTTTAACAGAGAATTGCAACGTGTAACAGAAGACAAAGAAAGATTGCGCGTTTTCACAGCTTGTTTAATTTCCTTTCTTGTGTACATTCTGATAAACTTTCTTGTGTACATTCTGCATTCTTGTGTACATTCTGCACAATTAATTTCTTGCGTGCATTCTGCATAAAGAAGTTTCTTTCAATGTAAAAACTTCAAAGCCAGAACAACTTTAGAAATATTTCCTCCAATATGTGACGCAAAGACAGCACATATTTTTGATGTTACGAATTTCTTTGAAACCTTTGTCCTGCTTGGAACTGCAACAACGTTCACAGTATATATTTGCAGATTATGTCGAGAAAAACAAGCTGAGGAAAAAAATAATCAATATTTGCATGAACAAGTCCACACCAGTTCAAAAAGGCATTCTGAAGAAGTTGCTGCGCTGACAGCAGAACTGGAAAGCTGCAAGCAAACTCTGATCGAATTGAACTTCTACAACGAAGGGTTATCTAAGCAAGTGAAGAAGTTGACATTAGAGGTGAGTTACGTTTGATTTATTGATCTGAAACAGCGCTTAACTCGAATTAAAGAATTTTCTGATCATTTGCTTTTGGTTAATGTATAGAAAAGAGAACTGAAGCGGTGTGGCAAGGGCTTCCAACCTATCGCAGTGCTGAAGGAAAACTTTTCATGTGTCACACAAATTCCTACTCTAGAGGTTTATATGCAGTTATGTAATTTTTAACCGTTCTCCCAAGCCTGTGTCTTGGATTTTCATGACCCTACACTCAGGTTGTCAATTGCCTTATACATACCTGAGTACTTACTTTAACATTTTGAATGATATCATTACATGGAAATTTGCATTGAAACGTTCTTTGCACAACTTTTTACAATCCGCAACTATAGTAGTTACATGTTTTTCTTTCAAAAATGTTTAGAGCTAAATTACGCCACTCATCGGTAAATATGAGTAGAACGCGACGACACTAAGTGTCGTACTCCACAAAACAATTGTTAAAAATTATTGGTAGAGAACAGTGGTTCCCAAACTTGTTAGAGCCGTTACCCAAATCAAAGTTAAGCGATTATGTCTTATTACCCTCAATTATATCACAGTGATGGCTCATAATACAAAATAATGTTGACCCCCAAAAAAATACCATATTACCCCCGGGGGTAATTTACCCCACTTTGGGAACCACTGGTATAGAATCTTGCAGTGTAATGAACCCCTTTAATGTTATTTACCCAAAGTATAAAAATAGGTGATAATGCGTTATTTTGTCGATAACTATTAACGAATTCTCAAGTGTACTGTAAACTAACATAGTCGAACAATTTCACTTCAAGAAAAATTGTTTCACTTCCGTTTTCTTCATTTGAGTGTGTGACGTATGAATCAAACGATTTCAACAGATCGAGTGAAAACGTATTGCATTTTTTAAATTGAGGCAAATCTAAACAAACTCATATTGTTTGTTTAATGTGCCCGTCATAGTGAAACCACCCAATTTATTTTGTCCACTTAAATAAATTTGTTGCACTGTTTTCAAGAAACTATAGACTTATTTCCTTCATGCATCTTATGTTTGTTAGCTTAAACGCCTAAGCACTTTTCCGGAGTAAATTATATTACATTTAAAAGCCAGAATCATCAGTACTAAGTAGTTTTGTTCCAGTTGAAACAAAAAGAAATGGATGGAACTGTGCAACTCGCAACCTCAACCTCATATGACCAGCAGAAGTCAGTGTAAGTTTTCCACACCTTTTTCAATCAAGTTTTTAATTATTCAGAACCACTAAATAGTGCGAAAATGTGATTAACAAACTGGTGCAGAAGCGTCATACACATCTGTTCCGAAGGATACCGTCAATTGTGTTTTCTTCTGCAGAAAAACATCAGTGGTTCCGCCATCATGCGTAGTGAAGCGCGAATCAGAGAAAACTGAAGTTCATACTCTAAAAGAACATCAGAAGTTGAAAAACATGCCCCTCAAACACAAGTACCGTCTTTTTATTTCATCAGTTTTTGCATTTTCTTTGCTATGCCGAGTTCATAACATGTGGAATGATTATACAACAACATAAAGATTGTATTATTTAAGATTATAATTCAGGAGTTGAACAACACACTTTTGAAGCTTCGGCACCGTTTTCATAGTACAAAGATTATTTTACCTCTGCAAATAACATGGCTATCGCTTTCACCAGAAATTATGCCTACAAAGCGGAGTTAATTAGCTCTGGAGGATAATCTAGCCTTTTTAAAATCTGAAAATACTACGCGTTCGGATGCTAAAAATCGGACTTGACAACAACACCAATTACCTCAATTCTATTAAAAAGTGTTTAATTAAAAGCATCACTTCCACAGCCAAGAATTATGATGCTATCATAGTATATTCTTCACCTATTGAGTAGACATCATCGCAGATGAATGCTCGGCGCTTCGCTCTGCAAAATTTCTGTTCTTTGATAATTTTGTTACATTTTTGTTCATGCCCACAAATACATAGAAGTGACTTGGGTAAAAAATGCTTGTTTGCTATTGCCCTTTTATTTTTGCATTAGCGGTATACGTCCTTTTCCAGGAACGATCAATTCATTTAGTGTCCTATCGTTGATTTTCATATGCTTAGTGGTACTGAAACTTCCATTGGTTTTGTTTCCAACCACTGCAAAAACAAATAAAAATCAGATGATGTAGACTCGTTGCATTGTGATGAAGACCGATTGCAAAGCCGATTTAGGTGAAAAGTTTATCTTTTAGTGTCATTAGAACATGATTATTACAACGATCAGAAACCGAAGGTTCAAGATATCCGAAGCCGGATTGGTTCTGGTTCTTCAAGAGATTTTGGAGCCGCACTAAATATTTTGGCGCATGATAAATTTGGAGTAGAAACTTTTTATCAAGTTCTTCAAGATATTTTAAAGCTACAGCATATTTGTTAAAGCTTAATGGTTTGCATTGCTTTCAAACTTAAAACGGATCTGCGTATATATTGAAACAGTGGAGTTGAAGCGCGGTTTTAGAGTTGCAGATTTCGGTACAGACAGATGTAAGGAACCAGTAAAATTAAGCTCCACCCGTCTCCACTATATTAGCATCACGTTTGTAGAACACTTCAGGATTGTTTTTCCTCTCTGATGGGCGTATGCAAGGCTATAGGTCACTACGTTTATTTCTCAAATCGAAACAGAAAGAATTATTTTGCACCGACATCGACAACATTGCATTTCGGAATCGATATATATTTTCTGCTTCAATGAAATGAATTGGTTAAACCTTTTGTAAAGTCCTTCAGTCTTGTTTAATGATATTAACTGTTCATTGATTCAAGTGTAGATTATGCAACTTTGTATTTGCTTGAATGCTTTCTTGCGTTTTTTGTTTTCGCAAATATCGCGAAAATTGTTGTTTCCACAGAACAGCAGAACAAAAAATCATGGAACTACAGACTGAGTGTGATAGGCTGTGCAAGGAAGTTGAGCTGAATGAAAATGGCTTGACGGAAGCTCTGGAACAAAAAAAAACAACTTTTAGATGAAACAACAATTTACAAGGAAACGATTTTAAGGCTGCGGTTGGATAATGATGATCATATTACTCGAGAAAACGAAAAATGTGTACAATATAGTGGAACATTACTTGCTGCTATTGAAGATCTGAAGGTATGTAAAAATTTTTAGATGACTCTGACTCGATGGGCTTGTGACTCGACAAATATGACTCGGCCACATCAATGCTTGGAAGTTAAACGAATCTGTGGGCGCCCATCTCTGCATAATCTGCTCTGGGTACCACGCGACTACTTCTGTAGAGAATACTGCATTGGTGGCGGATCAATGGCAGTGTCGTGTGTGAAACTTATTTTTGCACCCACCCATTAACATCGAAAACTAGACCGGATGGCCTCAATTGTTGTTAAGTCTTCGGTATAAATTGACCTGGAATCGAAACCAGCCTTAAGGTTTTGGTAGAGGATGCTCAACCCACTGGACCACTGAGACAGCACAACATATAATTATGTATTGTGCGTATATCTACTTTAAAATTACGATGACTTCACTGTATACCCAATGACAATTTAAATAGCAGCTTATGTGTTTCTGTGAATCATAACCTACCGTTTGAAGGCGTTTTTATCTATTTTGAAAATGTTTTAATGGTTCCGTGAATCTCTTAGCTTGATGTCTTAGTTGGATAGCACAATTATCATTTTCAATATTGTAATTTTTGCACCTTTCTCAATTCAGTGGCATATTTTATTTGTGACTGGCCTTGCTCTCGATAAGGATTTCTGTACTTTAGTTTAACAACCACATGTTGTGTTTCATGTAGACTGTCTTTGTTTTTGCTACAAATAATTAAAATATTGAAAAAGGGACCGCAGCCTAATCATTAAGTTGTCTGTGACCAAGAAAGTTTGAGAGATACTGACCTGAATCTTAAATAAAGCACAATAATAGTTTTTAGAAAAACGTAAGATTAAATTTTGAGTGCAACCAACGTTTGCGCGCAAGCACGCTCATCATACACTAACAATTTGGAGAACCAGTCGAGTATAAAGAACATTTATGTATTTCTCATGTCACTAAGAACTCTAAATATAAGTGTTGTAAGAAATAATTTATATCTTTAAAACCAATCATCTTATGATGAGTATATTTCACTGCAGCAGGAAAAAGACGCAGTTCGCGCCAGCAATGTATCCATGCTGAGTGAAACAGAAAGGCTTAAGAAAGAGATATGGTTGATTGGTGATGAAAAATCAAGGTTAGTGACGTAAATGTAACTTTTGCAGTTTAAATCTACTAGTGTGCTGTTATAAAACCATGGTTAGGCTGAATTTATAATTATTTGATATGGAATATTTGTCAGTGGTCCTAGAGCCAGGCCCGTAACCAGCTTGGGACAGCAGGTGGGGCGAAGAGTTTTCTGAGAGGGGCCCAGATTTTTTTAACTATGTCCAACTCATTTCTCCAGGGGAGGCAAAGCCCTCTCGGTTTCCCCCTGGTTGCGGGCCTGTCTAGAGTGTAGATATTTTCTTGTATTTCCAAAGGGTCGAAAAACAACTAGAAGAGTTGAAGCAGGACACTACTGGCTATCACTCGACTATGCAACACGACTCCACAGAAAGAAGCGATTGTATAAACAAATTGAAGCTGGAGGTTTTACGGCTTGGTGAAGCAGCAGCATCATTCGAAAAAGAAAAGGAAAGTTTGATGAAACAAAATCTAGACCTTGCTGAATTGGTGAGAAGCTCCGCTAGTAGCCACTGTTTTGCAACCGAACTGATTTTCGCCCACTGTTTTTGTTGCTGTTCCACATGTCCCACGTTAACACAAACAGGCAGAAAAAGTTAACTACTGTTTTCGTAATCTGTTTCCTGCTACCTTCTTCATGCAACTCTCTTCACGGCCTAACCATGTTCTGTTCTCTTAATTTCAATAGCTGCTTGAGAGTACCTTACTTTGGACCGCAGCCTGGCACAGCGGGAGCAAAAGCTTGCCGCATTCATTACTTGTGAATTTGTTTTCGGAGCCCAAAAATTTTTTCTGTTGGATGGCGATTGATCTACCCTCCGTTATCCGCGTGCACCGTACCTCATCTAATATCTATACCTTGTATTGTTTCTACGTCGGCAGTCTAACTGTTGCGCATGTTCCTATCCAGAAGTATAGAAGACTGCTACTGCTATTCTGCAGCTAACATGCTCAGAGTTAGCCTATCGTTGCGGGATCTTATGACAGGGTTTGTTTTAAGGAAAATGTTAGGTAGGGGCATGGACCCGTAGGGACCCGATTTTTCAGATTCTAGGGACTCGATTTTCTCTGATTCTAGGAACCCGATTTTCAATTCTAGAGACCCGAATCGGGTCTCTAAAACACCTTAAAAAACCTGCTTATGAGTAAAATTTTGTATACATTTTATACAAGATCTAACTCATTTAAGGTCAGAGTCACGATCAGAAACAACGGACTTCCGAATTGGCAGGTAATGCGAAGCTACAAAAGTTAGAAAACGGAATCATTGAAACGTTGGAACGAGGAATATCGTTTGGTGTGCTTGGTGCAGGGATATCAGTTTCTCTACATCAGGCTGGAAGTCACTAAGACGTAGTTGTAGATTCTCACTTTCAGTTAATTTTAGTCTGTTTCTTTGCTTGGAAAAATGCAAGGCGACTGTGCTGAAGCTTTGTTCTACAGAATATTATGTTGGAAAGGCAATAAAATACATCTTGACCTTGTTCCTCAAAAGTGGATAGCTGTCAGAGATTTTTTCTCTTTGCCTATTTATTGAAAACCTTGCATATGAAAGTTGACGAAATCAAGCAGAAATCGATTGACAACAACACACTAGATTTTGAGCAAAACAGGAAGATCTGTGATCAATTTTCCCTAGTATTTCATTACAGATCTTCATTTCATTACAGAACTTTCCTTAAGCAAGTGCTCTGTGGTTTCAAATCTGCAGTTTTTGTTATCTTAGTGGCACCACTTGCGTTTATTGCGTTGCAGGAATAGATTCATGAGATGCTCCACAGGTCGGAGAGCTTTTGCCCCGTTAAATTCAACGAACTGGTATTTTTCATTTCAACTTTATACTTGACATGACTTCAATTTTACCTGAATCGAGTACAGAGATAGTTTGTAATCGTCCCTCAGACTTGTTTTTCAGCATAATCAGCTTTCATGTTTAACTTTTCACACATTCATTCGGCACATACATATGTCGGCTAATTTTCTTACAACTGCGTCTCATTTTTACAAGTATAAAGGTTAGATGTACGATTCGTTTCACCTGAAAGTAAATCTTCAGTTCCTTGATTTTAATCTTTGCTACCCTTCTGGGGGCCTGCCTGCCCAAACCTCATCTTGTATATCCAGGGTTGCAACTAGTGAATCCAAGTAGTCATTACTTCGGCATAGTAGTGAAGTAGTAATTCTTCAAATATCTTTCGATTCCTTTCAGTTGCCGCAAGTCACTGTTGAACTATTTTTCAGGTGGAAACTATCAAAAATAGTCATTCAAATGCACAGCAGAAGTTATTGGAACAAATAAGGTGCTTACTGTTTGCAATAATCTTTTGCTTTGTTAAGTGACAAAGGTTTGCGGAAGTTCACTAATATAGACTGCTGTAAGTTAGTTATTTTGAATAAACTGTGTTGTAAAATCTTATTGTCCTTCGAAGAGAAATGCATGGGGAAGAAAAACAGAGAGAAGAGAGTGAAGCAAAGGCAAAAATTTGCGAGCTTGAAGAAGAGATGAAATCATTGCAAGTCCAAATAATTTCTCTGCATCGACAGGTTGAGAACATGATATTTTATTTACCACTAGGAATCGCTCGATGCATTCGAGGTGGGCTTTTGTAAAACTGATGTAAAGTGGTTAACCTCAAAAAATCAACAGTTCTATCAACGCTGCAATTTTCGTCCGCAACAACTGTGAATTGAGGTTTGAAATGTATACATTGATTAATTTGATTAATTTTCATTCGCAAATTATTTTTGGAACACCTGAGCTGTTTCCCGGTTCAAGTTGAAAAGTCTTTTAAAAGCCATCCTTGTCGAGCTGGTTGCAAAGGTACGCCCAACACGGTTACGCCCAAACATGATTAAGAGCTGTGGAGTTTCACAGAAGAAAATGTATGTACAATAAATGTGCTGATCATTTCTATTCAAGCTATGTGATTGCGAAAGTGCAAAAATTGAAAAACAAATAAATTGAAATTAAGATATAGTATTTTACTCTATTCAAAAGCAATAGGAAACACAACTTCTACACGCATCACAAAATATGAGTCAAGTCATTAATGGCTTATCAATGTGTTAATATTGGTTGATCCACTATAGTAGAAAGTTTTTGAAAATGCAGAGCGTAAATCATTTGCTGTTATTGGGTTGTTCAAGTTTGCTATTATCTGTTGACTGCTCACAGCGGTTTGTGTTTACAGGTTGACGAGAGGAAAGCACCGCGTGAAGAAGCGTTGGAACAAGTGAACTTATTGAGGTCAGTGAAGAGATCGTACACAGTTTATTTCCTTTCACACAACGATCAGTTGTTTTATATTAACAAAATTTGCAACAGCGGCGGACCCGGAAAGGGCAGTTTGAAGCAATATCCCCAGCGACCATCACATCCTTATTCAGCAATGCAACTCTTATCCTGACTCACCATCTTCTATCACAGCATACTGCAAATGTTGCAGGCGTTCTGGTTGCCCCCTTTCTTATCGTACTTCTGTAAGGTCATTTTACCTCTTTTATCAACTAGATTGGGAGATTTTGAGCCCTAGTTGACAGGGAAAACTTCAAATCGACATGATCGTATACCTTTATTGTAGTCCAGAGCTAAACCTCTACTATTGGTTTGAACCTCCTAATACCTACAAATTTTCACGAAAGAGGTAAGGGTTCTTAGAGAACTGATCTAATTTTACTAATTGAATTTTTTGACAATATGTTTAAAGCATTACTACGACTAGACGTGTCCCAATTAACCACCGTAGATACTGGCAATGAAAAGCTTTTTTTCTTTAATTGCCTCAGTTTGTTTATCCGGGATTAAGAAGATGGCAGCAATATCCAGACATACTTTACTTTCACCAAGAAAAGTTTGTTACATAACAGTCTGTACCCATGGGAGTCGGAAGAGGTGGCAGGGAGTCCAAGGCCACCCTGGATGTTGAAAGTTGATAATTTTGTTTAACTCTTTGATGCAATGTGTGTTTCTTTTAGTGTAGAGTTGGCAAAAAAGTAATTTCACCACTGTTACATCACCCCTAGAAAAAATCCGCTATTGCCCCTGGACAAAATCCTTCCGAAGCCCATGTCTGTATCAACCTTGTACCAAGTGACAGCATTTCATTTTCTCAGAAATTGAATTTCACCAAACATCGACGCAGGGCCTCTAAGAGAAACAAAACCCATTTTGGGACCCCAGAGTTGCAAAATTATTTTGAAATAAATACAAATTGAGGCTAATTAATGTGCATCAAACTTCAACGAGAAGTGCTTGTTTATTGAACACATTAAACATTATGTTAAAGCATACCGGTATTCAAGTAATGTGACAATATTACCATTTTTTAAACATGACTTTAACATGTTCATAGTAAAATCTTATCAAGGAAGAAATTATTAAAAAATGCCGCAGTCTCAGAAAGAATGGAGTCGGTCGAAGTTGAATAAAATGCTGCTAGAGTGCGTCTTCATTGAGTAACTGTATCCTTGGAATAAGCGTACCTATAACAAGAATGAAGGGAGAGAACGAAATTTTTTCAACCGGCTATTGCTTCTATTTTTAACCGCAAGCCACAATAAATAGCCACACGGGCCATAGGGCGGCGACCACTGCTTTAATGCATTCTGTCGAAATACTGTAAGTGATTATGTTCTCCTGTATGGTTTCGAAATTTTCAGATTTCTGGGTATGTCCGATAATCCTAAACTCACAATCGATTAGAGCCTGTATCTGCTTGCGGCGCAAGTTTAACAATCAGCAAATGCACCGCACACCATGGCGGTGCACTATAAGTACTTAGGTCCTGCACTGCAGTTACTTGTTAATTTTAAACTTTTTAGTTATCTTACACATATGCGCAACATTCGAGGGCTACTGTTGTTAGATTAGATTTTATTGTGAACTGGCATGATTCCATTCAAATTTCACTTGAAGTATCTCTTAGTTTCAAACTCTTGGTTTATTGAAGGTTTTATTAAAGATTTGTTTCGAAATGAAAGACGTAAAGGAAAATGCAGTTCAGTGTACAGACTGGGACAGTAATCGTGAATGTCGTAAATTCGACAAAGTAGGCAAGCATTCAAGTTCAATAAAAATAATTACTGTTAATAATTATCAGTGCATCATATCAGGAAAATACACTGCCAGCAATTCACATTAAAATACATCACACTAGCTTACCAAATCTTTTTAAGCTAAACCAGTTTTATCACCGGGTTAATTTCGCTATATTATTCCGAGTTTGTTAGTAACAAACACTCAAATGTTCCTTCAGTCTCGGGCCCCTCCGTAGCTGTCGGGCCCCGGAACAATGTACCTGCTGGACACCTCTCTCATAGGCCCTGCATCGACGCCAATTAATTTGATATTGTTTACAAAACTCCTGTGCCTTGTGAGAACAGGAGAGCTCATACAATGAGGCCATTGACTGGATACCAACTATCTAAACTGGCAGTCAAAAACATGATTGTATATAGCCTGCTCAGAAAGCACGTGCAGAAGTGGCGTTACATTAGTTCGAGAAAGTTCTTTTGGTTATCCTTTATTCCGCAATGAACGCGTGAGTTCTGTGATGTAAAGCGGTGAGCTGTTTTTCCGCTCACTGTTTAGGCTTTTGTTTTTAGGATTTGAAGATGCTGTTTGCGTTGTATATATCCTTATAGAGTAGCAAGAGCAAGAACAAAAGCGCGGATGTGCCAATCACAGAAGAGCTATAGCCTACTCTTCCAACTCGGATGCGCTTCTTAATTATTTGAAGAGAGGATGTGCATTAGCTTAGCGTTTAGTGAAGCTTTCAAGTTAGCTTTGTCCTTCAATACGAACTTTGCAAAGGAACATTTCACTGCACAGTAAGAAACAATAGATTCCCAGGTTATTTTTTAACAGTTTAAAGTACATTACTATATTTACTGTACATTAAGATTAAAATTGCTCTTGATTTTCTCAGCGCATGCTGTTATAAGGCCATACATATGAGAAGCTCAATTTTTCATTCAACACGTAACTACCAGTGTTTCTCAAACTTTGCGGAGCCCCGAAGACTTTAAACAATGAATAAAAGGATAGACGGTCTGCAGGGGCGCATCGAGTGAGAAAGGGGGAACAATGCTCCTGGCGCCGAATCACTAATCACTGGGGGGGGCGAAAAGTCCCAACTATGTCTCAAGTACTTTCTCAATAAGTACATTTGCTCCCGAAAGACCTTAGGTTCGAACAGGGCGCTAAACTTGCTTCTTAACCCGGGCGCCATCTAACCTCGGTGCGCCCCTGACGGCCTGCACATGAACGAAATATTCAAGTCTTTTATTCACGTCAATGCACATGCAAATTTTTAGCAGAAAATTTATTGGACAATGTGGACTGTTACATCATGAAGTCTGTACTGGAATTGCCTGGTTAGGCCTAAAGATTGATGTCAGACTACAGTTGTGGTGCGATTAAAGCTGAGCAATGCCTAAATAGGTAGATAAAAACTGGCGCGTTTTCTTAATTGGATTTTGTTTTACGGACCCCTTAAAAGACATTCATGGACCCCTAAGGGGTTCACGGATACCAGTTTAAGAACCCCTGGTCTACTCAATAAACACACTATTATGAGAACAGCACAAGCAAAATATAGTTGTCAATTGTAAACTCATGCTTTCACAAAACGGCCGTGTCCTTGTTTCCCAAACTACTCCATCCGCAGTTGATAACGTTCAAATGAACTGAATCCTGTTTGAGAATTGTTTCAACGAATAACAGTTAGTGTGTTGACTGTTATATTTGATGTTGGGAAATTAAAAAGACGTCTCAATACTTCCGCTGTTTTTTAGGTCAATCGCTTCAACCAATAACATAATTATGGATTAGTTCTCAAGAGTTAAAATTGAAACATCAGTTTCAATTTCGTTATACTCTCTTTTTGTACTTCTTTCAGGAGTGTCGCGAGTGGTCTGCGACGACCATCGCCGCTTTCTTGCTTTGGGGTCCACGCGGACTGGCCACTGGGTTCTTAAGCTCCTGCAACTAACTGTGCAGCATCTTGATGTGGTTCAAAATAACGCACGAAGCATGGGCATCAGAAGGGGGAAGCAGAGGGGACCCTGGATTTGAAATTTTCTATTTTTCCATTAACGTTTCAGTAGAAAAATATTTTTCGTAGTTTTGAGTTGGTGAAATGAAATTGCACTGCTGTTGCCCCTCCCTGGAAAAATCCTTTTGGCCACCTCCTGAAAAAAGCCACTATCGCCCCCCTGGAAAAAAACATTCCGGCGCCCATGGCAAGAAGCACTTAACGCCAATTGTATAAAGCATTACTCTTTCCCACAGAACACAAAATGCTGAATTACTCAGCCAAATAACAACTTACGAAGCCCAAGTTCAGGTTTTGTCGATTGCGAAGAAGTACTTGGAGAAAGAAATGGAATTACTGTCTGGTCGCATGAAAGAACAATTGGATGCATATTCAAAGTATGTCATTGCATCTTGTACAGTTCTTGTGCTCTTGCTCGCTAAAAATGTGTTACACAGTGGCGGATCCAGGCCATTTCGGAACCAGAGATGTAAACCTCAGTTTGAAGCTCTAACCCGGCCCGAGCCCGACATTTATTTTAGAAACCCGATTTAGTCCTGAAAGCAATGTCCAAACACGCTGGTTATCGAAATCAAAACACCTGTCATTTTAGCACTTCAAAGAAAATCACAATCATTCCCTGGTGCTAAATCTAGCGAAATCCTTTTATAAAACAAGTCAAGAATCGCGTAAGTGATTGATCTTTTTGACGCAACTCAATCGCGCGCTAATTCGTCACTGCTGTCACTTTCTCAAAAAGCGTGTACTAATCCTAACAGAGAACAAAAGAAAACAGCTGTGTTTGCAATTCTGGAACTAGCTGAAGAAAAATCACAATCATCTCGCCCACGAAAGTCACCACGGTGAGCACAACCAACCAGCGCCGGATTTAGATGGTGGGGGACCTGAGGCCCAGGCGTGGTGGGAGGCCCCTTGTGCGGATACAAAATGTTTAGGTAGGGATGATCGATGAAGTCACTAGCATTTCCATTGATCGTTAATATTTATGACGTTGACACAAACACACATAATCTTGTGACGTCACATTTGTTAACTCAAGTGTAGCAAAATTTTAATAGTGTGACATCACATTTTTTAACTCAACTGTAACAAAACTTTATGATGCAAATGATATTTGACAATGATTAGCGATTTGTGAAACTGTTGCAAAATTGGTCACCAGAAGCATCGCATCTTCGTTTCATTTTAATAATGCTTGAAAAAAGTTTTGAAAATTTTTTTGAAAAACTTTTTGGACGATCCAACGTTTTCATTATCTCTAAACGCCAGTCCTCGCTCAGCAATAAATTTTGCGACAGAAACCAAAGGTTGCAGGCAGAGGCGATTTCCGATATTGTTCGCATTGATTGACCTGACTGACTAGTTCTGCATCAATTCTTCATAGTGATCAGTTACATCTGCGACTACACGTAATCGTGGCATATATATGTTCCATTGATTGCTCGTGGCTCCTCAGGCGCTCAACAGCATGCTTCCAGTCGAAGATTCCTTTTCTGATAAGGAAGTGCACACATTAAGTCGTATCCGCGCCCATCAGTCTACAAGTGAAGCAATAAATACATGTGATGGAGAAAAACAAAGCCTGCTTCTATCAGCTACTTCGCCGTTTTGGTTCTGGCGACAAATAAGACTTGTGGAGCATTTCCATTGAAGAGTTTCTGTCTTTTCTGTGTTGTGGAACATCATGGATTACAAATAACTTTTCATCACAATGTCAAAGAGAACCTGCTTCAGTTTTCAACCAATGTTTCTACATTTCTTCCGGTGTATTGGATGACCATAGACCGATATCGTTGCCTCCAGTGATAGCGTCAGCCATCTCATCAATCGTGTTTTTCGATGATACTTCTTGACGTTCTTCTGCTGCTGCACTGCTGGTCTATACTCATCGTTACGAAGATCTAAGTCTGTGAAGACATGTTCCTCGATTTTCTGTCCTCTTACAGGTTCCGCAGAAATGTCTCCGCTGGACTTTACTGGCACTGTAAACAGTAGCTTGAATGTTTCTCGACTTAGCTGCAACTTCCTCTCTCTCTCATTTTTGTCTCTTTTGCTTTTTTGCGTTTTTTAAAAACACTTGTATACAGGGCCGGCCCTAGCACATGCAAGACCTGGGCGCGGGGCTCAATGGCTCAATGCAAAGCCTAGGCGCGGGGCCCCTCTGAATAGTAATTTCATGACGTCATCGTGTTCAGTCAACCGTGTTACGATCGTGGTAAAGCGCAGCTATACAGTGCAGCACTAATACGAGAATTGAGCACGTTTGCTAACGTTCGAGAGGAAATTTGCTAGTTCTGACGAGAGCATTCTTTGTTACCAATGAACTTTATATGGCGTTTCTACTGAATTCTCAAGCGCGAGGTGTATCTGGCAAAAATTAACAATCTACCCAAACGCCATGGCGCGGGGCCCAATGCAGCTGCATCGGTTTGAGGCCGGCCCTGCTTGCATAAGCTCTACACTTGTAAGGGTGCCGATCCCCTTTCTTCCGTCCATGTTTATTTATTAATAAGCTCAATAGGGCTGCCATATTTTCATCGCAAAAAGGGAGAAGAATTTACGACTGTCACATACTTGCGTACATTATCTACACTTAATAAGTCAATATCAATTAGGCCTATTGATAAGTTTTAAGTCAGCTATGTCCAACCCGCGGCCCAGTCGAAGTTTTGTTGCGGCCCAGTTTAGGATTTGGCTGTAGTAAAACTATCCAACATACTGACAACTTGTCCTTATTTTGATAATCTTAAATTTGGCATTTTTGATGCAGGCGGTCCTCAGTGCCACTTTATCACGTCTGCTACCATTGCAGTTAGGGTTCCAACGCTTTCAGGACATTAGCTTTAACTAAATTTAGTTTGCTAAGGTCAAAGTACGGCATTCAATGTGCGGCCCTCATTAATATGTTATTCAATGTGCGGTCCTGGCTAAGATATTAACACAAATTTTAGCTCAGTAAGCCATCTGGGTTGGACACAGTAAGCCATTTGGGTTGGACAAGCATTAAAGTAAGACGTACAGTGTGGACGATGTTTCAGTCAAAACACACAAAACAAAATCCTTATTTACTTGTCCTATTTAGCCCATGAATATTTTGCAGTGTCGTTTGTGAAAAAGGGATATTTCAGACGTATTTTTTCATTTTTTTAGCATTACTGATTAACTGTACTTACCAGAAATTACTACACTAAGCTATGTAGAATACACTGATCACCGTGTTACGGTTCATCAGCAAAGCTAGTACAGTATAATGGAGTCAGCAGTCCGCACTCTAATGCCAACGTCATTGAGATACCGAAATAAGATTTACCACTGTTATGTAACGATTAATGTTAAAGCATTCCAGCCGTTCCAGCCTATAATTAACTCAACCAAAATATAGATTAATTAGACAGCTTGCAGGCCCTCCCATAAACTAAGCAACGCTACCAGCACGTATCTTGTACCAACTGGAAACATTAGCAGCGGATCGCAAGGGCTGGCGACTGGCGAGAATTTGTACCACTAGCATCTTCTTCATGCAAGAAACGCAGGATAAAACTGAAGATGAGCGTCGTCGCCGACGGCATGAACATGCTGCTCGGAAGAGAGAAAACAACTCCGCTTATCTGTGTCCCACCTGTGGCCGCACATGTCTATCACGCATAGGACTGTACGAACAATCCCACCTCTAAAGATAAGATGATGGATCGGATTCGTCGTTTCGACGTACATAGAAGAGAGAGGGATCTTGTTGCAATTGAGTAGACACAGCTTATCCTATTGTATGTAAATACAAAATATCATAGCCGGTGACGTAACTGACAGGGTGCAGAGAGTCGAATTTCCCTCCCTCTTGGCAAGCTAAATGTGAAAACCGAGCCCCCGCTTAACTTATATGTCGGTTTTAGTATTGTTTTGGTTTTCAGTAGGTTGTTGGATTTTTGCATTTTTCGAATTATTTTTCCGGTGATTTAGGGTTTTAGTGTAACCATCCACGTCCAGATTCACCATCATTTCTCACGTTTTTTTGAGTGCTGGCCAGTGGGCCCCTTTTTAGCTAGGTTTCCACCCTGACTCAAACCTCTGGTTACGCCACTGTAGAGATGGCACGGGCCAGCACTTTTGCAGCCCGGCCCGCCCGGAGGTAA
>Ga0210059_1000577_pt1 | contig 48143 bp, 30 predicted proteins | sample Ectturendosymbi2_FD_188042 | JGI IMG/M metagenome (GOLD analysis project Ga0210059, IMG submission 188042) | Ecteinascidia turbinata endosymbiont from Florida, USA - Sample 2 (SPAdes) (version 2) | ecosystem: Host-associated > Tunicates > Ascidians > Unclassified | place: Key West, Florida...
AAGGTTGTCCGCTGGTGTAGGACGCAGGCATCCAGTCACAATTCGCAAGGCGTCGTTGATGGTGGGGTCGATGAGGCGGGTATGAGCACTGCGGCACCAGGCAAGTACGCAGTACTCTGCTGTTGAGTGGACCAGGGCTGAGTGGCTATTCACAATAGCGTTGTTGCCCCAGCACCCCAGCCCGGTGGTAGGCCTAGGGGTGAAGCTGCGAATACTAATCAGCTCCACCATCATCATGCAGAATATGTTTCAGCCAGGTAGCAATCGTAGTAACTTGCAGGTGAGGCCGCGATAACATACAAAGTCGTAGGCTGCTGTGAGATCGACAAACACAGCTCTGGCCTTGTTCTTAGCCAAAAACCTATCCTCGATGACTTGCGTTAGCGAAGTAATTTGATCTACGGTCGACCTCCAATGTCGAAAACCCTCCTGTTTCTGCGGGAGTATTGAACCAATAATTGATTCGACAAAAGCGTAGATGAATCTCTCAAGGATCTTGAAGGGAACACACAGTAGATATATAGGACGATGACTCCTTTGGTCCCCCAATGTCTTTCTCGGCTTAGGGATTGCAAATACTAGTGCTCTTCTCCATATGTTTTTGGGCATGCAGAAAGTGTAGAAACCGCATAACCAGAATTTGTGAGCTGATCCGCCGTGGAGTATTAACTCCGGGAAAATTGAATATAATTACCGAGATTTTTCTGGCATTACTCTGGCGTGAAGGAGCCAGTGATACGATCTCCCTTAGGTGTTGCGGACTTCCCTAGGTCGGACACCTCCTTGTTGACGAAGCTCGTGGTGCCTCGTCTTGTGTGCCCCGTTGTTCACGAGTTGTGAAGCGATGGAATTTGGTGAAATGGGGCGCAGACGGGAGGAGTACCCCGATCTACCAGTACGTTTATTGATGGTTCTCCACGCCTTGCGGTTGGAGTGCAAGAAGTCGATGGAATTGACAGTTTCTTCCATCTAGGCAGCAAAGACCATTGCATCGAAAATGTCGAAATTGAGATTATAAAAACAAAGACAGACTGTCATTGTGTTGTACATAGACAATAACGAAAAGCTTACTGGACCGCACAAAATCTTCGACTGGGCTGCGGGTTGGACATATCCTAGAGTCTAGGCTGAGGGGCTACAGTTAATTTGGGAGCTGGAGCTAGAGATATAATTTTCTACAACACTTTCTTCAGTGCTATGCTGGTGTAGAAAGGTCGAGAATTCACTATAGCCTACAGTGTTCGCAAATACAATTCGTGTTGCTTCATAGGCGTAACCCGGAGGCCATGCTCCTCTCCAATTTTTAGAATATATAGGCGGTGTCTAAAACAAAATACTGTTGCTCGCCTAAAATCAAAAATTTTGGCCAGCCAAAATTTTTTTGGCTGGCTTCGCCACTGGTTGCTATTGCCGATTACCCTCAAACGCAACATGAAGTGTTGTTCTAGGAGAGAACTGGTCTTGTCTCCCATATAGATATTTCAAGTTTTCCAAGCCAACAAAGCCTACATTGAAAGGGCTATGACCTCGTTAAACTCTGTCACAGACTTTACTGATGTAACAATATAAACTATATTTGCAAATGGTTTGCTAAAGCTTAAAGCTGAGTACTATAGTTTCAAACACAAGTGTTTTCAAGCATGAATGTACAGTAGTTATGTTGTTAACACCTTGATGACTGACGAATCGGATGCGGATGTTTCATGTAATTAGCTTTGTCGGAAAACCGTCATATCTTCATAAGATCATGAACGATTTACAAATACTCTTTGGTAGTCTTAGCATGGCGTTCACGCTCGACCGATCATGGTTACCATTGACGAGGATGTGAATCTGCACGGCTTTGACCAATTTTAAGATGACGTAGGCCAGGAACACTCTCCTACTGACCAACATAGCCCTCATGCTCGACGGAACCATCTCGATCTGCGAAGAAATCCGGCGCCAAAAGGTCATCCATTAAAAACTTGAGCTTAGGAAAAAGCATTCCATGGCCTTGCTCGTGCAATCTAAAGTCGAACATTTTTTGTCTTTTTAGATGTGCTCTGAATTTCCATTACCTGCTGTTGAATTCAGTCCCATCACCACGGGGGGCATTGGTGGGCTTAGCCCCCCAAACAAAACTCCAAACCCCCCAAATTGAAATATGAAACACTAAAAGTTAGTGTAAGTTTTTGTCAGATTTGAATGTCAAGCGCCCCCTGCACAAACGTAAACCCCCCATTGATGGCTGTCTGGCGACGGTTCTGGTTGAGTTGCAAAATACATCTTGGGTCAATTTTTGCGGAATTTGTTGAATTTTGATCTTCAAGGAGTGGCAGAAAATGCAGGTGTAAGGAAGGATTTTACTTATTTTTCTCTGCTTTTAGAAAGGCCAGAAAGATTCTGCAAGCATGCATTAATCTGCACTATAATTTGTTTTTAATTTGTTGGTATACCTTTTAACGCCTTCACACGCAACGCAGTCTCTCTATGGCCTTTTCCGTCCTGTCCATCGATCAGTTCGGCGACGACTGCAGTCTGTGATGTACGCTTGGATCGAATACGCTCGTCTGTCATGTAGAAGGGAGCAGGAGGCTAAGCTAAGAGATGTCCTAATACAGTAGAACTCGTTTAATTCGTCACTTTTTCGTCGGTCCCGGCAGAATTCCTATCTTTTGTGTACATTTCTGTTCGTCTAATTCGTCAATTTGCTTAATTCGTCACCCCTTTCTATCCCTAAGAAGCGTTTTGTTCGTCTAATTCGTCATTTGCAGTTTCGCTTTTGATGTGTAAGCAGCTTGTACGTGTGGGAATTCAAACAAATTAAGGATCTTTATCCGAGAATTGTTGCACCTCGCAATTTATCGAATTTATACACGAGGTTCGAAGCGCGACCCGACTCCCCATTGAGACAACGTGGAAAAGTTTATTAAAGATTAAAAGGTGCTTGATTAAATGGAGGAGTCCAGATAGAGCAGAGGAATTAATTGTTGTAAACAACCATAACGTCATAAACTTGTATTTTACTGCAAATAAGAGCACTATGTATGTATACGAGTTACTATGATAAAGTATACGAGCTTCTATGATAGAGTTTTCACCTGTTTGCATAATTCGTCACTTTTTTCTAATCCCGTTGAGGTGACGAATTAGGCAAATTTTACTGTAGTTGGTTCATTCACTCCTGTCTCCCTTTTTGTGTATGGGGATGATCAATTTGCCAATCTTTCGGTGTCCTTCCACAACCTCATGCCACTTGACACGCACGTGTCAGCCAAACTACCCCGCGTTCTAAGTTCCCCAAATTCACTATCAAACTTTTCGCAATCAGCTTTAACCCACATTGCATCATTTTTATTTTCTGACAGCTGATTCAGTGCGGCCCAAAAAGCCAAAATCTCACTCCCATAGCTCTCACTGTTGCCACTCTCGACAACCACCTTGTTTTGCATGCGCACTGCAACTGCCGATCTTTTGTCTTCATTGTAGTCTGATGCATCGGCAAGCAAGCCGATCGCAACGGTGAAACAGTAAAACACTTCCATAATTGCATTAAAGTGCTTTCGCAGTTTCGTACACCATACTGTACAAATCTGCGGCAGCATAGTGAGAGGCCGAAGCGGTGCGCATGACAATGCACAAATACCAAACTTACAATTTTTGCTTCCAACTTCTGTGACAGAAAATTGCGTATATTTGCAGCTGTCTGTTGCAACAGCCACGTGCAGGAAAACATGCTTTCCTCAATTCGTTTTACTTCAATACAAGTCAAAACCAAATCTAGGTTTCAGAATTTAGGGTGTCATTGCAAAATTTTAGGGTGTCATTTTGACACCCACAAACGGCTAAAAAACACTGGTTTCACGTTTCTAGTTTTACCCTGTAGATAAAATATGGCATTTCTTCGAACCACGACACTGGAACAGAAAAACGTTTTTGCGGGGTTATGAATTTTCGACAAACACGATTGAAAAGGCATTGTGCGCTATGTCCCTTGAAGCCCCAAACAACTCGGCGACCGGGGTATCGAACCCCCTCGCCCTCCTTTCGCGGCGAAACCGACCCGAGGAGTTTGCAACGAAGCAAAGCGAGAATTTACATCAACTTCAATACAGACTTTTCTGAATCTGATCTTTTCCTGATTTTGTCAAAAAAATCCGTGGAACTGAGTCAGCTTTTTATTCGCAACCAGTGACTTGCAATGACTTGGTTCACAAACGCAGAGCCATGATTCAGAAACAAACGTGCGTACCATCGACACAATGCCAGTGCTGGAAAACGAAATAAGCATTTTGTATTTACTTCAAGGCAGTTTTATCTTCAGAAAATTTTTACGTAGAAATCGCAATGGAACGGTCAATAACAGTCTAGTATTTCATTCGGAACCAAACAAAACAAACAAATAAACAAGCAGGCGACAAAGAGAGGAATCTCGACAATGCAGAACTTCTAAATGGCGACTAATCTTTGTAGGGCTGGATTGCATCAAATTATCGTCAGACGCGATGCAGTGGAGACGAGGATCGATGCCAGGATCTCTCAGACGGCGCTCGGAGCCGGGGTCCTCCACCTGGACGCTTGGCCGAATCGGAAATCCCCGAAACCGGCCGCTCTCTTCGTCGGGGCGTACTCTATGAGTGCCCCCACAGTTAGGGGCTGCCATGTGGGTTCGCGCTGCTGCGAATGCAAACCCCTGAGAACCCTGGGGTGCAGTGACCCGCGCAGAGCTCCAGGATCGCGAGCGGGTGCGCTTAACGTCACCCGTGACGTCATGGAGGGCGGCAGCTTGGTTTTGTACCCCGGGAAGTCGGTGACCTGCGATGGAGGGTTCGCGCTGGTTATTTACATCAAAACGATTTTGTGGAATAATACTTCGCGCACAGATGCGGTTCGGTTTGCAAGTCAAGAAATTTTGAAGCCACCTGGCGGTCAACACGCATGACCACCATTCTTCCTGGTGAGTTCGTTTGGAATGTGGGAATGCAACTTGCGGGAAACACCTGAAGGTTTTGGAGATCCTGAGGGAGGAGCATTGGTCTTTTGTTCAGGCGTACATGACAGCACAAAGGATAAGAATTAAAGCTTATCTAATAACTCGAATGATACGCAGTGGTGCCGATGCATGTTAACAAGCTCCATCAAAAGCTCTTATTTCAGACAAAAAAGACGGAAAATCACACGATAGTATTTTCGTTGGACACACGGTTCCTCTGACTTGTTGCAATTTCTGTAATTCCACTTAACCCTGGAATCCTAGCACGAAGTTGTCAGAAAAGACTTAGTTACTACAGCAACTTGAAGTCTACTGCAGAAAACTGCCAAAACGTATGGCCTCTGCAAGAGTTTTGTAAATACGTGCAAGCAGGTAACCCAGGTTTACCCGTGGAAACCACGTTTGAGATGCAGGAAAGTTTTTAAAATATTTTTACGAATATCATAGGGTGATGTCAATAGCAGAACATGCTCAATGTTTACGACCAAAAAATTTTGACGTTATCTTCATTGGTTCCATTAAATTTCAAAACAATAAAAAACGCACATGCTGAAGCCATGTTTGATATTTGAGAAGTATAACCACGGAATTTAGGCCTGATTGTGTGCGATCCTCACGTTTCAAAAATTATGCTAAAACGATGAACTTTTTTGAATGACATCACCATTTTGTCTAAAATAAATAAATAAATGGTTGGTTGAAAGTGTAATATGACGATAAGGAAACAAATCGACTTTGGAATAAATTCAAATATCTTCAGTAATGTCACCTACTGTGTACAGTCAAATATTTGAGTTCTTTATCTCACGGCCATTACGTTTTTGTTCTTTGTTTCTGGCAACTGTGGAAATGGCCTTTGGCGTATTAGAGTGAGAAATATGGGGAGTCGTTCGTAAAAAAAATATATCTGGCAGATTTAGCACCAAACACTGCTAAATCAGTCAGGTTTAATTACATCTGCGCAAATTTAGCTAAATCCACGCGCATTTGGTTAATCTGCATGCACATATAGCGCTGAATCGTGTCGGCCGTGACGAAAAGCATGGTATCCTGTCTAAAGAAAAACTTGGTGTTCTGTGTCAGTAATCCAGACAAAAGCTATGCTGCTGTGAGGCATAAACACCCTGGCGTCATATAAAGCAAGGTGGTTTCAGGTCTAAATTATGGCTGGTTTTGTTATAATGTTGGTTTGTGTTGACCAGTGGTGCCCAACAAAATCAGCAAGACACTCCAACCTTTGCCATTTTTGAGACCGGCCTGCAGCTGTAATCTTAACAAACTTTATATTGATATAACAAAAAACAGATTCTTGCAATTATTTTCCCTGCACTGAAGGATAGTTTACTTTAGAATGTAGTTAATGCGCATCTTCGGCTCCTATGTAGCCTATTTGCTTTTCTGCCTCAGGCCCACAGTTCGCAGTCAGTCCACGTGCAGCACAGACAATACACATCATATACGCAACAATGGAGGACACTTTCTAACAGTTACTCATTACTGTGTTTGGCAACGGCAATGACAAATCTGAAACTAGACGCAAAAAATGATGCCAAAACCACCACCACATGTTGACTGCCATCCATCGTCTACAGTCAGCAGTGGTGCCCAACCAGTCGATCGCCGACGTTTTCCAAGTCGACCGCGAGGGCTGTTGGAAAAAATATATTTTTTTTCTATAGCGGCTTCTACTTAATCGTCTATTTCCCTTATAATGATTGTAAAGATTTTCTCTGAGGCAACGTGGCCCAGTAAATCGCATTATGACATTTCACCAACCCCTAGTAATGAAGATCTTCTGCAGTTGCCGCCACTTGTGATGGCGGGATGAAGTAATGTGCTGGTTACTGAGACTAAGCAAAGCTCTTAGTTCAGTATCATGCTTCGTGTTACGTGTGTGAGCAATAAGACCATCACATTTTAGAATTGCGTGTGTATGCGAGGGCATGTTTTCAATTTTGAGTGTTGATTGGACGGTGGCGCTTGCTTCAGTTAGGTGGTTGTCAATACAATCAGTTTAAAATACTTGTCTGCACGAGTACGACCGCTTCGCAGGAAGATGACACACATGGTTACAGATCCCAGCGTGAGCCGTTCTCGGGAAACCAACAATGATTTTTGTGTGTTTTTGCACGTGGTTTTGTATGTTGCTTACTAACGATAAGCTGTAGTTTCGTAAGAACTGTTTCTGGCTCCTGAAAAAATTTTATTGCGTCCATACTAGCAACTAGTCATCACAGCTGTTACGTATCTTGAACGTTAACATACCCGAGATGAAACGAGCCAAGACCTATTGTACCATTTTCTGCTCCAAACGGGAGGAAGATCATTTTTGTTTATTCTCATTCAAAACATGTTTGTTTGATCTGCAATGCAACGGTAGCTCTGACGAATAAAGGGAATTTGGAGCGGCATTTTAAAACAGTAGACTCTAAGAGAGCCACCAGAGGGGCTTCCCTGCCAAGACGCCTTTACGTGCCGCGAAATTTCGGGCTTTGACAGCACAGCTTGCAGCACGGTGACAGCACAGCTTGCAGCACGGCAGTCATTCTTCACCAAACCGGGAACCAGGGTAAGCGCACAACACAACTATTGCTTCCAGTCACATCAGTCACGTCCTTGCTAAACACAAGAAGTCATTAGAAGATGGCGATATTGTGAAGGAAGCCTTTCTTGAAGCCAGAGACGGACTTGGGGGGCGCGGGTCCTTAGGCCATCCTAGTTTTTGGGGCCCCCACGCAGGTGTGACCTATTTGGCCGTTTGTCTGAAAAGCGTGGAAGTATGTCCCTCAGATGTGTAGTGCCCCCTCAAAAACCTTACTTTTGTTTGCGCCGACTTTGGTTCTACGACTGCCTTACATCAGGCCTGCACAACATACGGCCCGTGAGAGATTTCTCAATTGCAGAAAATGTTGCAAATGGCCGGCTTCGGAAATAATTAATTGTCGTTCCATTACTGATTACCGTGCAACGAAATAGACTTTTGCGGCCCGCGCAAACTTTATGTTGATCTATTTGGTCCTTCGAAATTTCTGAGTTGTGCAGGCCTGCCGTAGATCTTCTACAGAAATTTAAGCCTTTCCTACATTCTTCTCAAGAACAAATGGCAATGCAGTCTTTTCTTGGAATTTATAGCTCTTTCGTGCAGTTCAGAAGTTCTCTTCGTTAAATTTCCGTGATTTCTAGCGTTTATTGTAGGTTTATATTTCAGATATACTGTATACATTTTCATGTGGGACCGTGTTGCCGCCTTCGAAAATATCGTCTAGTTGTCGATCTGATCATAGCTGTACGTAAATTCCTTTGTTACAATAACCACATTTTTATGACAATACATTCAGTGGACACAGGGTATATTTATGCCCTTTGTAAGTTATCATTTTTAAGCAATACAAAATACAGCGTTTTACAGTAATCCTCTCTGGCTTATTCTATAGCTGATGGTAAACAGCATGAAGACAAGTTTTGCGCAGCAAAGTATTGTCGCAATACCCTCAGCTAAACATGAAGAAAGCCCAATGTAGACACCTTTTTCCAAGTAAAACTCACGAGAAACTGTTCAAGCTGATTTAAATAACATATAGAGCTTCAACAAGCAAACTCTGTTTGTGGGTAATTGTTGGTAACAACCAAACGTAGCATCCAGTACTGACAATATTGCTTTTCATCGGAGTTCTGCAGTGTCCGGCTGTCTTGCGTTATTGCGAGCTTTTTGTGACGGGAAGATTGAACATCAGGTAAGTACTGTTCTTTCTTTTTCATTCTTTTCTTGTAACCATAGGCGTAGCCAGGGGGCAATGCCCCCCAAATTTCTAGCATATCTTGTCACTTTGTTCTTTGACAGGCACTGTCCCGAACAAAATACTGTTGCTCGCCTTAAGTCAAAAGTATTTGCCTCCCAAATTTTGGGCTGGCTGGCTTGTAACCACTTTCATACAGGCAGACGGCCTGCATCTCTCTCCCGCCCAGCCATGTTCCTCAGTATCAAGCCTTTCCGACAGCACTTTCTTACTTGATGTTCAAAATTCCACCGACAAAAAGCTCGCAGAGACGCAGGACCGCCAGGCATTGCAGAACTCCGATGAAAAGCAGAAGTGTCATTCTTATATTGCGTAGCAAACAATATCGTATTGTTACCGTAGGCTACTGATAAAAGTCTAGATGTTAGCATTGTTTCGCTCGTTTGAAAGTAAATTGTGAAGTTATGCCTCTGCGCAGTTTTGCAAATCTTAAAATGAGTCGTCATAGGAAAGAGTTTCGTGGGGCCCCACAAGCGCGGGGTCCCACGCCATGGACTATTTGCCGATGCGTAAATGCGTCACTGCTCGAGGCAGCAGACAGCCTTTCTGAAAACTCTAACAATGAAACAAGGACCGTGAAAGCCATAAAAAGTGCAACTCTCCCAAAATACTTCTACAAGACAATGTGAGGGAAAGGCTGTGGAGGAGCAACTGAGGAAGTTTATAGACGCGTGTGAGTGCCTTTCCCTCCCATTCAACTGATATGGTGAATATGGCACAATTGTGTGTTTTCATCAAGGAAGAGCTACTCATCATTTTGTCATTAAAAGGACACACCAGGGATGAGGATATTTTTAATGCTTTCGTGGGATTTGTTAGAGAGACAAAACTGCCGCTGTTCTTTTGATGTTGGTGACATTGCCACCAAAGTCAAGTCACTTTTGATGTTGGTGACATTGCCACCAAAGTCAAGTCACTTTTGATGTTGGTGACATTGCCACCAAAGTCAAGTCACTTTTGATGTTGGTGACATTGCCACCAAAGTCAAGTCACTTTTGATGTTGGTGACATTGCCACCAAAGTCAAGTCACTTTTGATGTTGGTGACATTGCCACCAAAGTCAAGTCACTTTTAATGTTGGTGACATTGCCACCAAAGTCACTTTTCGACTTGGAAAGCTCCGCTCTTGAGGACTGGATTCTGACATTGCAAAATGACATTCAGATCAAATCTAGATCAACATCCGCTCAACCTGGAGAGCATGCAGTGCTCTGGAAAATATTGCTGGCACAGAAGTATCACAATCTCAGAAGATGTACTTTGACACTTGACAGCTCTTTTTGGATCAACTTGAGTCTGTTTTCTCGAACATGAAAAGCATTAGGTCCAAGTACAGAACAATGACTGATAACCACCTTGTAGCTTGCCTACACCTTGAAACCAGTTGTTACACTCCTGACTACGAGAAGCTAGCCCCATCCTCCCAGTGGCAGGTACCCACTGCGTTTGGAGGCAATTTACTTTTTTCAAGCATAGAGATTCACCTGTTTTGTATCTGGTTCATTTTTCTGTTTGGTTCATGTCAAGGTCATTGCTTATCAAGCAGATTGGTGTGTGCACGTGTTTGAGAAAGGAAAAGTTGGCGACGTGGCATGTGAAGTCTAGTGGTTTTGTTGTGTGCCAGCATGAGAAAGTGTTGTGGAAAGTTACTGCAGGCTGGAAACGATGTGTATGGTTTTGCGATGTTGACACTGGAAGCCCTCGGGAGGGACGGCTACTTGAAAAGCAGACCTTGGGACAAAAAAGGTTGGGCGCCACTGGTCAACACAAACCAATATCATAACAAAACCAGCCATAATTTAGACCTGAAACCACCTTGCTTTATATGACGCCAGGGTGTTTATGCCTCACAGCAGCATAGCTTTTGTCTGGATTACTGACACAGAACACCAAGTTTTTCTTTAGATAGGATACCATGCTTTTCGTCACGGCCGACACGATTCAGCGCTATATGTGCAATGTGCATGCAGATTTGGGGAAATGTGGACAGATTTAGCTATATCTGACTATTTAGCAGTTGCTTGTGCTAAATGTGTCAGATATAGTTTTTTACGAACGGCATCCCATAGGGAAATACCAAAACGTGTATCGCAACTGGAATAAACACCTGGTTGCTGAGGAAGCGCAAGTCCACAACGATCGGTGCAACAGAGGTTTTCTGCAGCAAGTTTTGTGTAGTATCAAACAACTGTGGTTTGAATCACGATGCTATAGCAATAAAATGACCACATGGTGACTATAAGAAATCAGGCTGCCGCTGCTTAAGCGCACATTAAAGCGAGAACACGCATTAATCAGGCAATTAGTTGGTCGACCAGTCTAGGGCAGGAAATTAATGAAAACCGAAATGAGAGTTGGGGTTTTTCTACGTGCATGAGATCAATTCAATTTTGATCTGACGTGTCGATGAGAAAGGCAGTCGAACGGCAACGAACAAATACGTTAACAATCAATGCATTGTGACGTGACTATAGTACGTCTTTTTCAGTTGATAAAACCGCTAAGAACACGCATATCCATTGAGTTCGTACGGTTCTACAAATGCTCTATCCCTTGCCACTCTTGTCCCCTCACAAATGTACAGAAAGAACAGAATATATAATTTTGGGACAGTTGTAGCAGTTTAATCGCGTTATGCCTTCAGCGTTTGCAGGTTGATGAATATGCGGCAATTAAGGATGGATTTTCAAGTCGTTTCAAAAAAATGAATGACTGCCTGTCCGCTGGATGTTGCAGAAGGACCTGACCGTGCATCACATAATCATAAACCGGAAATCCTAGGCTAAGCACACACGTGCCGGACTACCGATGATGCAACAGTATCAACATCTTACAATAAATAGGTGAAAAAGGGTGAGGATTATACACGAAATGAAGTTCAGCGATTCAGTGCTTTCCACCGTCATGCTGCATTGGCCACCAGATGTTGACTGTTAAGCTTTCAATCATGGCTTTCTTGTTTGGAAATTCGTTTGTTCATGGCAGATGTTTGCCCAAGCCGACTCGTGCCAGATATTTGCACAATTTTAAATCAAGCCTTCACACTGTTTTAAAGCAGGAAGCGAAGTAAATATCGCGTCGTCGTCCGACATATGACCAGCCATCAATTGCAGTTGATCATCTATTCAAATTGCAATTGGTGCTGAATGATGATGATTTGTTTCGGTCTGCTGCACATCAAATGCTATAATCAACACGAACAACAGTCGAATTTCAACTGACCCCTCAAAAATTGCGAGCTTCGTCGCAAGTACGTCATGTTTTCTTTCGAACTAGATGCAATGCGATGACGCAGCGAACACGAAAGGCTTGATGCAACCCGACAAGCGTCAACATTGTTTCTGACATTATTTAAACGAAGCTCAGATGAAACTCCGCAAACTGCAAAGGGTAACAGCACAAGAAAGATACCTGGCGAGGAAAAGAAAAAGCGAACTTTGCAAACTGTTATTATTTCAAAAAGCGAACGATTCACACGCAACACTTGTTAAGTAAATTCCTGTGTGGTTTTTCGTTTGCAGCCTCAGTCAACGAACCTAAAGGACTTGCAGTGAATGAAGAAGTTGTTGGGTTCACTGCTAAACCTGGCCGGAAGATCAAATTTAGAAATAACACACAACCGCATATTGGTATAATTTCTGTTTGACAAGGCAAGTGTTGTCTGCAACAAACAAATCTAGCGTAGTGTTGCAAGACATGTAGGACCGACACGTTACAAGACATTTAGGGCCAACACGCTCCTAAAAGGCCTCCCGTCCTCACGTCACACATCCACGTTCCCCCCCCTCCGTGTGTCACGGCGCCCAAGTCATATCATGCATTGGTGGCACGAGTTTCAAACGAAAACAGTTCTTGACGAGCAGTTTGTTTTGAAATTTCTGCCTCGTGCGGCAGAACGTTTGACGCCGAAGAACTCAAAACACGGAGTTGGCGGATTGGACTTTACCGCCCACGACAAACACATGAGTTTTCTTTAATCGCGGATCTAAATGTTTTTCTTCTTGTTTATGTGCACCGCTCATCCCGGGGTCGCGTGAGGTTAAAACAATTCACGAATCTAATCATCAAAACAATAAAACATCCTGCGCGCGCGGCGTATTGTTAATTGCGATCGAACGTTTTATGTCGTCACAGTTCGAACGTGTTCCCTTCAACTGTTCCATCACAAAGAAAATCGAAGCGTACAACTAATTTCTCGGAATCGGCAAAAGCCACACAGTAAGTGAACGCTCGCAGAGTTTTTCACCCTCAGACGAACTGCACTCAGCGTTCGTTTCGTGCGCTTTGTTTTCTTTGTTCAAAAAGTGGAAACACGGCACGAAGTTTGTCGCAGCCAGGATAAGACGCAAATTATAAACTGAGCCGCGAGACATACATGACTTTACAGAAGCAGCACATGAAGATGATGTTCAGTTCAGCCAGAACAGCAGTTTGTGTGAGAAACATTAACCGTGCAACCTCCTCCCACATAAAGCATCGATGGCAAACTCACCATTTTAAGGCCATCCGGGCCCACGTACTTTCCGTAGAACGTTCCTTTTGTTCTGGCCTGATCCTCAGACAGAAACTGAAGGTTTGCGAATTGCTTGGAAAGTCGTTGGGCGACGTTGTCAGCGTCAATCCCCGGCACAACCCGGCCCCTGATTGTGGGCAGAACGGTTCTTGCTTCGGCATAGAGCAGGTCGTTCTGAAAATACCTGGAAAAAGATGATCAGTGCGACGCGGGTGTTGGCCCAGTGCATTGTGCATATGTGGCACACGAACGAGTTTTGCTCGCATGGCGATTGTTTTTAAACGATGCAATAGTTGCATCTCCGCCCTTGCTGTGTGCTTTCTAACGATGATCACAATTTTTGCTCTGCCCACAGGAAAATAACAACGCATGACCAACCATTAGGCGAGTTGACAAAAAAATAACTTTACGTCTTCCGTTTTAAACCCATATCCAGCAAAAACGTGTAAACAACAAAATCGACGAGGTGTCTGTTCATCAAAAAATTCCAAGACTTTCAGGCTTTGCACATAAACACTTTTGGGAGCGGTAGACAATATCATTTGAATCTATCTACCATCTTTTTACCGAATAATCGTGAAAAAGACACCTAAAGATCTACTGCTTCGCAAGCAACTCTGGGAAAAATCAACTCTCAGAAAAAGAAAACTTAAGGTTGTTAGAACGGATCTTGAGTTGATGCTAACATGACCGGTACGACCATATGAACGGCATCACCGATATTTGGAGAACTGAAGTTCGTTTTAAAGATTGATTCCGTTCGCATCTTGCAAATAACCTGCTCTAACCTTGTCACAGGCAGATGTCCCTCTCTGTCAACATAATCAGGTACTGGGTTGTTGCTGAGGAGGACGGTTGTCTTGTTCTTGTTGTTCTCCGACGACCGGTACATTACGTTCGCATGGTGGCGCGCTCTCCGCACACGCACCTGAGCAGCAGCACATGGTATCGGTTACGGGTTTTCACCTTCGGAACGATATCGGTTCGAAGCCTGATACGTCGAACTGAACGCAGTCGAAGTTGAGTGATGTCACAAGTGGTAAAGTGTGGCGAGAAATAATCGCGTGTTGGCGAAAGAGCATCGAAACCAGCGAACGCGATTCGCACACCAACCAGCAGAAGCGGAGATTTTTAAAAAATTTGGAAGTTTAGTTTCTGTTATTATTTTTGAGGCAAACATTGTTGCTGAACAGACACAAGAACATTTGTAACGATTTTTTTGTTTTTTATAAGTTTCAACTACCCTCATTTTTACTGCTCCCCTGCCACTGTTCCGGCGTCCCTGTGAATGACGTAGGCTACACAGTGAATGACGTAGGCTACACAGTGAATGACGTAGGCTATACAGTAGTAACAAAATATTTCAACATAAGGAAAGATGACAACAAAAAGGCACGGGTCTGACAAGCAGCTAGCAGCGGTTCCCAAACTTTATGTACTGGCGTTGCCATTTCCTTCGTTTCGTACAGTGTTCTCGTACCACCTCCATTTAAGAAATTCCACAACTCACAAACAAACAGTAAAAGTCATGAATGTTTAATGAATGCCATTGTAAAAGGTACCAGCAGTCAGACGTCGAAAACTTCAAACAAAAACTATTAACCAATAGCACAACACAATCTTAATTACGTGGATGATGTTGTCTTTTCTCAAGGAATCATTTCACTGACAGCGAATCAGCAATCATGCTCAGGCGCAGAGAGGCGGTTCTATGTCGTCTATTTCATAGTAATCATGGTTGAGAATCCCTGCTCGCACTCCCACGTTGAGGAAAATACAATAACTAGGAAATAGCGCAACTGGCTATCTTAGAGTACGCTCCATTGGAGAGAGTCTTCACGCAAACTACACATTGATCCAGAGAGTCTCATCTTTGCTCGATAGATATGTACTCGTGTTTTACCTCAACTGGGTATACTCTCGTTTTAACATGTTTCAATAGGCTCGTGAATATTAAAAAAACATAGGAAATTATTTTTTAATAGTTAAGTCCGAACAACGACATTATCGCTACACTGATACAAAACTATTAAACCACCATGGCCCAAACACTGCCCCCCCACCAGTCGCATGCGACCCGCGACGTGATTTTTTGCGTCCCGCACAACGCCTTTTTATTATTATTCTGACAGTTTTCTTAATTATTCAGATTATTTCAACTCTTTCCAGGAGGCGATTATTCACTTATGCAGCCTTTGTTCTTGGCTAGCCTATACTCAGTTCAGTATTTTGTTGTTAGTTACTGGACCGACAGAGATGGTTTGCAGCGTAACAGTTCACTATTGCCTCTGTAACTAGCTCAAGGCCAAATGAGCCCATCTTGGCCAACGGATGCGCTCTCTGCGGCCATTGGCTTTGCCATGAAAAGCTGCTGTGGTCCCAGTTCCTCACAAACTTTTATTAGGCCTACTCCGTAACTAACTTATAACATTTTTCAAATGATGAACTGCAGAAATATGATCTCTCAAGTAAAAAACTCTGCATCAGAGAACGATACACCAATCAAGTAAGGAGTGAAATTTCCTTTCACATTAGTAGGTAATTCCGAATCCTTTCAAATGTAATTTCGAATGGTAAAACAATGTTTACGACGCTGACAAGAAAATCCTTTACTTTCATTTACTGTTACTGCATTTTGTTTGATTTCTAGTAAACCTAAAAAAGTTGATCGCGTACCACCTGGAAGAACTTCGCGTGTCACAAGTAGTATGCGCAGGCCTACCATAGTTTGGGAACCGTCTTCAGCTGCTGAAGGCTTGGGAAAATTTAACAGGCAAGTTCGCATTTGTCAAGATCTTAGAGAGAACACTGGTTGTAGCTACCAGCGCTGCAGTTGGAAAAAACGAACATCAACTTAGGGTTTGATTACAGAAAAGCTGAGCGTGCGCTTTTGCATTCTAGCGGTCCCCGTGCGTACCGGGCCCGGATACGATGTACCTTCTGTACACCCCTCTCGTAGGCCCTGCCTGTAGGAGCGGCGTTAAAAAGAAAACAACCAACTGTTCCCTTTCTCTAATGGAGAAATCTCTAATGTTTATCTATTTCTTTAATCTCTAATGGAGATTTTCTCTAATCTTTCTCTAATCTCTACAATCTCTAATTTCTAATTTAATAATTTCTCTAATCTCTAATGGAGCGTACTCTAAGATAGCCAGTTACGCTATGGTGGTTTATGAAATAGTTTCCTTTGTTGAACATCGGCGTTTTTATCAACCGCAACAATAATCTACAAATTACATGGATAACCAACTACACAACAGGAACAAAGAACACCTTGTATCGTTGGTCCAATAGTTTGCTTAGTTCAGGTACGTCAGTGTGCTTCGTGAAGCTGCGCGGGACGAGTGGTCTGCTCTGGTTAATGCTGTCTCGCAGGAATGCACCGTAAGAAATCTACAAAAGAATACTTCTGCCTGATTGAAAAAAACAAACAAACAAAGCGAAAACTGCACAATTGCTCTCGTGGTATCATCCATTGTTCAGCTTATTTGTGTTGATCAAAGGTACAAAGGAACCAGGCGTCAAAAAAGCCCAACGATGATAATATTCAATATATATTTCTGCACTGAAAACGCGCTTCTTTTTTTTAATACTCCGAAATTTCACGTAGTTCGAAAATTTCAAATATTCGACCTTTTTTCGGGAACTTCCTATTCAATTAAGAACTTGGCGATTCAGCCAAGTATAATACAGTGATACCTGCTTGCATCAGTCAATAAGCCTTGTGAGGTACGAAGTTCAAAGCACCGATGCAAAAATGCAGTCAAGTTCAAACATCCTATAGAAGTGCGATATTTCTTCTTGAAGAAAACGGGAGTTATTGGGTGAACAACGTTCGGTAAATTTGTCATTCTTCAAAAATTTCAATGCTACTGCAAGTCTTGACGAACTTACGGGAGAGAATGAGAAACGATGGAAAATGCTACATTCTACAATGCTCTATTCCTACCAATTAATCAAGCAAATTTCCTAGCATTCGATAGGCAAGCCAACAGCCTATTAAAAAGTTAGACTTAAAAACAAACAGACAGATTGTAAAACTGTCTCTAATCGCATAAAATATGAGTACATAACAATACCTGAAAGGGGGGTTACTGCTAGCAAGGCTTTCAAACTAGCAACTGAGCAGGAAGCATGCCATGGTGTAGAAAATAAGTTTTGGTCAGTGAGGTGTATTCAGGCTTTGTGACTCAACAAACATGGAAAACAATGGTTCAATGTCAAAGTCAAATAAAAGTTGCTGCTCAAGTTTACCGGGCATCAGATCAATGAAGCAGGTATCTTTCTGTCATTTCCTTCATAAACAATTCAAAATTGCAAAATAGCAGTGCCACTGCGACAAAATTAAGTAAATCTACTGCGAAAAAAACAAATAAAGTCATCAAAAGCACAGCAACAGAGGTAGCTTTAACTTCTGCTGTGCAGCGAGGTCACTAGTCCTTGACGCATGACCCACACTGGATTTTGCACCAGAACAGGGGTCTCAAAACTACGGCCCGCAGGCCAAATCCGGCCGGGGAAGCCATTTCATCCGGCCTGAGGAGACATTTTGTGAATAGTAAAAAAATAATATATTTTCGAAAATTTTTTTGATTTGGTAGAATGTAACATATCCCGAAACAATCACATTACGTAAGATGTCCGACCCTCGAACTGTTGTGTAATAACTTATGTGGGCCTTGGACAAACAAGTTTGGAGGCCCCTGCACTAGAAAATGGGTTTTGTCAGTTCATCGTTACAAAGTCAGAACATCACAGTCCTAAAAATGTTTACGAAAGAAAACAACAATTTCAAAACGATGCCCAAACTCATAATTTTGGAGTAATCTTTCATTTACTGTTTTAAAAAGTGAATGGGTTAGGCAACATTTGACGAAGCCTTCTGGATCATTGGCGGACAAGAAGTAACCCGCAGTTATTTACACTAAGACAGAATTTCCGATCTTCACCTCATGAATTGGTTTTTGTAGGTCCAGGCGAATCAAGACCTCTTCGAACACATTTCTAAGGAATGAATAAACATCTACAGTAAGCAAACCACTTGTGTGAGAAGTTCTCAGTAGCCCGAGTTCTGCCTTAAAGCTACATTTTGAATACAGATGAATTTTGCCTAAGGAGCTGCCTCTCAAAATGAATGCAGTCATTTTAAAAAAGCAAAACTAATGCTATCATCCAACCGGTTTGGTTTCTTCTCGAAGCAGTGGGCGTTACTTTCGCATGTTTAGATATTTTCGCTGCAAAAATCGCAACAAGAACAGACAGAACTTTTGAAACATGAGACGAGGACAGGGCTGTGGTAGTTGAGACACTGGTTGCATAATATTATACAATACTTAAATTTACACAGTGGCTTAAATTTAAGACTTTGAATCGGTTTGATTCTTCGAAGCACCAACGTGAGAAAATGAATGACTTAAATTTTAACATCAACAGAAGAGACGCTAAAATATTACACACTATAAGTTGCGTGACTGGAAAGGCGAGTAAGAATTTCTCTGTTCGTAACAATCGTTTCTGTTCACCTTCCACTCAATTGGGATCTTGCCGTCCATTTTATGGAGCTTTTTGTCAGTATCCCTTTTCAAAATCTTCCACAAGGCTTCAGCACCAAGGCCAGTGTCAACTGCAACACGAAAGATTCGCTCAAAGTTGTTTCGCGACGTTCGTGGATGCTTTTGCAGATCCACCGAGTTTGGAACGTCTGGATATATCCAAGGTTTCGAACACATGTGAAGGACAATGCTAAGCTATCGCTAGAGTGTTGGTGACAGTGTATGACTTGTGAGCAACACTGGTGATGTAGATGCAAGTTAAAATGCGGGGAACAACTTTGCGCTGTCAGTTTCAGACGCACGCGCATTGCAAAAAAAGCAATCACAGCGAAACTATTAGACAAAGTAACTTAAAAATGGCAACGAAAGGCACAGTTGAAAAACACGTTTTCGTCACATTGGCAAGATCGTAGTGTCTGATTATTGGCTGTGAAAGGATACAGGGCCGTCGCCAGAGAGGGACCAGTGGTGCCCGGCCCCCCATTTAAAATCTGCGCCTCCCCATTTCATGTTTGGCCCCCTGTTGCTGCATACATCCAATATTGTATTTAAAATGTTGCCCCCTTGTGGTTTTTGCCCCCCCCTGCTGCGAAATCCTGGCGACGGACCTGAAAGGATACCTTTCGATCGACAGTTTTCGTCACATTAATCTATTCAAAACAAAAATAGGTTTTGAAACTTCATACTTAATACTGCATCACATGGGATAACAACACGTACTGGTAAGACTCATGGTGGTGCTCATGAAAATCACGCCACATACCACAAACGGGTATTAGCCACTGCTGCATTTCTATAATTAAAAGGAACTGTTCTTCGGTGGGTATTTAGTATTGTAAATAGCACTGTGGCACACAGGCATCGCCAGTGGTTGCTTCCCATTTGTGATGAATATAACACAGCAAAGCGCACTTTTTGCCAAAGTATGCGCTGCTTGCAGGAGCCAAGCAGGCGGGGCGAATCACAATGTTTGAAAAGACGCAGTTCCCTCAGCAATGATTGAATTCGAAGCAAGCCAACAGACAACCAATAGCCTGTTCGTGACTAGTGGACAGTGCGTGTATTTTAACGTACAAAATATAAAAGGAATCAATGCTTAACTAGTGAAACCCACTCAGCAAAATTTGAACGCTTCAATCAACGTTTTTCATCGCGCAAACGTTATTGCATGTGAGAAGTGAAATAGTCTCATCTGGTAGTTAAGGTGACTACCGGCACCGAAACCAATATTAAGCCATTAATTCGACAAAAATTGCTCTTTCCTGGACATGAGACTTTTCAGATATCAACTGTTTCCATTTAGACAAACGTTTATAATGGGGATGGGTGTAGTCTATGTTTACGACACGAGCTATCTCGTGTTCGTGAAACTTGAAATTCGCTATAACAACTCACTTGTTAGGCCTAATGCACACATTTGAAAACATTCACCAAAGTCCAAACCAGCCTACTTTGCTTCCCGAATCTTCCAAGGCTTTCACTCTCGCTGAAAGTTACCGTAGGCATCTTTCTTTCCTCATTTAATCTGCTTTCCCTCAAGCACTATGGAATAAAGAACTTCCTTGGCGGCCTGTGCAAAAGCTGCCCGTCCTCGAATCAAGTGAGGTTGTCCTTCGCTGCTCCATTGTTCTACCTCGACCCTGCCCTTCAAATCTGATGCTTTCAAAGAAGAAAAAGCGGGTAATAATACGAAGTATCTAACTTTGCCTCGAAGTGATCTCATGAAAATGCAGACATCTGGATTGATTTCCCTGGAAGGAAGAGCAAATACTTGCACGTTTGCAATATTCAGCAACCTGTCACAGCCCCATTTTTCAATAGCGTTTAGTGCCCGTCGTTCTCACAAAATCACTGCACCGCCTCACGAGCTATTTGTCACGTTCCACAGCAATCAACTGAAACATTGTAGTCACACTCACATCTTGCGTCTTACTGAAATACTGTGTACTCTGCCACGTCATCCTTTTTAGGGTTTAAAGCGAGTCTTTGTTGGACTGTGACGTAACAATAACTCAGTACAATATACACGCAGATGTAGTCAACCATTCAAGTCTTGCAGAGCAAAACGAGACAATGCCTCTGACCAGTGATGAAGTCCGATCTAGAGCGTTTTCTGAGAGGATCGGATCCAGAATTTCTCGAGGTTTGAAGAAAAGATAATTCATCGCTGGCCAGTTTCGTTTACGGGTGAACTAAAATCATGAACTTTGTGTAATTATAAACGGTGGTGGGAGAAACGCCAGGAACGCCATCCTCCCATCTTTTATGAGGGGGTTACGACGTCACCTTACGTTTCTGGTGTGATGCGAAATTTGTGGCGCTTCTGTGGTCAGGTTTTGACAAATTTTTACAAAAAAGCATTCAATAATCGTGAAGTGCGAGGCATCTGTATTTTAAACAGAGCGCCACCCCGTTTTCGTTTCAGTACTATACCATCGATAATAAACCTATATATAAATGCTCGCGGCGTGCAATTACAAAAGCCATGTTATTCTCGCATGCATTACCATAGTGTCCGGATGCCAATGTTCTGCATACTTCTACGTCTACCGTTCACGCGTTGCTATTGCTATACACATCATCGTCGTATTTGACCCTGTATATAAACGACTTATTGCAGACCAGCGTGTCTCCTTCCGAAAAAACTATAATTTTCAATTGCTTTTTTTGATTCCGCATTGCTACCAATACAGCGTGAATTGCAAAAAATTTAATTAGATAGCGTGTGCCTTCAACTGGAATAGACTACACATTGCCATGCATCTTCCACATTTGATTACAAAGTCAAAAAGAATTGATGTAAAATTGCTGTTGTAAATTATTGCTAGACGAGATGTTTGGAAATATCTAGTATGCACGGCCCGCGCAAACCATTCCAACGCCCTAGGCAAGATTCATTTTCAGCGCCCCCTCATAGCTCATAACGTCATCCTGCTCAATCAACCGTGGCACGATCTGTTTAAACGTAAATAAGTACATTCTCTTTACTCTTTGTGCATCTTAGTTTTGCCGGTGCGTTCTGGGCAAGGTCCGTTCCATCCAACACATTTACAATCATGCACTGATGATGGTAGCAGGAGTTACCGTAACGTCTGCAAAATGTCGTTTATATCGTTTTCTTTGGCCGTTATTTTTATTATAAGGCTATTCAGCACTTCAGTTTTTCGTATACCAGAGTTTATGCATTTTTGGATAAGAACAAGAAATGAATGCCCAACCATTTCTGATTTAGCCATTCATAAACTCCTAGCCTTTTGCACAACATATTTGAGTGAAGCGATATTTTCAAAATTGATAATCATCAAGTCCAAAAACCGACCATTTTTAAAAATCGTTGAGACTGTCCTTCGTAATTGTCATGTATCAATCTACGAATGGATGATCTGTGTAAAAATCATTAAGTGCTTCCATGCCTTTAGTTGCGCTTGGTAACTTCTATAAACTGAATCGTAGTTTGTTAAGTTTTTTTCGCCTTAAAATTTCCGCTACGTGGTACTCTTATTACTGTACAGTTACTTTTGAGGATTGTGTGCATTTGTATGATTTCACCATAGACATAAATGCCTCTTGAGATTTGTGGGACGTTTGCAAGTATCAGTAACAACTAGGCTATCCACCAAGGGGGTCGCATAAAAAAACTTCTTTAAAATGGGTCGTGGAACCAAAGTTTGAGAAGCCGTGAACTGGGCTACCAACGCCAACAATGCTGACGTTTCGGCAGTGTTTCTTAATCTGACTACACTTGACTGAAACATGATTTAAAGTAGGCTTCGACATAAACCTACTCGGGTAAAAGCGGCGCAACCAGGAAAAACCAAGAATCAAGAAATGAAAAGAACAGAGTTGGTACCCTTCAAATTTTGCAGTGAGCTTGATAAAGTATGGCCTGGAGGGCATGCTTTGCTAATTCTGACAGGAGACCATGGATAGACTTGCGAGCACCCTGGGTAAGATACTTTCCAGCGCCCATCCCTCCGATACAAAGATCCTTACTCTACTCATCACATACATAACGGAAATACGAAGGATGTTTTGTACATTAGAAAAGTTTAGTACATGAATAAAATTTATACCAAATTGGAACATAGCTTGCCTGTACATGTGAAATTGAAATTAATGGGAAAAATATTAACCCTTATAATGAAAACCACGGCCAATGAAAACGATACAAAAACGACATATTGCAAACGTTAACAGTCCTTCGCGTTTTTCATTTTCTACAGCGCTTTTCTCCCGAGTGACCAATAAGAACCTGCAGCAAGATCACTGCAGTTCAATTTGCAATGCACTGATGATGATAAGAGGAGTTATCAAAACGTTTGCAACATGTCGTTTGTATCGTTTTCATTGACCGTGATTTTCATTATAAGGCTATCAGCACTTCCGCTTTTCGTGTACCAAATATTAACCCTTCTGCAGCAAACCTGAAATACTGTAGTGTAGTACCTTTATCTTCTCATAAACTGCATGATCGTGTGTTTCATTCACTTTCATCATGTTCATTTCTCTTTTTTGGTGTACGTTCGTCACTTTCTGAACTACACAATTGTACAGTATTTTTGGTGCCCCCTGTGGCCCAGCGCCCTAGGCAGCCGCCTAGTTCGCCTAACGGTAGCGCCGGCACCGTTAGTGCGTAAGCTAAAGCGCAAATGTGAAAAGCACCAGTTGATTTGGAAATAATGCAGCAACCTTTTAACATTAAAAGCATCAACAATTTATACAATTTTATGATTGGTATGATTTAATGCACCATCGGCCTGCCAGGCAATCTTTAGAAGGTCTTCGCATTACGCGTTCTACAATTGACTTCCTAAATACTACTTTAAAGAACTGCCATCGAAATAGAACACTTTCTGATAAAGAAAACAAACACTTAGACGAACCATGTGACTTTTTGATTTGCTTTGCAGAGCCATCACCTTTTTCAAGAGCCTTTAACCAGTTCACAAGATGACAAATCTTCGTGAAGTCGGTAATACACGACTAGTGATGCAAGTGCAAAATGTACAAAATTTCGAGGGCGCTAGTAAGAATTAAGATATGGGCCGAACTCGGTACTCTCTCCGTAGCATCCACTTGCAGCAGTTATAGCTTGCAAGCCCGTCAGTGGTGTGAATGAATATTCAGAACTGCCCTCTAGGATATTCGACTGACTGGGCAGAAACTGCCCTGTGTGACTGAGGCGAGTGGAAGAAACGTGAAAGCAACTGCAAGTCCCAAGCAGCATACCAAACATACCACGTAAATGGCACACAAAAACAGAGGTGTTTTCAAAATCATAGTTTTTAATCACTGTTTTCGATTGCAAAACTTTTATCATTGTCAACTGCTGCACAGCTAAACCTTCGCCCATTTACAACCGTCACAACGCAGTTTTTACAGCAGTGGGCTGTTTGTCAACAACACCAGCCGAGAACAAACACAACATAAAACTCATTATGTTTTAGACCAGAGGTTCCCAATGTGGGGTACATTTGCTGATCTGAAGGGGTACATTTAAGGTTAGCAACAGAAGGAAAAAATATATTTATACAGGGCGGGCCAAAAGTAGGGTTACAGTTAACACTTAGACATTTTACATTTAAGACCACGTACCAGTCGCGGACGGTAAGGTTTCAATATCAGTTTATCCATTATGCGTCGCGCCGTCGCTATGATGTTCTTAGTACTATGGATAGTTGTTGCGAAGCACGTGGGGTGGACGTCCTTGGGACTGTTCACAAATGTCATAGTCATCAATAACTTGTTTTATTCATTCATAGAAGTCTTCGGACGTCCAGATTTTGGCGTATTACACTCTGAACTTATTTATCCCTTGTGTGATAAATTGCCTTCCGTGAAGGTGGAAGAGCATGAAAGGCTTCTTGCCAAGCTGTGCACACATGCTCAACATTTTCCAACATCCAATACTGCTTTATTATCCGCTTTCTTTGGTATATATTGTAATTGTTTGCCATCGTTCACAGTTCAGGGAGTCAATCTCGAACAAAAGCTTGGCGATTTAAAATATTATGAAGCTTGGTAATTTAAATTGTGAAATAAACGATCCATATAAGTAAAAAATAAATATATAAAATGTATGACGTTTTTAAGACAACAGTAAGTAGCGTAGATTAGAAGAGGGGTTCAGGATTATTTTCTAAAATTGATATCCAAAATGTGATTGTGAAGGTGAAACACACAATGAATTAACTGTAACCTTACCTTTGGCTCACCCTGTATATAAATTATTTGCAAATATTTATACATGTATCAGTGAAATTATTTTCAAAAATAATACGCTTATTGCTGAAGATATTTAGCTTTGAGACATAAAAACTGACTCTACCTTTATATATACAAAAATCTAGAAGTTCTATTAAAAATTATGTAGATTTTCGCTATTTTACTCAGCCTTTTTGACATAAGAAATTTTAGAGGTACATGCTCATCTGTCGAAATGCTAAAGGGGGTCATAGAAATTTTGGAAAATCCTGTTTTACACATAAGACAAACAAATCACGCGGCTACACGCGGTCCCAGGTAAAGACATCCTTACGTAAACAGAAATGACAATGATCAGCTTTATGTTGTACTGCGGTCATGATTATGATTTACAGTCAGAACGTTGCTTATTTTTCAAAAAATAATTCAAGAAAATAAAAAAGTGATCAATCACTGAATGTCGGAAGTGATGCCCGAAAGCGTTTCTTAATAGCTTTTGAAGCTCGCCACACGCATTGCTTCATAAATTTATTTTTTTTAATGCACTTATCGCGAGCTTCATAAAGCATTAGCCAGATAGGGCTTGGCATCATTCGTGTGGGGGCAGCAACGAACGAGTCAGATTTCGCGTCTGACTAACTAGAAAAAATAAAAGCTCCAAGATACGAGTTTACCCTCAACGGCAAACGCTTGAAACAACGTTGCATCGAATCGCGCAGCTTTTACTGTAAACTGGGCAAGTCTAGCAAGCACAGTGCAAGTTCAGGAATTTGATTCAAAAGGTTTAACTGGCTGGTTGTTTAAAAGCAATTTACCAGCGGGAAGCTTTCTTCGGTGTGTAACTTCATCCTGTTTTTCCCGATCCCTTTTCGACGGCTCTTCCATCTTCGGGTTTAAGATGGAATCAGCCTTGTCTGCGCCGAGCAGGTCGTAAAGAACCTTTGAAGCAAATGTTTTTTAATCTAGAAGTGACATAGAAGCGACATAGAAGTGACATACTCATCCGTCTTTTTAGCAAACAATGACAGAAGTCGCTTTAATCGGTTTTCACACATCTTTAGCCTCGCAATGACAAGTATCAATTAAAATCAAACAAATTGAAGTCTTTCTTATGGTGATTTCTTTTACTTTGGTTACTTGTAATATAGCCTACTTTTATATACTCTACATTTTACGCCTGTTTTTGGCGATTGGCTAAATTCTCTGCACTTCCGTTGCCTTACCTTCACGTGATTGTTCACCACATCTTTTGACTGCTGCCTGTGCGGCTTTCCACGTTAAGTTACACCGATCACAAAACCATTATTAACATTATTTTAGTAGTTAACTGCTCTCTCGCTTCCTTTACACATTTTCTGTTTGCATTCTTGTTGCACGTCGCATTGCTTTTGTTATTACCAAATTGCATGTGCCGATGATTTGCCATGTGTATACCTGTGCCACACTGGATTTAAAGTTATAAAAAATATGTATAAATATACTAATGTTTCAGGGTTGAGAAAAACCCGTTTTTTTTTTTTTAAAAAAAAACAAGAAACAATCCACCTGTTTTTTTGTTTTAAAAAAAAAACGTTTTTTTGTTTTTATAAAACGTTTTTTTGTTTTTATAAAAGAAACAAGGTTTTGTCCTTTTTTTAATGAAAACGGAAAAACCGCATTCTGAATTGCTTTTATTGCATCATCCAATATCAATATTTTCAGAATTACACAATAATAACTTGTTATACCTATTATGGCATTCAAAATTGAGGGTATCGAAATGTACCCCATCTTTGTTTTCGCAAAGTGTTGTTGGTCAATTCACTTCTCAGTGGTAAGGCTTAGCAAGCAAGCGCACAGTATACGGAGAAAAACCGTTCCCATACAAACTCTGCAGTTCATGTCAAGTATATGTGCATGCCTTGCTAGTTCAGCATCCATAGAGTGTATTTTTTCAACATATGATTTGGTATGGTCCAGAATCAGGAAAAGTTTAGATGCAGAGAAGGCAAAAAAATAGGTTAAAATATACCGATTGAGCAGAGCTAAAGAAGACAACCATTAGAATTTACTAAAACTGTTCGATTCATTTTTCTCTTTTTTTCAAGTCCTCTAAATTTCGTTGCTGTTCGTTTTGTTTGATTAAAAAAAATGTATAGTTAACTGTACAAGTGTGCTGCCTATTAACTGTACAAGTGTGCTGCCTATTAACTGTACAAGTGTGCTGCCTATTAACTGTACAAGTGTGCTGCCTATTAACCGTACAAGTGTGCTGCCTATTAACTGTACAAGTGTGCTGCCTATTAACTGTACAAGTGTGCTGCCTATTAACTGTACAAGTGTGCTGCCTATTAACTGTACAAGTGTGCTGCCTATTTTATTTTTTACTTCTTAGTAAATTTTTCAAAGGAAAAGTAAAGAGTGGGTTTTATGGTTTTTTCTTAAGTGGGCTTTTTAAAAAAACCTGGTGGGTTTTTTTTGGGTCGTTTTTTTTACAACAACCCTGAAATGTATAAATATCCACAACCAAAGACGTTGGTCGTGCTAGCAGCAAGTCTGGGTAGCTGTGTTTGGAATTCGCATAATTTTTCCTTAACAACGAAGTAAAGTACAAAAAAGTCATGGACCTTGCTTCGAGACGGAATTACAAATAAACGTCCGCCTCAAAGACTCCTCTTGCCACTGCCACCAAGGCCATTGTACAGGGTGGGCCATGGGTTCCTAACGATCCATATGCTATTATGTTATAGTAAGCCATGAATGTATTATATATTTTTCTTCAGAGAAAACATATATATATCTAATGAATAAAATGTAAAAAGTACGTTGGTAATATGGCTGATGAAAGATCCCAATGAAATGGTCGGCAAGAAGTCCAGACGTGACAACATGTGATAAATCTCTTTGAGGGGTACATAAAGGATATTAGGTCTAAACAACGTTATCACTCTACCAATGAGTTGAAGGCAGCTGTTATCACAGCATTTGGAACAATAGCAACTGTATATGTTGAGAAAAATGTCTCACTGAATGTTGCGCTGCATAGTATTACGCAGCGAGAATGAGGGACGGCACACAGATACAATGGATGTATAAGATACAGTGTGTTCCAAAAAGATGTATCCGTTTTATTATCGCTATCATTTCATATCAAATTAACCCAGGTTTCGTTTTCCTGGTAAATCATAGTTAGAGTTCCAAAGTTTTATTTCCCAGCTTCAATGGAGCACGCAGCAAGATAATCCGTGCAGGAAAGGATCAAGATTGTTGAGGCCTATTTCGCGACGAAATCAGTTGTCCAAACTCAACGACAATTTCGGAGGGTCTTTCCAGACAGGACGTTCCAACCAGACTCACAATAAAGCGCCTCCTGGACAAATTCATGGAGACGGGAAGTGCAAAGGATAACACTAAAGATCGCAGTGGCCGGTCACGGTCAGACAGGACAGAAAATCACATCGTGACTGTGAGACAATGTTTGGAGCAGTTTTCAAGGAAATCCAGAAGACGTTTTTCCCAGAAGGCAAATCTTTTAAGGAGTTCAGCTATGCACATAATGCACCAGGATCTTCACCTGTTTCCGCACAAGATATAGACCTTACAACTTCACACCGATGCAAATAAGACTGAGAGACGCGCCTTCGGACAAACCTTTAGTCAGCGAATCAAAAGACCGTTCTGGTTTCTTGGATTTCATTTTTTTCAGTGACGAGGCAAATTTCAACCTTAGTGGTCACGTGATCCAACAGAATATGCGCTTTTGGACTCATGCTCAGCCACATAAGCATCAACATCGCCCACTTGGTGTGGAGAAAGTTACTGTTTGTTGCGCGTTGAGTCGTAATGGCACTATCTGGCCATACTGATTCGGGGATGCTGATGTACGTCCGGTCACTAGCAAAAATTGTGCCCCCCACTCAAAATCTGATGAAAAAGGCCTTGTTAGAAATCAAGGTAAATCAAAGCTATCTTAATCTTATTTCTCCCATCGTTTGATCCTTAGCAACGCCCCAACGGCACATCATTACATCACCTGACAGCGCCGGATTTAGATGGTGGGGCCTGGGGCCCAGGCGTGGTGAGAGGCCGCATGTGCGGATACAAATTATTTAGGTAAGGGATGATCGATGAAGTCACTAGTATTTCCGCATATCATTGATATTTATGACGTAATCTTGTTACGTCATATTTGTTAGCTGTAATAAAACTTTATGATGCAACATGGTGGTTGACAATGATTAGCGATTTGTGAAACTGTTGCAAAACCAGTCGCAGGAAGCATCGCATCTTCTTTTTTAAATATTTGCTTGAAAAAAGTTTTGAAAATCTTTTGGAAAAACTTTCTAGCGATCCAACGTTATCATCATCTCTAAACGTCAGTCCTCGCTCAGCAATAAATTTTATGACAGAAACCAAACGTTGCAGGTAGAGGGGATTTCCAATATTGTTCGAATTGATTGACCTGACTGGCTAGTTCTGTATCAATTCTTCATAGTGATTAATTACATCTGCGACTAAACGTAATCGTGGCATCTTTATGTTCCATTGAATGCTCATGGCTCCTCAGGCGTTCATGAGCGTGCTTCTAATCGAAGACTGCTTTTTTAATAAGGAAATGCGCACATTTAGTCGTATCCGGCACATCAGTCTACAAGTGAAACGTTTAACACAAGTTTGTGAAGGAGGAAAACAAAGCCAGCTTCTGTCAACTACTTCACCATTGTGATTCTGGCGACGAATAAGACTTGTGGTACATATTTCCATGACAAGTTTTTTTTAAATTTTTGTCTGTGTTGTGGAACATCATGTTTTAAAAATGACTTTCATCACAATGTCAAAAAGAACCTGTTTCATGTTTCAACCAATATTCTCGTATTTGTTCCGGTATATTGGCTGGCCAGAGTGGCCAGAGGGCCCAGAGACCGATATTGTTGCCTCCAGTGATCGCGTTTTTCGATGATACATCTTGACGTTCTTCTGCTACTGCACTGCTGATTAAACTAGATCTGTTTTCATCGTTATGTTGATCTAAGTCCGTTATAACATGTTCTTCGATTTTCTGTCCTCTTGCAGCTTCCGCAGAAATGTATCCGCTGGACTTCACTGCCAAGCACGTGAATGTTTCTTGACTTGGCTGCAACTTCTTCCTCTCTCATTTTTGCCTCATTTGCTTTTTTACGTCTTTTAGAACCACTTGGATAAGCTCTGCACTTGTTAAGATGACGATCACCCTTCTGTTAATGTTGATTTATTAATAAGCTCAATAAGGCTGCCATATTTTCATCGCGAATAGGGAGGACAACTTACGACTGTTACTTACTTTAGTCTATTATCTACACCTTAACAATTCAAATAACATTTCGGCCTATTGATATGTTTTAAGCATTGAAGTAAGACGTCCAGTGCGGACGTTGTTTCAGTCAAAACACACAAAACAGAATCCTTATTTACTTGTCCTATTTAGCTCATGAATATTTGCAGTTTCGTTAAATTTCTTTAAAATGTAAAATCACCTTTAACAATATTATGAAAGTAATTGCATGAAAGATATTTTAAATTGCACACCAGCTTTAGATTAGAAGCTGTTTCAGTTAGAAAGATTTCTCTTTCTTTTGGGTTTGTGGCTGCATCAAGGAAAAAATTGTTCTACATTAGCGTAATGAGCCATAACGCTGAAGTAAAACTGTGCAATCTTTATCAGTTCGCTTAAACATTCAATGGTATTGCAAGTTGCAAAATATTTTGCCCATCTTTCATGTTCCATCATTTTGTATTAGTTGAATAAATTGCATTAGTTGATGCACTTTTTACACAAATTCAAACAAGTTTTGGTATTGGTCAAACAGTTTAGCTTCATCAACAGAAACGTTTCTCTCAAGCAGATACTACTCACATGTTTCAACGTTTTCTCATTCAATTGTTTGCAAGCAGAGGAATCTAGTCAAAGCATTTAAATTCAGCAAATAAAGTGGTCCATTTAGCCAGATGTGAAACACAAGACTTGTACAGTACAGATACATCTGACATGAATAATACACAGTCACGATCCTTGCCTTCTCTCAGTCTCTAAGCTTTCTTAGTGCAGATTTAACTTGGCGTGATATGTACATCTGATTGTCTCTATTGAATCCTTGCCTTCACCGTGGCGAAACACGATACAGCCTCAACAAATGATGCTTTGGACTTCTCAATATTCTGAACTTTCTCATTAAAAGCAACCAGAAATGATTGCAAATATGTTAATGTCTATAGAGTTCGCTCAGAGAAGTTTCAAAAGAAACGTTTCAGAACAACAGTTGGCTTGTCGGTGGACATGAAGTATGAATGTGATGCTGGGTACATTTGAAGCGTCCTTGGCAAGCTAGGATAAAGTGATTGCCACTTGGTTACACTGTGAGAAATAAGTTTTTGGTACTCAATACCCACAAAGTCACAATAGTTTTCACCCTCTTTTGCGAACTTTGTAAATGCAACCACACGTAATTCACTCAACTTCAAAATCATTTAGTCCTTTTCTGAAAAAGGGATAATTCTGACGAATTTCTTCATTTTTTATCATTACTGATTAGCTATACTCACTAGAAAATAATACACTAAGCTATGTAGCCTACAATACACTGATCATCGTATCACAGTTCATCAGCAAAGCTAGCAGTCTACATTCCTATAATGGAGCCAGACGTCCGCGCTCTAATGCTAAAGTCACTCAGATATTGAAAAGATTTACCACTTATGTAACGATTAATATGAAAGCATTCCCGTCTTTCCAGCAGATAATTAACTCCACCAAAACATAGATTATGTAGACAACTTGCAGGCCCTCCCATAAACTAAGCTACACCACCAGCTCGTATCTTGTTGCAGTTGAGTAGGGACAGCTTACTGCATGTAAACACAATATACCATAGCCAATGGCGTATATGACGCGGGGCAGAGGGGAGAATTTCCCCCTTGGCAAGCTAAATGTAAAAACCGGTCTCCCACTTAACTTATATTTCGGTTTTAGCATTCTTTTGGTTTTCAGTAGGTTGTTGTTTTTCGGATTACTTTCCGGTGATTTGGGTTTTTAGTAAAGCCATCCACATGCGGATTCACCATCATTTCTCAAGTTTTTTTTCTGAGTGTTGGCTAGTGGACCCCATACAGTGGCCAGTGGGCCCCTTTTATCTAAGTTTACCACCCTGGCTCAAACCTTTAGTCACGCCACTGCACTGATTACACTTTATGTAAAATAAGAAATGTAAAAAGGACATTTTGACATTTTTGAATATCCTCGGAGATTATTTCATTTCTCATGAAAAAAGTGGACATGCAGCCTACTCCAAAATGAGGACTTATGGCAGCCCTATTTAATAATGCTGCTCAGGTGCGACCTGTACAAATCTAAGTAAGGCAGACGCAAAATCTACCAGTAACGAGTAGAGACGTAAGCCATTGCGTTCTACGTGGCTTGGCATTGCAATCGCTATATGGATTCAGATACCTGACCGACTTTCAGGCAAACAGTAAGTGTAGGCCTAATAGTGGTTCCGTCACAATATCAAATAATATGCAAGTGAAATACTGCTGTCCGGACGACCGATATAATTAGTAGCGTCTACAAACAAACTTCCCTCGCGAAAAATGACTAAGTGGCACGCACATGTACATATGGCACATGAACATGGTGGAGGGCCCCTTTTGGTGGGGGATCCTGGGCCCTCCCTAAGACCGGCGCTGTCACCTGACATCCATCGGCATTGTCGACGAACATTTCTTGGCCCATCTCATGCTATTTTTTAATATTTAGTGGGAGATTTTCAATAAACAAGTGCCATAAGCTGTAGCCTAGTCATTAGATGGACTTATCAACATTAAATTTTAGCGGCTGAAGTGAAGAACTCTGCAAAGGTAAAGTTTCTCAATTTCAGTAAAACCGATGTTTTTCTGTATGACGTAAAAGTATCGGAAAATGACGTTCATGAAGCGAGATAGCCACGCAAACACACCAACTGCACTAACTTAAAGCTCATATTGTAGGCGTGAACTGCAAGTCAAGTGAATCAGTGCCAGCAGGCAATGTGGTTTCGCAGGTTTGAATCCTTTGTTCAACGGTACACCTAACATTCGCAGTCATAGCAAAAGTCATTTCAACAAGAAAAGCTTGAAAAGGGTGTTGCTCTTATTTTGATAAATTAGAGGCGATGAACTTTAGTAAAACCTAATGCAAGGGCAAACAGCATGTTTTTTTATGATCGTGGTGAAGGCAACTTGACAATGGTTGTACTGGATAAAGTTGTTCAGTGTGATTTCCGTCGAACTTAAAGGCGTTGTAATCACTGCTTAGCAACAGAAGGCGGATGTTTCACGTGGTAAGATTTGGTAGAGTTTTTGTTTAAATAGACATTAACTAGACGTATATTGCTAACGGACGAAGGTAAGGAATAGCACTATGCACGCGTAATTAGGAGCCCAACCCGCAACAACTGGACTAAGCTTGCAAGTCACGAAGGAGGCTGCAAGCCAACACTGTTTTAAGCCTGTTGTTTTAAGACAAATTTTCTCTAAACGGGTCCCCTCCTCAACATGATCCCGCGCCAGTGGCGACAAGACTTAACAACGTTTGAAGCTACTTATATATTCCCACATAAATAAACCACCTCTGAAACGGGAAGTGAACAATGAAACATTCTTTACATTACTGCGATTAGATTATTAAATTTTTTAATATAGCCTACTATATGCATTATATACGCAGTACAGCACTTTATTTTGTTAAAATAATATTCGTAGTGTTCAAAGAATATTCGTCTTGATTCTTTGAACACTACAATCGCATTTTACTTTGCGACTGAGTGCTCGGACGTTACGTTGTTTGTTCGTTTGAGGACGTGTGCATGCCACAACACATTCGTACTTTACCTGGCCTTGACCAGGGTTTGACTCAGCGTCATGGGCGTCCGCAGGGGGGGAAAAACGGATATTTGCTCCCCCCTGGAAATTGGGACTAACAACCAAATTTTTCTAGAAAATATGAACTCAGCAGCTCAATTCCGATTAATTGATTTAATTCTTGGAATAACAGTTTATTTGCCAATATGACACTCACACTGCACAAGAACTGGATCTGGCGTCATGCAGTAGTGAGTTTGTAACTTCGCTCACTCGTGTATGCTCCTTTACGGTGCCAAACTTGGGAGCGGATTCTTCTGCTATCGGTCTTTATTGCGTAACAATAGCATGGTAGCAAATTTTGAAAGGTTTACTTTAAGTTACGATAGTAGGCGTTTAGCCGCATCTTGCTGTTGAACGCAGACTCTTGGCAGGTAACGTAGCGATACAGTGACTGCTGATAGCGGTAAGCCACGTAGTTTTATTCTGTGTGACAATAAGCCTGAGTGAATCTGTAGCAATGAATCCACAAATTTGATATTTGCATTGCTATGAGTGTGACCAATGTGCCTGTGCGAATAGCTTAGTCAAACCACGTGGAAATACGTCTTTATCGTTAAGGTTTAGTTCCGACTTTTGAGTGAGCAAGTGCAAAGCTGCAGGGGGGGGGCTCGTCTAGACGGGCTGCAGCCCTCCCTGAAAAATGTAAGGCAAAAGATTCTGCCAAACTCGCCTTTAATTTTGGATTTAGTTACGAAAATTTCACAACACAATCAATTTCGGTACTTCCCACACCATTTTCGCTCAACGTTTCCTAGGAATCCAACAAAACCAATGTTTCGCTGTTTTCCAACGACGCCGCTTATGCGATGACGTTTTCAACACACTTGCCGATGAATTTGGCGATTTCGGGGCTGTCTTCGGCACAGCCCTAAAGGAAAGAAACCAAACGATTGGCTACAGGAAACATGGTGGTATATCCGCTTATCGCAAAGCGTTTTTGATATTTTGACGATGAATTTTTAAAGAAAAAACGGAGGAAATAGGATCTTGACTGTTTTTCACTACATGATTTTTTCGGATATTGAATTTTATAATTAAGTCAGTTGTGGATAGTTCAAGTCTAATTCACACTCAATTGTCTGCAGTTCACCATGATAACGAATTGGATTATACCCCAATCGAGCAAAAGCTGCAAAGGATGACAGGAAGTGCAACCTTTTCGCAAACACGAATACAACCCCACTCCACCTGAACACGATTTCGAAAAGGATGCGAATCGAGCCACGTGCTCATGGGGAATTTTCTTTGCGGTGTAGAAAAGCTAAAGCGTTTTGTGAACCTCACTTAGCATTGCATCGTCAGCAACATAAAAAAGGATAAGCAAAATGTCGACGTCGCCCCACCGTGGAAAAATTTCTACGGACGTCCATGGTCACCGTCCTTCTCTGGATGTAGTGTTGCATCAAGTGTTATGGCTTAGCGAACAATAGTGTTAAGAAAGTGTCTGTAATCCTATGTTTCTGCCTCCAACGCCGTTGTAAAACGTTCTGTCTGTTTTTATCAATAAGCGTTGTGTAGGCAATGTGTGCTTGCACTTCAGACTTCGTGTCTGTTTCCAAATCAAAATTAAAAATTACTTTAGTTGAAGACGGGGATACTACACGAAGTATAAACATACATAAATGTTTACATCTGTGGGGTAGGTATCCCGGCGTGACTTCTCTAATTTGGGCCCGCAATAACATATTTTTTGTGTTTTTGTTTGATTCTCTATATCTAATGAGTAAACAATTGAAGCTAAGTGGTGTCGCTGCCCGCAGACTGAAAACCAACAGCAGGGAAGAATATTTAACGAAATATGACAGGTCCATTGATGCGTACCTGTAGAAGGAAGAAAAAAACAGGAAGAGCAAATGATGATAAATGTGGCGAACAAGCAGAAAAAACAAGATCCATAATCGAGAATGAAAAACAAGACAAAATGATTTTCACTTTAGTTTGGGCGTGTTTGATTCTGATGTTCAAAATATTTTAACATTTTTTATACCCTTACGAAGAAGGTAACGTCAACTTCTTTCATTTTAAATGCTTGCAAGCAATTTTAAGGAATGGAAAGGGCGACGTTTATGGCCGACCCTGGGTGGGACTTCGCCTCGCTACGCCACTGCCTCAAAAACACGATCTATTATGTTAACAATCACCAAACTGTTGATGCGCTCAAGAAATACATTCGAATAGAGATCAGGAGAATTGCCTACGCGATGCTGGACTTGGTCATTACAAACTTCAATGTGCGAGTATCCACAGTGATTCAACGCCAAGGAGCTTGGATCGAGCACATTATAAAGTATTGAGCTGTGCTCGCATAATTGTGGTGTACGAAGAAAAAACTTACATGCGTCTGTAAGGCAGGGAGATGAAAGAAATGCAAAGAATTCTTTTCAAAACAAATTGCAGTGGTGCTCAAACCGTGGCCCGCAAGGCCCTCTGGAGTGGCCCGCGAAGCAATTTGCATTGGAAAGAAAGCTTAACACTTTAATCATTTAAGATAATTTTGTAGAGAATTTTTGTTGAGATCATTAATTCTTGTGGCCCGCGAAGAGTTTCTGAAAGACAAATGTGGCCCACGAGCCAAAAAGTTTGAGCACCACTGCTGTAAATGGATGGGTAGGGACTTATGGCTCACCCTGCACTGTTCAACAATTTGGGGTTTGACACCCCAGGGCCTCAAAACACTTTTTGTATAAGGTTTTAGGAAGACATAAAGCACATTAGGTTTGCACACACCTAACCTTCATCCCTCAAAGCACCATAAAACAATTTCATCACCATAACAACCACGACTGTTCAAGATATCCGCACTAACCCACACGGCATAATGATTAGTATTTACTTGGTGATGCTCTGGCAATGCTTCATCCTCTGACTCCTCCACCACAGAATCAATGTGCTGCATTCGATTTGGATAAGAGACATATTCTGTTCCGCCTGATTCTTCCACATAAAAAGCATCATTTTTTCTCAATGTCACATATTTGGTATGTGAGTGAGATGTTGACGTTGCTAAAATTGATTTGGGTTGTGCAGAAGACTTCGACGTGCCTGTACAAAAAACAACTAATCCATATGCAGTAGTTTTTCAAAAACTCTTAGCCAAAAAGGATAAAGACATTAACATAAAAATGAATACTCAGGCCTAGTCAATCACTGTACAACATACCTAAAGTGGAAATTATGTTGCAAATGTTTATAAAAATCAATTTAATCTTAGTAAAGGCATCAAGATGCCATTTCTGTATATTAGTGAACTGAGCACGACAACGATTTTTATCTTGACGTTTTACAGTACGCAAAATAAGACAAACCCATCTCTTCCCTGCGCAGACAAAGTTGAAACAAACCACCCCACATTCGCAGCTCTTGCCAGCGTACATTCCAGTCAGCACTACTGCAAAATCTTTTAATTATATCAACGATCATGCTGGCTATCTAACCTTTACCTCACACATGTGCAGACCCTCACCTGCACTAAGATCAACCTGCATAAGAACTACTACAAGTTTCCGCATGCACCCTACAAATTTAGATGATGGTTGTGGTTTATTCATGCGTTTTTGTGACTCAAACCACAAAATAATACGACTGCAGTAAGAGGAAAAACAAGAACATCAAAGATCACAAATTGAATTCATGTTGATGAGAATATAAAACATCAAAAGTTTCAGTTTTCACAGTTTAATGATCATATTCTAACATGTTGAATCATAAAGGGTTAGCGAAAGACCACTGGGTCAAGTTATCAGCCAGCCCTGTTGCTAGCACAAATCAAATTTTAATTGAAGACTTTTCACAAGCAGTAAAAAGTAACAAAATGGATTGAATCAACGTCAGGTAAAATAAGCAAAAAATAAAGAGTGGCGAAAAAGCATACCTATGTACAGGTGGTGGAGTAAGCAACTGTAGAGGTAAAAGATTATATTTTATAAAAAAGATGATATATCTATTTTAAGATTATACGTAGTTATATTGTGATGAATAAAACCAGCACAGTACAACTTGCACTGTGCAGATTAAGATAAATGCACAACCAAGAGAGCATAGACACAAACTGTACCTATATCATTAAGATTGTTGTAAATCTTAGTTTCAGTGTCTGATTCCAGTCCACTTAGCGGTTGTGCTACAACATCACCAGATTCATCCTGAACTTTAATAACTGGCACTGGGTCCACAACAATTACGACTTTTTTTACAGGTTTTGTTAAGGCGGTCATTATGGTCTTTTTTCTTTTTTCAGATAAATATAATAATAAACAAAATTGACATGCACCAAAAAAGACCAAATTGCAATATTCCACAAGAATTCTTTTTGTGGCAGTTGGTGCTGTTGCTCAAACTGTAATCTACTATCTGGCAATAACTAGACAGATTAGTGGTTGTATGCAAGCAAAAGGAATCCACAAAAACGGATAAGCTTGAATATGCTCTAGTACAGTGGTCTCAAACCAGTGTTGCCACTCTGTTGTTACAGAAAAGTACTAGATTTCATGATAAAAAACACTAGATTCACACAAAAAACACTAGATTACCAATACGTGACAGATTTGTCAGATTGCAAGTTTTACTACTAAACACCATTGATTAGTCAATTGATTAGTTAATTACTCTTCTATAGTAATTCAATGCAAGTTAGCTGTAAAAGAAAAAAGCAAACTTACACACAATGAAAGTGGACAGAAAATGCGTTACAATGCAAATGAAGACATTGCACAACTCATTGTAAACCAGAGACAAAGAAAATGGGAGATAGCAGCAACTCTTGTGTTTGTTTGTACAGGTCACTGAAACTTTTAACCGATGACCATAGTAACTTCGTAGCAGTTTAACTCACAACAGGTTATATGCTCTTGTGTAATTTAAGATGTAATTAGGTAGAATTTTTAGCGAATTACAATTGCAAAAAATAAAAAAGATTTAATTACAGTTACAATTACACAAAACTGTAATCATTTACAAACAGCTCATACATAAAAAAAACACTAGATAGCTATAAAAAACAACTACTAGTGGAAAAACACTAGGAGTGGCACCAGTCTTAAACCCATGGAAGGAAAAGCACCAATTCGAACTTAAGAAGAGGGAGACTTCCTTGCACTCATCCACAATACTGAGCACGAGGATGGACAGGCTGCAAGTAGCTTTTTTCATGTTTTCAGTATGACTTTACTGGGAATCCAACCTAGCTCACCATGTTTAGCAGTTTGTGCTACACACTGTATCACTTAGCCATCACTGATAGCAGCAATGCAATATTTTCACAAACAAAAAGCAGGGTTCTTAAGCTGTTTTATTGAAAAAAAAAACAGATCATACAGGTTTAACATTAAAAAACTTTTGCCATTAAACCCAGGTTCAATAGGCAAAATTTTATTAACTGTTAAAGGAGATGTATTGCATATTTGTTGTCCAACGGCACCTGGGCAGGAATGAATGTGTAGGATATTGGATGCTAGTGTTGCAAAATATTTTTAATCCAGAACAAAACGAAATTTATTGATAGTAATACATTATTTCATAAGTGTAGGCTTATGAGTCTGTCTTCTACATACATACAGAGCAGTAAACTATTATCATAATTTATGGGCTAGGCGGCTGTTTATGAAAATACCTTGTTTTATCAATATGCACATGGTTTTAGTTGTGAAATCCATGCACTTGGATTCGTTAATATGATAGATATTTATGCAGAATGCAGCAAACTGGCAGAGCAAATGTTAAAGCAGTTGATAGTGAAATACATGTTACCAAATCTTTTAACTTTGCCACAGCAAAGATTGTTACATGCTTTGCTTTGCAAGTTGAGTTTTTGTTCACATTTTGATTGAAAAATAAACTTTCACAATGTCTGACAGAAGTAAACATCTCTGATACCTTCATTTATCAACAGGTATTTCTAGTTGATAAGCAAAGCCAGGCCACTTCTAAAATGCAGCCAATATTTTCATGCTTACACAGTGCATAATAATCAGGTTTTATAACCTTGAAGAAAAAACGTACACAAGATACACTTGTAGTATAATGAACAACCTGAAGGTTCTGTCTTCTCACATTTTGTTTTACAGACATAACACTTGATAATTGTGTAAAAAAACATTAGTTGTGACTATGCAGTTTTCAATTCTATTGTGAATTTACTTCATTTTTGTCAATAAACAAAGGCTTCTTTGAGTATTTCTACCATGACCCATTGTCACAATGTAATTGCACTACATTCTACAGTTAGCATAACAAAGTAGGATATGTGCAATGTGCATATATCACAGACATTAATCAAGAGAGATGTGTGCATGGGAAATACCTTTTGTCCCAACATTGTCTTATAATCATATTCTGACCAGATCTTGACATGACTGTGATTGTAGAATTAATTTTTATTGCCAACAGTAGACCTATTGATTGAACAAATGGATAAGTATATCTAATAAAACCAGTTCCAAAAACTTCAAAATTTCATCATTGTTTATTATAACACAACATAAAACTATAAAGTATTCTAATCACTCGCACCTTTCAAGCAGAAATGTTATTTAAAAAGTGTTTTTTATGTAAAAAAAACTAGTCAGGTAGGCAATCTACCCACCACTCAGCTCTCCATTGTGACTGTGATTTAGAAAATGAATCATTTTGGAGAAAAAATTAAGACTGAAAGCCATGTGCTTGAGACCCCTACTCTAGTCCTTTTCTATATTGCTAATATTTTTCAATCCTACTTGAATCAATCAGGCAGTAGCATATACTTTGCTGCTTGTTTTCATGCTTAAAATCATTGTATGATATAGGTTGCCAGATGTGTTTTGTAAAAATACTAGCCTTTTTGTCAACAGTGACAAAGATCTTATCATCGAAAATATAATAGAAACAAGGCGTAGGCCAAATTGTTGTAGTTATTAGTGAACACTGCACATTCAAACACAGCCTATCCATATCTTTTCCACTGATGATAGTAACAACAACTGAGGTAAAAACTTTATCCAAGAGATTAATTTTTGTACATTAATCACATTCACGAAGAAAACTGCTTTGTATGAAAAGCAATTTAAGAAAACACTGAATTACGAAAATTGGTAAGACTTATTAAGAATACAATTTCTCAATCTCTGCTTTTTTACGCAGTCGAGTATGAGGTCCACTAGTCGCTACACTGTCACTCTCTCCCTGTCCATTTCTATGAGTTTCTTGCATTCTTCTGCAATAGCTTGTAGTAGTTCAGAAAACAACTCCACCTGTGTTGGTTTCACAGTTAATTGCTAAAAAATGTCCATGCACAATATTTAAGACGAAGGAGTATGGTAAGTATGACTAAACAAAGGAACAGAGAAAACAAAGAGACAATGAGTATTGTTAAGTTACAGGTAATAATAAATTGACCTCATCTTGAACTTAAATGAACTTCGCTGAAGGAACTGTCCTGACAAGTTTCACCACTAGAGTCATTATAATTTGACAAGTTCTGCCTTAGTTCTTTTTGGAGTTACTCCAATGCATTTATTTTCGAAATACCGGCTTCAGGCACAGAATTTCAAAATACCAACCTCTGCTAAATTAGCAGTACAATACCGGCCATCTGGCAACCTTAGTATGGTAGATTTCACTGTATTTAATAATTTACTGAAATTTTATATTTTAATGAAACAGCTTATTTATGTTAAATGTCATGGCTGTAAAACAATATTAGCAAAAAGTGTATGAATCTGACCATATCAGAATATTCATTTAGAAGTTGTAAAGAACCCTACAGTATTTGCAAGCCAATAAAATAGCCTGTGAACACATTTGCTATTAGTAGCTGGTCTTGATCATTTTCATTGTACCAAATAAGTGATCAGTGAGCTTGTAAATAACTGCTTATGAATGTAACCTAGTATCTATCAAATGAAATTCTTTGACATGAATGAATGAAACACTACTATGTTGACTGAATATGTATTTCACCTACTGAGCACTCATCATTACCTTTTAACATAGCTTAGAATCAAGCTGCATAATGGTGTTAGGAAATCAAGTGTAAAAACTACCATCTATCATCAGTGGCATAACCAGCCCAAAATTTTTTAGGGGGCCAATAAAATTTGGGAAGGGCCAAAATTTTTTATTGACAGTGTCTATTTTGCTGCCAATACACCGACGGCAATGGATTGGCTGGAGCTATTGTGCCGCCAGTCTGAAGCTTGACAGAAACAAAGTAAAAACAAAAGATAAACCCTAAAGCTAAGCCCTAACCCAAACAGTAATCCCCAACCCCTAACCGTAACCCATAAACCCTAACCGTAACACTAACCCCAAACCGTAAGCTAACCCTTAACACTAACCCCAGCACTAATGTTAACCCCTAACCCTAACCCTTAATGCTAACCTTAACACAAACCCCTAACCCTAATGCTAATCCCTAACCCTAACACTAATCCCTAATGCTAACCCCTAACCCAAATGCTAACCCCTAACCCAAATGCTATCCCCTAATGCTAAACCAAAGCCCTAACCATAATATAATGCTAGCCCCAACCCTAACCCCTAACCGAACCCTAAGTAAAGGTAACACCTAATGGAAAAGTTTTTTAAAAAGCAAAAAAAAGAAAAGTCACTAAGGTGAGATTCGAACCGAAAACCAGTGGCACACTAGACATGAAGCATAACCACCACACTATGAACAGCACACTGGTTGCAATGACAAATGAAACTGACCTTTTCATTTGAATTGCGTCAGACTGGTGGCACAATAGCTCCAACCGATCTGTTGCCGCCAGAAAATCGGTGGTAAAATGGACACTACCTTTTTTATTTTAGGCGAGCAACAGTATTTTGTTTGGCATACCACCTCTCAAAGCACAAAATGACTAGATATGCAAAAAATTTGGGGGGCATGGCCCCCTGAACTCCCTATGTCTACCATAAGAAAACATCATCAGGTTTCAAAATATCAAATCCATGCGCATTGCAATGTAATGAAATATTTACAAGTCATGCCAACCCTGATAACTTGCTTCTTCCTTTCGTGCTGCATTGTAACAAGCAGCTCAAGCGTTTCATCTTTGAAAAATTAATTGTTTAGCCTATGTCAATCATGCTAAGTAGATTATATTTACAAGTTTGCTTGCTTTTTTGGTTGATGGTATTCAGATACCTCTTTGCATAAAGCTGGTGATATAAATGTAAATGTTGCATTGTTTTTGTTGAATATGTTTGCACTGCCACATCATTTAAGTTTTATTTTTTTTTTAATAAAAAGAAACAATCTTTGTTTGTTTATTGTTAACATATGATGATCTTTAAAGAAATGGTCCTTCTTTGTTCAGTTCTGTTTTTTTGCTTTGCCCTTTGTTCATTTTAGTCACACAATTTTTTCTCTTTTAATGAAACATCATCCCACACGTTGCTTTTCTAATAAAAACATTGTTTGCTAATTTATATGAATTCCTTAACTGCAGGCAATGCATTCCTTAAAAATAAGTTAATCCACTGCCTGCGATATATTCTTTACCTATCATTATCCATTATTTTCCATTTTTGGGTTAATTTTCTCAGACAACAAAAATGTTTCTGTTTCTGAATGTTGAAATTATAAGATCAAGATGACAATCATTTAACAACCAAAAAAACATTTGTTTCATTTGTTTGAAGCTTTACCCCAGTCTATCAACATTTATTGCTTCAAATTCCAAGCATCAGAATAGGCTAGCCCCAGTCCTAATCTTCTCTTGTGCTTCAGCCTTCTGTGCCCAGTAAATGAGTTACACCATGACTACATCTAAGTAATCGTAAGCCTACACTTTCATTCTTTTAAAACAAACAGGTTACAGCGATACAGTATACATTGTTATTCATTTCTTACCTTCCATTTCCAGCGGTGCGAGGAAAATTGTATTCAGATCGGTGCACTTCAATACAGCGGCCACACAAGCCAAAACTTACCTGATGAAAGTTGATCTTCCATCTCCGGCAAGAATAACAAAAGATTGCCTCCCAGTCGCTACTGTACCAGTAAAAAATGCGTTTGATTTGATTGAGGATTAAACCATGAATAAGTTTCACTTTTACTTTAAAATGAAGTATAATTTGTACTGAAATTCGCATAAAAATGCTATGAGTAGAGATGAAATCAATAAGTCAAAAAACATGTACAAATGAAAACAATGATTGCACAATTTAAATCAACGCATATTTCAACGGTTAACAATTTTTCATGATTACGTAAACGCGTGCCATCCATGACTACCAAAATTGCCAGCAAATGGCGCTCTTTCGTTGCACACTGCGCAGCACAGGCCTAACCGTCTAAACAAAACTGTTAGAATCAGTTTCGCACAAAACACGCGAATTCGAGCACATTTTCACAATTTACCATGAGAGTTGAACTAACTTCAGGGTTGCCAGATGCTTGACAGAAAATATGGCAAGTGTTTGTCTAGTCTATGGCAAATAGTGGGCAAAAAATTTTTGCAAATGGCAATATTTTTGGCAATACTGATTTTTCATTACAAAATGGCAATTTTTTGGCAATATTATTGACTTCATATTGCATTCATATTTTTTTACAATTCATATTTTTTCCATACTTTTAAACTTTTTAAGTTTGAAAATCAGGCCCGTAACAAGCTTGGGACACCAGAAGGTGCGAAGAGTTTTCTAAAAGGGGCCCAAAATTTTAAATTATGTCCAATAGCTTTAAACCATGTCCAACACATTTTTCCAGGGGGGACAAAATTTTTTCTAGGGGGGGCTTCGTCCCCCCGGTTACGGGCCTGCCGACAATTAAGAAAAGATCTGTTTTATGGGAATCAAAATGCATTAGGCGAAATATATCCTCTGTTTAGTATCAGTGTTTCTCAAAGTGGGCGGAATCGCCCAAATCGCCCCAAAGGGGCAAAGGAGCGAAAAAAAAGGCGGTTAATAAGGGGGCAAAACAACACAAAGTGGGCGAAGATGCTCAACCACTAATCGGTGATTGAGTCATCTTCATCTAGCCGAAAGCAATTTTTCCGTTAAATTTTTACTCTGGATCGTCTATGTGCCCTGCTACAGTGTGGATTATTTTCACAAGAATTCTGAACGTAATATTAGTCGTAATACAGTTGCTTAGTTAAGCTATCTAATGGCTTGGTTCAGGCATTTAATACTTTCTTTAACTAAAATTCTTTAAATATACTACCTTGTGTTTGCTTTATCAGGCTTGTGGGCAAAATCGTGTCGGGAGTGAAAAGGGTGGTTGGAATCAAAAAGTTTGAGAAAAACTGGTTTAGATCATAGACCTTGATTTTTGGCTGCAAAATGATTCCTTTTGATTTATAGCTAAAAACTTAAAGAATTATTTCAGGCCTAGTTGAAAACCGGAGGCAATATGTATTTCAATTCTGATTGTCATTTACGGAATTATTATAGCGAGACTTGAAACACAGTCACAGCAGGTCAGTTTTAAAATAAATTCACATTTATGATTAGTTGTTAATCAAATGAAACAATGCAACAATTACAGCAATTCCTCAAGCAGTAAATCATATTCAGATATATGATCTCAATATCTGAGCTGTACGTTCTGCAGTTTTGGTATTATTTTGATAAATTCTGTCAATGATAATAGTCACAAGTGCTATTTCAAAAATGGCAGATTTTCGGCATTAAAAATATTGCCAAAAAATTGGCAAACATAGATGTCACGTGATCAAACATGGATGTCACGTGAGAATCTCCGCTGCAGGAATTACCATGGAGAAGAGTACAAAGCTACTAACGATAAGCATCAAAGCTGAGCTACAACAGGTAGAGCGTTCCTTCAGGTGAGTGACTTGGAACAGTTTCGTCGCCATGGAGGGGCTTTGGTGGGCTTATTCCCCCAAACAAAGCACCAAGCCCCCTCAAATTGAAATATGAAACTCTGCAAATCAGTGGAGTTTTTATGAAAATTTCAATGTTAAGCCCCACTGCACACACGTAAAGCCTCCCTACTGAAGACTTTCTTGCGACGGTTCTGACTTGGAAAGCAACAAAGTTCGAAGAGCATCTCATGAGAGCATAAAAAATGGTTCGATTTCTAACTGCGATCTAACGTAGGTCTACATCTTCAAGGTGGCAGCAGCTTGTCTTCTACTCTGCGTGCTAGTTTTGCCACGTAATGTCGAAACGCAGTAACGGTTTGAGCTCATGAAGTAAGAGTTTACATACCCCAACATGTGTCGCCAATAACCACATCTTTTATCAGAATGGGTGTTACATAACTACTTTTCTATCGACGACAGCGGTAGTGTCGCAACTTTTTTTGCCAATTACAAACGAAAACCGTAGAAGAGAGTTTCTGATGTGCACTGTGCATCCATTTAACACTACTCACCAGTCGCTATGTTTTCATCGGTCATTTCTGATACGTTCAGTAAAACGCTGCAATTGAACAAACCTGGTGGCAATTCCTCTTATTTTTCCTTATGTTGCGCCAAATCCGTACGCTGTAATCAGCAACTGTTGCAGCAGTGGGCATCATTGAAACCACAAAGGGGCAACATTTTGAGAAAATATGTGACTGGTTGGTTGGTGGTGCTGGCGACTGAATTTTCTCGTAACTCTTAGACTACTCCAGATGTTTGCAGATATAGTAGCTGATATTCCAACTTAACATATTGCTTGCAATCATGGGCGCAATTTGGTGGGGGTCGGGGACACGGGGTACGTGTGCCCCCCACTTTTTTAGACGGTGGGGACATAATATGCCATGTCCCCCCGCTTTTTTCTCTTAGGGTTTGTATTTGGAGAGGTTTCAAAACTAAATGTGACGTTTGTCACGTTTTGCGTGAAGAGTTTTTCATATTAGATGTTACACATAGCTATGTTGATGATGAAAGAGAGTTTGGTGTGGTATTACTGATTCTGGTACATTTATACATTTTTACTTCAAAATTGAGTTTTAGCATTTTGCAAGTTTCTAGAGACCACAAAAGATTGTTAACTGCCTCTGCCCGACATTTATTCAGTGTGGTTTACTGCAACAAAGGTCACTGTCTTGAAACAGTGAAGTACGGCTGCACACGTAGAGACCACAGGACAGCCGTGATTTGTTTCGTACAAAAACATTGGCTAACTGGCTTTACTGTAACGTTGGTTGTCACGTATTCAAAAACAGACAGAGTAAAATTTAAAGATGCAAGTGTATAATGTTAGAAAGTTACATTTTCAGGCAAACCTCTGCGAAGTTTTTGCCGAAGACAAACAACAGCACTATTGTGAAGACTTAGTTTTAGGATGGACAGTCTTGCAAAAGACTGTTTTCAACCATTAGTAAACAGGATTTCCATCAAAACTTTAGAGAAGTATTGACCTAGCCATACATTGTCTTACAGCTCAAAACATAATGACTTGACTAGGAATAACAGATAGCTTATACATTTCGCCGTATTTCTTGTATGTCATGACAAGGGTGGCCAGCAAATTCAAAAGATATTTATACCCACAATGCAGCAATGTTTTCACCCAAGTGCGAAACATTTGCTTTATACGTAGCCTACGCATGGGTGCTGGAACTATTTTCAAAGTGGGGGGGCACAAGTGCACGTCAAAAAAACTAGAAAATTTTTGTAATTTGAATTGGCAACTGTGACATCACAAGCACTGAAACATGACGTCATTAACTTTTGTCAGCATGTTTAAGCAAGTTTATTCAAAATTTGATAAGCCCTCAACGACCCCTATCTGCACAACACCATATCTATCATACACTACACTGACTTGAGCACAACTAGTTGCTATTAGTCTTACACAAAAACAATTTACTTTAACAACGGACCCAATACGAATTTTGTTACTTATTTAGGCAATTTGTGTTACTTATTTAGGCTTATTTGGGCAAAATTCGAAATTTGAAAATGTGAAGGCCTCTCAGAAAAAAAGTGGGGGAGCCTAAATCCATGCGGCCCCCCAGGTTCCGCCACCTATGAGCCTACGTAACACCTAGTTTTGATGGACATTCTTTTTGTATTATTTCAGGTGAAACGTGTTACAGGGTGACACAAAAAAACGGTCATCATCAAAAATCGAATAACTTCAAAAATTTTATTTAGATTGACACAAAACTTCAGCTACATTACGTCAAGCCTGTGTAGCAGACATCTCCAAAGTTTCAAGTCTGTACTACAAAAACTCTTTGTTTCACTGGCGCTCAAAAAATGTGCTCCAAATGAGCTCCCCGGCGCTGCAGGCACATTTGGATC
>Ga0210059_1000578_pt1 | contig 48107 bp, 33 predicted proteins | sample Ectturendosymbi2_FD_188042 | JGI IMG/M metagenome (GOLD analysis project Ga0210059, IMG submission 188042) | Ecteinascidia turbinata endosymbiont from Florida, USA - Sample 2 (SPAdes) (version 2) | ecosystem: Host-associated > Tunicates > Ascidians > Unclassified | place: Key West, Florida...
TAGGGGGGTGCCAGGGGGGGCACTGCTCCCCCCAAATTTTGCCTGCCTCCTCCAGTGGCCCCCCAAAATTTTTCAGGTCTCCTTCTGAAAGTCCTACAAAGACCATTGACAGCTCCCCTTGTTGCAAAACTGGCCCCTCCAGTGGCCCCCCCAAATAAAAATGTCTGGCTCCGCCCCTGATTGCATATATGTCTTCAGCTAGGTGTGAGGTTTATTGACAGCAACAGCTAGAGTGCGAATGGAACGCCAAACCTCAGAACTGTGAGGCAGATGCTCAGAGTACTGGGCCAGCTGGCTTCTGACAATGTTCTTGCACAGCCTAGTGTACTTTTTTCAGTGAAGTTACTAAGAACCAAATTTCAAGTACCAAATTTTATATTTTCAAGTCTATGGTAACATCGTGGGGGCAAATAGAAAGTATCAACAGCTACAAAAAATTGTAGGGAGAAAGTTCGCCGCATAAGATTTTTCGGGCAAATTTTGGGAAATTGGGGCGAAATATCTTTTGCACCCCCAAAAAATTGCCTGCTCTTGCACCTGTATTCCTGCTCTTGAGCGCAACTGCGGCACACTCGATCATTGTGAGTCAAAACCCAACATTTTTATTGAGAGACTGACCCTGCACCAATGGGTTATCGCCGTCCCCAACAGTGTTTAGCTTTGAGTGTTAAGTAGCAAAATAGCAGTGGCACAAAACGTAACGTTGTGCAATATTTGAAAGGATTCAAGAAAATTAACCATTTATGCATTACAAGTGGTGCCCTCGATATTTCACATGCTTCCTAACATTTTCACAACTGTGGCGTCCTAAAAACGTTTTTGATTTGATGAATGTTCGATTGTAAACTTTTGCAACTGCCTATTTTCTCCCACTATTTCTTATCTGTATCTTCTCTTTCTTTTCATTTTTGTGCTGTTCAGTATATGATTGTGTTCGTTTTTTTTATGCTACTTCTAACCTATTTGATGTGGACCTTGAGTTTGAAATACGAAATACTGTAAATAATGGTTTCGTAAAGCTTCGTACGAAAACGCCTGGGTTTAGCTGTTATGCCCGCTTTTAAGTCCAACCTTCTATTGTGCAGTGTAGTAAAGTTTCCAAGCTCTGCAAATCTTTTTTATGCCCCAAGCGTCTCGGGAAATACCTGAAGTGATTTGATGTATGTCATGCACAAGTTTAAATATGATTTTAAGGTGGGTCCAGGCAATGACCAGAAGAATTATGATGTGATTAAATTTAACAAAAAGGCTCTTGAAAATCACACAAAAATTTTATGATCTAGTTTTCCTTTAAGAAAAAGATTAAAGCTACTCTCTCAACGACTATAGCGATCTTTCTCATGTTCCTTTCGGATTAAAAGTAATTCATCGGATGGGTAACTTAATGGTTCAAAGTTGGAAAGAGTTGCAGTGAAAAGTGCCTGGGCATTACACAATACAACCAACTAAACCAAGAGCAAATCTGCTAGCATCTGGAATCCGATAATAATCTCACGAAGCTGTAAAGTGAAAACCTAGAACACCCGGCAGAGAAGTCTCAGCTGTGATGCTCCCTGTGTTTACTGTAAAGCTGCTTCGAATGACTGTTATGTGTAACTAATGTCAAGAAACTTATTTTCTGAAAGTGGGACACACGAAAGACACTTGACAAAATTACCAGAAGATAGAGTCAGACAAAAGTTAGTGCAACTCTTGCATTATGTTTCACCCCATCCTAATTAGCATTACTGTGCAGACAGATATGATAGCTAAGAGTTTTAATACAATGCTTCGCATGTATTTTTAGCAATTTCGGTTCTATCGCGGGAAATCTAGTCCCAAGGGGGCGCACGGTCTGGGAATTATTAGTGCAGTGTAACGAAGCCAAAGCAGCGTCGAATGAGAAATGCAACAATGAAAATGCGTTGTAAACAATGTTTGCTTTTGGTGAGCTGACGAAAACCTCGAAGTTCGTCATCCGAGCGCATTTTATTTATGTTGTTTGATTCACATCTTGAAATATTTTAAGCGGTGAAAAGAATTTGTATTTATGATCTCAAATAGTTTGGTTTGCGTCGCTTTGTAGTTCTATCTTTTGGTTGGACTTCTTCGGTATGTAATGGGTGCCATTTTCCATGCTGGCAAGTAGCATGCTTAGCTAAGTGGTATATGATGCCTATCGCTGTCTCATTTTACTTTCGCTCTTCTCTGCGTTTCGTTTTTGTCATTAAAAAGCAGTTGAAAGGTTACTGTCTTCAAAGTATATCTGTGACCCTGTCGCAATTTTAATTTAATTTAATTTATTTGTTTGTGAGCAGACTTGAAGTCCATAGTATGAACACACACACTCTGCAGAACAGGGGCGCAATGAGCTCTTCATTTCGGGGGGGGTAATTTTCATGAAATTTCATTCGATGACGTCATCGTGCTCATTCAACCGTAATACAACTTTTGCGCGAACGTTCACAGATAAAGTTCTTTTTGCAACATTTCCGAAAATGAGAACTTTTCACTTTTAATCAAGATGCAGACCGAACGATTAGGACGGAGTAAAAAGTAGTAGCCTAATACAAACACCTGGTTGTGTAGTGAACTGGAGCAGTCATGGCTTTAGTGTGGCAGTTGTATAGGCCACTAATAAACCTGCCTAACTTTTCGTCTTGTTTTAGCAAATTCATCAAATCCTTTATCTACATCAATGGTATTCAACGTGGGCGAAATCGCTCCCCGGGGGTCGATTTTGTGATTTACCAGATTTGGAGGGCGATTTCAGTTTCCAAGGGGGCGATCTGTGCAGGTTAAAATATACTAAAATTCTGAATTGATTCCAAAAATAAAAACTAGATTTGCCACTTTGGAACCAAATCATTTGATGCACTTCTGACTCCATGGTTCGTAACAAAGGTTATAAAGCACAAGATATAAGACTCGTGATCTAAAAATCAAACTAACATTGCCCTGTGTAACGCTTAACTGCATTAAATATCCAACAGGGTTGCCAGATGATAATGGCAATAAAAAGCCAAACAGTGTTTGAAAAAGGCCAAACCGATTATTCCAAGGCCAGAAAAGAACCAAACTTTGTTGGTGGTATTCGTTTTCCTTTGGTACAAAAAATTATAAATATATAACCAGAAATTTTCTTCAAAATTTGGATTAAATCTTGCTTGTGCTTGTACTTGTAGAGTCGCAGACCTGTCTGCAAGTGTTGGGCCTGCATGCTGCTTACAACCAGTGATGGCATTCGACCGGTTCGCAAGAATCTGTTCCTGGAATATCTTTAATCCCTAGAACCGGTTCTTGGCTTAAGCCAGGGGTTCTCAATTTCCCCCATGAACACCTTTTAATTCTGACTTATTTTGTCTAACCTCTCAGGCTCTCATAGACCTGTTACTAACTTTTAATAGTGAAAAACAAGACTAAAATTTGGGAAAATAACTAAAATCAATAATTTCCCTTGCTAGACTGTACCAGTTGGCAGCACAAAAACCAACCTTGCATATATTGGGACAACCAGCATGGTTTGCCTCTGGAGACTGTGATAATGAGAGTACCTGTTGTTAGTGAGCCCTGGAGTGAGAGAACCTGTTCTTTAAATTTGAATCTCACCACTGCTTGCAACACAGTTCACGCATTTCCTATTTTCCAGTGATAGCGCAAAAAGCTTATTTTCAATCTCTCATCCCTCAAATCTTATCAACATGAGAACGCGGGCGTCGGTCCAGGCCCGTAACCAGGGGGGGCTTCGCCCGCTAGAAAATTGTGCGCCACTCCTGGAAAAATGTGTTGTATATATGTTAAAAATATTGGACGTAGTTCAAAAAATTTGGGCCTCTCTCGGAAAACTCTTCGCCCCTCCTGGTGTCGCAAGCTGGTTACGGGCCTGCGTCGGTCTAATATAGCATTTATCACAAACATTTTGCAAAGGGTTTCCGGAAAAATAGAATAGAACATATTTTTAGGCACAAGGCTAAACGAATTTTTTACGGCCAACCAACTTCAGACGAGGCCAGAAGATGGCCGGGGCGATTGAACAAAAAAGGTTGAAGACCACTGATTTAGGTTTTTGAAACTTCAGTTGAATGTATTTGCTGTGAGATAATTTCTGCAAACGATATTGCGAGTGGTGAAGTTGTCAGATACAAGAGACTGGTATCAATGTTAGCATATATTTAATCACTGATACTATTGTTTCAATCATAGATACGAGACTTCGTCTACCAACTGCAACACTCTTGAAAGAAATGCAGCAGGAATGCAACTTTAAGTTTATTACGAATGGTTGGGTCAGGCTCGCCACATGTTGGTGGGCTCGCCACTTTTGCCAGGACTACTGTATACCTTAACAACACCTAATAACTTTGAGGCCCATGTGAAATTCTAATTTCCCTTGTAACGTCAGAGCTTGGCTGTGAAACCCCAGCAACGGTTAAGCACTGAACATAAAATGCAAAAATTCTTAACCAGTAACCTACAGTAACCCCAGGCAAACGTATGCTGTTTCTGTCACCGCGCAGGCATAGTCTACTGGCTGCAAGCTTTGAAACTTTGCCCCACTGGTGTGATAACAATACAGTATTTATTGTTAACGTTTCGAGAGTGCATGCAAACTTTATTCCTCAGAAGATAGGCAAGAAACAAAATGAAAGCATACACACACACTCCATTTCTGAATACTTTCAGAGTGGTACACGAACGAAAGGATAAAAAATGCCTTAGAAATACCAACATTTTAAACGATTTCCGACGTTTTCACAATTCCAGCATACTGTATATGTGGTTAAATACCAAACATTTACGAAATTTTCGATCAGATGACCTGTCTCAAGACAAATCTTGTAAGGAGATAATTTACCAATAGGACAAGAAAAAGTCAAACAAGACTTTTCTGAAAAATTATTTGAATACAAAATTTCATCTTAAGTCTTTGAAAGTTTCTGCAAATGCCAAAATTACTATGCGATGTTTTGACATTTTCGGGGGGGCAAATGCCCCCCGAAAGCAGTTTGCGCGCCTGCTGCAGAACGCTGGTTGATAAAAACAGACAAAACAGAACGTAGCACAAGCAGCCCCGTCGCCATGGGGGGGCTTTGGTGGGCTTACCCCCCCCCCAAAAAAAGCTCTAATCCCCCCAAATTGAAACGTGAAACACTATAAATAAGTTGAGTTTTGGTTAATTTTATAATGTCAAGCCCCCCCCGCACAAGCGCAAAGCCTCCCCGCAGAAGTGCAAAGACCCCCTATTGAAACCTTTCTGGCGACGGTTCTGAGCACAAGGCATAGAAGCCGGCGGAATCACAGGGTTACAGACACTTTTTGCAATTGCATTGAAGACAGAACCATAGGGTTACAGACACATTCTTAACACTATTGTTAGCCAACACGTAACACTTGTTACAACACTACTGCGGAGTAGGGCGCTAATTCCTAACTTGGTCGAGTCTAGGTGAAATGCGAAAGCATTGTGGCATGACACGCCATCGATCAAACGGACACTGCAAAGTTCGATCACTCATTTACAGAGTAAAATGCGATTATAGTGTTCAAAGAATAGTGACGAGTACAAACAATCTGACTGCACTGAGCACGTAACCATATGTTGTTAGATTTCTGCATCTTTCGAGAAACAGGTACGTGTTATTTCGTAGCAGAGCCTCAAAGTTAGGAATGTTACATTGAACCTGGCGGCTACTAAAACTCGCTGTCTAGGGCAGGTTGTATAGAGCTTTGCATCCACAATTATATGCCACCCGCAATCGCTGCATGCATGACTTCTTGAAATTACACCATAATTGTGATGCATACATGGGCGTACAAAAGGAACGAAAAAGTACGTTTTTAACTGCATTTGAACATCGGGAAAAGGAGGCTCGCAGCTTGTTTGCTGCACAATATTGATATCGCAGGTGTCTCGGAATGTCTTTGTCATCTGAGAGCTCAGTATCCAATACAATCCCCAGATATTTGTATTGGTCAACAGATTTTACGTATTGACCGCCCAGTTTCAATACTGGAGTGGCTGTGGTTTTTGCACTCTTAGCCTTAAACGTCATACAAACAGTTTTGTTGCAGTTGAAAATAATCCCGTGCGATTTTGCATACACCTGGCACACATCTAGTATTCTTTGCCACCAACGTACACTTGGACAGAACACACAAATATCATCAGCAAACATCAAGTGATTTAATAAGACTTCACCAATATAACACCCTGCTTTAATGTTGTTTAGTTCATTGGACAGATCATTTAAATAAACAGCAAACTAGTATGGACTCAGTACTCCCCCTTGTCTAACCCATTAGACACATGAAACGGTTCAGAAAAAATGCTTGCCCCATTTAATTTGCATCGTTTGTTCGTTGTACCAATGTTTCAGTAGGCGCACAAAACACATTGGCACATTTCTTTGAATTAATTTCTCAAATAATTTCATGTGTAGTACTCGATCGAATGTTTTCGCGGCATCTAAAAACACAGCATGCACAGATGAACCATGGGTTACAAAGTATGAAGCAGTTTGCTTCAACAAAAATGTACATTGATCAGTACTATGACCAGCCTTAAAACCAAACTGATTGTCTGTGGTACCAAGGAAAGGAGAGATAGTAGATAATATGAAGTGCTCAAGTAGCTTCGACACCACTGTGGCTACTGCGACTGGTCTGTAATTTGAAGTGTCAGACATTGGCAATGACATCGTACAAAAGCTAAAGAGATTAGTTTGGTAGTTTTAGGAGTGTGAGTGCAGTCAACCAACGAAGCCAAGCAAGCGCCCATATTCAGTCGGTATGAAGAAAAGGTCAAAACGTAGGCGCTTCCTCTGTTTGTTGAGAGGCGATTGAAAGTATGAAAGTTTATCACGCTTTTGGCAATAAAGTGGCATGATCTGGCCGGTAAGGTGTTATTTAACTGTTATCTATCTATGGTGCAACGAGAAGACTTTCAGATTTTCTAAAAGATTTTGACAGCGCTCCAAAATAAGTGTTTCGTTCAGGCTGCCGAACAGTTAATGTTAAAGTTCTTTTCAGTTAAGTTCTATTACTATGTGGAAAGAATTTCTGCCGTGGTATTACTTTATCAGTTACAGCTGAGCAGCGACTACAGCAGCACAGATCAGACAACACGGTTTTCAAGTAAGAAAGCGAAATGAAGAAGATCGCATAAAACAGGATGCATTTTTTGTTTTTGGAATGATAAATGGTGTCTTTGAAAAATTTCATTAGTAACTTTCCTTTCAAGTCGATACACGTGGGTTTCCGCAACGTATGGCTTGAAAGTATCTTGATTGCATAACCATTGTTGAGAAATATGCTAACATGGTCATCAGGTCAATAGTAATATGCAAATTCCTGACAACATTTTCAAGAACAAGCCCAACTTAACAGGAAGAAATCGTTGTGTTGTTTGGAATTTGACTTTTGTCAATTGAAGAAGTTTGAAAAACTGCTGGAGCCATTCTTGATGCAGTTAGTTTGATTAATGTTATTTCGCAATGGCACGATTTATTGATAAAAATCAGGTGCAACTAATTTTGTAACTCACTGCTCTTCAACCCAACGTTTTTGCCAGTGGCTATCTCCCGCGAATAATCGCTTGATGTTTCTGTGTAAAGTAACACAATCAACAGACTCGCACATGACCCAGCCACAAGCTTCTCGGCAGCAGGAACCGTGTTTACCTGGGTCGCATTCCACAGCTTTGAATGAATGCTGTCATACAGTGCTGGCAGTGCTGGCGAGGGCAATGCTCACACAGGCGTGACCAGATCAATCCTTGAAAAGCAAACACACCTATTTCTCCTGTTTGCACATTGGCCGATCCGTTCGAGAGATGAAATGAGTGTTGGTTCGTTTCATCATATGCCACTGACAACCGCAACGGTGGAAATGTACAGATGTAAAAGATGAAAATTTGCCATTTTCTCGCCTTGCCTCTTTACTGCGAACTTAAAGAAGAGCGGAAGAAGGGAAAAACTTGAACGGGCATTAAGCTGATCGCATCGATCAATGAAAAAAAATTGAAAACCCTTAAATGATTGGATCATCTCGATGTGATTTGAAAGCTATCACTTGATATGCTATTGCACCTGATTGTTTTAACGATGTACTGACTACCGCGTACGTTTGCATTCTGCTGACTGGCACTTAAAGAAAGGAGCTTAATAGGAACATAGCGCCAGGTTTCGGGTGCTAAGAAATATATGTATCGAAAATCAAAAACTAAAGTAAATGCAGATTCAGAAACCGTCCTCTCAGTCGGTACAGCGCGTTTGATTCGAAGAGCACGCTGAATATGCAATGACGAAAGTGTTGAAGGTGCTGAACGCTACACGCAAGGTAGAGCGTGTGTTTCTGACTAAAGTTACTGGTTTCTGTAAAACATTGTTCGACACAGGTAGTGAGCAATCACGAAAATATCGTAAAAATATCAACGAGTCAGTTTCAATAAGTTTGGAACAAATTCCGAGAATGTAGCTGCATTACCACTGCGCAGCTGTATTGCGATGCTGCGCTATTTACACAATTTCCAACGTTTGATACGACCTAGACCAGTCATCATTTCCGTTGCGACGAGGCCTTTACAAATTTTGATAGAGCGCCAACCAGGCTTGCTGTGGAATTCTGTTCATTAAAACTATTTTTCCGATCAATCATAAATTTTGGAAAAAGTGAACGAGAGAATAGCTGAGAGGAACAAGGAACATATAAGCAGATATGTATGTAAACTGATACTTGTAGTGTGATGCATTGATCTGTGATAGACTGCTGTTATTGCGGCAGATGTCCCTGACCTCTTATTATCGTTTAATTTTGTTGTTTGCCGATGATATATTCAGAACATGACGAACTCTCCTGTGTATGGAAACAGACACTTGTTTTTAAAGAGCGTTAGGCTGAACCCAGAATGAGTCAAAATGCTTTGAAGTTGAGTTTATATTCTTTACAATTTTGTAACAGGCTATGTCATATGTTAGCAAATTTTGAACGCTGGAACTGAATAACTGAATACTGAAGATGCCTGGTAGTGGATGCCTTTCCGATTCCTATATTTACTCCTTGTTTGCTTTTGTGGGGAGTGTGACGGTTTTCATCACTTTGCTACGCATTTTAACTGGATTGAGAAAATTCTTCCTCCGTGAAGGCCATGACCTTGCCAAACGATACGGCCACGGCACGTGGGCCCTGGTCACAGCACCGACCACTGCCACCGGCAATGGCTTTGCTGTGCAGCTGGCCAGATTAGGCTTCAACATTGTGCTGTGCGGTAGAGATATAGAAAAGCTTCACAAAATCAGGGACATGCTCATTCTGCGTCACAGTGTCAAGGTTAGTATGAGATTGACTGTTAAGATGAGAAAAGAAGTTTGCAACACAGCATCGAACTGTCTTATAATAAAACTTGTCTCTTTTCTACATTAAAAATTCATACCCATTATTAGCAACAATGTGTCTATCGAAAGGGATCCTTTCTGAGCAAATACTCAGACACTAAGATCTTACAGAGTATATATTTGGCCTACTAAGTTGGCATCATCAACCCTTATTCAAATAGAACCATTATTAGCAACTGACAAAATGAATATCAATGAATAGGTGCATTTTTACCTTTAGCCGCACGTTCATTTTTTAGACAAAATTACTTTATGAAAATAACTTTTCTAAAAGTTAAAAAGCAAGAAATTTATTTTTAATTAGCAAAAATCAGTTTTTTCCCAAAGTGTTTCAAAACGTGTGCTGGATTTCAGGTGTTTTCAATGCTTTACATTTCAATCTGTTTTGTTGGGATGCGCTATTAGTCTTACATCTACATTTCCAAAGTAGTTACTTTTCCATAATTGACATTAATTAGTTTTAAGGCTGACATAATTTGTCCTCTCAACAAAGCTAACAAGCTATTAAAGTATTTTTTCCGGGACGGAAAAACTTTGAAATGATAGGTTAGCTCAGAACCCACTAGTTGTTGTTGATCTAGTTACAGCAAAGACATTTTGAAACTTCTACCTAAGTTTTCGGAATGATGAGAGAAATCGTCGCAAAATCGTGTGAAAAATATATCACTGATTTTTTGACAAGAGGATAACGTTCCATTATTGAAAATGATCACAAAAAATAACATAATAATTTCGTGCAGAAGAAATGACGTAAACAGGTATTTGGCAAAAGTTTGCTCCAAGGGATAACACCATGTGAAACAAACAAAACAAAAATAAACGAACTGCAAGGCTATGCATAGCTTTGAAAGATTCTCTTCTCCACACTAACTGGAATAGAGCAAGTGAAAAAAATTTTACAACCTGCCAGTTTAGTTGCAGCTTTTCATGGGAAATTCGAAGGCGCAGCGGAAGGGACGCCATTTCCACCAATGCAATGGGCAAGCAAAATAGATATTCCCCACCACAGGCGTAGCTAGGGGTGCCTAGGTGGCTATGCCACCCCCAAATGTTTAGAAAATATAGTCATTTTGTGCCTTGAGAGGCAGTATCCTAAACAAAATAACGTTATTCGGCTAAAGTTAAACATTTTCCCACTCAATTTTTTGCCTCTCCACAAATTTTTGGTCTGGCTACGCTAGTGTTCCCCGCTCGACCAGGCTCACTCTATTGTTGTTTTTGCGTAGCTGTATTTATGAAGCACTTCCTGACTGCGCGCTTTAGGCATGTGACGCCGACGGCACACCGGATACTTTTTTTAGATGTTTACACAGGCGAACTGACACCACATAAAATGCCTTCCCAAACTTAGAACCTAGGTATGACATGATGAGGTATTCAAAAATTTCACTTTCTCTCTCTGGTGGTTTTGGCAATATGGAAATATAAAAGGTTTCAGCCCCGCCAACAAAACGTTGGTCTAGCGTAAGCACGATTCGGATTGAGCATCGAACTTGTTGCCAATTGTCATGATTCGTTGCGAGTTTTCCGTTGCCAGTTGAATGAAAACAATTAAATACTGTGTTCTGTCGCTGCGAGGTCTCCACAGGCATAATAAACCTGTTGACCAGTCGTTCACGCGCACGTGGGCAAGAGTAAGTAAACAACTGAATTGAGGTACCTTGCATTTGGAAGAATATTAAACTGATGACATCCAAAATGCCGCGGTATTTACAACAGCTTATGCTGAACGGTAAACAGAGAAGCATCAGGCGTACGGTAAGCGAGATGGACAGCGAATTTATTCTTACTTGGTACGATGCCCATATATCGCGCAAACGAAATTCAACTCTCATAATTTGGCTCGGGTCCGCTAACTGCTGACATTTTCGGCGGGAGTGCACAATGATTGTAACATGTCGTGGTACCTATAACCAGGGCTGGCTGTGGAGCCGGAGCTTCGAGCCGGAACCCAAGCGATTTTGGATGGCTGGAGCCGGAGCCAAAATATTTTTGATGGTGGAGCCGAAGCCGGAGCCTGAAATTTGTGTTGCGGTTCCACAGACATAGTCTGTGGCGAAAGCGAGTTTCACAATGGTTTTTGGTTTTCAATGGACCAAATCGTTCTGGAGCTGGAGTCGGAGCCCAAAACTTCTAGATGTTGGAGCCGGAACCAAAAAACTTAGATGCCTGGAACTGGAGCCAGAGCCTGAAATTTGAGTTCCGGCTCCACAGCCCTGCCTATAACAACGAAACACGTTTTGCAAAATTTCTGGGGGGCAATTGCCCTATTTTCCTCTGGTTGTGGTCCTGATCAGGCAGCACGGCATTAGTGAGCGAGACTCGGGCTTTTTCCGGCAAAGGCTGGCTGCAGCTCTGTCCTCAGTAACGCCAAGGTAGTTGAGCGGATGCTTCATTCGTCTCCAGGAAGAAGTTCCGTCTGTTTGAGGGGAAATGAAAAGATGATTTCCACCAAAAAATTCAATATATTTTTTGTATCAGTAAATGACATGCAGTAAAATGAATGAAACAAATTCAAACACGCCTGTTCTTTGAAAACTGTTGCTGGAAAGAGATCTGTTTTAGACTGATGTACTGTATAGTTTGTCAACCAACCTTGGTCCGAAAAAGAGCATTTCAAATGCCATTTATTCTTAACATAGCTCTTTATCTTCGATTGGTATGAGAAATTCTGCGAAGAGAATGAAAAAATTTTACATGCAGTGGCATTTTGACGCTTAGTGGCTTTGACCAACTGAATTGGTATTTCAATAAATTACTCACTGACATTCCAGTAGTGTCTTCATCATCATCAAGGAAGTTTTGAAACAAAGACTTGATAATCGCGATTGACATGATTATGCGTGGGCTGCATGGGCGTCGGAAGGTTTTTTCCACGCGTCGACAAAGTGGTGAAATTTCGTTTTACCCGCCCGCAACTAAGAAAACAACCTTTTTTTGCTAAAACTTTAATAGGAAAATGTCAAATCTCAAAATCCAGGGGGGCAAGGCTCCCCTGCCACCTTCTCTTTGACGACCATGGTGGGCTGGTATAGTAATTTTCATGTTTTTTTAATCTTTAGTATAGCATTAGTGTTTACTTGGTTCGTGCTAGCGAGGCTATGCTGCGTTCTAATTACAAGTGATGCAAGTGACCAAACTTGATGTTGTTGAAGGTTCGAACTGTGGTGCGAGATTTTCGGGATGCAAACGAACTTAGCTTTTACACAGAACTCTTGGCTCAAATAGAAGACTTGGACATTTCGGTCGTTGTGCATGCGGTTGGCATGGCAGCTCTTTCCAGGAAGTTCCACCATCAAGCAGCTGATTTAAACAGACAGTCAGTAGAACAATTTTTTGGCAAGCGCGATGCGTTTCTTAAAATGACTATTGTCTTTGGTTGTTTTAGTTGTTATGCGGTGCTAAACACTGTTTTTCAGAGTCCCAAACTTAACATTTGGTGCGTTTTTTTGTTTGTAACACCCAAAACCGAGAGTGACGTTAATGTAAAACTTTCGGATGCATCTGAAAAGCATAGACTTTTTATGTCAGGAAATATTGCCTGATATTGTTAGTATGGGCTCTTCGGATGGTTACACCGATGGTTATTTAATACTCTCCTCTTTGTGTTTGTGTTGACTCATGACTTTTTATTTCTAGATATGACTTCTGTTCTTCTGTGTTGACCCTTCTCCGGCTATTAAAAATGCACACCCATATTTGCGTTTAGGTTTGTCTACCCTCTACGCAAAACAATGCTCGAAGTTGCGAAACTATATACGTGGCATAGCTGAAGATACGCTATTGAGCACATATTAAAGTTTCAAAATTGAGAGTTAGTGCTGGAACGTTTACCCATGCTTGCAAACATCAGGGAGAATAAAAACGTTGCAGACACAAGTTCATGTGGGACCACAATTGTTTTTGTTACGAATATATGATAAAAGTGTCACATCTCAGCATTGGCAAAAGATCTGTTGCAAAAATGTAATAAAGCTTATCATATCACTCGGTAAAAATAGTAAATGGTGCCGGTGCAATGATGGCAGATTAAATCACATGCGCACTGTACCAAAATGGCCTAGTTTTTTCTCCGCCGTAAGGATGGTTTGCTTTAAAAGATGTAAATGATACATTGCCGAAAGAAAATAACTAATAACGGTGCGTTTGTGTCGCTAGGTGTCTTGTGATGAACATGTTTGCACCAGTGCTGCTAAGTCAGCACATGATTCCGCGTCTGCAGCATCGTTACCACAGGAGCGCCATCGTCGTCGTTGGGGGAGAAAACGCGCATCAACCGATACCTGGGATGGCGATCTCATCAGGAGCGAAAGCTTTTTTGCGTCATTTTGCTGGTCAGTGCGCTAAATAGATACTTCGACAGTGAACGGGAAGACTTTTATCTCCATTACTGATAAAAGACGCTCGAAATTCGCTAGATCACACATTGGTTGGAAGCTTTTTGCCAATTAGAGGAATTCATAGGTTCAGTTCTTTTTATGCAAATTTCGGCAAGGCTAAACATGTCGAAAGAGTTTGCAGTTGACCGGTAGCCTTTTCTTGAAACAATGCATTTATTTAATTATTACCTAACATTCAGCACACCAGAATATTACCTTATTGAAATTTCTGTATTAACCTTCAATAAGTTACACACTTAATTTAACTAAAAGACATGATTACTTTTTATGAAACAAAGCTTTTTCAAGTTTTGTAAAGAGGCGGTGATAGTAAAGGCACTTGATGTCAAACATTTTGAAAGAAGCATCACAAAATGCAGAAAACTATGCAATTTTATACCATGATGTTTCAAAAAGCGCAATTGTCTTGCCATAAAAAGTGCAGAAAAACTGAAAGTACGACACTTTATTACAACGCAAGCAGCAAACGTTATTGAATTTTTTGGGGTATTTATTTGTGGAAAATACAAAACATTTCCGTTTTTGTTAGTTTTTCGTTTCATGATTTACAGGCCCGTAACCAGGGGGGCGCAGGGGGGGCGAAGCCCCCCACTAGAAAAATTTTCGCCCCCCTGGAAAAATGTTTTGGACAAAGTTCAAATCTATTGGACATAGTGTAAAAAATTTGAGCCCCTCTCAAAAAACTCCTCGCCCCCCTTGGCGTCCCAAGCTGGTTACGGGCCTGTTGATTTATCTCAAACGTTGAGCTTCATTTTTGCTAATTACTATTAGCACTTGATGACAACCAACCGACAATTGTTTTGCAGTTGCAGCATCAGTGGAGTACGAAGACAAAATAGATATCATGACTGTCCAGCCTCTGGGAGTAAAAAAACTGTCGCCCACAGACGATAAATCTGAAAGCATTTTTGTGAGTTGTCATTCATAGCTTCCAGGTTTCAACACAGTTTTGAAACTTTGAAAGCGAGTCTTGGAAACTGTTTTAAAGTAGCAAAGATCAGTCCAAATCGAGTGCAGGGTGAATATGAAGAACAGAGCCCACAACACTTATGGGTTTCCCTGCATTATGTTATTTGGGTCACCCTGTGTTTATGGGGTCTGTTTTTTTCATCCTGCGTTTATACAATTTATGTGTTTCTCTACCATCTAATTATGTTTTTGGGGTCCCCCTGTGTTCGGACTCAGTTTCTGTTGGGCATTGGGATTGCATATTCAAATTTATTGATAACATTACGAGTGAAGTACTAGGGCGATTGTGCAAAACCTTTTATATTTCAAAGGAATGGAGCTTCAACTTGCATAGTTTTGTCGTGATCAAAATGGGGCTGATACACGAGGTATTTGGACCTTATCACCAATAAAAATAGTCAGACCTGCAATAATACCAAAGCGTATTTATCAGGAATTTCTTTGGATTTTTTGATCGTTTTTTTTCCTGCCAAAGAGAACGTTATTTTCTGCAGAAAAAAATGTCCTGCTGCAAAAAATGTTCAAGGTAGAAATCACCCTTGCGCTGAACGCGTTTTCACCATCTAAGTCAAGGGGTCGTCAACCTTATGTTTGGTTGAAATAACGCGCATTGCCGTTGTTTGCTTCACTTGTAGATATTTTTGTGCAATCGTTCGTAAAAAATGTAAAATCACGAAACTTAATCTTGACCAGTAAATAAAGTAGCTCACAAAACTATTTTTCACATATAAATCCATTTTGGGTGAACATCAGCCTCGTTTTGGTCCAAAACGTCTTGTATGAAACGCTCCATTCGAGTATGGACAGTCCCGTAGGGGGAATTTGGGGGAATTCGGGGACAGTGCACCCCAAATTTTATTTATGTTCCCCAAATTGTGGTGTGCCCAGAAATATTTGTTTTAAATATAATGAAAACAAACGTCTTGCCCCCTAAAATCTACTTTCCTCCCAAACTTTAAAACCTGCCTATGGGCCTGAGTATGGACAGATTTAGTAATCGAAGTTCATATTTTTTACAGATTGTTGAGTCAGAACGATTTGCAAGGGCTTGTCTGAAACAGCTTGGACATGAAAGGTCAACAAGCGGACACTGGATTCATCAAATCCAGTCGTGGATGCATTCTCTTTTTCCCGAAGAACTTAAGCTGTTCTTCTGGGTAAAGGTTTTACTTCCACAGCATTTAAAAGCCTCCCTGACACAGCCTTCCAAATCCGACACAAAAGACAGTGTACCTGCACCTACCCCAGGATATTTCAAAGGCATAACCGATATCATTCGCAAATTGAAATAGTGGATTGGAATTCAGTTGAGATACGAGCTAATTGATTGCTAGTCTGCGTCCAGGTACTTACCATTATCAAAATTCACGTGGTTCTTTCAAAGTCGTGGCTTTGCTTTTATTTCTTGAAGTCTAAACGCTGGTTGTTTACTTTCAAAGTAAGCATGATGTTAAACAGCTACAAATAGTTTGGGCAAACTCTGCTCCAAGAACAAATAACTTTTGTTATTTGAAAAGAACAAATAACTTTTCAGTTTACATGATAAACATGATAAACGGGCCCTAACGACCATTTAGTACATGATACACAAGCACTAAAGACCATTGCATCTGAAATGTCGAATTTAAGATAATCAAAATAAAGACAGGTTGTCATTGTGTTGTACATACACAAAAATGAAAAGCGTACTGGGCCGCACAAAACCTTCTACAAGGCCGCTTGTGGCCCGTGAGTTTGACGTAGCTGGATTTGTATATTTTATGTGAGGAAAATGTCGTCTTGACTCTTTTTTGAAACCATTTAGAAAAGTGCTTATGTTCTTCACAAACTTCTTATTTTCTTTCCTCTTTAAACTTTTAATGTTTCTGATATTCTTTCTATTTCTAATATTACATTCTTTTTTCCTGAAAACGGCCCAAACATATGTTCATTAGAGAAAATTCAAAGCTATGCAACGTTTTCTTCGTTTTGAAATGCATCACCTTTGGGTAATAACATTCTTAACTTCATTGTGTAATTCATGTTGACATTTTGTTTTTTGTTTTTGTTTGAATTTGTAAAATGTTTGGGCCACTCTGAGAATAACGCTTAATTCTAGTAATGGATGAAAACGTATTTGCTAATAATGGATATAGTGCTGTAGACTGCTGATCCTGAAGGTTACGTTGTTTTATGATGTTGAGTGTGCTGCGTGAGACTTATTTCAATAAATGTCGTTATGTTGCTCAAACAGCAAGGTCGCTGCTGGACATTTAACCACTCTAGATCAGAAAGCAGGAAAGTGAACAAAAGAGATGCAGGGACTGTCCTTCACATTTTGACGGTGGTGGTTTGCAGTTCATTCGCTTATTCTAGTGAATAACGAAAAGGAATGTTGTGTACAAATCATCTGCAGAAAACTGCCTGTAGTTTCTTTTCCTTCGTTCTTTATATTTCTTCTAGACTAAGTACTTCCATATTAGAGAACATTTAATGCGCAACGTGGTGACGAGGCATCCTCTTAACTAGCAAAGCTTTACGAGAAAAGGTTTATATTTTTTATTTTGCCTGTCTTTAGGATATCTTCTAGTTTAATTGTCTTTGTTGATTTGTCTTCCGGGCTGTATTCCGGCGCTTAATGAAATGTTTGTAAACCATTGAAAAGGCATTTGCGTATAGAAGTATTCTACATGTGATTAAAAATGCATGTGCTATTTGCTTGTGTAGACGGGAGTGTAGCCTGAGAAAAAACTTTTAGCGTTCCTGAGCCTGATCATCATAACGTTTTTACCAAACACACTTCATAAAAAGATTCCATTCACCACTGCCTAACACCAATCCCAAATCAAAATTCTAGTTTCAATTTCTAGAGCGCAAAGGAACGGACAATTTTGCATTTCCATTATGTCTAAAAAACCCTGTCATTTAGTTAGACCTTACAGCTGTTATCTAACTAAATCCTGACTAACCAGAATTATTTTTTCACTTTTTATCACTACATCCACTCTCTGGGGGGTTACGGCAGCCAAAGGAAGTTTTGAAATACATGACAGTTTTTAGCGACATCTCCTGGCTCCGTCCTAAAGCGCAACTAAGAATGCTCTCAAGACCAAATTTTTCTTTAGACAGGATGCATTGCGCCTTATGTTTGCAGCTTGAGTAGCTTTTCTCGCACCTGAAAGTCGCATTGTAGTGCAAGAATGCTGGTTATCTTAAGTAATAAGTAAGTACTGCAGCTTATTGCATATAAGAACGTATGCATCCTTCGTTTCTCTGATTCTCGAAGCAGTAGGGTTTATTGTGATAATGCTACTAAAGTGATGTGTGTTGCCGGGGTTATTTTCGGGCAAGAAGGCCTAACCGAGCAATTCTTTTCGATGCTCTTTTTCTATGACAGCGTTTTTCTCTTTACGATACAGTGCTCGTCTCCAAGCGAGCACTTCGCTTTCAACGCGCTCTTTCTTTGAGAGAATTCTTTTTATGCATCTGTAGGCGCCGTGAGGCGGTGATTTGCGCCTAGTGAGAACAGTTGGAATGGTCGGACTTGATGAGATCCTCTTTGAAACTTTGAGCAAAAACTGGCACTAACACTGAGACCACAACAAGTTTACTGTAGTCCATCGTCTACACAAACCAAGATACAACATTATTATCAAAACAGTATTATTTAGACGTGAAAACACATTGCATTATATGACGCCAGGGAATTCATGCCTTGCTGCAGCCTAGCTTATCGCTGGATTACTGAAACAGAACACCAAGTTTTTCTTCAGACAAGATACCATGTTTGCCTCCGACACGCTTCAGTGCTATATATGAATGCAGATTTAGATATCTCTGCACAGAGATAGCTAAATGCGCGCAGAGATTGCTAAATATGCACAGAGATAGCTAAATACGTGCAGAGATAGCTAAATGTGCGCAGAGATAGCTAAATGCGCATGGAGATAGTTATCTCTGCGCAGAGATAGCTAAATGCACACAGATATAGCTACAGTATCTCTGGGTGGAGATAGCTAAATACGCGCAGAGATAGCTAAATATGTGCAGAGATAGTTATCTCTGCGCAGAGATAGCTAAATATGCGCAGAGATCGCTATATATGCACAGAGATAGCTAAATTTTCGCAGAGATAGCAGCTTTTGTGCTAAATCTGTCAGATGTAATATTTTTCGAACGGCGCCCCATAAGCTCTTTGCTTTTTTATTTCAAATCCACCACATTTCACAATATACCGTGTCATTAGCAGCGGCGTAACTAGAGGTTTGAGCCAGGGGGTGAAAAACGTAGCTGAAGAGGGCCCACTAGCCAACACTCAGAAAAAGTTGAGGAACGATACTGAATCCGGATGTGGATGTCTATACTAAAACACTAAATCACCGGAAAACACTACGAAAACTTTCGAAAAACGCAAAAAACAACAACCTACTGAGAAGCAAAAGAATAATAATTAACACCGAAATATAAGTTAAGCGGGGACCTGTTTTTAACATTTAGCTTGCCAGAGTGGCGATTCGTATCACTGCCCCCCGTCAGTTACGCCACTGGTCATTAGGATCAATAGCTTTTCTCTCATTCGTATGAATTGTTCCTTTTGTGTTAGCGCATCACTGGTTTCGTACTTCTGTCAAATGTCTCGTTGTAATTGAATCCCTGTCTTCAAATAATGCATAACTGTTATTATTAACCGGCTAAGGGGCCTATAGGGGAGAGAGAGCACGCCACAGATATTGGTAGGTTGGGTACAAATGCGTTCCGATTGAAGACTTGACAAACGGTGCTTGTGAACTGTCCCGCCTCCTGATCGCTAATGGATCGGTGCAAGGGAAAGCTTCACGCGCGGTGTTGCTATTGGCCTGCCACCAGTACAGCATTCACTGCGAAAAGCAGTCTCGTGGCTCACGGAGCAGAGTGGTGATGGGCGTCCGCAGACAATGCTGCACTCGTGACACTCCAAAGGGAGTACAAAGTGGGCATAATGGAACGTCCTTATTCGACTGTCAGAATATTAGCGGAAAATTGCTCTGTAAAAGCCATCCTTGCAAGTTCTTTGACAACAGACAATAAAAACACTCTTAAGGAAAAAATGAGATTCATACTCGGGTGTGTGCGTAGTTCAGCTATGTCCAACCCAAATCGCTTACTGAGCCAAAATATATGTCACTATCTTAATCAGGGCCGCACATTAAATGACATATTAATGAGCGCCGCACATTCAATGGCTTACTTTCATCTTAGCAAACTAAACTTAGTTTAATCTGATGTGCTGAAAGTGTTCGAATCTTAACCGTAACGGTAACAGACGTGATGAAATGGCACTGAAGACCACCTGCATCAAACATGTCAGATTGAAGATTATCAAAATAAAGACAGGTAATCAATATATAAGAAACTTTTACTACAGCGAAAACCTAAACTGGGCCGCGGGTTGGACATAGCTGGCATAGTTATTTTCTAAATGCTTGGGAAAAAGCCGTATTTTCCTGATACTTCTTCAACACAATGGCACTCTTGCTTATTCATAGCAATCTTTGACTGATCGGTTTGTGCAACTGCCCCAATCAGTCTTAACAGTAGTTTTAGAACTGCTTCTGACACAAGCCTGAACTCTTTGGAAACCACGCAGCAACTTCATCTTGTATTTTTTTATAATTGTAACGCTACATCAGTGCGTGAAAATGACCTGCTGCGTGAAATTTGGCGTGTTGTTTTTTTCCAAAGATGTTGTGGTCATCGAGCACTGTAAACAGGGTATAATAGTCCAAGAGGAGGGAACTGATTCTGAGGAGATCGAAACCGAAAAATGCTGCCAATAGGTAATGACGAAATTGAGCCGTTGCTGAGGTAGGAACGTTTAACCAGGCCATTAGCCACGGGGGGAACACCCCTAGAAACATGTGTTGGGCACAGTTTAAAAATATTGGACATAGTTCAAAAAATTTTGGCCCCTCTCGGAAAACTCTCCGCCCTTCCTGGTGTCCCAAGCTGGTTACGGGCCTGCGTTTACCACCTTCAAACAGTGATGTAGCGTCAAAAATCGATTAGTGAGGACGTTCTTTCAAAACTACGATGTCATCTAATTGCTTCTATCAACATATGTGGGATTTCTTTTTCTGGGAACTTCTCACAAAATGACAAAAATAGCGTCGGTATTTGATACCACATGAAGATTTAGGGAATACCGTTCCTCTTAGAAAAGGCGGAGTACGACAATTCACTCCTGCTGCGTCACTGCCTTCACGTGACCTAGGCGCAAAATACTTTTTCTTATCCAAACAGGTGTAGATGAAGTGATATCAAGACATTTTCAAACCGTTCATGACAAAGGAAAGGTTTGTTGAATATCGTTTACGCCGATTCAGCACATTTGTTTCATTCTATACTGTGACATACTCAGTTGTCCAGTAAAATCTCATACTATCGTTTCACAATATGTGTAGCTTCTTCAGTCATTTCAATATCTGCAGCCTTAATTTTGTTCCTTTTGGCAAACATCAAATTAATTTCTTGGAAGGTCTTGTTCTTCGTCTCTGGCAGGATCATCACGATGTACACCAATGCAGCAACGCAGACTACCAAGAAAAAGACGAAGCAAAATGAACCCATTCCTTTCTGCAAAGCAAAAAATGGTTGTTTCAGCAGCTGCCGTGTTGAGTGGTTGTTTTTGCGCAAACTACGTAATGATAAAGCGAGAGTTTTGCCAACAACTCATTTCGATGTCTTCGTCAATCTGATGCCAGTCAAGGTAGGCAGAAAAAGCAGTTTTGGTATATTCCAAAAATCCACAGAGACGATTATATGTTGAATCACAATTAAACCCTGTGGCAAAGTCCGTGATTTGAGCAACAGTGAAGGCGGAAACGGAGACGTTTCCCTTTCAAAACAGACCTACTCATAACAGCCAATGTTCATAACGGGTCTGTTGTGAACTTGGTCTGGTATGAACGCGGTGTGTTATAAACGTGGTCTGTTATGAACGTGGACTGTTATGAACGTGGTCTATTATGAACGTGGTGTTTTATGAACATGATCTGTTATGAACGGATCTGTTATATATGCGAGTATACGGGCCTGTTATGAACGTGGTCTGTTATGAGCAGGCCTGTTATAACGGACACCCAAACGTACACCGCTCCCCGAGATACGAAGCACAAGTGGCGAAACGTGATGCAACTCTTATAAAACTGAGTGCATATTGCGTTACACTGCATTTATCGATGTAGAAGATACTATTATCAAGTCAACTTCAACAAAACAGTACAGTCTTGATTTTAAGCAACTCTGTGACGTGCTGACCTGCATAAAAGGAAACACAAGGGCTAATATAAAATTTGCAGTCCAGTTTACACCGCAGGAAAGGGCTGCTGCAGCTGGTCGCGCTGATTGGCGGAATAATTCTGCAGACAAGATCCACGGAACAGGACCTGAAAAACACGTGGTTTTTGACAACTTTTTAAGGAAAACTCATACAAAATCTTAACTCTCGGATTTCACCATTCATTTACTTTGAGTAACGACAGGTTGGAATGAGTGATAGTGGAACACTTGTTTGATTACGACACAAAAAAGCAGATTGCAGCCGTCGCTGGCTGGATCATCAACAAAAGCCAGTCAAGTAGTTGTGATCTGTTCAGCCATAACTGACCCTTCCACGGATCTCTTTCCAGTACAAATATGTGCGCATCTTCAACAATAGTCAAACCAACGGAGCAGAGCCTTGTGTAATAATGTCGAGCCATGCCTGGAGTCTGATGTCCCTGCTGGAAACTTTCAGTGACCTTTGAGGGCTGCCAGATGGTCGACGTCTCGCTTTTAGCGTGGCGGTTTCACTGCGTCCAAGTTATTTTGTTTTGGGGGTTGTACCCAGGGGCGTAACGAGGTTAGATGGTGCCCGGGGCAAAAACACGTTTGGCGCCCCTGTGATTGAATCGGCGCTCCCATGGTCGAAGTTTGGCGCCCCCATGGTGGAACCTGAGCCCTTTGGAAAGCAAATTTACTGTACTGACGAAAGCACTTCTGACATTGCTGGGACTTTTCGGCGGCTCCCGCAGTAATTCGGCGTCCCCGCAGTGATTCAGCGGCCCCACAGTGAATTGGCGCCCGGGGAATTGTGCCCCCCTTGCCCCCCTCGTTACGCCCCTGGTTGTACCATATCTGCAAGGGATAGGAAGTGGAGTTGCGCGCTGTCTGTGGAACAGCATGTTGCATAATATCAGCTATGCTTTTGGAGAACGCGTAAGATTTTCAAATGCTAGCCAAGCAGTACCATTCAGGCATTTGTTTCGAGCCTTCCTTGATGTTCCTACAAAAATCTGGATTCCACAACATTGCAGCACAGCTTTACCTTGTTGTTTGCAGCAAACACAGTGATTTTCAAACAAGTAGCGCACTGTTTGTTGCGAATATTGAAACAACTACCCGCCTCGTCATTTTAGGACTAGTGGATTTAACTGAATCTGCCCTGCTTCCTATGCAGCAGCGTAGCCGGCCAAAAATGGGGGGGGGGGATATTTTGACTTTAGGCGGGCAGCAGTGTTTTGTTGGGACTCCGCCTCTCAAAGCTCAAAACGACACGATATGCCTGAAATTTAGGAGGGCACGGCCCCATTGGACACCCTGGCTACGCCTATGTTCCCATGCAGATTCCGCTAAAACAAAACTGACTGGAGAGTGGGTGTGGCTGATGTGAAATAGTTGGCAGATACGTGACCAGGCTTTAATTGTTAAGGGGCAGTAGAGAAAAGGGGACCAGATTCACCGAACAATTAAGAAAGTTATCTTCCACGTGCAATTTGTTGGGACTATAATTGCAAATGGGCGGTAACTCCAGCATCATACTGGCGACATCCCTGTATCTTCATCACAAAAAATTTCAAAAATCTGCTCAAAAAAGCATTCAGCAATAACTGGTCATTTGCTGCCATTTTTTCACAGTCAAGAGAATTGTCCTCTTTATCTCACCTGGTCCTATGGCGAAACCGATGATGAACAGTATGACGCAACCGATACTAGCGTATGACATCCACAACACTTGATCTTTCAGCAGCAATGATATTGTCATCAAGAGGCAAGCAAGGCCGGCAATCCCGTAACCAGCAACCATTAATAGTTTTCGTCCTGCGCGGTCCACCAGCAAAACCTAACAAATTATACAGAAATCACGAAGAAACAAAATTACATTCCAGTATTGGAAAAAGCTTTTATGTTTGGGTTAAGTTCAAATCGAGACAGTTCACTTCGACAAGTCAAACAGCCGAAGAGTTTTTGTCGCAATTGAAAGGCTTTTTTATCTCCTCCGTAGTTTTGTGGAGATATCACAGGCTATGGAGAGCGATCTGCCGCAGCACCAACTGCGTTGTCATACAGGCTGAGCCGAGTTGTTCGTGATGCTGCAGTGCAGCAGAGACGATCACGGAGTCGGAGTGCCTGAGTGGACTCCGGCCGGAGTTTGGATTTTCGGCCGGGACCGGAGCCGGGGTCAACATTAAGGACTGTGCAGGAGCTAATCAAACATTTTAAGGGATCTATTAAAATTTCTGTAATGATGCTTGTTAGTTTCAAACAGAATGGAATTAACTGAGACGTGTTTTCTGACTATAGCGTCGTCATATATCACAAAGGTGTGACCCTGGGTGGGAGTACCGAGTATTTCACGACTATTGATGGTTTCAGAAGTTAGTGCCTATGCAAAGTGCAGTGTGTAAGTGAATACAGTGTAGTATGCAGTTCGGGAATTTAGGAATCCATGCCGTAACCATCAGAATGTTGGGTTAATGATGTGGGCAAAAGCACAAGACACATCAAAAAAACAATGGTCAACAAAGCTGACTATAAAGAAGTAACAGTATGCCGAAATGACCTATAGTGATAGGATTTGACATGTTAGAAGTAATGTACAGTAGTAGTACAGTAGAATGTTTATTTGCATTGTGCAGATTTTTACTCTAGCCACCGCTAGCATAGGCCAGACTCTGCTCACATTTTGGAGCCATACTGAAAAAAGTTGGATGTTTACCCAGATAGTTGCAACTTTAAAGATGACCTATATTATTTTGCAGTTCTATTGCCAATGTCTACGTTGAATTTGAAAGGATTTTTAAGTTATGCGCAATGTTCATGATGTTAATTGTAGGATTTGCATGCACACTGAGGTTAATTGCTTAGTTTGACACAGTCATAGTTCAGAGCTTTGTCTGAGTGCATGGTTAACGTACGATTCAATATTTGTAAACAGGTGATCAGCTCCTGAGTCCTGACCTTGGAAATATGAAATGTGTCTATGCGAAAATTGCAAGTTAACGCTCAAATCAAACGATTGACAGATAACTGGCTAATTCTTATTGAAGCTTCAACTATTTAACTAGTGTTTCAACAGTTGCACTTTATAACACTTTATAACTTAAATTACAGTAGAACCTATAATTTTAAAGATGTAAATTTGATAAGCAATGTATATTTTGTGTCATGAGGCAAAAACTGTTATGAATTATTTTGTCAGTAGTTGTGCACAACTGTTTGAAGTGATCGCACGGCAAGTTCAAAACACATGACAAGTTTGGAATGTATGGCCGACATTGCTGACCGCAACGCCTAATTTAAGTACGGGCAAGCTTTTACTTGCTTTTTGCCTGTGTTGCGTAAAGTATAGGCTAAGTCATAACTGTAAACCTCAACATGTTGTGTCTCTCTCCATTGTGCTTTTCACGTGACCACTTCAACCATTTGTGTTCGATCAAAGGCAAAATAGCCACACCATGTATTTTGCCTCATGAGGCAAAATAGACATTATCTTTTCGATATGAGTTACTTGGAAGTGTTCGGAGCGTTAACAGGAGTCGAATTTAATGTTTCAAAATTTTTCGGAACGGAGTCGGAAAAATGTGACTCCGCTCATCCCTGCATTGCAGTCAGGGGCGTCGAAAGTATTTTTTCCAGGGGGGGGCCAATAGTGGATTTTTCCAGGGGTATCCAAAAAGATTTTTCCATGGGTGGCCAAAAGTGGTGAAATTTCATTATAACCACTCGAAACTAAAAAAAACTTTTTTGCTAAAAATTTAATGTTAAAATGCCAATTTTCAAAATTCAAGGAGGAGCAAGTCTCCCCTTTCCGACGCCCATGGCTGTAGTTTAGCAACTATTATTTTATTAAATCATATTATTAATACAGTAATTTACTTGCCAATTCTGGACACCTATCATTTGTAGTGAACAATATTTATCGCAGCCTTCGATTCAGAGTGCATTACTCACCGACACAATCGTCATGAAAGTGTTAACGGAACCAACGCCCACAGATGCATAGTTTTGCATATCTTTAGGAACACCCGCTTCATTAAGAATCGCATTCAGATAGAAAAACACCTGCAAACAAATTTTCATCTGATTGATTTATGCTTATAAAAATGAGATGGTTGACTTTTACATTAATAAAACCGCTTTTCCGCTGTGGTTTTCAGCTTGTTTAGGCTTGTCGGTTACTCTGCAAAAGTATTGATGCAACTCTCATGAATAACAACTGATTACCGTTGAACACTGGCCGCCTATCACAGTGTAGTCTGACAATCAGTTTAATGAAGACAATCACTGCTCTGCGGTGGCGGAAAACACAGGTTCTACAAAAAGTTTTTCAGTTGTGTTGAAAGTTTTTTTAATTGTTTACCACATCACAGCAATAGAAAAACAGCGCATTTCTTTAACTTTCTATTACTCGTTAACACATTTTCGGACAGCGTTTGAAACTATTTTTCCATGATGTTGATGAATTGCTGCATAGAGTTTCGTCAAGTTGCGATACCTTACGGTGTTGTATGTTCGCGTGGATTCTTTTGACAAAAAAGCAACAGTTAGATAACTGAAACGGCAAATATTTCATAGAATGATATTGTTTTGGAATGAGTTTTCATTTGCTTTACCTCATTGGCGAAGTTATGATAAAACTCTGACAACTAAACGCCAAGTACAGCTTACCGCATTTATCCCGCACAGCTGTTGTGCAAGCTGCATGACGACTATAGAAATAAGCTGCCACCGAATAGTCTTGTCTTTCATAATTTCCAGCACTGACATCTGACTTGTAGCAGCTTGCGCAGCGGCTTCCATCCTCATTTCTTGTATTTCTCCGCTAACGTCGTTCGACCCACGTAAACGTATGAGAGCTGCGTGCAAGGAAGACCATAGCTTCGCGCGATAAGAAATATGCACGACGCTTGATTTTTGCCTCGTTCTTGGTGGAAATTTGCAACTTGCACTAGAGAATTGTGTTTGTTTGATGAGTTAATGCAGATTCATATCACGCCAGATAGCTTAAATGATGACAGTTTAAAAAGGATGAGTCACTCAATACTGAAACTATCGCTGATAAAATAATTGCATGTATGGTTCCAAATCCAGCGTACATTGATCTCACTGTCGGGGCTTTCCCTATTGTCGATCAACCTTTGCGTGGACGAAGGCCAGCAGCATGATGACAAAGTGGAAAAGTGTCGAAGCTTTTAAAATTTAGAAGTCTGTATATCCTATATTTTTAAAGGTACGGTGTACGGACAATACGCATTCATGAGAATCGACTGTGACCGTAAAGTTTCCTGCTCAAGAGCTGTAAACTGCGTTAAGTTTCTGCGTGACACCGCTTTTTGTGGACACTTGTGTGGTCCTACGCATTGCAGGTGAGGATATTCATCCTCTTCCAGTTACAAACTGTTTTGTCTTACCTAAATCTCGTTTGGTATGATTTTTAAGACCGTGCACAAATAGGGCAAAAGAGCCCTTGCTAGTTTGAATCTTGGCTGAGACTTTTACGTTTTATCTAGCTCTGGAGGGATAAATTCAAGCTTGTGATCTGACCCATCAAAACATCTAATGAGATAACTGCTTGCAGAGCACAAAAAAAGAGTTTTAGAAGTCTATAAAACTTTTTTTCACTTCTAAAACATCTGTTTGTAAGGCAAGTGGATTTAGCTGATTTTGTCATAAAAACATACTGTTTTGTATGTCAGAAATGAATTTCGTCCCGTTGTTAAAGTTCATACTTCAACTAAATAAAAACAAATCAGAATGTATTGCTTTCCGGTAATAACGTTTATCAAAAACTAGGCGTTTCTAGGTACTGACAAGGGTGGAGATGGCCACGAGGATTCTCCGCGAATTTTAATCTAACCGAAACTGTATGCTTCTGCACCAAACAATTCAGAGTTCTTTAATTGATGTTTTGCCACAATTTTGTCTGTATTTTTTACTTGGAAGATTGCCGTAAGAACTGAACTTTTGCAGTGTTCTTGTCTGGATTTTTCTATGCAGCTTTTACAAAAAATGTTACCTCCAAGCGAAAGGTCTTAATGTGCTTCCATAAAATACAACATGAACTTTTGTTGTTCATAAACCGATAAGCTGCCACAGGTATAGGCATTTTAAACGCAGTTTTTTTTCATGAAATTGATTATTTATTTATGTGCAAAAGTGCGTGATGATAAGTCATTTTAAGACTTAATTAAGGAAAGGCGAAAAAATAAAAAAACAACGTTGATGAAAACTTGTAGTGAACTAACCCATGAAACCTTGGGTTGCCTACGCTATGCATTGGAATGTTCCATCATTGCACAGCGCCTACGTATCTGATAAAATGCAGTTGGTCTGAGTTGGCGTACCCTTCAGAACAATGCCGTTGAGTGGTTAACGTAAATAACCCTTTTACGCTTTAAGAAACTTTGTTTTATAATTTTTGTGAGTAATTTATGAACATTCCAATCTTACACTATCGCTAATTCGTAGGCAGCTTTGTTTGGAACACGCATTTCCACCATTGCTTTAGCCTGTAGGTAAGCGTTGAAATTGACATTGTGCGTGAGGACTATACAAATATAAGCATTTTGTTATCCTCAAATAATGAGACAAACATAAGAGTTGACTGTGATGCCACAAAAACATGAGTATGTTTTAGTAACTTGGTGATGTTAAGCTTTTTTTCTTGTGACTACTTTGCATTACAAAATGTAAGCAAAGTTTACATCACTTTTAGGACAAAAAATACATCAACTCTTGCAAAAATAGCAACAGGCCACAGTACGACAGACACAGCAAACGGAAGAATATTACTTTGTGAAAAAATCTGGTAATTTTAACTTACGCCCAAAGCACTTTCCTTCAATTAGCAACTGCCTGTGTTTTAAAATTTGATTCAGAAGTTGCAGTTTGTACCGTGCGAAGGTAACAGTGGCAAACTTTCTGACCTGTTTTGGCCAAGTCTTCTCGATCTCTGTCTATCAGCAGGCATCTCGGGCTTTCGGGAAGGAAAGGTAGAGTGCATAGCTGGAAAATAGAAGGCACACATGTGAAAGCTAGCAGCAGTGGCCACAAAGCCTCCGTTCCCATTACTTCCTCCAAACTCAGTATTTGCGCTCCGAGCAGACCTTGAAAAATAATTTTTATAAATTTTAAGTAAGTTATAGCAATATACCGGATTACTTCACACACACTAGTGTAGTCAAATGGCAAAATTCAGTGGAAGCTTTGGGTTTCAATTACGTAATAAACCTGTACAGCGCTGTCTTTTTGCCATTGCGCAACATCCCATTTGAATTAGTGGGTGCTTATCTAAAATAGAAAACCATTTTAGTGAAGTTTTGGCGCTTTTTTCACGGGGAAGTATTGTCACTATCTTTACCTTCAACCTTGTTGTCAGAACGGTCGAAACCCCCACTTAAAGTTTAAATTAAGAAAAAATGATGATAGTTAGAACATGGTTAGCGGTACATAACATACTGCACAAAAACACTCCACATGTTTCTTATGATGTGATTCCATGCCTAGCATTGCCTGTCTCTGCTATTTGCCCCTACAGCAATGCCACCCACACTAGAAAATACTTCGGTAGACACCAAGTTGAACGATTTGCTTGTTGGCACTCGAATTGCTAGTGCTGGGTGTTAGACGAGATAGTGGAAAGAACCAACACGAAGCAGGTTTTCTAATAAGACTTTTGATGTTATCCTTGAGAGCTAAGCATTTACTGGGGAAGATTTTCTTTGTAAAAGATGCAACAGGCCGGGCACTGGTTTCCTGATGATTTGCTCGCAGTGCTATGCATGATTGATTGGAAAGGTTAGTTTGTACGAAAACGCGTGGAGCACGATGGTGTATAATGCTGGTTTTCGTCTCAGTTCGTAGGATGCTTTTTAGGTGAAGCACGTGATATTGTTTATATAATGCTACCTACCCAAGTTTGACATGTGGAAGTTTTCATTTGAAAAAGTAAGATGCGTCGACTTCAACATCGCCGATCGTTACTTGGCTCCGAAAGACACCACCAATTAGATTGATGTTATCCAAATAAGCTTACCCAGAGTTATGAAAAGCTGACTGACCACACCCAGTGCTCCACGAAGACTCTTGGGCGATATTTCACCGAGATACATTGGAACAACTCCAGTGGCCAGACCTGGAAACATACGATTATGTTAGAGTTTAAAATCATTTATTTTTTTCATCCGTGGCAGAGTTGCTCTCAGGACATGTTTTTCTTTCTTGTGCAAAGGTTTAAGCTGACCTTGATCAGAAAGCCATTCTTTTGACAGACACGTACATCAGAATCTACTTCCTTAGCAGACCGCAAATTTTCAAGCAAGGTAGCTCCATTTGTGGCAATTAAGGTTAGCGAGAAACCATATTCCAACGAAGAGATTTGTGAAGTTATCAGCTATAAAAAATGAAGTTATCAGCTATAAAAGGATCGACTGACGTTTTACCAGCAAACTTCCCAACTCAAACTGTCACCTGCTAAAATTCCGAACAGAAACCTTGCGACGATGATTAGCTCAATCGAGTTAGCGACCTTGCTGGTTCCGGCCAGAATAGCTCCGACTATTGAGAATGCATTCATTGAAAGCAGCGCTCCTTTTCTGAAATTTCGCATTGAGCAGCATCATAAAATAGGACAATGAGTGCTGCATCTCGCTTACAAAATATTTGAAGCTACTTCTTTGTTTATAAGTTGAAGCGCCAATCCGGGTTTGACGCTAAGTAATCGTAAATAAGACACATCTGGTCTTTTATATGAGGTTGGTGCACACTGTTCAACAGTATACGCGAAAGCAATCGAAGTCATCATCGGTTTTCTTCTGTTTTACTGAACACCAGTGCAAAATCACAATTTACTAATTTTATTTTATAACCACAGCTTTGTCTAACACAGGGGTTCCGTAACCGTGAACGTGAGCCCATCCCGGGGGGTTCGTGACGCGATTTCAAACTTTTCGTGGTTTGTTGAATTTTCAATCACATTGTAGACTTTGTCACAAGTTTGCAAATCACATAACGCCACATTTGATTGAAAGCATTTGAAGAAAAACTGTTTAACGTTAGATAGTACTTATGATTCTGTAACATGGGTTAAACAACACCAAGCAAAAAGCTTTGTCTTGACAAAAAAGATCTTACGCTTAATTAATGTTGTTTGTTAAGCACTAATTTAAATGAGTAAACTGGGTAAAAAAGGATACATAAAAAATAATTGTCAATTTATAGCGTACTTTAATACTTTGATTATGTCCATCCGTCAGTACAACTATTCCTAAATTATGAATCGCATCAAAGTAAAACGAGTATACCGCTAATTCTTGTAAAGCAAAAGTATAGAAGTACAATGGCAGTAGTTTTAGAACTCCTTCTATACTTAAAATGAAAATGTTGTTAAAAATTTATCATTCCACCAAGATTGACATCTGAAAAATTTAAAAAACAGCCATGCTTTTTTGTTCGCCGTTATTAGTTTTCATTTTTGATTTGAAAATTGAGAATGTTTGCACATAAAGGATTGCACAGACAATTCGTTACTCTTCTAGACTTGGAAGACAGAATTCATGAGGCATGCTTGCCTTAAAATTTTCTTCAAAATTTTCCAGTGTTTAACAATTGCCTGCAGTTTGCTAATACCAGAAACTTTTGTAAAGCAGAAATTAATGAATTTTTCAACTTCAAACACAAATTTTCAGTTGAAAAAATTTGTTTAGTTGAACAAACATTAAACGCAGCAGGTTTTCACAAAATTACCATGGGCTTGCTTACCTTCCCAGCTTTCCTACAAAAACGCCAGTAAGATAAGAGCCTATCATCCCTCCGATTGTATAAATAGACACTGTGATGGACCACAGCAACAGCTCGGAGTCGCTCAATTCCACTTCACCCGAATCCTCCTTCACTTCCTGTTTGCTCACGCCGTTTGTACTATTAAGTATCGTGGTAGAATTCTGCATCACAACAACTGAAACAGCATGTGTCTAGAGTCAATGGAATGACTATAAAACTGTTTTTACTGAACCTTTTCTATCCGAAATGTTTGATTAGACTTTCAAACAGCGACATTAATCTGACTTTTCCTTTAAACGTGAAACCCATACAAATTACAGGCACTATTTCCTGGCTACGTGTTGGTTAAAAGCACAGTATTTCTTTTCCGAATTCGCAAAATATGGTTTGCTTGGAGAGATTCCTCTTAATTGTGGTGCATAAAGCTGATTCTAAATTTTGTCATGCAACCTTCTTTTCCCTATTGCAACATATTCATACTGTATTCGTTTTCTGAGGTTGCAGATACCTTTCTGATTTTTTCAAGCCCTGCGCAACAGAACCTTTCTGATTTTTTCAATAGGATCTGAATTATTCTGCTAGGCACATAAGGCAAAACTTTTATTTCATATTCCATGCAACAGAATAAACATTTTTCACGCAAACAGTTTGCTCGACGAGCACTGCTCGTCACGCACGTTTTGCATTTCATCCCCTGAATTTTGCTGACAATGAAAACAGCATTTTCCGAAACGTCGAAACGTGATTTTATTAAAATCTACCTGTTTTCCTATTGTTTCTGATGCACCCTTCTTCAATAGCGCCTGAATTTTTTCGAGGTTACGATTTTTGTTAAAATAATGCTTGCTTTTCGTGGGCCTGAATAAAATTGGTTTTATACTTTTCTAACATACGCATTTTTCCATAACTTCATAATTCTTAGAAGAAATGTCTACTTGGTTAGTAAAAAGGTAATCAACAGCGATACATGTGGAGATATTCGCAATTCGACGTTTAACTCCAAATAGCTTAGTCTGCTGCCTCCTGCCTTTAAAAACAGGAGGCACTTTGCTACAATGTTAACTTAAGCTCTCTCCCAGAATGTCAGTGTTATAAATCGCGCGGGTACACAACTCCTCCCCGACCGGCTAAATCCGCGTTTGTTTCATTCTTAAGGATGGAATTACGTAAAACGTATAATTTTTTATACTGTGGTAATCTCCGGTTGTCTAGGGTACAATTAGACTAGCTGTATTCAGCGGCACGGTATACAATTTTTCAACTCGATGGTGATGTTCAAATCGCTAAACTGGAAGACGCTTTTAGATTTTTTCAGTATTGATGGATGTCTCCAACTCTACTAAATTGGCGAAGAATCGTGTTACAAATCATTCTTTTTTGCCTAAATACGGGATGCTGCCGTATCATTTTACATTCGTCAATGCTTCGTCTTTGCACATTTGCAAACAGATGGTGTTGATAAAAAAATAATTTGCATTTTCTGTTCATCTTGCCTCTTTGCAACTAAATGAGCTTCAGACGCATCAATTTTTTTCAGGTTCGTACGAGGTAGTCACCGCTTGGTTGTTTAACTTAAATTTTAAAGGCAGTCTAAAGGCCTACATGCAGAAAAACTAGCACAAGCCTTCTATTGATTTTTATCACTACTACTGTAATGTGACAAATATTTTTAATGCACCTGACCTTGACGGTTAGCCGGGTACGTTCGGAAAACAAACAAATTTTCATTTATCAACTTGTCTTTAAGTAAATCTAAAACCAAATTTTACCTCAGTGCTTCCTGATTGCGTAGCGACAGTGAAGTCGGTTTGTGTGTCGGTGTCATTGTGGTCGCTGTTTCCAAAAAAGTAGGCTTTAATTATCTGCAAATCAAAACAAGGTGCTGCTAAAGATGTGCGCAGAAGTGTGCCAGGGCTGGCAGCAACCACAGCAGTGAGCGAATTGGTAAAACTTACATTTGCTGGGGCGTTGACGACAGCGATGTTGTAACCGTACTGAAAAGCTCCTCCGAAAACAGCTGAAAAAACGGAGAGGAACAGAACGAAGGTCATCCCCTGATTCTGCCAAATAGTCGTTGAATGATGCTTAGTGTCAAAATATTTGATCTTGGGTTATTTGCTTCGTCTTCACAAAAGAGTTAGACCTTGCATTCCCGTTGTTAAGCGAAATTTCTGACCTCTGCAAAAGTTTCTGACCTATTATATTTTTGTCAGTTATTTTGCCTCTCAGAGTAAAGGAATAAAGTTTGCTGATTACTTTTTTGATGTGTGTTGCGTAAGCTAAAACTTTGTGGTTAGATGTCAGATACTCACAACATGCTATAGTACGGGAATAACTATAACCACTGAAAAATATTAGACTTATTATTAGACCTCAATCAATTATTTTTCTTTTTCTAACCCTAACCAAATCCTAACCCGACACACTTACGTAAACACTAAACACTGAGCCCTAATGATCAGTTTTCTCAGTGTATTTGATATGTAGAATATCGCTCTGTGCATCCGCACATGGCGTGAGGTCAGAAATTTCGCTTGACACCGGTCTGCCCGATGGGGATCACACGAAAGTTGAAAGGTACTAATTGAAACTTTTTCGTAAAAATTTGTCTTTACGTAAAAACTTTTTTCTGCAAAAAAAGAGAACTTTATGCTTCAAGTTGAGGGAGTAGTTATCAAAAACCTCTCACGTACGGTGTTGTTAAATTGAATGCGACTAAAGTAAACAAAAAACAAAAAAACGCTGTTACCATGCAGTAAATCAGCAGCGATCTTGTGCACCTTACCTTGTCTTTAGCTGTGGCTGCCATGACACTTTTAAACAAATTTTTTACACCGGGATGATTAAAACTGAAAAATTAACCTGAAAAATTAAAAATAAACTAGAAAACGAAGAGTCAAAATTTGGCCTCTCGCTTCGTTACTCTATCCTATAACACAGCTTATGCAAAAACAAAGTGTCACAATGTAAGCTACAAAATACACGGTGCTGAAAAACAGCCTGCTTTACCAGCTGAGCCCTCTTATTCTTCACCCAAACATATTTCATTGTAATTGTCACATTTTGGTCCCGCACTTGCAACATAATCTGAAAGCTTGACATTTTCGTGAAACGTAACACCAGGGCCGGCCCTAGCAGGTGCGGGGCCCAATGCAAGACTTAGGCGCGGGGCCCCTCTGAGCAGTGGTTTTATGACGTCATCGTGTTCAGTCAACCGTGCCACGATCTTTTTGAGAAAATGGCCGAAATGATACAAACGACATATTGCAAACGTTTCGATGACTCCTGTTATCATTGCAAATTTGGCCCATATGAATATCAAAAAACACGGCGAATTATTGGAATTGATCTGTATGTAAATGATCTGTATGTAGATGTAGATGATATGTAGACACAAAGCATTCTTTTCATTTGGAGGGGTGTGGGCATAGCTAATGTGTCCCCTAACTGCGTCCATGTTTATGACTTATATGCTGCTGTGGTGGACATTAGACAGTGTACCGCTACGACTCGTAATTAAGCCGAAAATTCTAAAGGAAGCTCTGCAATGGAGATTTGAGCGGCGAGCGCAAGTGAAAAGTTACGTAGTTACCTCAGTCAAACCGAACAAGCGAATTGAACCTACAATGCAATATACTTCACTCTTGTAAGAGTGAACGCCACTTTCGTTCTAAGGACCAGGCCCCTAGCCACGGGGCGAGGTATTCGCGGGCAGGGCCCCCCAAGTTTTTGTGACCCTCCCTAATTTTGTTGTGTCCAGAAAAATTTGTCTTAAACATATAATAAAAATAATAAAAACAAAATATTGTCTCCTAAAACTGTATTTTCTCCCAAACCTTAAAACCTGACTACGTGCCTGCGAAGAATGAGCGACGTGGAGAAAGTTGCTAACATAAACTGATTAACGTTTCTCGCTTTCGGCAACCACAAGCGCAGACGCATTCTTGTTTAAAGATAAGGTCTGGGCGCACGATCAACTGTACTCTGTATGACGCAATACACGAATAAAACACGCTTCACTAGTGAGCAAACCATACATCCGCCCAAAGTTCCCCAAAAGCCCAATTTTATAGTCATTCTTGATGCATGGCCTTGGATACCAATGCAAACTGTTCTTCATGAATTAGAAATAATTCGCAACTACACGTCACAGACTGTAGAAAAAACGTACCAAACGCAATATATAATGCGCATGGTTGATTGATCAAATAGAAGCATATAGCCGCCCAATATGATGAGCAGGAACGAGTGTGCTGGATGACATTCACAATTTTTGCCTTGCGTAGTTAAGACGAACTGAAGCTTTAATTCAGTGGTATAGGAGCTGGGGGTGACTTCAACGTTGATGTGTCTGGACTTTGAAGTACTGTTTCTTTTACTTATTTACACTCGCAAACAGCCAAACACAATGAAAGTTTGGTGGAGCGGCAAATGATAAATGTGATGACTTGAATCCAATGAGTAACCCTTCGTTAGTCTTTGCTCAGATTCAAACCATTGAACACTTGCCTGAAAGTGACAACTGGAGTTTTTCATGCTCAGCTATGCTCACACTTGCACTGGACCAAAAATGTTTTTTTCGGATAAAAAAGTCAGATAACTCAATAGTATACAAACGTGTCGAAACCTCCGTACCCGGATTTTCAGGAATTTCACCACAATTTTCGACAAATCAAAACTTTTGGGGGTGCACTTGCAGCCTCAGCTCTACACCACTGATTGGACAGCGCGACATAAACCTTGAAAAAAGTTTACATAGAGCAAAATATCCAATTTTTCCAGCTGAGTGCTCCAGCCATTTCAGTTGCATCACCTCTCCATTGGATAATTTACGTTGTAAACAACAACTTGAATAAGTCCTGCCTGTTCAAATCTATTTTATCTAGGCTTTCAGCGATTGGAAAATCTCGCTTAGCTGTTGAAAGTGGTTTGGGTCAAGACGCAGGATCCCACAGTTTTGGATAAAGCTAACATTAGGGCCATCACAAATGAAAAAGTTTGGGGGCACAGTGGAAATAAAGTTTGGCGCACTAGACATTTTTCCCAACGCGAAGGTCACAGCGTGCAATTTTTTTCAGAAGAACGACCAACAAGCTTTTTGGCATAACTAGAGTTTCATGCTACTCAACACCTTTTGGGCGACTGCTGAGACAGGCTGACACGGTTCAGTGTCCAGTACAGACCAAGCAAAAAATGCAAAATATAACACCTTTTGCTGCTATGGTTGAATGGCGAACTGTTGGAGTCTTCGGACTCGAATAGAAGGTGTGCGTCTACGGTCTTAACCTTTCACCTTTTGTGTCAATGTTCGTTCTAACGAGAGCATTGTTTGCTAACAACGAGATTTTATCAGCCGTTTCTGCTGAATTTGATCGTAAGGAGTATTTGGCAAAAATGAATTGCTATCCAAACACATGGCGCGGGGCCCCCAGAAGCGCGGGGCCACCAGAGGCGCGGGCCCCCAAAGGCGCGGGGCCCAATGCAACCGAATCGGTTGCATCGGCTTAAGGCAGGCTCTGCGTAACACCATGGGATGCTCACAGTTACGTTTTCATTTTTGACACTCAGTTGCTTCGAAGCTATTTTTCGGTTTGATAGCAGCATTCTTAAAGACGTGCAACAACGTTGTATTGTGTGTCAGTAAACGAACTTGTGAGACGCTTCACACAAAGGGCAAATGGAGCGCAGTTGGAAAATGTTACACAGCAGGGTTTCCCAAACTGCTGTCCGCAGGCCGCTGGGTGTACGTGACGACTGCGCAGGGGTTCCGTGAAGATATGATATAATAGAAAAGTCGAACATATACATTGCAGGCTGGGTAGGAGTGTCAAATGCATTTGGTGCTGTGGGCTATATTTAAGCACTTAAGATTTTACGCGAGACAGACAATTTTGCACATAATGATATGATCGGTATTTTCATCACCATTTATTCATAGCACTGCGACTCGAAGAAACTTGACATCTTTTGGCAGTTACAAGCATGTTAATATCTGGCACCAGAGAATGTGTAGTCGCAACTTTTAACGTTGAGTTGAGATGCGCATCCGTCAACTGAAAACAGGATCGAGGCTTGTTTGATTTCATCAACGAGAACAGTTGCTTGCACACGAAAATAGTAGCGAACATTGACATGGTCTTTGATGCCAATTCTTTTATTTGGGGATAGGCTGGTCCAACGTATTGATAAAACCTTTCTATGTTATCATTTTCAAATATAACCTTACTGTTGCACTCATGGGCGCAATTTTGTTGTAAAATGTGGGGGGGACAACTTGATGTAAAACCAATATAGTCATCGGGCCGATGCGGAAGTGAAGTTTTGTAAATACAGATTAGCAATCTTGTTTTTAGAGGTGTTTTCAAAGCAACACTAGTCACGCTTTGCTTTATCCCTTCAAATGATTTAGAAATTAATAAACTTAATTTTGTTGTTGGACATGGTACTGTAGTTCAGCTTGGTTGCATTACTATCAGACTGTGGTACAAACAAGCACACCATTATAGTAGAACACATCAATTGGGTTTTCATCAGAGCTGTCAGTTCGGTTGAACAAAACGGTGAAACGCATTGGTCGCACGTGCATAACACTCTTTAAGTAGAACACATCGATTTTCATGCATTTTATAAGAAATGTGGGTTACAGCGCGATTTGATGTCTTGCTTAAGTTGCTTAACGTTAAAAATACGATAAATTGCAAGGTACGATTTATATAATATTGCAAGGTATGGTAGCTAAATATTTTTCTTGCACATTTCCGCTTTTTAAAAATGCTACAAATATTTACCTACTGGGCATCATGCATGCATGCAGCCCCACCCTTAGCCAAATCTCCATTGATATCCTCTTACAGTAGCAAAAAATGTTTGGCCAAAATTAGCGTAGGCTACTTCACAAAATGATTTATAATTTATTTTTACTGCTGATGGGTGGATGATGTATCCTTTCAATCTCCCCTTGTCCGCCCCTGCACGCTGTTGGGTACTCTTTCAAGTGTCCAAATATTGTGTGTCTATTAGCCTTTCCCAATATCAATCAATCTCCCAAGCAGAATTATCCAAGCCAACTAGAAAAGACTTCAAGATATCCAAAAGAAAACGAACCAGAAGTCTTTCTGAATACATACCCACATATACCAATCTAGCCTACAATGTGACTTCTGCATACCTAATCATCTAGCGACAAGGTCCGTAACTAAGGGGAGGGCTTGGCCCCCCTTGAAAAACTTTCTCCCCTCTGAAAAAATGTCTTGGATATATTGTATGCATAACCATTGCTTTCGTACATGCTAGCGATGTAAAATTTGGGTCTCCCTCAGAAAATTCTTCCCCTCCTGGTGTCCAAAACTGGTTACGGGTCTGCTGGTGACTGTTGCCTTGTGACTTCTGCCAGTTATACCACTCAGCTCAGTCTTTTCACAATCAAATTTTTCAGGTTTAACATCAAATTTTAATGGGCGAAATTATCGTCAGAAGTTTTATTCTAGAGTTATACATGCATAACAACACGAAAATATATTTGAGATGAAACAGAAATCAAATGAACAACGGTGAATTGGCAAAGAGTATCACGTTTCACCTGGAATAACACGAAAAGAATGTCCAGCAAAACTAGGTGTTACGTAGGCTCATAGGTGCCGGAACCTGGGGGCCGGGATGGGTTTAGGCTTCCGCCACTTTTTTTCTGAGAGAGCGCGGCCCTCCCACTTTTAAATTTCGAATTTTGCCTAAATAAGTTTAAGTAACACAATTCGTATTGGGTCCATTGTTAAAGTAAATTGTTTTTGTGTAAGACTAAGAACAAAGGGTGTTGTGTAGATAGGGATTGTTGAGCGCTTGTCAAATTTTAAATAAAATTGCTACATGTTGACAAAAGTTAATGACGTCATATTTCAGTGCTTGTGATGTCACAGTTGTCAATTCAAATTACAAAATTTTCTAGTTTTTTTGACGCGCACTTTTGCCCTCCCCACTTTGAAAACAGTTCCGCCACCATTGCGTAGGCCATCTATTAAGCAAATGTTTCGCACTTGGGTGAAAACATTGCTGCATTGTGGGTAAAAATATCTTTTGAATTGGCTGGTCACCTTTGTCGTGACATACAAGAAATGCGGATAAATGTATAAGCTATCTTTTATTCCTAGTCAAGTCATTACGTTTTGAGCTATAGGACAATGTATGGCTAGGTAATACTTCTCTAAAGTTTTGATGGAAGTCCTGTTTACTAATGGTTGAAAACAGTATTTTCCAAAACTCCCCATCCTAAAACAAAGTCTTCACAATAATGCTGCTATTTGTCTTCGGCAAAAACTTCGCAGAGGTTTGCCTGAAAATGCAACTTTCTAACATTATACACCTGCATCCGTCTGTTTCTGAATACGTGACAACCAATGTTACAGTAAAGCCAGTTAGCCAACGTTTTTGTGCGAAACAAATCACGGCTGTACTGCGGTCTCTCACTTCGCTGTTTCAAGACAGTGACCTTTTTTGCAGCAAACCACACTGAATAAATGTCGGACAGAGGCAGTTAAAATCTTTTGTGGTCTCTAGAAACTTGCAAAATGCTAAAAATCATGTTTGAAGCAAAAATTTCTAAATATATCAGAATCAGTGATACCACACTAATCTCTCTTTCAACCTCAACATAGCTATGTCCAACATCTAATATTAAAAACTCTTCGCACAAAATGTGACAAACGTCACATTTAGTTTTGAAACCTCTCCAAATACAAACCCCAAGAAAAAAAAGTGGGGGGGGCATGGCATATTATGTCCCACCGTCTAAAAAAGTGGGGGGACACATCCCTCGTGTCCCCCACCAAATTGCGCCCATGGTTGCACTGTAACTCAATTAGTTCCGTTTGATATTTTTGTGGCATCTCTTCACAGAAAAGGGTTACTGAAAATGGCAAAATCAGTTTCCAGATCTTTGAAAGCAGAAAATCTTCCTTCGAATGCCACTGAAATCTACACAAACTCATGGCTTTGAACTGAAGAAATTGTTACCGTTTGTTTACTTTAATTATTTAAGTCATAATGTGACGTTATGACTGTAAACAAAAAACGTAACTCTGCTATGACACAATAATAAACGCAACTCTGTCAGACGTAAAGCAAGAGCAAAACTAGCATAACGCGGTCGAGGGCCGCAAAACGGAGTATGCCGGGCCGGATTTGACCCGCGGGTCACCAGCTTGACACTCCTGCCTAATCACTGGAGCATGTACACTATCACAAATAGTTGCCCCAGTGATTCGTAAATGTAATGATATCGCAAGCTTTTGCAATCGCAAATCTTGATTGTTGCGCCATTTCGCAGTCAAAAATTTGTTTACAATGATTCTCGCATTTCGCGTGTATGACGTAATAATTAACCTTGTGACCTCCCGCCAGTCGGGAATGTTCGCACCTTGCTAAGATCATTTCCGAATTTTCCATTTAATTTATCATATTATTATGCAAACTGTTATGCAATATATACTGTTATCCAATTGCGTTTTACCAAACATTTTTGGAAGGTGGTGACAGATATGCTGTATGAGAGCCGTTTTGCGCACGTAAAAGTTGGTGAAGCGCGACGATTATTGAGTGAAGGTGTGAAACGAAGTGACGTTATCGGATAATTTAATTTTGTGGTTAACACATAATTCAGTGTATCTATTTTTCATTTTGTATCATCCTTCCGTGCTGGTTGAGTGGAAAATTGATGCGATGTAAGATTGCGGTACTAGAAAAAAAGCAGATTCACAAATGGGGTCCATGGCCCAAAACTTTGGTAAACCGTGGTAGATAGAAGCACCGAAAATTTCCAATGTGTATTTGCAAGATAAACAGACCATCGTTTAATTTTCACAATCACAGGATTGTGGGTAGTGGTTCAATCAGACGACGGTTACAGATTCTTCAATCTTTGTTGATTCAAGAACACAAAGCACAGCCTCAGTGGTGTAGGAGGCGGGGGTGCAAGGGTGCAAGTGCACCCCAAAAAGTTTTTTCATTTGTCGAAAATCTGGGCAAATTCCTGAAAATCCATGCAAAATCTATGAAAATGTTCGCAAAATACCTGAAATTCTGGGCAAACTACCTGAGAATACGGATAAAAATGGCCCCCAACGTTGTTTGATTTTGAAAATTTGGCGCCCAACGTGGGAAGAATCATATGAAGACCTTTTTTATTGGAGGTCATCCCAAAACTGATCTGTATGGGCAGGGCCGGCGCTAGGTGGTTAGAGGCCCCCGAGCCTGGACTTTGGGGCCCCCGATATACAATGCATTGCAATTGACACATAGTATTTATGTAAACAAAAACATTGATTTATTTTAACAAATGCTTATGAAAGCATTCTTTACAGCATCAACACAACGTATGAAACAGACAGACTTAAGTATTTGCTATGTTTCAAGCTAGGAAAATGACTTTTTCCAAGTTTTCAAAATGCAAATGTTTCTGTCAAGTGAAAAAATGCAAATGTTTTCTGTGAATCAACTCAGTCATAGCAGCTCCACTTTCAACAGATATCATTGCCATATTTATTAGTCTTTCATCAGTCACAGTTGATCTGTGAAGCATTTTAATTAAGCTCAACTTCCTGAAGCTCCGTTCAGCAGTATAGCATACAGCAGTGAATGTAAACTTTCGTTAGAATGGCTCCAAGTCCCTTTCCAAGGGCGTACGCGGAAATTTTTCTATGGGGGCAACGTCGAAATTTTGCTTATACTTTTCAGGTTGCGGACGATGCAATGTAAACGGCCGTTCAAAAAGCGCTTTACACTTTCTACACAAAAAGAAATTACTCCATTTTACGGCAATTGTCACAAAAAATGCTCTTCGCTGGCAGCAGAAGCCAAGTATATTGCGATAAGTCACAGAATAGACTATCTCCAGATTTTTCAAGCAGGGTACTTTTTTACAAAGAAGCAAATTGCCATGGTCGTTTAACAAAACCACAAATATATTTTTATTTTACTCAGCAAGACTTGGCAGCATCACTTTGAAACAAGAGCTGCTAACGTCTAAAATCACGTTCAAAGCAATCAAACACACTTTCAATAAATCCTTGCTTGCCTTTACTGACTTTTCACGGTGAACGCTGATTCATACAAACCGGACAAGCGTTCATTCTCACACTAACAATGGATTTTTCAAACTTATCGTGCTTCTTTGTACACAGTATGCAATAAAAGTACGTGGCTATCCGCTATCAGAACTCGCTGTCAGGACAGTGAAACTGGTTCTTGTGCACTGTGGGTGTCATACCGGCAAATAAACTGTCAATGCAAGATTTAAATCCATTTAATCGGAATTTAAGCATCTGACTTCAGGTTTGCTAGAAATTTTCGGTTCTTAGTTAGTCCCGATTTCTGAAAAGGGGTCGAATGACCGTTTCCCCTTTTGCGGACGCCCATGCCCTTTCAGTCGTAATTAAAGGCCCGTGCTTTTTTTGAAGGTACAATCTCAAACGTACGTTGTATTCAGTTATCTGTAACATAGCAATGATATGTTAATGTAATAAACCCAGAGGCGAATTTTGATTTTCCTGGCCCTAGGCTATTTTGAATTGGGGGCCCCTGTGGAAGGTTTGCGACGACTGATGTCATACAAATTAGCAATACACGTGCTAGTAACATTCACTGAACAAGTTGTTCCAATTCATAAACATATTACACTACTTTATTCTGATTCCCTCGATATCAGCAACAAAAACAGTCACACTGGAACTAATGAAAAAGGAAGCGGCGAAGTTATCTGACCACACTCCCATTACATATTTATTGATTACCTCACTAGCCTCGTGTAATCTGAAAAATGGATTCAGGCGTTTTGTTCCACATAATATACGTAACAATAACCAATTCTCAACGCCATGAAAAGAGAATGCTCATCGTCATTCACTTCAATCCTTCGCGCTCATTTTTCTATACATAGTGACCTTTTGTTAGCGGCATAGTAAAAAACGTGCGTTGAAACAAAACGAAAATACGTGTACAATTGCTTACAGAAATGCTGGAAATGGTCTTTATTCCCAAAATTTTGGGGCCCCCCGAAATCGGGGGCCCTAGGCTTCAGCCTTTTTAGCCTAATGGTAAATCCGCGCCTGAATAAATGCTGTAATGACAACATCAGTGCCGTGTCAACGTCAAAGAATCAATGTTCCATAAAGTTGTTACAGCAGCCTGTGTTTGATTCCACGCAACCATCGCAGCAAACACGGCACACAACAAATGTTGCGCGGCCCACTAAAAAGTGGTGAACGGCCCACACTTGGGCCGAGGCCCAACCACTGATCACAGTGCTATTGTTTAAGTAACTGGATTTCTCATTGGTGCAAAGTTTCGAGTTTTCATTGGACAACTCTGATGCAAGATACACTGGATATTACAGGCGCGTGTTACGAATACGATTTTATATGATTGCACACCGGTTATTCTTTTCTTGTACAGTGAATACAACACAGGTCTACAACAGTGGTGTGACTGACGGTGGCACAAGAGTGCAAATCTCCCCCCTGGCAAGCTAAATGCAAAAACTGAGTCTCCATTTTGCTTATATTTTGGCATTCAGTATTTTTTTGGTTTTCAGTAAGTTGTTTGTTGCGTTTTTCGAAAGTTTTTGGACTGTTGTTGTCCGGTGATTTCGGGTCTTAGTATATAGAAATCCACATCCGGATGAACTTTCATTTCTAAACTTTTTTTCTGAATGTTGACGAGGGGCCCCTACGGTGGCCAGTGGGTCTCTTTCAGCTACGTTTCCCACCCTGGCTAAAACCTCTAGCTACGCAACTGGTCTACAACTTAATTTTCCTGAAAAATTTTTTACTAGGCTATACTAAAAATGCTTGTAGTCAACGTGGATTCAGGAAACCTTACCTGCACAACAGTCAGCTTACCAAGGCAAATGCTGACAACGAATCTATTCACAATGCATTTCGTAATGATTGGCTTTAGGAAGGTACGGGTTTTGTGAAGATCAATTCCTTTGACGTAATAGATAAAAATGAATATTGAAAGAGAAAATGTGTGAAATGAGTTCTTGGTGAGTTCGGTTATGGTGTCTCTATATGCCGTAACAAAGGTACTCAGTCAGATTTCGGTAGCCCCCCCTTTTTGCCTGCCGCTCCTCATCCGGGGGTCCTTCCTCCGGTTCTGTGTGTGAGAGGAAATGCTCACAAAAAGAGGCCCGAAAACGTTTCGGGCAAGTTTGGGGAAATTCGGGCAAAATTTTTTCGCACCCCACAAAATTTGTCTGCTCCCACACCTATGAACAGCCTAAAGCAAATCTTGAGCTTCTGCAGGTTTTCAACCTGCAGCTGAAGTTCCACAAGCTTGTGACGTCAACGTGCGATTATAACCGGTACGAGTCTTACCGGATCACGTGACTGACAACACTGTGTCAACATTTCCTTGCGCAACGTCTTACGTTGCACTTCATTTTGCAATTAACTTTGTTGTTTTTCTTTGATAATGCTGAAAGTTGTCAGAGATAATGCAAAAAGTTAACAGTTCATCAGCACAAGTCAGGTGCATCGTCAATTTTGGTGGATGGGGGCCAACGAAAAGCGGGGGCTGTTAAGTGAAGACTAAGAAACAAGAAGGTCATATCACTCATTTCATCCAAAGAGCACTAATCACATTTGAGAGGCCATGAATCCCTGACCACCACTGGTTGCGAGCCTAGAAAAACGTCTACATCAAGTCGAAACTTCATTGATTTTTGACTTATTTTTTTCGCTATTAGGCAATCGCATAATACGTTTTATGTGCTGACGGTCTCAAAGAGAAACTTAACAAACCTGTGTCACACGCAGGATTTTTTTCATCTGGAAAGATGCAAGCCTAAGATGCAAGCCTTTAGCTACAGAAATGAGAAACATGACACTATATACACAACACTCATAAAAGAATGAAAATAAAAAAAGCATTACCACATGCGAAAAAACGTTGCGATATCTTGCTTGACAATAGACTTATACGCCCAAACAACCCAAAGTTTGTCTTTCTGCTGATACACTTCATTCACGTAGGCCAGCTAATTTGGGTTTTACGTCCTTAGCTCAGTGTGGAAAGTTTAGCGTTAGCCCAATGTACTATTTTTTGTCAAACCCCAGGACGTTAGAGACATTGTCTGTCGCAGTGCCCCGCAGGCTCGAGAGGAATCGTTTCATGTCTAATTTTCTATTGTGAATATTGTTTGAAATAGGGAGCGAAAGTATTTCGTCAGGTAATTTTTCAACATTGCCCTGATTACAATAAAGTCATTCGTTCGTTTTAAATGCCTCTGCTGACGTTAGTAGGATCATATTTTGGTTAACTTTCTTGGGTCAGCTTGTACAATTTGTTTCCTTAAAATTCTACGAACAACCAAAAGAAGATTGTCAACACGCTTTTCCAAAGTTGTGAGATCTTTTGCGTAAATTCGGTACTTTTCGACTTGGACATGAGGGGGCTAATTTTCCTTAGTTTCATCTCATTTCATTTAGTAATAAACCTCCAATTCCTAATTTTGATATTTTCCACTGAATAGGGCTGCTGCTACCACCGTGCGCCCAGTCTCTTGCCACGGAGGCAGTGAATTGACTTTCATGCAGACTCAGGCCACCATCACGCGAGAAACCTTGCAGCAGTTGTAACTTTATCGTGTTTGCGATTCCCGCTAATGTAATGAGTTGCTGTAAGTAATATGTGCTGTGGATCGTCGAAAGGTTGGGCTATCGCAAACAGCAATTTTCGCTGTTGTTTGCTTGTGGTTAATCATTCGTTTAAGGGAATGCGAATTTGCCGTCGTAGTACGCATGCGGACAACAGTCCGTGACTGAACATCCTCGTGACTTTCAATGGCTTGCTTGATGCCTCCAATACAGAACCGATCTCAAAGAGATTTTATCCTTATTTTTACAAAGCTTTCAGTCAATGAGACAAATAACATTTAGCAAACCGCAAGTGACAACAAAATGTACTTTCCAATATTTCGGTTGAAATGGGACTTTACCGCTCTCAAAAGCTACTTTTGGAGTTGACATGAAAGGAGTGTAAGCAGTTTACCTACTTTTTTAATGCTTTTTTATCACAAAATACGAAAAAATGTTAAAAACTACAGAAAAGATTTGATGAAATGGAATCAATTATAGAAGAATTTAAACAAGTCACAAATTGAGATATGCAATGCTTTGACAAAAGAAACTACTTTATGCTTTTGCTGGAGTTGTTAATATCAACGAAAACGTTTATCCGACGGGATGGCAGCATGTTTTTAAACACTGCAACCTGATGATTCCATGTACCTCCGAAATCGGCGTAATTGCGACATATTCTGCTGAAAAATTTTGAAAGTAAAAACGGTCCATTGCAACTTTATAAATCGATACATATAGTCAATGCCCACACTTCATTCTTGACTTTTAAACCAGACACAAATGTGAGATAAAGTGAACAAAGATAAAGAATCATGTTTCTTCCAACAAGTTACTCTGCTAGTAGCTATAAAATAACATGTGCTTATTTAACAGAGTATCAGCTTGACCACTGAAAGTTACTACGATGTAGTGTTATCTAAATACCAACCTTATGTAAAATGGTCAAGTTTTGTTAACCAACGAAACGCCCCACAAATGTTCATTGTAGGCCAATGCTTGAACTTGGTAGCACGTGTCTGATATGTGGCGAAAACCTTCCAGTCAAAGTTGGTTCAGCTTAACATTTGGGTAAGGGCTAACTGGATAACTGTATTTATAGCACATGAGAGTTTTGTTTTTGGCGTGTTCTTAGCTTTTGCTGATTATAGGCACTTACTACAAGATTGTCGATAGTTGCTGGTAGACATTCAGAGGTACAGGGTGACACAAAAAAACGGTCATCACCTAAACTTGAATAACTTTTGAAATAATTAATTCTTTTTATTTTTCAGATTTACCAAGTAGAATTAGTGTTCTAAGCATCTACCAAATTTGAGCTTCGAGATGCCATGGACTACTGAGCAAAAGATATTTATAGTTGAGGCATATTGTCGGCAGAAGTCTATCCACGCAGCTCAATTGCAATTCAAGGAACGGTTCGGATGTCGTGAATTTCCTGTCTGGTTTTCGGACGAGGCACATTTTCTGTTGTCAGGTCACGTGAACTCTAAGAACAACATCTTCTGGGGTAGCGCACCCCCTGAGCACTGTCTGCAAAGGCCATTACACTCTGTGAAGTGCACTGCCTGGGTTGCCATCTCCAAACATGGCATCATTGGACCATTCTGGTTCGAGGACGACAACGAGCGGTCTGTGACGATCAACACCGAGCGATATGTCCAGGTGCTTGGCAAGTTCTG